>Ga0206873_1239_pt1 | contig 15261 bp, 10 predicted proteins | sample Alteio_BWOrgCont_11_FD_152631 | JGI IMG/M metagenome (GOLD analysis project Ga0206873, IMG submission 152631) | Enriched cells from forest soil in Barre Woods Harvard Forest LTER site, Petersham, Massachusetts, United States -... | ecosystem: Environmental > Terrestrial > Soil > Temperate forest >...
ACCGTGCCCCCGAGACACAAAACCACCGCGCCCAGGCAGGATGCTACAACGCCCAAGCCGCGCCAACGCGCCCACCGAAACATGCCCCAGCCCAGGATGAGGAGATGAAGCACAATCGAGAGGTTGATCGCGCGAGCCAGCGGCAGCCCCAGAAAAATCACATTGGGCGGATAGAGCAGTCCCGACTGAAAGCCGCCGAGGAAAGGCTCCCCCGCATAAGTGTAGGGATTCCACAGCGGCCAGTGGCCGGCCTGGATGCTCTCCACCGCGAAAGCCCGCCAAGACACAAACTGATTAACCAGGTCGGTCGTCGGCGCGGACAGGATCATGTCCGCCGGGAGCAGGAAAACCAAGCCCATCGCCACCACCACAACGATGGCCGGAATCAAAAACCATGGCCACAGGACCGACGGGTTTGTTTCGCGGGCTTGGTTCATTTGTCGCCGGGCAGATGGGCTCCCGTGCATTGGATTAAGCCACCGCATCCAATTTCGCACAACCGTAGAAAATAATTGCCTCCATGATAACCCTCACCCCTTCACCCCATACCCGCCGAGTGTCACGTCGCCCGACTGCACCGTGCGGCGTGATCCATCCGACAGCGTCAGCTTCAGCGCGCCGCTCTCGTCGAGGCCGGTGACTTTTCCACGGAGCAGGCCGTCCGCCAGATTCACCGTCACCTCGCGCCCGCGCAGGCTGTCGTAGCGCGCCCACAACGCGTCGAATTCCTCCGCATACCGCCCCGAGACAAATTCCGCGTACGCGCGGTTCCCCGCCCAGGCCACGTCCGCCGCCACCGCGTTGATGGACAGCGGCCGCCCGCCGTTGACCTGCTGCAACGTCCCCGCCACCCGCGCCGCCTCGCGTGCGCCCGCCCCGCCGCCGCCCCACTGCGCCGGGTCGCCATTCACGTTCAGCCCCAGCCCAAAAATCAAGTCCCGCATCACGTCGGCGTCGATCCGCGCCTCCGTCAGCATCCCCGCCAGTTTGCGACCTTCGTGGACCAAATCGTTCGGCCACTTCACGCGCACCGGCAAGCCGTGCACTTCGTTAAGCAGCCGGCAAATGGCCAGCCCCATCCACAGCGTGAACTTCGGCATCCGCGCCGGCGGCAGCCGCGGCTGGAACGCAAAGCTCACATACAACCCGCCCGCTTCCGCACTGTGCCACGCCCGGCCCAGCCGCCCGCGCCCGGCCGTCTGCCGCCCGGCGAAAATCACCACCGGCGTCTTGCAGCCCGCGGCCAGTCGGCGCTCCGCTTCGCGGTTCGTGCTGTCAATCTCCGGCAAATAAACCAGCGCGGGGCCGCCCGCCTCCGGATGCCGCACCCGCAAATACGCCGCCAGCACCGCCGGGTGTAAAACCGCCGGCTCCCGCGCCAGCCGGTAGCCGCGCCCGCGCACGGCCTCCAATTCCAACCCCTCCTCCTGCAATTTCTTCAACCGCCCCCACACGCTCACCCGCGAAACTCCCAGCAGCCGCGCCAGTTCCTCGCCCGACGCATAGCCGCCTTCGCCGACGCGCAGCAAGGCCATCAAAACCGTGACGGTGGAATCGGGGTCTGCCACAAAAATGGACGGCCGCGCCGTTGCCGCATCCGAACAAAAAGCCGCCGCCATGGCGAAACGAATCGCACGCTGCGTTTGCTTTCCTGCTACAAAAACTTCGCCCGCAACCGCGCCACCGCCCACTGCGCGTGCTCGGCCACCACCGCGTCCGCGTCCCGCGCCAGCGCCTCCAATGCCGGCAAATCCGCCGCCTCGCCCACGTTTCCCAGCACCACGCACGCGTTGCGCTTGAGCCGCGGCAGCTTCAACCGCGCCAGCGGGGTCCCCTGCGTGTGCGCGCGGAAATCCTCCTCCGTCCACGCCAGCATCGTGCGCAGGTCCGGGTACTCGCGCGGCGTAAAGGCCACCTCCCGCGTCGCCTGCGCCCACTTGTTCCACGGGCACACGTCGAGACATTCGTCGCAGCCAAACAGCCGGTTGCCCACTGCCTCGCGAAATTCCTCCGGAATCGGTCCGTGGTGCTCAATCAGCAGGTAGGCCAGGCAGCGCCGCGCGTCGAGCTGGTACGGCGCGGTGATGGCACCCGTCGGGCACGCGTCCACGCAGGCCGTGCAGGCCCCGCACCGGTCCGTCCCCGGTGCGTCCGGCGGCAGTTCCAGCGTCGTCACAATCACGCCCAGCGTCAGCCACGTCCCCAGCTTCGGGTGCAGCAGGATGGTGCTCTTGCCCTGCCAGCCCAGCCCCGCGCGCGCGGCCAATGCCTTCTCCAAAATCGGCCCCGTGTCCACGTAGGGCCGCTGCGCCCCGCCGTGTTCGCGCAGGACAGCGCACATTTTTTGCAGGCGCTTCAGCAGGACGTTGTGGTAGTCCCGCCCCAGCGCATATTTCGCGATGCGGTAACCCCGCGCCGGCTCCTGCTGGTAATAATTCATCCCCACCACGACGAGGCTGCGCGCCTGCGGCGTGCCGTCCGCGCCCGCGATCAGCCGCGCCGGCGCCAGCCGCCGGTCGTTGTTGCGCGCCAGCCACGCCATCTCGCCATGCTTCCCCTCGGCGATCCACCGCTCGTAGTATTCCCCGCGCAACGCGGCATCCACCGGCGCGACGCCGAACACGTCAAAGCCCAGCCGCGTCGCCTCGGCGTGCAGCAACTGCTTGATTTCGGTCGTGGTCGTCATGCCAAGCATAAATAACGTTACATCAATTCATTCGGATGCATTGATTTGTTTTGACGGTTGCACTCTCAAGGTTAGCATTCGCCATGTGGAAAAAACCAAAATCTCTGACCTGATAAAAGGGCATTCAGGTATTTACTCCCTGCATGACGCAGCGAGTTACTCCGGTATTCCATATAACACATTACGTTATTGGTTTATCGGCACAAAAAAATATAGTCCAGTGAGGAATCCGACTTTTGACGAATTTGGCACCCCCTGTTTAACATTTAAGGATTTCGTTGAGGTATTGGCCATTCGCCGGTTAAGGCAGGTTGTTCAGCTTCCAGTTATTCGAGACGCAATTAAATTGTCCTATCAAAGATTTGGAATTCAATACCCGTTTTCAGATAGTCGCCATCAGGTTTGTCACGACGGCAAGCATTTGCATATTTTTGTTAATAAAGACGGCGCGGCTATGCAATTATCAGGTAATGAAAAAAATCAACAATCGCTTCAAGAGCTGTCAAATTACTTCCTTAAACATGTAAGATATGGTAGCGATTTTCAAGCCGTGGAATTTGAGGCCGGCAACTACAATGATCGCAGAATAATTATGAATCCCAGATTCCTTTTTGGCCAACCGAGAGTCGAAAATGCTCCGTGCACCGCACCAACATTGTGGCGTGCATTCGTCGCGGAAGGCACCTATGAAAAAGTGTCGAAATTCTATGAGGTAGATGAAGCGGCGGTAATCGCATCCGTAAAATACTGCCAAGATGTCAATCTCGCCGCCTAAAAAGCCGTTATGGCTGTTTTTCGATGAGTGTTGTAGCCGACACCTCGGGAAAGCACTCTATGAGTCATATAAGCCCTATTACGAAGGTGAGCATTTTTTTAGCATAAAATACATATCGGCATTTGTTGCCGTTGGCTCCGAAGACGATGCCTGGATGAAAGTCATGGATGCCCATCCTCATTGGATAATCGTCACAAGAGATAAAGGGAGGAGAAAACCAGATTTAATAAAGCTTTGCGAAGAGAATAAACGGACTTATTTAATCATTAATCACACGATAAACACCGTTGAGCGCCAGCACCTCGCCTTTACAGAAATGTGGCGATTCGTGAACATTCTGCCGTATCTTCCAGCTGGGACGGGCGCAAAAATGCATTACACTCCCGTCAAGTCAGGCCTTAAGGCGAAAATATCCGTTCAGCAGCAAGGAATCGAGTCTTGGTGTGCGGCAAACAACGTAACTTATCCACCTTTCCTGCCGATTACCGAGACTCCCGTATAACGAAGGTTTACCACCAACAGGCCATTCAATAATTTCCCCTTCAGTCCCTCACCCTTTCCTTGGCTTGTGCTCCGCCGCTCTTCTGTGATTTAATTCCCGCGTTCGTTTCGCCGCCCGCCCAATTCCTCCGCCATGATGAACCGCCGCTCCGTCTTCCTGCCTTTCCTGCTTGCCCTTGCGCTGGCCGCCGGCTGCGCCTCCGGCCCCACTTACAGCAAGCCCACCTTCCTCGGCGGCAACGGCCTTTCCTTCGACTCGCCCGTCATCATTGTCGGCGCCAAAACCCTCGACCAGGGCTTCGCCGCGGAAAAACAGTGGCTCGACCAGCACTATCCCGACGCCACCAAAACCGGCCAGCAGTTCCTCGCCATTGCCGACCGCCGCTACGATGTCATCGACCTGAAAACCGCTGACGGGCAGATTGTCCACGTCTATTTCGACGTGACCGACGTCCTCCACCAGCCGCCGGGCTGATCCCGCTCAACCCGCCAGAAACGGGTTTGGCGCCGTGTGCCCCGTGCGCTCCACGAATTGCTCGCACATCAGGAAAAGGCTCTCCCGCACCAGCGCCCCCATCGAGGCCGCCTGCCCAAACCGCGGGCTGTGATGGTACGCCCCCAGCTCCGCGCCCAGTTGCGCCACCTTTTCGGGCTTCGACAGGCTGACCTGCTCCATCGCCGCCAGCAACTGCCCGACCCGCGCCCGCTCCGTCTCCGCCCGGCGGAAAATCAGCGCCTGCTCCTCCCGCTGGTACTGCCGCGCCGTCTGCGCGTTCAGCCGCTTCACGCAATATTCCGCCAGCGCCCGGTTTTCCTTGAAAAACTGCGGCAGGTAAAACCGCAGCCGCCCGTTGTACGACTGCTGGTCGAAGTCCATCGCCCGGATGCGCACCTGCACCCCCTCGAAGTCCGGCACCAGCACCACCACAAAATTGTACGATCGCATGTCCCCCAGCAACCGCACGAAGCACCGCTCGTTGAACTTCACCAGCTCCTTCGCCAGCCGCACCGACGACACATTCGGGTCGTTCAGCCACCGCTCGATGAAAATATCCCCGGGGATTCCCCCGATGTGCTCCTCCACCAGCGTGTCCCCGCTCGTCAAGTAATGCAGCCGGTTCGGCGACAGCAAATGCTCCAGCTCCAGCCCATACACCCGCGAGGCATCGGCCCGCTTCACGTAAAAGTGGTCAAAATTATCGTTGTACGCGTTGACGATCCGCACGCGGAACGGATGGCTGTTCCCAAACGTGCAGTAGTCGATCCGGTCCACGTACAAATGCTCCATCACGCCCACGCTCCCCACCGCCTGCATCAACGCGTAGATTTCCTTCAACCGCTGGTGCAGCGCGGTCATCTCCTCGCGCGGGTAAATCACCGACTCCCACAGCGTGTCCCGCCCCGCCGCGTCCAACAGCGGCGCCGACTCGCTAAACGACGTCAACTCCTTGTACGACACCGGCAGCGCCTCCTCCCGCTGCCACCGCACCAGGTATTCACGCAACGCCGTCCCGATCGGAAAAGAGGGCTTCTTCTCCGTTTGCAGAGCGGACATCCCCTCCTGGCTCATGCGCGCCACCTTAACTCCGTCCCCGCCGAAGGCAAAGGCGAAAGCCGCGGCCGATGCCACGTCGCTGCGCAAATCCGGTTCCACCCGCTTCCCTCGGCCCGCATTTTTAGTTTTGCCACCCTTGCGCGCACCGCCCATTTTTGCGGCCATGGCCGAAATCATCGAAATGCCCAAGCTCAGCGACACCATGACCGTCGGCACGCTGGTCAAATGGTTGAAAAAGGAAGGCGACAAGGTCAGCGCCGGCGACATGCTCTGCGAAGTCGAGACCGACAAGGCCACCATGGAGGTCGAGAATTACGTCCCCGGCGTCCTCCTCAAACACTACGTCCCCGCCGGCGGCCAGGTCCCCATCGGTGCGCCCATGTGCGCCATCGGCAAGGCCGGCGAAGCGGCCCCCGCCGTCGCGGCCCCCGCTGCTCCCGTCGCCACCAAAGCTCCCGCGCCCGCTGCGCCAGTCACGCCACCACCACCGGCTGCCGCGCCGACACCGATTGCCGCCGCCCCGAAACCCGAAACTCCAAACTCGAAACCCGAAACTCCTGCCGTCCCCGCGCCCGACGGCCGCGTCAAAGCCTCTCCTCTCGCCAAAAAAGTCGCCACCGAAAAGGGCGTCGCCCTCACCGGTGTCACCGGCTCCGGCCCGGGTGGCCGCATCGTTCGCGCCGACGTCCTGGCCGCCGCCGCCAAACCCGCCCCCGCCGCCGCGCCTTCCTTCGCCCCCGTCGGCGGCCCGCTCGGCGCGGATGAAAAAACGCCCGTCTCCAACATGCGCGCCACCATCGCGCGCCATCTCCTCAAATCCAAAACCGAAATCCCGCATTTCTACCTCGAAGTCGAAATCGACGCCGGTCCCCTCACCGACCTGCGCGAAGGCCTCAACGCCGCCCTCGGCGATGTCCCCGCGGAAAAGGGCGGCGGCAAATTCACCGTCAACGACTTCATTCTCAAGGCCTCCATCGAGGCCCTCCGCCGCGTCCCCGCCGTCAACGCCTCCTGGCAGGGCGACCACATCCAACGCCATGGCCGCGTCCACCTTGCCTTCGGCGTCGCCCTCGAGGACGGCCTCGTCACCCCCGTCATCAAGAACGCCGACAGCAAAAGCATCCGCCAAATCTCCGCCGAGGCCCGCGAACTCGCCGGCAAGGCCCGCTCCAAAAAAATCAAGCCCGACGAAATGACCGGCTCCACCTTCACCGTCACGAACCTCGGCATGTTCGGCGTCACCGGTTTCTTCGGCATCATCAATCCCCCCAACGCCGCCATTCTTTCCGTCGGCGCCACGGTCAAGAAACCCGTCGTGGATGCGCATGATCGCGTCGTCGTGGGCCGCCGCCTCAATATTGGCCTCGCGGGCGACCACCGCGTCATCGACGGCGCGGTCGCCGCCCAGTTTCTCCAGGCCCTCCGCACCGTCCTCGAAACCCCGGCTCTCCTGCTGCTCGGGTGATGCCTCGGTCTGGCCGCGCCGCTCATTATCATGGAGGCCACTACCATCCCCGCCCTGTCCGCCGCCGCCAACCCCGGCGATTCCGCGCGCGACCTCATCAAGCAGGACACCGACCTGCAAATCCTCACCGACTGGATCGCCCCCGGCAGCCGCGTGCTCGACCTCGGCTGCGGCCGCGGCGTCCTGCTCGAACATCTGCAGAAAACCCGCCGCGCCCAGGTCATGGGCGTTGACAACGATCTCCACAAAATTATCGACTGCGTCGCCCGCGGCGTCCCCGCCTACCAGGGCGATATCCTCGACGTCCTCGGCTTCTTCCCCGAAAACGCTTTCGACTGGGTCGTCTGCTCCCGCACCGTGCAGGACCTCGACCAGCCCTGGGTCGTCCTTGAACGCGCCCTCGCCGTCGGCCGGCACGTCGCCGTCGGCTTCGTGAACCACGGCTTCTGGCTCAACCGCTGGAACATGCTCTGGCGCGGCCGCCGCGCCCGCAACGAGGTGTACCCCGAGCCCTGGTACAAAAGCCGCCCCAGCAACCCCGTCGCCCTCGGCGACTTCGAGGAATTCTGCGCCGCCATCCACGCCCGCGTCACCCGCCGCGCCTTCCTCGCCGGCGACTGGCGCTCCCCCTGCCCCGCCCTCCCGCACCTCTTCGCCGGCTACGCCGTTTACGAACTCACCCGCGCCAGTTAAAGCGCCCGGCCGCACTTTTGGCGGCACGGTAATGGTGTCGACAAAAGCACCTTTCCGGCCAACAGTAATTAATTGTGAGTTACCCCTCGCGAGTCGTCCGGGACTGGCCTTCGACCAAGGGACGGCGCTGGCGTGAAATTGTTTTTGGCCTCGGCGCGGTCGTGGCACTGACGGCGGCGGCTTCAGCTAATGTGGCCGGCGGCGGCGCCACCGGCCCGCCCGTCACGCTCCAGGATCACGCGGATTCCGACTCCGTCGTGCTCGAGAACGGCATCGTCCGCGCCACGATCGCCAAATCGACCGGGCAGGTGACGTCGCTCCAATTCCATTCCATCGAAGTCCTGGCCAACGAGCAGCACAAGTCACGGTTGTACTACGAGTTGAATGCGAGCGGCGGCCTCGAGGTGCCCAGCCACTCCGTTTATTCCGTGACGCAGCAGAGCCCGGATTTCGTGGACGTGTCCTTCAAAACCACCTACCAGCCGGGCGCTCCCACCAATCCCGTCGACATCGACATCCATTACGCGCTCGGACGCGGCAATACCGGCCTCTATTCGTACTCCATCATGGAGCACAAACCGGCGTATCCCGACTTCGGCCTCGGCCTTTGGCACGTCATCATGCGCATGGCGCACGACGATCAGAATTTTCTGCTGGAGCGGGTTTACACCAACGCGCAAAAAACCGACCAAATCCCCTCCGTCGCCGATTACGCCGCCGCGACCGACATGCCGATCAAGGAAATCTTCCAGATCCACACGGGCGTGCAGGCTGGAAAATACGACTGCAAGTATGACAGCTCCGCCATTTACGCCGATATGAATTGCTGGGGCTTTACGAGCAACCTGCGCAACCTTGGCGTCTGGTTCGTCGTCGGCAGCCACGAGTTCTTCAACAACGGCCCCGCCATGTACGAGCTAAACGCCGCCGAGGGCGTCAACCTGATCCTGTTGAATGGCGTGCACTACGGCACCCAAAACCCGACCATTCCCAAGGGCGAGGAATGGCGAAAAGTGTATGGGCCGTTTCTGATTTATTTCAGCGAAAAAAAAGGCGGAGACGCCAATTGGGCTGATGCCCAGGCGCAGGGCGAGGCCGAAGCCGCCACGTGGCCGTATGCGTGGCTGAACAATCCGGATTATCCGCCCGCATCTGCGCGCGGGTCGGTCACCGGTCGGTTCGTGCCCCAAGATGCTCTCAAGCCCTCCGTCTCCGGCGACCACGCGTGGGTGGGCCTGGCCCAGCCCGAGGTGCCCGAGGGCAACTGGCAATTCCAGGCCAAGGGCTACCAATATTGGGTCCGCGCCGGCACGAACGGAAATTTCACCATCCCCCACGTGCGTCCCGGCAACTACACCCTCTACGCTTTTACTGACGGCGCGGTCGGCGAGTTTTCCCAAGCGAACGTCGCCGTGGCGGCGGGCCGTGCCACCCCGCTGGGCAACGTGACGTGGAAGGTGCCGCATCCCGGCAGCTCGATCGCCTGGGAAATCGGCGTGCCCGATCGCAGCGCCGGCGAGTTCCGCTACGGCCAGATTTATCACAAAGGCTACATTTGGGACAAATTCTCCAAGGAACTGCCCAACCCGCTCGAGTTCACCATCGGCACGAGCAACTCCACCACCGATTGGAATTACGCGCAAACCCGGTATGTCGGCGCGGACGGCAACATCACCCCTTGGAAATGGCGGATCAATTTCAACCTCGCGACCGTGCCGGCCTCGGGCAATGCCACCCTGACCCTCGCGTTCGCCAGCGCGGATCACGCGCACCTTTACATCTACGTCAATAACGAGGACAAAACATTCACCCAACTCTATCCGGACGTTTCCGGCGGCGACGCCCTGTTGCGCGAGGGGGTGCGTGCGCGCTATTGTGTGTCCTACGTGCCGATTCCCGTCGCGCAGCTCCACCCCGGCAAGAACACGATCACCCTGATGATGGCCTCAACCCAGAACGAACGCGACCATGTCATGTACGATTATTTGAACCTGGAAATGCCCCCCGCCGCGCCCTTGCCCCCGCAATCCGGGCACACCCCGTAAAATTGCAGCTCGTGGTAAACCTTCTGGAAACCCGTGCGCCGGCCCACTTCCCGCTCCAACTTTTCCACCGGGCAGTCCATCTCGAGCAACTCGATGTCCCCGCAGTCCCGGCACACGACATAGTCGTGGTGGTGCGCCCGCCGCAACGCGTAGTGCGCCGCCCGCTCGTGCAGTCCGATTCGCCGCACCAGCCCCTTTTCCTCCAATCGCTGCAACAACCGGTACAACGTCGCCGGGTCGCACGCCCCCGCGATGCCCCGCGCCGCCAACAACTCCCCGATGCTGACCGGCTGCTCCCGCGCCTGCAACACCCGCAGCACCCGCTCCAGCAAACGCGTGCGCCGCAGCCCCGCCGCGCGGCATTCCGCCAGCAGCGCCGTCAACTCCGCACCCGGCTCCGGCACCTTCGCATGGCTGTGCGTCGAACCGTCTTCCATGTACACAATCTAGCATAAGCCGCTCCCGCGAAAAGGGCAAACTGGGTTCGTGCCTAATTGTGCCCATTCAACCTGACGCGTCCCGCCAGCCCTTTCCATTTGCGACTTCGCCGTTCATGCGATAAGATAGGTTATCCATGGCCAACAACCCCCCCGCCGTTCTACATCGCCGCCCTGACCACTGGCGCCAGGGCCTCGCCTTCCTGCTCTCCATGCTGGTCTTGCTCGTCTGGCTCTACCACCGGGATGAGTCCCCCTCCGACGACTCCGACCTGCGCCTTCGCGGCCCCCTCGTTCCCAACGACCAAAACGGCTTTGCCCAAATCCTGAAACTCCCCGTCGCCACCCTCGACTTCCCCGCCTACGCCAAGGCCCATGGCCTGACGGATGAGTCTGTCATCAACCAAATTTACGATGGCCGCGCCCGCAGCGACGTCCTCGTCGACGCCTTCCTCGCCCAGGCCCGGCCCGCCTTCACCCAGCTCAACACCATCCTCGCCCTGCCCCATTTTGAAATCACCGGCGCCATCGCGAGCCGGACGAAGTTCCCCGAAATCAGCGCCGCCCTTACCGCCGGCCAGGCCCTCCGGCTCTCCGCCCTGCGCAACCTCCAAAAAGCCGATTACGTCGCGTCCACCCGCGATACCCTCGCGCTGCGTCTTCTGTCACTTCGCCTGTCCGAGGGCTACGCCTACCTCACGCAATACCTGGCCTCCAATACGATCTACGGATTCTCCGCCGTGTGCGCGCGCGACCTGCTGAACGACCCCGCCCTGCCCGTCGCGCAACAAGGCCTCCTCGCCGCCTCCTACGCCGCCAACGAGCCTACGACCGCCGCCTTGCAGCGCAGCCTCGCCATCGAATACCAGTTCGGCGCCGCCGCGTTGGACCAGCAGGAACGCGAGGGCGGCTTCTTCAACCCCGCGCCACCCTCCAGCTTCTTCGCCTACCTTGCGTCCCTCTGGCGCCACTACACCCTGCGGCCCAACACCACCCGCCACGAACTCGCGGATTATTATCGCGACTGGCGCAGCGCCCTCAACGGCACCTACGCCGACATCGACTTCTCCGCGCTCGACTCCGAACGCTCCGGCTTCGCAAAGAACGCCGGCACCGGCGTCCGGCTCACCAGTTATCTCGCCCCGAACGCGGGTGGCCGCTTTTTCCTCAGCCAGATCACCATCTCGCCCGACATCGTGAAATACGCCTATTGGGAAATCGCCGCCGACCGCCTCCTGCGCACGGGCTTCGCCATCCGCCATTATTACCGCGATCACGACATTCTTCCCCTCACCCTCTCCGCCCTCGTTCCCGATTACCTGTACTCCCTCCCCAGCATGGACGGCCAGCCCTTCCATTACGACCGCGCCCGTGGCCTTATCTACTCCGTCGGCACCTCCCTCCTGAACACCCACGGCAGCCGCTTCCTCGGCCTGCCGCCCACCACGCCCAACTACATCGATCCCCTGGCCGACACCACCCAGCCCTCCCTTCTCCTCACCTTCCAAAAAAAGCTCACTTTCCCGCCGATGGCGCCGCCCCCGCCGACGCCGGAACAGCAGATGGGGAATTAGCTGCTGGCGCCACCGGCGTCACCAGCACGCGCACCGCCTTGTCCGCGCCGAGGTATTGTTTCGCCAGCGCGCTGACCTGGTTCGCCGTCACCCCGTCGTACGCGGTCGGCAGCGTGCGCGCCCAGTCCAGTTGCTGCGGGTACGCCTGCGACCCCGCCACCACCCGGTGCAGCCAGTACTCGTTGTTGCGCAGGTATTCCGCCATCGACTTGCGCATCGGCACAATCGCCCGGTCAAACTCGTCCGCCGTCACCCCGTCCTTGGCCGCCGCCGCGCCGATCTCGCGCATCCGGTCCGCCAGGCTGGCCGCCTTCGCCGGGTCGGCGATGCACAGGGCCAGACTGTATCCATAATTCGGATACACCTCGCTGGAAATGTTCCGCGCGAACGGGCTGTACGCCTGCCCCAGCTCCTGCCGCAGTTGCACCCGCAGCCGGTCCGACACGACCTCCGCCAGCACGCTCAACTGTCGCACCCGCCCGATGTCGCTCATGTCGCAGGTCGGCCAGTACACCGTGGCCACCGCCTTCGGGATCACCGTCTGCGCGGTGAAGGTCTGCACGGTCCCCTCCGCCGCGGCCGGGAACCTCGCCGTCAAGGCCGCGGCATAATCCGCCCGCTTCTCCGCGCGCGCCGGCAGCGTCCCAAACGTCGCGGCCAGCGCCGCTTCCGCCGCCGCCGGGTCAAAATCCCCGACCAGCGAAATCTCCACGTAGCTGTTCTGCAAAATCGGCGCGAGCCAGGCGCGGACATCATCCAGCGTCACCGCCTCCGCCTGCGCCTGCTCGGGGAAACCGAAGCGGAAATCCCCGCCGCTGATAAACCGCTCCACGTTGTTCCCCAGCACCGCCTCGACGTTTTCCTGCAGGTTGTTGTACAGCGCCGGAAATTGCCGCCGCGCCTCCGCGAGCGCTTCCGGGCGGTAACCGGGGTCTGTTATATACGCGCGCAGCAACTCCAAATCCAGCCGCAGGTCGCGCGCGTTCGTCACGCCGCCGAGGTCGAAGAAATTCGTGTCCACCTCGAAATCCGCCGCCACCGTCTTGCCCGCCAGCAGCCGCTCCAGATCCTCCGCGCTGTGCCTGCCCAGCCCGCCTTCGGTAAACACCGCCCCCGCCACCAAACCCAGCGCCGGTTGCTGCGCCGGAATGTCCAGCGAACCCCCGCCGAACTGCACCAGCACCCGCACCTTGTCCGCCTCGAAATCCGTGCGCTTCAGGTTCACCCGCACGTTGTTCGCAAACCGCAGTTGCGTGATGCCCAACTCCGGGTGCTCCACACGCTCGACCACCTGGCCGGGAGTGCCGGTCGAGGCATAGGCAAAGGCCTCCGCCCCCTGCGCTCCCGGCGCGGCCACGGGCGTCGCCGCGCTTTTCTGGTAGGCCGCCGCGAGCGCTGCGTCCGCGTCCGGTATATCGAGGCTCCCGCTCATAAACAGCCGCCGCCCGCCCTGGCTCCACGCCGCGCGGAATGTCTCCGCGCACTGCTCGGCGGTCAATGCCGCCAGCACCGGGCGCGCCTGCGCCAAGTCATCCGCCGGACTCGTGAACACCCGCCGGTCATCCAGGCTCCCGACCACCTCGTCCGACAACTCGCGCGACTTGCGCGTCCCGGCCTCGCGCGCCGCTTCCTCGTAGGCATTCAGCAAATTCGCGCGCGCCTCGTCCACCTCCGCCGACGTGAATCCATATTGCAACGCCTGGCGCAATTCCTGTTCGGTCACATTCAACGCCGCCGCCCATTGCCCGGGCTGGCACACGGTCTCGATCATCGAGCAATCCAGCGCATCAAGAAAAGTGAAGTCCCCCGCGTCGCCCTTGGAAATCGGCGCGTCCGGCTGCCGGGCCAGCCGCTCCAGGCGGCGCGACAGGATGAAGTTCGCCGCGTCCAGTTGCAGTTCCCGCGTGCGGCGGGCCGCGTTGTCCGGGCCGCGCGCAAACGGCGCAATTGTCATCAGCGTGATCTGCGTGGCCGCCGCCTCCGGCTCGTGGTCGTACTTCGCGGCGAAGCCCGGCGTCTCAAACTTGCCCAGGTCCGGGTTGGGCCGCGCCGGCTGCGCGACCAGCGAGCCGAAATACTGCTTGATCAACGCCGCCACCTCGTCCGGCTTCACGTCCCCGACCACCACCAGCGTCAGCCGGTCCGGCGTGTACCAATCATGGTAAAAACTCGCGAACCGGTCGCGCTGCGCCTCGTGGATCACGCTTTCCAGCCCAATCGGCTGCCGCAGCGGCAACCGCGCCTGAGGAAAATAAAAATCCCAGCTCGCCACGAACGTCCGGTAGTCCACGTCGTCCCGGTCGCGCTTTTCGGAAAGAATCACCCCCCGTTCGCTGTCGATCTGGTCCTCCTGCAACAGCAGCCCGTCCGCATCATCGCGCATCAACTGCAGGCTGTCCGTCAGCGCCTTCCCGGAATTCGTCGGCGGGTCCAGGTCGAAGACCGTTTCGTCGTAGCTCGTGTGCGCGTTCGTGTCCGCCCCGAACCCCATGCCCAGCCGCTGGAAATACATCACCAGCGCACCGGGCGGAAAATGCTGCGACCCCTTGAAGGCCATGTGCTCGAGAAAGTGCGCCAGCCCGCGCTGGTCGTCCGTCTCCATCAGCGACCCCGCGTTCACCCGCAACCGCAGGCTCACCCGCCCCGGCGGCTCCGTGTTCGGCAAAATGATGTAGCGAAAGCCGTTCGGCAGCGTGCCAAACACCGCCGACGGGTCCGCCTTCAAATCGCTCGCCGCCTGCGGCCAGGGCTGCGCGGGAGCCACCGCCGGATCAGCCGCGGCGAGGGCCAGCCAGGCCCCCAGAAAAATACCGGCCAGGGCCGGAAAACGAAGGGGTTTAAAAAACGTCATGGGTGTGGGGTTGCGTTTTCGCCAAATTATCGCTGCTCTAGGCCGTTCCAGCCGGGAGCGCAAACCTTCCCGGCGCTTGTGCTCCCTGCAATGATCTGGCTGTACCGACTTTTGTTCCTTCCGGCGCTGTTTTGTTCCCTGCCTTATTACGCCTGGCGCATGTTGCGCCGCGGCGGCTACCGGCACGACTTCCACCACCGCTTCGGCCTCATTGACCGTCCGCCGCCCAAGCCGCCGGGCATCCGCCGCTTGTGGATCCAGGCCGTCAGCGTCGGCGAAGCCCAGGCCCTCGCCCCCCTCCTTGCCCAACTGCGCGCTTCCACCGGCGCAGAGGTCGTCCTCACCACCACCACCAGCACCGCCTACCACCTCATCCGCGAACGCCACGCCCGCGACGTCCTCAAAACCGGCATCTTCCCCCTCGATTTCTGGCCCTTTAGCCGCAACGCCTGGCGCCGGCTCGACCCCGACCTCGCCGTGCTCATGGAGTCGGAGCTCTGGCCCGAACATCTCGCGCAAGCCCGCGCCCGCGGCGTCCCCGTCGCCCTCGTCAACGCCCGCATGTCGGACCGCTCCTTCCGCCGCTACCAGCGCTTCCCCTGGCTTGCCCGCTGGCTCTTCCGCCACCTGCGCCTCATCCTCTGCGCCACCCCGTCTGACCTCGAACGCTTCCTCGCCC
>Ga0206873_1240_pt1 | contig 15144 bp, 12 predicted proteins | sample Alteio_BWOrgCont_11_FD_152631 | JGI IMG/M metagenome (GOLD analysis project Ga0206873, IMG submission 152631) | Enriched cells from forest soil in Barre Woods Harvard Forest LTER site, Petersham, Massachusetts, United States -... | ecosystem: Environmental > Terrestrial > Soil > Temperate forest >...
AACTCATATAGGCGCTGTCGTAATCGGGCGGGTTTTTATCCTGCACATAATAATTCCCCAGGTTTTTATAAGACGTTTCAACACCCGGATGAACATGAAGTACATATTGAGAACGATCGGCATTATACGTAGTATCTACCGTAGCGGGATATTTTTTTATTACATCTTGCCAAAGCGTTTTGGTATTGTGCCAAACCTCCGTACGTGCCTGGCATAAAATGGCAAGCATGCATGAGAATGCTGCCATTATTATAATTACAGGGGTTTTAAAGGATGGTATTTTATCTATTAATACATAGATGAAATATACCAGTATAAATGAAACTCCCAGGTAAGCTGCATAACTGTATCGGTCTGCCATAATAGCAGGTCCGGCAGATATAAACTGCAGAATGAACATGACATTAAAAAAATAAAATCCGAAACCAAATAGGGCAACCCGGAAGTAATTTTCACCGGCTTTATAAGCAAGGTAAAGCAAGCCGAGCGTAATAGCAATAGCCAAAAAAGGACCCAAATAATATAAAAACGGAAGCCCGTTTGATTCTGTTAATTCAGGATACGGATAATACGAGCATAGGTGCACAGGAACAAAATATTTACCTAAGTAACTAAGGTAGTTGACACCTACGAATGATAATTTTTGAATAAGTGTAAATACATTGGAAGATGTTATGGAACCGCTTTTATCGGATGATATATATGTAATTACACCGGAAAGAATTGATACGGCAAATAAAGGTATCTTTTCAAGCAGAAGCCTCCATTCTATTTTGCGTTTTAATAATATATCAAAAGGAAAAAGAGCTAATGGAAATACAACAGCCATGGGTTTTGAAAACAGAGAAATAAGGAAAATTTCACATATATAAAAAAGTTCTATCGGAAACTTTTTATACTTAACCTCCGCAACAAATGAACCAACAATCAATACTAAAAAGAAGCCGAATACGGTAGAGTCTCCAATAGATAAGTTATGTCCTTTTACAGTAAAATCAAAGCTAAAGTTCTTTAACTCAGCAATACCCCAAAGACAACCTAATAATAGACAAATATTGAGATAAATCATCCACTTAAATTTAGCCCCTTGGATATAACGGACATACATAATAAGTCCCACTAAATAAAAAAATAAATAAAATACATCCTTGCGTTCCGCAATCCATGAAACCGATTCTACGTGCATGGGGTGTATTCCGTGTAACAATGCACAAAGGCCTGCCAAATAAGGTATTCCCTTAATTTTGCCATATCCCTTTTTTACCATGGCATTCAATAGTTCGCGCACTAAAAAGAATACAAGCAGTGTATTCAACAAATGTATGGTTACGTCAATAACATAATATGATTCAGGGCTTGATCCCCAATACTTCCAGTTCAGTGCAAGAGTAAGCATGGTAAGCGGGTGATAATATGCAATACCTGCATTCGTAAATATAATCTGGTGTAAATTAGAAGAAAGGTTTTTTATATAAGGGTTTTCATATATATACAGTCCGTCGTCCCAGTTAGTAAACTGGTTTGAAAGTGTATAGTGATAACACCAAAAAGTAGCCAATAAGATACCTCCCAACAAAGCATAAATAAGCCACGGAGGGTTATCCGGAAGCGCAGGCTTTATCTGCGGAACAGGCTTTTGCACCGTTTTTTTTACCGGCTTGTTATATTTTGGATTTTTACCACTCATTGAACACGCGAATTTACATGTTCTTGCAAAATACTAAATCTTTTTTTTACTTTATATCAAGCCGGGCTTTTAATAAACTTATATAGTCATTGGGAACTGCGTATTGAGCATTTTGGGCCATTTGTGCATATTTATATGCATTATTGAAATCGCTGATACGGTTATAGGCTATGGATATATAAAACATGCACTCCGAATCATGCGGGGCAATCTGCAGATTTTGCCTAAAATCGTCCATGGCATTTTTAATGAAACCTTTATCATATTCTGCTACCCCACGGTAGTGAAAATACCCTGAATTACTTGGGTTGATCTGTATAACACGGGTGTAGTAACTTATTGCACTATCAAACTGATGCGCATTTAAATACGTATAGGCAATATTTCGTAACAATATCTCAGAATTGGGATTAATCCGGGACGAGTGCCTGTAATCGTTTACAGCAAGATCATATTTCCCCACGGCAGAATAGGTAACTGCTCTGTCCACATAAGTAAGGGCATCATTGCTGTCCAGCTGTAATGATTCATCATAATAAGCAAGCGATAATTTATATTGTTCCTTAACACCCAATAGACTGCCCATATTGCAATACACCTGCGGGTCCATTGTTCTTAACTGAATAGCTTCATTATAATTTTGATATGCTTTATCAAGGTCATGCTGCTCAAAATAGTAGTTGCCGAGGTTGTTATATGCTTTAACAACCCTGTGCGGATATTGCTTAACAACATCCGCCCAAAGCGTTTCGGAGTTGTGCCATACAAGCGTTCTTCCATAGCACAGTACCGAAAAAAACAGCATATATAAAGAAAGTACCGCTATACCAATCCTTCTCATAGCCATACCTTTTACTAAAACTTTATAAATAAAAAAAGTAAGAGGAAAGAATATTCCAAAATAGCAGACATAGCTATACCTGTCTGCCATGATATTAGGCCCGGAGCTTATGATCTGGGAAACCACTATCATGTTAAAAAAGTAAAACCCAAGGCCAAAAACAACCACTCTGAAGTTATTTTTCTCTGAACGGTATGAAAAATACAATGGTATTGCTGCCACAACTAAAGCAATGAACGGAGACAAATAGTAAATAAAAGGTAAGCCGTCTTGCAATTCAGGGTAAGGATAAAATGAACTTAGAGACAGAGGTACAAAGGCTTTTATTATATACATATAGAAACCATATGATGCAAAAAGAAAACATTGAAAAAAACTATATGCCTGATGCTCCTGAACAGCGCCCGATGATTTTGCGGAATAATAGGTCGCTACTGCAGATACAAGAGCAATTATTATAAAAGGTGCTTTTTCAAGAATAATATTTCTTATGGATATGACATTGTCACGCTTCAATAAAATATCCATTGCGAATAAGGAAAACGGGAATACAACCGCCATAGGCTTTGAAAGAAGGGACAAGAGAAATAAGCTAAGAACTATGAGATAAGAGGTAAGAGCGAAGTTTCCATTATTCTTCAATCTTTGCTCTTCACTCTTAGCTATGTATTTTAAATATGTCATCATTCCCGCAAAATAGAAGAAAGCATAAAGTACACCTTTTCGCTCCGATATCCATGAAACAGTTTCTACATGCATGGGATGAATAGCATATGCCAGCGTACAGAAAAGAGCCAGCCATTCCTTCCACTTAATCTTTCCATATCCTTTTTTTTCCATTGCATTCAAAAGCATTAGAATTAAAAAGAACATAAGGCCTGAATTAAGTATATGGATAAGGATATTTATAAGATAATAAGATTGAGGCGCCAAGCCTGAAAAATGATAGTTAATGGCGTACGAAACCATTGTAAGGGGAAAATAATAATCCCCTGTTATATCATGAAACAACATCATCTTCAGGTTAGCGGAAGAGAATGATTTCAGGAAAATATTTTCGGCAATCAGCCGCTGATCGTCCCAATTAGTAAACTGGTTTCCCAGTGAATAATGATAGCATATAAAAATAAGCAGTGCTATAGCTATAGGCAATACCCATTGTAATACTGGAGCGGTTTTTTTTATCGTTTCCGGTTTATTCATGAGGGTTTAAATCCCGCAGGGTAATTTTACACAGGAACATGGTAATCTCTCAATACCTCATTTAAAGAGGTTTTAGTATCGGTGCTTTCCTTTCGTTTACCAATAATAAGGGCGCAATTAACATGGTAGTTTCCGGCAGGAAATTTCTTTTCATATGAGCCCGGAATTACAACGGAACGTGGCGGAACTATGCCTTTGTATTCAATGGGCTTTTCCCCGCTAACGTCAATTATTTTGGTTGACTGTGTTAAAACTACATTAGCGCCTAATACAGCTTCTTTCTCAACCCGAACGCCTTCTACAACAATGCAACGGGAGCCGACAAAACAGTTGTCTTCAATAATTACCGGGGCCGCTTGCGGAGGTTCCAGCACCCCTCCTATTCCAACGCCTCCGCTTAAATGTACATTTTTCCCTATTTGAGCGCAGGAACCTACAGTGGCCCATGTATCAATCATCGTTCCGGTATCTACATAAGCGCCAATATTTACATACGACGGCATCATAATTACTCCAGGTGCAAGATAGGAACCGTACCGGGCAATGCCATGCGGAACAACCCGTACACCTTTGTCATCAAAGTCCTTTTTTAAAGGAATTTTATCGAAAAACTCAATATCTCCCGCGCTTATTTTTTTAGAAGTTTGTATAGGAAAATAGAGAAGTATGGCTTTCTTTATCCATTCATTTACCTTCCATTCTTCTCCAATCTTTTCAGCTACACGAATGTCGCCTTCGTCTAATTTATACATCACCTCTAAAATAGCCTTCTTAACCTCTTGATCTTTGAGCAACTCCCGGTTATCCCACGCTTTATTTATAAGTTCAATTTCTTTATTCATATTTTAGTATTTATGATGCAAATATAAAAAATCAGCCTCTCCCCATCTCATCTTCAATATTAACTTTGCATTTCAATGAAAAGGATATTGGCAATAGATTATGGAAGTAAGCGCACTGGAATTGCCGTTACCGATACAGAACAAATAATAGCCTCCGGCCTAACCACCGTTGCTACCCAGCAGATATTTACCTTTCTTACAGACTATTTAAAAAAAGAAAATGTGGAGTGTATTGTAGTAGGCGACCCTAAAAACCTTAATAACAGCCCGGCTGAAAGCGCTTATGCCACCCATGAGTTTATTAAAAAACTGAAAACCAGGCATCCTGAGATACCTATTTATATGATTGATGAGCGGTTTACCTCTAAAATGGCATTTCAGGCTATGATTGCAGGAGGTGTGAAAAAGATGGACAGGCGAAATAAAGCTACTGTTGATATGGTGAGCGCTGCTATAATACTTCAATCGTTTATGGAAATGAAGAAAGGAAACAATCTTCCTGCCTCTGTATAGCCTTAATTTAAAATTACTTACTAATTTTGGCAACCCTTTATTATGATATTACCAATAATTGCATTCGGAGACCCTGTTCTTAAAAAGAAAGCGGTGGAGATAACAAAAGATTATCCCGGGCTTTCCCAACTTATTGCAAATATGTTCGATACCATGAAAAATGCCAAAGGAGTCGGCCTTGCTGCCCCGCAAGTAGGTGTTTCAATTCGTTTATTTATTATTGATGCCGCCCCCTATGTTGATAATGAAGAGGAAGAAAAAGATGATGAAGGACTGAAAAGCTTCAAAAGAATATTCATCAATGCACAAATAATTGAACAGAACGGTGAATTATGGAAATTTAACGAAGGTTGCCTAAGTATTCCCAGTATTAGGGAAGATGTGGAAAGGAAACCGGAATTACGGATTCGTTATATGGATGAAAAATTTTTACCGAAGGAAGAAGCTTTTAACGGAGTGAAGGCAAGAATAATACAACATGAATATGACCATATAGAAGGGGTATTATTCACAGACCGGATTAACCCCTTGCGCAAAAGATTGCTAAAAAGAAAACTCACCGACATATCCAAAGGAGATGTTGATGTTAGTTACAAAATGAAATTTCCTTTAAAAAAATAAACTATGAAACCAAAGTCAAAACTAAAAACAAAAACTACTAAATCCATTGCTGTAGGCTCAATTGCCTTTGTACTATTTAGTTGCGGAAGCGGTGGAAATAAAAATGCAAACGGTATTACACGCGAATCTTGTATTGACTCAATTAAAGTTGTTGAGGAAAAGCTTAAGGCTGTTCAAACACCGGATGCATACATATACAATCATGCCATAACAGCTTATACCCGTTTAGCAAACAATTTCCCGAATGACTCCATGGCTGCCGGATGCCTTTTTGATGCTGCCAATATATCCATGAGCTTAACTCAGTACCAGCGGGCTATAAATTTTTACGATACCATCAGTACAAAATATCCTACTTTCAAAAGAGCAGCCGATTGTATTTTTATACGCGGGTTTATATACGATGATAAATTGAAAGATACTGCAAAAGCCCGTGTAATGTACCAAATGGTAATTGACAAGTACCCTCACGACAGCATAGCATCGCAGGCCCGTGCAGCTCTTGCTATACTTGGTAAAAGCTATGATGAAATTATAAAAGGGTTTGAGGAAAAGAACAAAAACAAGAAATAAAAAGAGCCGACCAAACAATATGGGCGGCTCTTTGCATAGAGGTTATTTACTTTTTAATGAGTTACAATAAAAGGTGCCATTTTATTGGAACTTGCACCACTAAGCCTTAACATATATTTACCTGACGGCAGGCCTGAAACATTAACCTGTATAGTTTCCCCCGGATTAATAGTAATGCTATTCTTCTGCAATACTTGCCTACCTATCATATCATACACGTACATTGAATATATTCCGGATTCTATTCCGTCTACAGCAAGATTTAACCTGTCGCTTACCGGATCCGGATAGACTTTAATTCCACCGGCAGTCTGTTTTATATCCCCAACACCCAAAATGCTATGGTGAGGAACATGAACACTGTCGCAAGTAGTACATCCATTGGCATCGGTTATGCATAACAAATAAGCACCTGCACAAAGGCTATCTACACTCTCATTTCCGAGTGAATCATAATTGGTATGTACCGGGGCCGACCATGTAAAGGTATATGGAGCTGTACCACCGTTAACAAATACCCATGCACCGCCAATACAGCCGCCTGTATCGGCAGTTACTGTATCGGTAAAACTTAATGGGCCGGGCTGATATATGGTTGCAACCGTTGTACTGCTGCATCCGTTTTTATCGGTAACTGTAACCGTGTAATTACCGGCACTCAATCCTGTAATTGAACTATGTGTATTGCCGGAAGGTGCCCAACTATAAGTATATGGAGCAACACCGCCGCTAACTGAATTAACAAAAGCAAAACCATTGCTTTGGCCATTGCAAGAATCGTTTCCGGTTACAATAGTAGGAATAGGGCCAACAGTTGGCACTACTGCCACATTTGTAGCTGAACATCCATTGGCATCTTTCACGGTAACTGTATATGATCCGGCAGTAAGGCCTGTTGCAGTTGCATTTGTTTGTCCTGAGGGTGACCAGGAGTACGTATAGGGAAAGGTTCCTCCGTAAACACCGGCATAAGCAGTTCCATTATTGCCGCTGCAAGATGCCCCTGTTACATATGACGAAGTATCAAAGGTAATTGGAAATGGTTCTCCAACAGTTACAGTATCAATGCCAGTACATCCATTATGGTCTTGAACATGCACGTAATACGTTCCTGCACTAAGGCCTGTTGCTGTAGCATTCGTTTGCCCGCCTGGCGTCCATACGTATGTATAAGGAGAAACACCACCAACGATATTTGTTACAGAAGCGGTTCCTGTGCTTCCTCCGTTGCATAGTGCATCTGTTTCACTGACTGTAAGTATTAAGCCACCTGATATAATAGTAAAAATATTTGTAATGCTACATCCGCCTGCGTCCGCAACCGTAGATGTATATGTTCCTGCAGAAAGGCCAGATACATTGGAAGTAGTTTGTCCGCCGGGCATCCATAAGTAGGTATATGGTGCACTTCCACCCGATACATTTTCTGATGCACTGCCATTATTATTGCTGCATGTTGCATTGGTAGTATTCAATGTATCCACAATGGGAGGTGGGCCAACGTTGAATGTACCGTTATTCCCTGTAGTATCACCAAGTGCATCTTCTACAACCAGGTAATAGGTACCCGGGCATAAATTGCTGTCCCTATGTGTATGATTTGTGAAAATGTTGCTCCAATAGTATGTATATGGTGCAGTACCACCGGATACACTTGCTACAGCCTTGCCATCGCATGCGGAGCATGATGAGGCATTGGTAACATTAATTGAAGTAATTGTAAGCTGGGCATTAGCTCTTATTGTAAATAATGCCAGAACAATAACCATTAGTTTAATTTTTGTTTTCATTGCGTAGAATTTTTATTTTGTTTATTAACTGATTTAAGACACCAGTACGCAACTAAAACTAAATGGGTTGGGTAATCCTTCATTTTTTTATAAAAAAAGCAGATAGAATAGCTAATAATCTATATTCATTGAATAAGAAAACCACATCTCACCTAGGTAAGATGTGGTTCTTTACATTAAAGGGTAGCTGGCTTCGTTAATTCCCGCTTTGCATATTTTTTTGAACGTCGGCCATTATTTCCTCATAGGTCATAGGCTTGTATCCTGAAACATGGGCCTTAAAAGTATCATCAGGTATAGATTCTTTACTCACCTTGCTAGCAGAAAATGTTATCTCCATTCCTTGCGCCGAAACGGAGTATTCGAGAGGGAAGCCTTTCAAACCTTTAAATGCAAGAGGCACTTTGGGATCAATCGTAATATCTTCTGTATAATATACCGTGGTAGTAACTGTTTGATCTTGGACAGTAATTGTCACCTGGGCCTTTTTACATGTATATCCTGCAATTTTTTTTGTTCCGTCAATATACTTTATATCAGGTGCAGCAGTGTCAGCCTCTTTCTTTGTTGTATCTGTTTTTAAAAGGTATTTGCTACCCATTGCATCAATTAAAACAATTTCGCTATTTGTTTTACTATAGTCGTCAAACCTCATTTTCGAGAACATCCCATCCTGAACCTGTTTTGACTTAGTACCTTTAATATATTGTTTTAAAGAAGTACCTACCATTGCTGAATATTGCGGGTCAGAGGCATTTATTGAATAGGTTACAATCCCCTCAAAGTTGCTGCCATCGGTTTTAGCTTGTCCAACTACAGTAACTGCAAATCCTATAACTGTTAAAAAAGCTGTAGCCACTATTTTTTTCATGATGCTTGAATTTCGATTTATGCTTAATTCCCGCTACTCATATTCTTTTGAATATCAGCTTGCATTTCTTCCCTAGTCATCAATTTATAGCCGGAAGGAACTGTAAAAGTATCATCGGAAACAGATTGTTTCGTGACATTAGTAGCAGATAATACCATATTCATTCCCTGTTGTTTTATAGAAAACTCTAGAGGAAATCCTTTTAATCCTTTAAATTGGCCACTTTTAGCAGGAGGTGTAACGATATCTTCCGTATAATAGATATTGGTAGTATATGATTGACCTTGGTCATCCGTAACCGTAATCTCGGCTTTATGACAATTATATCCGGCAATTTTCTTGGTATCATCCGTATATTTTATAACAGGATCTTTATCATCTTTTTTCTTTGTTGGATCGGACTTTAATTGATATTTATTACCCATGGCATCTATTAAAATAATTGGGTCATCTGATTTACTACGGTCTGCTATAGTTGTATTCTTATAAACACCCATATCGCTTACAGTTTTGGTTTTATCTCCTTTAATATATGTCTTTATGGAAGCATTTTGCATCATAGATGCTGCTTGCTCGTTATCAACGCTTATGGTATATGTTACCACACCTTCAAATGTGTCATCGGTGGATGCTTTGGGTGCAACGAATGCACTAACTCCAAATCCTACAACAGCTAAAGAAGCTATAAATGCTATTTTTTTCATGATAATTAAATTATTTTTTATTGAGACAAAATTAAGTTAAATATTTTAATTCACTGTTACCTACTTACGAACTGGTTTATTTCCCTTTCCCACCCATGTTTTTCTGAATATCCTGACTCATTTCTTCCTGTGTTACAACCTTATATCCGGGAGGAATGTTAAACTCATCATTAGAAATGGATTGTTTATCAATACTAACAGCAGTTGTAGTTCTGGTAGTAGCTGCAAATTTTGCTACCCATTCAAGCGGAAATCCTTTCAGGCCCTTGTATTCGTGGCCGCAAAAATTAGATGTAATATCAGTCGTATAGTAAACCTCTTCATTAATGGAACGTGTTGAATCAATAAAAACTGTTACTTCTGCTTTATGGCAGGTATATCCTGCAATAGTTTTAGTTTCATTGGTATAATTTATTACTGGGTCCTTCACTTTGGGGGTTTTATCATGCTTCACATTATATTTGCTACCGTTAACATCCATTAATACTGCATAATTTTCCGGATCACTACAGTCTGTAATGGTCGTGGTTATAAATGAACTGCCCCCTATAATGGTTTTCATTTTACTTCCTTTAATATAAAATTTAGTAGTGCTTTGTTGTTTGGATGGTTGTGCAGCAAGGGAATTAACGCTGCTTGTGGAATATGTGATTACTCCTTCAAAACTGCCGTCAGTAAATGTTTCCGGAGAAATGAAAGCCACCATTGAAAATCCTGTGATAGCTATAAGAGTTAGTGCCAATGCTTTTTTCATGATAGTGATTTTGTTTTAATATGTTGCGGTATATTACATTTTCTCACTTAGTTTATATAATCGAACTTGGTATACGGTATAAGTATTTCCGGAATGCGTATGCCCTTATCATCCTGGTTATTTTCAAGCAGCGCTGCTACTATTCTTGGCAATGCCAACGCGCTCCCGTTAAGCGTATGCGCCAATGCAGGTTTATCTTTATCTTTTTTATAACGCAGCTTCAGGCGATTACTTTGGAAAGTTTCAAAGTTTGAGACGGAACTAACTTCCAACCAACGCTTCTGCGCTGTCGAAAATACTTCCATATCGTAAGTTAAAGCAGAAGCAAAACTCATGTCGCCTCCGCAGAGTTTCAATATCCGGAAAGGCAAATTCAAACTTCTCAATAATCCGGCTACATATTCCCTCATTTCTTCCAAAGCCTTGTATGATTCTTCGGGCAATCTTAACTGAACTATTTCCACCTTATCAAACTGATGCAGCCTGTTAAGTCCGCGTACATCCTTGCCATAGGATCCCGCCTCTCTACGGAAACAAGGCGTATAGCCGCAGTTTTTCACAGGCATGGAACTCGCTTCCAAAACCATATCACGATATATATTAGTTATCGGCACTTCGGCTGTTGGTATAAGGTATAACTTATCTTCAGCAACAAAGTACATCTGCCCTTCTTTATCGGGCAATTGCCCTGTACCAAAACCGCTGTCTTCATTAATTAATATGGGTGGTTCTATTTCCATATATCCTGCTTCATGGGCTTTGTCTAAAAAGAAATTGATAAGGGCCCGTTGTAGTCTGGCCCCTTTTCCTTTATAAACTGGAAATCCGGCACCGGTAATTTTCACACCCAATTCAAAATCTATAATATCATATTTTTTTGTCAGCTCCCAATGAGGCAATGCATTTTTTCTAAGTTCAGGGATAGCCCCTTCGGTGTGAACAACCTCATTGTCTTCGGGAGTTTTCCCTTTAGGGACGCTTGAATGAGGTGTATTAGGTAATAAAACAGCTTTAGCCTGCAATTCTTCTTCTATTTTCCTCGACTCCGCTTCAAGCGCCGTAATATCCTCCTTCCATTTGCCAGTATTGGTTTTTAACTCATCGGCTTCCGCTTTTTTACCCAGCTTATATAACTCCCCAATTTCTTTAGATGCTTTATTTAACTGGGCAAGAATACCATCTAAATTAGTTTGGGTTGATCGACGCTTTTCATCAATGGCAAGTATTTCATCAATGATCGGCTTTGCATCAAAATTCTTAATTGCAAGACGGGCGATAACCTCTTCGGGGCTTTTGCGTATGTATGCTAATTCTAACATGAATAATTAATTGAAAAAGGCAAATATACAATAACTTGTTGTTGCCCGATAGTTATGAGCTAAACTGCTTCTCCCGCTTAGTAAAGCTGGCAATCCAAATAATTCTCGACCACCTGAACGTTACAGGAAAAAGAGCAAAAACCAAGGCAAGAATAATAAATACTAAGGTGAGCGGAGGTAAATTCCACCAAAACATATTTAGCGTATATAGTAGTGTTATTAATGCCGTTTGAAGTCCATATGATACATACATGGCCCCGTAAAAATATCCTACTTCCCGCTCAAATTTCAAATTACAATGAGGACAGTGCTTATTCATCCTTAGCCCATTCTTCAGGCTATATGGGTTATTATTTTCAAACACCTGTCCTCCATTGCACCGGGGGCATAAATTGGAAATAGTAGCATGTACAATATCCCAAAGGCGCATAAAAAATTCAGGGTAATAAAATTATTGTCCTGCAAATATACGCTATGGAAACGCATGTCGGAAATTATTACAGGGCAAAATATTTTTACATATCGCGCCCGGCACGCCTTATCTTATCAACTGCACAAATCCGTCCTTTTTATAAGTATTACTAAAGCAGGCACTTGTAATTTCGTAATAATAAACTCCCGCGGGTGCATCTCCCCCACTTTCCGTTTTGCCGTTCCACGATTCATTCGGATTGGTGCTTGTGAAGACTTCCTTGCCCCAACGGTCAAATATAAATATGGACCAAGAGGTTATATTCTGTACTTTAATATAAAATGCATTATCCAATCCCAATGTTCCGGGATTGTTTGGAGTAAATACATTAGGTACAATAAAATTAGAACAAGGTTGTTCAACCATAATGGTAACTACACTTTCAATCTGACAGCCTGAAGAGTCTGTCATAGTAACTGTATATGCAGTAGTAACGCTGGGGGTAACCTGTACTAAGCTGCAAGGTGGGTTTAGGCAATTTACTGATGGGTTCCACTGATAAAGTTTTGCATTGGTACCACTTGCTGTGATTAAGGTATCATCTCCAATAAAAATTGTTTTATCACAACATGCATTCAGCATTGGATTGTCCGGTGTTACGGTAGTTGTTTTCGTTACTACACAACCATTCGAAACAACAACGGTATATGACTCTGTAGAATCCGGATTTACAGTTATAGAACCTGTTGTTTGTCCGCCCGGTGACCATACGTATTCAAATGGGCTGACTCCGGTTGTTTTGGCCTGAAGAATAACCGGATTTCCTGCACAAGCCACAGTGGGAGGAGTAAGAATTACATTGGGTGATGGGGCCAGATTAACTTTGTAGTGTGTGGTATCCGAACAGCCCGACGAATTGTAGGCAATCACTGTTATTGTAGAATCTGCATTAATGGGTCCTGTTATATAATTGTTTGTTGTAGAGCCATTGCCCCACAAATATTTTGTTCCTCCGCTTACGCTGAGGGTATCTGTAAAGCCTTTGCATTTGGATGATGCCCCTGTAACTACAGGAGAAGGGGGCGGAATTAAGGTAACCGTAATGGTTTTTTTCACACTGTCGCAAATTCCATAAGTAGTGACGGTATAGGTAGTAGTTCCTGTATCAGTTATATAGATAGAGGACGTAGTGGCCCCGTTACTCCATTTGTAGGAGTTACCTCCGTTTACAGTAAGGGTATCTTTTGCTCCTTTGCACTTAGATAAGGTACCTGTAACTACAGGTGAAGGAGGTGGAATTGTTTTAATTGTAATGGTTTTTACCACGCTGTCACATATTCCGTAAACAGTTACCGTATAGGTAGTAGATTCCGTATCACTAATTGTTACCGACGATGTGGTGCCCCCCGTATTCCACTTATATCTTACATGTCCGTTTCCACTGTCTGTCACTGTAAGAATAGATGTTCCATGCTTACAAATACTATCATTGGATGCAGTTATAGATGACACCCCAATTTTAGGAATGATTTTAATTTTAATAGAAACAGAGTCACTACAGGGCCCGCTCATTCCTTTCACCCCGTAATATGCCGTATCCCCGGCAGGCATTACAACAGAAATAGATGAGGTAGTGGCGCCGGTAGACCATTGGTATGAATTAGCTCCCGAAGCATTGAGAATAACACTTTGCCCCGCACAGGCAGAGTCAGCGGGATTTGAAGATACAGTTACACTTAGTGCGTTTGGTTGAGTTATATTTACTGTGGCTGTGCCTGTACAGCCATTTACATCATGCACTGTAACGGTGTATGCCCTTGCACATAAGTCCACGGCTGAAGAGTCAGTTCCACCGGATGGAGTCCATGCGTAGGTATATGGAGCCACACCTCCCGAGGCGGAAGATGCAGCGCTACCTAAACAATCTCCGAAACAGGGTTCATTTGCAGTAATATTCGCTGTGACCACAATTGGAGAATTAGGTATCCTAACGGTAATCGTCGTGTCAGAACAACCGGCATCTCTTATGTTAACAGTGTAACTACCCGGGCATAAATTGGAGGCGCCCGAAGCAGTACTGACAGGAGGCGTCCATGTATATGTATATGGAGCAGTGCCTCCTCCAACAGTAACGTTTATTACTCCATTACAAGAACCGCAATTCGGATTTGTCTGTGAAGGGGTAGCCGTCATTCCACCAACAGTACAAGCAGGAGGTTTAATATCAACTAATATCAAAACTTCTCCTCCACATCCGTTACTCGGAGGAGATGAATTTGTTGCATTAACTGTATATAAACCCGGAGTAGCAGCAGGCTCATACGCATGAGCTGCATCAATTCCATCTTCCGTATGCTCATCAGATAAAAATGTAGCACCGGTAAAGGAAATTGGGAAGGGGGTGATTTGTCCCTCATTAATTTCAGCGGAACAATAAATCATTGAACCGGGATCGGTAGTAGTTATATTATCGCTATAAGGTCCGCCTGTAGTGCAGGCAAGCGTACTTAATGTAAATACAAGACTGTCAATGCTAATAGGCGTACAGGAACCGCTTGCATAAAATGCTGCGGCAAAATTATCATAGTAACAGCTATTGTATCCGGTTTCGTTGCACACAATAGTATATGTGCCGGCAGTTGGAGCCGAATATGCATATACTTCCGCAGAACCTGAATTACCGTTATTTGCAGTAGCAATATGTATTGCAGCATTTCCATTTACTGTTACAGGCCCTGAACCAGGGCCGTTCCACCCGTTATAGGATATCAGGATAAGCTCATTGGAATATAATGTAGTAATGTTAAATGTACTGTTACCGCAATTGCTGACAACTCCGGCAGAAACTGCCGTATCAAACTTAATAGTGGCATAGCACTGTGCCTTCAGCGCAGAAACGCTTACTAAAATAAACACACCAAATACTAGTAATATTTTTTTCATCAGGTAACTTTGTAATATCTTATAGTAAAGAACTTATATATCCTGCGCTTCAATATTTTTGGCTTTGCTGA
>Ga0206873_1241_pt1 | contig 15099 bp, 13 predicted proteins | sample Alteio_BWOrgCont_11_FD_152631 | JGI IMG/M metagenome (GOLD analysis project Ga0206873, IMG submission 152631) | Enriched cells from forest soil in Barre Woods Harvard Forest LTER site, Petersham, Massachusetts, United States -... | ecosystem: Environmental > Terrestrial > Soil > Temperate forest >...
ATGCTGAAAAAAAGCGTATCTTTGCAGAATTTTTAACAAGCAAGAAACTTGCCAAGTATAATGAAGAATTTTTGCCGGTTATTGAAAGAGCAAAAAAAGCGCTCAGTCCACCTGCGCTCAAAGAATTTTTCATGACGGTCAATGGATGCGAAGTAAAAATAGATAATACCAAGCTGATGGCGGATGATTTTATCGCCTCTTATCCCGCGCTACTGTTGCTGCCGCTCAAGACGGTCGGCAAGCATATGATAGATGCCACCTTCATGCCGAAACAATCGTTCGATTTTTTCATGGATGTCATCGGAGCGGAATCGCAGATCAGCGAAAATCTGCAAACGTTGAATCTACACATCACGGATGCTTTGCATAAAACGGGGCATGCACCTAACGACGATCTGCTTTATACCCGCGGTCACCGCGACGCATTTGTAAAAATGTTACAAGCCCACCAACATGAAACCCAATTCCTTTACACTTTCAACAAAACCGCCGGGCAACTACAAAAAATTTATCCGCCGGACAAGGCAGACATTGCTTACCAAGATATGGAAGAGATGCTAAAACTGGCAGAAATACCTACGGCCCATCTCGATGCGATAAGGAACCCCCGAGAGATGGCCTCCCTGCTCTTTGCCATTGAACGGCGTCTCGAACTGTCACCAACAACGTCAAATGAAACCATCACTACCTTGCGCAGGGAACTATTGGTATTGGCGAATAATCTTGATGAATGCGGACTACACCATAAGAATATTCCTCCGGGAGTATCTACGCGTATCGTAACGGCAATCGATACGCTCTCCACGTTAACAGAATCGTGTAAACTCGAAGATGCGGCGCATGCAATAGGGCTGATACGAAATGCGATGCCTAAGCTTACGCAAACCTCCACAGACACACATCAACCAGAGCGCTACGACGGGTCACGCGCAAAGTAACTCCTACTTTATCCCCTCAGGCACCTGCTCTTTTTCGACTGGCTTTTTATTATCCGCATCTTTGGGCGGCGGCGTGGAACCGGCGGTATCTTTTTTGAACTGATCGAGCTTATGCAGGCGCTCCTTGACGAAATACGTCATGTATTTGAGATCGGTGTCGGGGATATTGTCGGCATTTTCCTTGATCGTTTCCATGATCCGGAGCGCATCGTCCATCTCACCGCGTTTTTCATAAACGACCGCCGTCATCTGCCGCGCCCAGATCGGCACCGCATCGTTTTGCAGGGCTTTGGCCGCTTTCAGCGCCAGGTCCATATCGTTCAGCTTATGCATCGAAAGATAGATCGTCTGCAGCAGCCACCACCATTTATGCGCCGGATCGCGGGAAGCGTGGGCGTATAAATAATCGGCGACATAACGCACGTCCGCCGTATTCTGGGTCTGGGCGAAATAGTAGCTGGCCATGGCAGGCACCATATTGGACTTGCTGTCCAGCTCATCGAGCAGGTTGAACCAGTGATAGAGCTTGTTGAAATCGTAATAACGCAGTGCCGTGAAGCGGCCAAACGTATCCCCGGCATTTTGCAGCGTAAAGGCCAGAGCACGGAAATAAAATTCATCGTCGCCGAACGTTAGGGCGTGCAAAGCCTTTCGGCCCGGCACATCCGGTACAATACTCATGTCCGGCTCAATACTCTTGGTTTCGAACCAATATCCAACCTGTAGGCACAAGCATAGTGCCAACGCCAGATAATTTCTTAGCCATTTTTTAATAGGAAGCGTCATGGCGGCAGCGGCTAAAATTGTTTACGACGGAAATCGGCAATCGAGGCGAGTACAAGCAACGGCAAGAAAACCACTGCCTGAACAAGAAATACAATCCAGTCCTGACTGCTGTCAAACCCATAGATGAGCCATTGGCTTTTGGCAAAAAAGTCAAGGCGCGGAACAATCGTCGAGATCGCGATAAGTATGTATTTCATTACCGCATATTTAGTCTCTCCGCCCACCATGCCGGACTGCGAAGTGACCACAAAAAACGCCATCATGCGGGATATGGTATAAAAGCCCATCGAAGCAATAACCGCCGTCACGGCGCTACGTAAAGTGAATGCGCTGAACAGCGCCAGCGCCACCACGATGAACGTTTCCAGCAGCAAGCTCACCGCCCAGCCGAAAAAGCCCGCCCAGTTATTGACGCCGATCATGGCGATAATGCCGATGACCGGAACCGTAAGCAGCACCGCGACCAGTGCGAAACCCAACCAATAGGCGATCACGAGGTTGGAGCGCGAAATAGGCCGCGACATGATGACATCGATTTCCTTAGTATCGAATGCATTGCGGATATGAAAGCAGACAAATACGATCAGGCCGATCATGAGGATGATACGCGATGCGCCGGAGGCGAACGTAATGGTCATCTCGCGTTCTTCAAGAAACGCCGTGCTGCCGAGCGTCGCAGATATCGCGGTCGCGAACAGGATGCTGGCGAGCAAGCCGACAAAAAGCCAGTCGCGAAGCGCGGTGATAAGAATATAGCGTATATTGGTCAACATAGGCTCTCACAACTTAATATTAATAAAAGCAGTATCTCTACTGATCGAATGTCAACGGTCTCGGATCCTGCATAAATTTCTGATATTCCATTTTGTCGGCTTTATCAACCCCTCCAGACGTCCCCATGACCGTGGCGCGAATAAAAATGACCAGTTCTTTTTTGGAGTTCACTTTGTCTACGCTCTTGAAAAGATTCCCAATCCACGGGATTTCGCTTGCGCCGGGAATGCCGGCATCGGTATTCGTAACCGAATCTTCCAGTAAACCGCCAACCACAAGCGTCTGGCCGCTCTTGATCTTCATGACGGAATCCAGCTCGCGGGTTTCAATTTGAGGTATAGTGCTCTTAATAGCCTGAAGGGCCGTTATTTCACCGGCAATGGAGGTAGGAATACTGCCGCCCGACGGATTCAACTGCGAGATGGCAAAAGCCTTCTGCACCTCAAACCCCGGATCATCAACGGTGATCGTCTCACGGGTCAATGATGGACGAAGGCTGAGCGTGATTTCATTATCTTTGGCATCAATGGAGGGCTGAAGGGTAAGAACAATTCCGACCGGCACGGATTTTTGTGTGCTGGTAACGTTCACCTGTGCGGGCGTCACTACCTGGCCGGTAGCGCCAAGTACCGCCTGCGCTGTATTGATTTGTACGTTAAAATACACCAGATTTTCAACAAAGCTAAGCACCGCTTGCTGATTGTTCATGGCGTGCAGACGCGGGCTGGATAAGGCCCGCGTCGTACCGAATTCGTCCAGCAGGTTAACAGCAGTGGAAAGATTGACGCCGGAGCCCAATATATTATTTTTCACCAGGGCAATGGTCGGCGTCCCGACCTTGGTATCTGGCGTAACCTGCGATAGATTTCCAGCAAAATTCAGGCTGGTGCCGCCAAAATTGGTCCAGTTGATGCCGGTCTGGTAATGGTCGTTCAAGGTAACCTCGACAACCTTGGCTTCGATCAGCACTTGTGAGGAAGTATTGGAATCGACCATGCGAAGATAACTGCGGATCATCTCATGCTGCCGATCGGTAGCGGATACGGTCAAGGTGGAGGCCTGCCGGTTCATAATGTAAAACGATCCGTCGACACCTGCTTTGCCGCCGGCAATCGATTGGGAAGGAACAGGAGCAGGGGGTGGCGGCGCTGGTGCCGGGGCCGCAGCGGCTGCGACAGGGGCACCGGGTGCTCCGGCAGGAGCGGCTGCGACAGGGGCCGGAGCATTGGGTTGCACCGACATATCGACACCGGAAACGCGCTTGCTCTGGTTATAGCTTAGAATCTGTTTGATACCTTCTTCAAATTGCTTCCAGAAATCGCTGTCAGACTTCGACGCAACGGATAAGCTCGAACTGCCACCACCGCCGCCGCCACCACCGCCACCGGCGGCAGCACCGCCGCCACTGCCGCCAGGAGCGCCGCCGACACTCATATTACCGTTGGAATTGCGGTCGATATTGAGGAAGCTGATCGGATATTCCTGTACGTATGGCGTGTCGCGTTCAACGCGCAACACGTTATTTTTCATGGTATAACGCAAGCCCGCCATATCGGCGATACGATCGATCACTTCGTTGAAAGGGCGATCCTTGGCGCGGAACAAGATACCGCCGCTGATGCCCGAATCGACTTCGATGTCGATATCGGCCAGCCTTGCCAGCTCAATCAACACGTCTTTGAGCGGCACGTCATCGGTTACAGCGATGGATACCAGCTTTGTTTCACCGAGTTTCGGCGGCTTGGGGGAAGACAATATTTCAGCCAGGTCCGGTATCGGCGGTTCCGCGACAGCGGCGGACACTTTGAAGCCACCCGCACCATCGCTTTCCTGCTTATAGGCGTCGAGATTGGTGATGTTTTTATAATCGTCGCGGCTTAGCTTAAGGCCGGGGTCGATAAGATCGCTTTTTTGCGTGTCTATGATGTCGGGTTTCTGAGCACCACAACTTGCTGTGACGGCAACGCAAAAAAGAACGGATATACATTTACTTATTCTTCCCACGCCGCAATAACCCTTTGCCTATGCCCTTACGGTAAAATACCTGCTAGGTTACTATATCTTGTGTATACAAGAATGCAACACCACAATGCATGCCGTATTCATTTTATTCCACATAGGCTTAAACGCGCGTAGACAACCAAATTGCCAGCCGGGTTTGCAGGGCAACCAACCCCGTTAAAACGGGGTAAAAGGGCGACGCTTCCGCTCCCTGCGCCAACGCCGTATCGTGATGCTCTTTTTCGTCGGCGCGAAACCGAGTGATAACCGAACGTAATTCCCCCTCCTCCGCCCCCAATTCCGCTTCCTGCGCCGCGTAATGCTCATCGATCACCGACTCCACCGCAACCGTGCATGCCATCGCCGCTTTTTCCCCGAGCAACGCCGTCACCGCACCGAGCGCATAACCGGCGACATGCCATAGCGGCATCAACAGGGTCGGGCGCACGCGGCGCTTTACCATCATGGTGGAAAACATGTCGAGATGCTGTTGCTCCTGATCGGCCATCTCCTGCAGCAGCGGCGCTACTTTGCTTTTTCCGAGTACGGCCAGTTGCCCGGCATAAATACGTTTTGCACCGTACTCCCCGGCGTGGTTGACCCGGATCATGCGGGCGATACGCTCGTTACCTTGCATAGCGACGCACCAAGCGCGGGGCAGCGAACATACCTACGGCAAAAAACGTCGCAGCAACCGCGTTCCATCCCGCCATCGACAATCCCAAAATATGCGCCATGGGCTGGTCGCACGGCACCAACGCTGCATTCATAATCGCCGCGCGCATTTCCTCGAGTGTCTGCTCCCCGGTGTTATGATTGGTACAACCGGACGGCCCGGTAAATATGCCGAGTTCCACGCCCGCGTGATAGGCGGCTATGCCGGCATCGGCGAGGAATAACAGCCCGCATACCAGCGCTATCCTGCCCAATACGCGCTCCGACCGCCCCCATTTAACGCCCGCAAACCCTATGAGGGCAATCAGCGCATACGGGTAGCGCTGCGCCAGGCATAATTCGCATGGATGCAGCCCGAACCCATACTGTCCAACCAGCGCAACACCAAGCATAGCAACGCTTACCGCCGCCGCAGCCAGCACCAGCGACCAACAGGGTTTATGGTGGATTGTTTCGGATATTTTCATCCCGCAAGCATAAATCGGCAGGGGTGGAAATACAAGCCCGTCCATCGCTTGACCGGACGCGCGGGATGCTTATAGTGTGCCGGCGTAAATACATGGGTCTTTCATAAACTCGCTAGGTCGCTAGCGAGTTTATGAACGGCCCGGGCCCCTGTGGTGGAATTGGTAGACGCGCCGGACTCAAAATCCGGTGCCGCGAGGCGTGTCGGTTCGAGTCCGACCGGGGGCACCACTCTATAGAAAACAGGGCAGTTTCTGAACCTATTGTTTTGTGAGTATGATTATGTCAAAAAAATATGCCCTCCACTTTGTTTCATTTTTTGTTGTGCTATCGTTCTTTGTTCAGCCAAGCTATGGCAATGAACATGAGGGTACAAATAAAGGAGATGATGAAGAAAATTATATTATTAATTTATTCGAGGATACCTGCGTTTCAGCTATGGACAGTAAAGACAAGCTCTACGCTGTGATGAAAAATTTAGAGGATAAAAAGATCGCTATTAAACAGGATTCTGAAAAAGTTCGCAGCATGCCATTTCCTCCCATTACTATTAAGAATGACGATCGGGTGGAAGACATATGGCAAATAATTAAATCGGGTTCGAATAATAAATATGCGGTGGCGCTTACCCAAAAAGATCTCTGTTTCCTGACAGGAAGATCTGTTGTTGATTCATCTGAAATGCGTACGAAATTCCAAACGGTAGCCAATAAGATAGCGGCGCATTTAAAATCCAGTGCAATTCATCAGTATGCAGACGTTCCGAATAATGGTAAACGCGATGTCTATCTAATAAGTACGTCTAAATCTGAAGCAGAGATTGTGCAGATGACTTTACCAGTCCAGCCTGGCGGAACCTATACATTTGCAATTGGGCGCATAAATCCTTAGTAAGCTAAATAGCGATTCCGAAGCAAGATAATAAGCAATTTCAACTCCGGCGAGGTTCGGATAACGTCCACCAGGGTGCACCATACTAAAGAAAATACGTGATTTCCGAACCTATTTTATTCTTCTGTGGTAGTTTCAAGACCGTGGGTCAATTTTTTTACTATAATTGACCGATAGAATAAAAATAATATCAACGCGGAAAGTATAAGATAGTTAAAGTAAGGCGTGTCCCCAATCGTCGAAATGGCGATAAATAAAAGCGCGGCGCCAATATAGCTCTGTATAAGAAACCTTCTAATCTTTAGACGGATTAAGGCAGCTTGCTCTTTAGTAGGAATAATATATCTTTTCCCCCCAAAAGGGTTTGCACGAAATATTATGGTTCCGTTGGCGCTAGTTTTAATAAGCCTATCGATTTGTAAATTAATATAACCCATAATTATCTCCCTTTTCTTATTATTCTATTACTGCAATACACGATGATGCGAAAGCAAAATAATCCTTAGTTTCAATTCAGCACAGGTTCGGATAACGTCCACCAGGGAGCACCATTTGAGAAATGCTCGAACACTATTGAGGGTTGATATGCAAATCCTATTGGGATGTAAACAACTTGAAAAAACGATGTAACATCAGAAATGCACTCGGGGTAGCCATATGAAATTTTCCCATCTCGCCTATATTCCTGCCTTTGCGATATACCTGCTGTCAATTGGGGAGGGTTTTGCAGACGATAACGCTGATTTTTCAAAAATGGTTTCAGACCCCACGGAACAGAAACAGGTTCTGAAGGTAGCAATGCAATCGGGAGTGGTCCTCAATAATCCCTGTACTTCCGCCAATATTTCTATCCTCAATAAATTTACATTCTATAAGCCGGTGGCATTCGATAGTGCTGGCCATCCGGCGGCAGGGGCATGGAAACAATCGATTACCGAAAAAGGCTGTGGGCAGGATCGGCTATTGAATGTCTTCTTTTGGCTGGACCCTAACCATTCCATAAGGGCCATGCCCCTTTTCCCAGGCACGACCCATGCCGACCCGGTATTGCAAAAAGATGCCATGTCTCAAGCCGCAATGGCAGCGCAGTGGCCGGAGAAAGATTGCAAAACCGGGTGGATGGAGAACACCGAATTTTTGAAAGAAACAGGTGCGCCTTTAGACGGAGTAAAAGGCAAACCCTGGGATGAATTATGGACGCTTGCTTCGTGCACCAAGAAAGCACAGGTCACCATGCATTTCATACCGGATAAAACCGGAACTACTATTCATGCCAGCTTACAGGAGACAAAATTTCTTCCGAATAAGCTCGCGCAATAATCCGTCAGCTACCCAACAATCCGCTAAAAACTATGGCTGATATTGAGCGTGAATAATTCCGGCGCGGTTAGCTGATTGCCTTTCACGCGCTGGTATACCGGAACGCCGACATCGGCAAATATCTTGAACCCGGACGCATCGACTTCGACGCCGGGTGAAAGCAGCACGCGTTCATACCCGCTATTCTGCGGGTTTGCGGCAATTCCGCGATCATGCAGGCGATAGGAATCGGTAATCTGCGCCAGAGGAGCGATTTTTACATTGCCTACCATCCAGCCGTTATAGTAGGTGCCGACGGTTGCGTCGACTTCATCGCCGGGGCGATACCCGCTGCGTATAAGAAACGGCAAATCCACCTCGCCGCGTGCAAACCAATTAAACTGGCCTGCGAGATAGCCCTGATGGTACGCGCCCAACAGCACATCGGTGCTGCCCGATCCGATATCCGTATCGCGGTCGAAGTTTTGATAAGTGTAATCGCCGGTCGGCAGCTTGAAACCGAACGTGATGCCGGTGGACATATCCCCGGAGAAACCTGAGTAAATGCCTTTGACGCGCACGTCGCCGACGGCGGAATGATTGAAGCCCTGAATATCGCCCATGCCTGTCGTATCCGTGGTAAAATGCCGATCCCAATAAGGTATTTCAACCTCTGCACCCCATGCGCGATTGAACATGTATTGGGCGCCAAGCGTAATGAAATCCGTCTTGATATCTTTGTCGTCGTTATTGGCGCCCGGCGCGCGCGATGCTCCGCTCCAGTTTTTATCCTGGTTCATGAAATCGTATTCAATCCATGCCATACCGCCTTCATGCGTGGGCAGCATCGAACTGGTGCTGACGTCGAACACGCCGCAACCGCAAGCGCAGGCAAAACTGTCGTTCGGCATGAGTATTAAACCTGCCATACCGGCCAACAGTCCCATAGACAGTGATATATTAATAGAGGTGCGCGCAGCCATATGCGCAGTCAATGCATTGGACATAAATTTTCCTTCTTCTATGAAATGAATTAAAAAAACAAATCAGAAACAGAAGGAAACGGGGGGCGCGCGAGGATGCGAAACCGTACGGCTTAGAGACGCAAAAAAAGTATTATAGAGAAAGCTTAAAGATAAACCGGCAGCTCTTTTCCGCGTAAGAAAAATCACTGCCGTTGCCAGCAACAGTATTTTTCCGATGGCGTTGGCGGCAATATAGCATAATGCGCAAACATAGGTTTTATGCTGCTTAAACGGGATTTTTCCCGTAAAAAGATCCGTCCATTTCACCCATGCGAAACCCTCGCCCGTGCATATCAGGATTTTATCGCCGAAGATGGAAGCGGTTGCTGAAGAAGCGACACTGGGCGGGTCGCCGACATTCTGATAAAAAGCAAAAAACGGCAACAGCGCATTAAACGTAAGCGCTAACGCCAGTATTAACCCTATCCGCCTGCTTCTAGACTTTATCATAGTTTAGAATGTCTACGTTGATATATGGGAGGGGGTCATACGAACAATGCGCTGTAACGCGCTTCCAGTGGTTATATTGTAATAGATTTTTCAAAATCTACTCGCTTTTATACTCATATATGGGGTGGCTTTGAGCATGTCTTATTGGGCAGCATTGGAATAAAAACCAACAATTCCATAATCAGGTGTATGAGTTGAAGTAACGATGGATAAATATATATCGTCGGGCATAATAGCAATCTTAAAACGTTAATTTATATTATACGCCTTTACCCTAGCAGTTAGTATTAGGGAGTAAAAGCAATAATGGAAGCTGTACAATCCCTTTATGATACCTTTTAACCTTCCCACAAAAACCGGAGCAGAAGCAGGGCACATAGCCAAGGTTCTGGAGCAAACCTACCTGACGGCTAGGAACTATCATAAAACCTGTCAGGCATGGTTACAGGAAACGCTTGAACGGAAAGCCGTTCTGCTGACGCCCTCCTGTACGCATGCGCTGGAGATGGCCGCTATTTTACTGAATCTGAAACCCGGCGATGAAATTATCATGCCGTCCTATACCTTTGTCTCGACAGCGAATGCTTTCGCCATGCATGGCGGAACGCCGGTATTCGTCGATATTCGCCCAGATACGATGAATATCAATGAACAATTAATTGAAGCCGCTATTACGCAACGCACACGCGCTATCGTAGTAGTGCATTATGCAGGCGTGGCATGCGACATGGAAACCATTGGCAATCTTGCAAAACGCTATGGTCTTGTGGTTATCGAGGACGCTGCCCATGCCATGCTTGCTAAGTGGCGAAACCGTTATCTGGGAACTATTGGGAGCATGGCGACATTCAGCTTTCATGAAACAAAAAACATCACAGCAGGTGAAGGCGGATGTTTGGTGCTTAATGATGAGGTCTATGCGTCCCGTGCCGATATATTGCAACATAAAGGCACAAACCGCACCGCCTTCCAACGCGGGGAAACCGATAAATATTCATGGGTGGATATCGGCTCTTCATGGGCTATGAGCGAGTTGAGCGCCGCCTATCTGTACGGCAATCTTCAGTCAGCGGAGGCCATTACTGCCAAGCGAACCGCTCTCTGGGATCGCTATTCCACCGCACTGTCTCCTCTTCATGAAAAGGGGCATGTGACTTTACCCGTTATCCCGCCGGAATGCATCCCTAACGCCCATATTTTCTACCTTAAACTGCGCGATAAATCGCAGCGCGATGATTTTATCAATGTCCTGCGCAGCAAGAAAATCGACCCCGCCTTTCATTATGTACCTCTGCATTCTGCACCAGCGGGGCTAAAATATGGAAGATTTTCGGGAGAAGACCGGTTCACCACCATTGAAAGTGAACGATTAGTGAGGCTACCTCTGTATTATAATCTTACGCCTGAGAGCGCTGATATGGTCATTGCAGCCATCTACGATTATTTTAGGGTTCAGCGCCCATGAGGACCAACAATCCTGTCGTCATCGCCGGGGCAGGCATGACTGGATTGATCGCTGCACTCTTACTCCGCCATCGTTACCCACAACTTCCTATCGTGATTATTGAATCATCCGCAAGTGCCGGGGGCAATTATCGCTGTATCAATTACGCAGAACATGGCGCATTCGATCAGGGAATGCGAATTTATTATGATACGGGCATTGCGGAGATTGATGATTTGGTTGAGAGTCTCTTACCTGCTGACGGTTGGCATATCATGCCTGATAATGAGAAAGATGTTGCCGGTATTTTCTGGAATGGGCATCTGCAAACCCATTCTCCCTATCTCGACCTACGAACCTTGTCGGCACAAGAGCAGACACAATGCGAGGAAGAATTATTCCGCGCTGCCGCATATGCCCCCCTACAAAGCCCGGCGAATGCGCAGGATGCGTTGATACAGCATTTTGGTCCTACCGTTGCGCAGCGTTTTGACCCTGTACTGCATAAACTATACGGCATAGCTGCGAAGCAACTTAGCGAGCTTGCGCTGCGCCAGCCCGCAATGACCCGAATAGTGCTTTTTGAAGAAGAAAAGATGCGGGACATTCTTGCCTCCGAATCATTGCGGGCACGTATTGCCTGGCCGGAACAGTTGACGTTTCCACCGGCGGTGCGCCGTTTTCGCCAACGCGGCCTCTACCCTAAAACCTATGGCATGGATACGGTTATTTCCGCATTATGCAGCAAGCTCGAAACATCTGGCGTCACCTTCCTCTTTCAGCAATCTATTGGGTCCCTGCACTACCAAAGCAACCAAATTACCACGTTGGAAACATCGGGAAATATTTCCATCAGCCCACGCCATGTTATCTGGACGGGCGGCTTGCAACCCTTATCCCATATTTTACATAAAGGGCATACACCCGCTCTGTCACATGCGGTAGGGAAAGCATATCTGGTGCATTTGCGCTTACAGCAGGCGCCGGATATGGAAAAACTTTATCATTTTTATTGTTTTGATGAAGGGTATCATACATTCCGTGTAACTAATTATACGGCCTATTGCCCGGATGCATATGAGCGTAGGGGTTATCCAGTATGTGTTGAGTTATGGTATCATGATGATAACGCACTATCTACCGATGTTGTGCAACATACTGCGACAGAAGAATTGATAAGAATGGGCATTATACATAACCGCAATAGGATTGAATATTGCGGTGTAACATCAACAGCCAATCTTCATTCCATGTATACACTCCACGGGATTGAATATATCCGTAATACGCGCGATGCGATTCATGCCGCCGGAATTGCCAACCTTACCTATGCAGGTATTTTTGCCAATGATAATGCCTTATTGTTATACGAAGTTTTGCAGGACCTGCATATGCGGTTAGACGGAATTAATGTATAGAAGAATATATGACATCTTTTTTTATGCAGCACAGGCCGTTATCCTGAATAGATGTATCCTGAATATTTTTTGGTAGCGACCTGCAAAGGGTTATGAGCCCTGCTGAATCCACGCTTTTTAAAAAGGGTAATAATATATTTTCCGGATTATCGATAAACTTTATGAAAATGGGTTGGTAAGAATCTCTAAATTCTAGATATGTATACATATCAACCGCCAGATGCTGATTTTCCTGATCGGGTGAGATGCCACATTGGCTTGCTGCATGGACAATATGCTCATGTCGCTCCGAATAATGCAGTATGGACATTTCCTGATCATTATTAAATTCTCCATTTATCCCAGCGTGTGCTGAGATAGCGGGCAATATCCAATAGATGGATATTAAAAGCGATTGACTGAGCAATGATAAACATACCAAGCCCGCAAGAATATTGCGGCGCATTCGTTGAGAAAAAATAGAATCAGCGCCATATAAAAGAATAATCGTCAGACAGCTTCCTATGAGCCAAAATAATGTCATATCATAGAAATTCTTTGTCCCCTGCACACCCGCCATTAGAATAAGGCTTATCACTATTAAAAACGGCACCGAGACACCGGGCGCAAGGAATGTTTTCTTTTCACAAGCTTTCCTGGCCATTTTTATTAGAGAAAACAGCCAAAACCCTAATACCGCAACTACAACGCTCTTTATCAGAAAATTCGCAATTATATGCAGGCTGTTAATATGGGCATCGGGAAGCCACAGCAGGTGATAGTCCGATGCAAATATAACGTTATCAAGGTAATGTGTAGATTTTCCCAGTAGAAAAAAGAATGCGTCAAAAAAGTGGCGTGGATTTTCAATCAGGAATCGCAATTGCAGTCCTTTACCATTGATATATTGGCTGGTTTTTATAGATTCAGGACACTGCATGCGGGAAGCCCAATAATTATAGCTTTGAATAATAGTGCATAGTAGCACCGAGAGGCTTGCTGCCTTGAAAAATGCGCGGTTCCGCAGAGTTAAAAAGGAATATAATACCAAGGGAGTAAAGAGCAGCGCTTTAGGATGGATAGAAAAAAACCATGAGGAAGCGAACAGGAATATGACAGTTATAATCATACACTCATAACTGCTAGGCTGATTTTTCTGGTGATAGAAAGGCAATAAGGCGTAAAAAGCTATCACGATTGCCATTAAAGTTTCCGGCCTGATAAACACTGGCAGAAATGGCATGACGCCTAAAAACACCAAACTTATTATGAGGCTGAGTATCTTCCCCCATGAAGGCGCAATTGATAAAGACTTTCTGATTCCCCAAGCGAGAGATCCTATCCAGCCAGCGAACAAAGAAACCCCAAATACGCGGATGGCAACAGGAGTCGATAACGGATAGTATAGCAACCAGGCGAATGCCCTGCCGGGCAGTAAGGTAACGGGTATAGGGGTAGCAAAACTACTTTTGCATATCACGAGGACACCGATGCCTTTCCATCCATCATATCCCGCCCGCGAAAAAGCAATATCCGCCATGATGTCGTCAATATGGATGGGAATAAAACAGGAAAGAATAAGCGTTATGACAGAAAGCAAAAATAGCAGCGCATAGGCAATGCGGGATAGATTGGCTGTGTTACAATTTAGCATATCGTAAAATTAGATGGGAGACTGAAAGAGAGCATATTCTTATCAAACAGTATTTGGAGGAAGCTTGCCAAGTTCATATTGTTGGATCTATTCTTAAAAAGAATCAATTGTTTATTTATAAAAACGTGGAAGGCTATGCGTCAGAAGGCTATTATGGTTTTCCTATTTATAAGCTGTTGCAAGGTTAAATAATGGTAGATATAATAATAGTTTACGATGGGCTATGCCCGCTATGTAATGCCTATGTGCACTATATGCGCCTTAAAAAGGCTATAAGTTCTATATCCCTCATCGATGCTAGAAACGATAAAGCTCAAGTGATCGCTTTAAAGGAACACGGTCTGGATATCAATCAGGGCATGGTATTAATTATGGGTGACAATCTGTATTTTGGTAGCGACTGTATCCATATGCTGGCACTTCTCAGCAGCAGGTCGGGTTGGTTTAATAAAATCAATGCGACGGTATTCTCCAATCGGCATATCGCACAATGGCTATACCCGGTCATGCGGCTTGGGCGCAGTCTAGTGCTAACGTATCGTAAGATACCTTTAATTAACGTAACGACCGAATAACCAACCAATCACAGGCATCTGGCAAAGTATATTTCGCCAATTTGAATTTTCAGGCACAAAGGGTGATTGGAGAAGCAGGATTGCGAGTAAAGGGGGCTGGAGATAAAAAGGTATACCCATCACAAGCCATGTACCTATGTGAAACAGGATCAGCATGACGCCCCATAACCGGTGCAAAGACGGCCTGAACCACACCCATAATGCAAAAAATTCTATATATACGGTCCAAAGCATTAGAGGGAAACCGGTAGAAGCATGGATAAATTGCCCAAGAAAAGATTCCGTATGCTCATGCAGCATTTTATAATGAATCATATAGGCAAGGGCAGACGGGGAAAACATGCCTATGACGTTACCCATTGCCAATGCCGCAATGCCATAAACCACTTTCCAGAATCCCGTAAGGAAATAGAAAAACAGCACTAAACCCTGCGCTGCAGCGAATATGTCAAGGTAGTATTGCCTTGCCGGGCGCGACTCAAGAACGGAAGACAGCGAACGGGAAGGCAGAAAAATAAATATGAAAGATGTCCATATCCACATAATTTCCTTTTGTTTAACAAACCCAAAAGAATATTTAAGGGCGAACACCACCAGTATTGTTACAAAAAGCAACAACCGCGCCATACGCCAGTCTGGCTTGATGACGGCAAATAAAGACGCCAGCATATAAGCAATAGAAACAATGTTAATAGCTGACGCAAAATGTGGCACATCGATAAACC
>Ga0206873_1242_pt1 | contig 15061 bp, 10 predicted proteins | sample Alteio_BWOrgCont_11_FD_152631 | JGI IMG/M metagenome (GOLD analysis project Ga0206873, IMG submission 152631) | Enriched cells from forest soil in Barre Woods Harvard Forest LTER site, Petersham, Massachusetts, United States -... | ecosystem: Environmental > Terrestrial > Soil > Temperate forest >...
CCGTAAGCTGATAGGTACCATCGGTCAGGGTGGGTGTAAAAAGCAAACTGCATTTGTTCTGGGGCAACACAGCCGGTGTGAATGAAAGCGTAGGTCCGTAGGGGATTAATTGCGGAGTGGAACTTGTTATATTATTTAAATAAACCTGGAAATTTTGTGGGTTATTCAAAGGCAGGTATTTATTTTCATCCATAAAAGTTATAAGGATACTCGGCTGGGGCGATACAATATCGTTGTTCAGAATGTGGATTCCGTTAAAGGTTACATCCAGCAGAGGGTTGATTTTATCGCCATGGGAATAAAAACTTTTTTCAGCGTAATTATTGAAGTGATATTGCTCAGGCCTTGTCTGCGCATAGTTCACAGGATTCACTTCAAACCAAACGCTTTGCAACGTATTTATATTTGAATTGGCATCGGGCAACGCGAAAGATATTTTAGCCGTATCGCCCGGGTTTAAAGCCTTAACTAATTTTTTAGGATTATAATAAGTAGCGCTGTTATTTTTATTCATAGTCCAGATAAGCAGTTGGGTGCTATCCATCCACCAGTTGCTTATGTTTTGCACCGTAGTTTGAAAGCGAAGCGTATCGCCATATTGCAATGAGTCGGCATGATAGTAAGTAAATACGTTAGGATTCATCGCTATTTCGGGAACAGGTTGATAAAATACCCTCCAATAGTTCATTTGGGCGGGAGTGCGGTTAGCAGCATCTTTGGTGTATAGCATTAATTGAATATACGGAAATAATGTCGGGTTGATAGAAGAAATATACATGTTGGCAACCGTGGGTGTAATATCAGATATAAGTGTTTTTGTAATTCCGCTGGGTTCAATGCCAATAATATTCAGGCGGGTGCTGTCGGTAAGGGTTTTGTCTGCCGAATGTTGAAACCACGAAAGAGAATCATACCTGGCTGCCGGGCCAATAAGGGGTGTGTTAATGGCGCCATACGAGCCATTGCTTTTCAAAATCGTAGAAATGTTTATAGCGCTTGTATCGTTGTTGCCATAAACCTGGATGGCGGAAGAAGGATTGCCTTTTTGTACAAAAAATATCCAGGGTACAGAATCCATGCCGGGAGTATTCATGTGAGACGGCATTTGGGTAGCGCCTAAATTTTGAAACGCCCCTACAACCGCGGCGGCGTTGGTAAGTCCCGGCGCCTTAAATTCACCTTCCACCCATGAATAGGCAAGAATATAATATCCGTTGGGAACGGAATTTAACATGGAAACAAGAGCATTGGTTTGGGCACTCGTATTATCCCAGAAGATGAATTTATTATCAGGGTATACGCAGTTCCAGGTAATAGAACTGATAGAATCATTTGCATTGTTAAATTGATAATTGCGGGTGCTCCAGGGCACCATTGTTGTTGGATTAATTACGGCCACATATATTCCCCAGGTAAGCTGGCATCCGGCGTAAGCTTCAACAAAATTATCTATTGTATAATCTGTTGCATATAAGTTGGTAACATTGACTGATGTGGGTATACCAAATGTGTAGCATCGAAGAGTATGTCCATTGGTGTTGAACGTCCAGTTCCTGGGAGTAGTGTTATAATTGATGAAATTGTAATTATCGTTGGATATTTCATCATTGTCATACTGGAAAAAATGAGATTGTCCCCATCCATTTTTCCCTTTAATATATTGAAATGAACTCATTACCCATGGATACAATAGGGAATCTGCGGTGTCTCGCCGCACTCTCCAATAATAAACCGCTCCGTTAAGAAATGAATTGTTAACCGGACCATGGGGACGCGCTCCTTTCAATACCATAGTGTTTTTTTGCGCTGCCACACTTTTTGATTGTGTAAGATTGCCATTTGGTATCGCCTGTTTTGCGACAAGGGAGTTATTCTGTTGCAACAATAATGGCTTGCTGATAGCCATATTATTTTGCGTATTCAATTTTCCGCTTACCTCGTTTTCCGTCACCGCCATATTTTTATTGCTTACGGCTCCTTTTACAGTTGCAGGTATAGGCGCCTTACTTTTTAAAGGGCCTTTAAAATGTGTGGTGCTCCATTCATTATAAGGAGATGCCATTATCACGCCCCCCGTATTAGTTACCGTATCTGCCCTGAAGAGCTTGCTGTTGAAAGCATGGGAAGTATCTATTTCAAAAATATACGTTCTCTGCGGTGCAAAAGGATCATTGGTGCTGGCTTTCAGGGTAGCAGTGTCGCCGGGTATAATGGCATAATCATAAGGCCATATGGGTGTAATATCTTCTGATGTTATCCAAAGCGGCACGCCCGGGCTGCCCACGCTGTTATTAGCAAGCGTGAGTTCTTTCCAAACATTCGGGGTCAAGTCAACAGAAACTGTAAAATAATTTAAACCCATTCCGGTTGATTGGTTTACCGGCATCCGGATGCTAATTGTATCCTGGTATAATATATGGTTAAAGCTGAAAGTGTAAGGCACCTGGCTTCCATTGGGGAAGGTGCGGGTTAACACTCCCGAAACCGGTTGATACAAAGCCTCCCCATAGTTTGAAACTATTACATTCACGCTAAAAGAATCCTGCAAAACAGTGACAGCAGGCGGAGTGAAATAAATACTTTGATTATTTACGGCATAATCAGGTAATGAATCCGCCCCGTTTATGACAATGGCCGGGTCGCCGTGTAAATTTAATTCCATGCAGGTATATTTCAGGAATATATCCGTACTGGTTTGGTCCGTTTCGATAGTATTTTGAATAATATTACCTATTGGCGTGCGATAATGCGGTCTGTACGAAATGTCGTTATACATCTGTAAAGTATAAGCATCCAATTCCGGAGCGTTGCCTATATAATCGGATGCAAGAAACCCGATTGCACCCGGAGACTCCAATACAAATTGCTCACTTACGCTGGATACTGACTGCCCGATAGGTTCAAAAATATCCCCGGAAAAACAGGCATCCGCCATCATAAAAGGATATTTGCCGTAGTTGCTGTAATCGGAAGGATAATCAACACTTTCATCCCAGTTGCTGCCATCGGCATGTCCAAAAAAGGTCATAATGGAAACGCCGTTGTTAATGAGGTTAACAATAGAGTCGGTAAGGGTTCCGGTAATGGGAGAGCTCGTTGATTTTTGAAATAAATAAACCTTGGCGCCGAAAAGCGTATCCGTAATAATATTGGCAAAGCCATTAAGATAATTACGAAAAACAGATTCTTCATTGTAGGTACTTCCTCCTGCAAAATGCGCTACATTTTTCATCCATAATGCTGCGGGGGTGCTTTCATAAGTTTCTACTTTGTTTAAATAAGTACTTACTTCTCCCGCATTTACAGCTGCTAACCGGCCTGTTGGAATTGCCGGTTCGAGCAGGGTGTCGCCCCCAAGTTCATTGCTGAATAAAATATCGGAAGAGGGATAGCCAAAAGATGGTATTAATAATTGCGCACGCGTCCATTTTGCCGTGTCGGGACGGATAAGCGGGGTATTTATTCCTTTGCCTATAAGAAAAAGGTTGGAAGGAGGGGATGGCCATTTATCAATAGCATAGTTGCAAAAACGCCTTATGCCCAAAGGACTATAATAAACTCCTTCTCCAAACTGGTCGTAAAGTTCTTGTACATCGGCCACAACAGGCGCAAAACCTCTGCTTGCCCTGTATGTGGCATAAGCCTGGGCGGCAGACCATAGCGAGGGATGGGTAATAATTATATAGGCATTAGCAGGTCCCGAAGTAAAATTGGTAAATAGTCCATTATTGTTAATACCCACAGGCGTAAGGCTTGTTACTTTATTTATAACAGAATCGGAAGCCAGGTAGCATTGTTTTAGTCCACCAGAATTAGGAATTACAACCTTGAATCCTCCGCCCTCGCGTTTAACCAAAAACCGGTTGTGGTTTGTCAAATCATACATCCTTACAGTATCGGCGGAAGTGTTGATATAAATATTGCTCATGTTAAGATATGTCTTCGATGCAGAACCGTTATCAGGAACATACATCATGAATGTTGAATCGCCACCTAAGTTGGGAGTGTGAGGATATTGTAAGTAAATATATGTCGGGGCAATTATATTCCGGTTAGTGACATCATTATTGTAATAAGTTATTTTGAATCCGCCGCTGGCAACATCGCTTGCAGGAAATACAGTATCCATATTAATGGCTGAGAAACCCTTGCATGCTCTATTCCATAAAGTTCTTACATTGGATGAAACAGTAAATGTCGTATACCCTGTATCAACTCCGAGAACCACTGTTCTCATAAAAGCGGCGGGAGCGCCGGCTCCGGTATATACATTGCCCACATTCGGAAAAAATGTTTCACCTGAATTGTAAGATATCCAGTAAGCAGTCCAGGATGAAGTTTGCGTAAACCTTGGGTCATTCGGAGAGTAGGCCCCGTCAGGAACCCATGCACCCTGGCTATAAGTATTATTTTGCTGGGTTAGGGTAGGAGCGATAATATAAGATGCGGCAGCGCCATAAGAACCAAACGCTGTATCTGTTTGTTCTGTCATCCGGTCATTCGCTGTGGAAGAATTCCAGGTGAGGTAATAGGTAGATGTATCCGTGAATAAACTATAATACGGATTGGGAAGAAATTTTGTATTATAATAAATTGTTGAATCGGGTACTCCATCGTTAGCTTGACCATAAAATTCAATGTAGTCGCCATTGGCTGTGTTTAAATAAGTGCTTTTGCATCTTACATAAATGTACTGTTGCTGCCCGCGAAAAAAAACCTGGTAGTTGCGATTATCTATAGAATTTATAGGAATCCCCGCTTTTGCAAGAGTATTCGGAGATATCCTGTAAATACCATTCTTCCCGACTCGTATTTTGTAATAAAACTGGGAATAATTAATCCATTCGTTCCCGTAAAGGGTTGTGCCTACTTTTTTTCTGGCAGAAGCAGATTTACCTTTTTTATTATTTACAGAAGGGCTTTTAGCTAAAAGTGGCTTGGCTTGTGACGGCTGCTGAATAGTGCTTTTTACCGGTATTGAACTTTTTATTGCCTGCTGATTCTGTATGCTAATAGCTTTTTGCTGTGCCGCTATATATAAGGGTACTATAAGGTTAAGAAAAACTATCAGGTAAAAATTTTTCATTTCCCCGTTTTCTTATTGATATCAAATTTAATGGAAAAGATGTTAGAATAGAGTCCTGCCGTGGTGTTATCCGTAAGAGCATAATCCAGCGAAAATGATTTTATTTTTAGCCCTACTCCAAAATCGGGTGAAAAATAAGTAGCTGCAGCCCCGGTGGGGTCGCTGGATGTTTGTATGTTTCCCACGCCCAACCGTAAAAAAATTATGCTTTTATAGCTTGTTTGGATACCCATGTGCGGGTCAATACTTACCGGGTTTGTACTGATAAGCGTGTTTCTCTTCCCATCAAATGTAACATCAGCATCCAGCTCCGGCATAATGGAAACTTTATCATGAAAACATTTGAAGTTGCGGGCAGCGCCGAGCAATAAGCGGGGCAATGTTATTTCCAATCCGTCCTCGGGTATTTCGTTACCGGTTTCCTGAAATACATTTATCAGGTCCTGGCTCAGGTTATAGCTCCAAGCATTGAAGGTAGAAGTAATGTCTCTTCCTACCGCGCCAAAGAGCCAGTCCTTGTATTTATACTGGGCTCCGGCATCCAGTCCAAAACCCCACGAGCTTGCAAAATCGCCGATGATAGACCTTATTACCTTCACATTTCCGCCAAGGGTTAAACCGGGTATGTTATTAAAGCTGCGGGCATAGCTGAATAAAAAAGCATATTGCGCATCTGAAAAAGAGGTGATGTTATTGTAATTTACATTTCCTGTAGGGTCAATCAAATCAATAGTGTAGGGTATGTCGTCTATGCCAAAACGTATAATGGTCAGCCCTAAAATGCTGTTCGTATCGTACCTGTAACTCACAGCCAGGTAATCATCCTGGGCTATTCCCGCAAAGTATTCATCGTGCATCAGCGATACTTCAAGGTTGCTTTTTATGCCCATCAGCCCTGCCGGGTTCCAGTACCCTGCGGTAACATCATTTACGCTTGCAATAACGGAATTTCCCATGGCAAGAGCGTTAGCTCCCACCCCGATGTCTAAAAAGTCGTTACTATACTTAGGCGCGCTCTGCGAATAAAGCTTGCTTACAAGCAAAAAGAGCCCACTGAAGAGTATTATTCTTTTAATCATTTCCAAGGTTAGCTACAAATATAGGAATTATAAAATTGATGTTATTTGAGAAACATCAAAAAGCGGATTTTATTGTAGAAACGCCTTATCGTCATTGCGAACGTAGTGAAGCAATCTCTGTCCCTATCGTCATTTCGGATTTCTATCAGCCCACGATTTAAATCGTGGGCTCAATACAGTACAATATATTTCCTAATGATTTCAATCATTTCTTTCAGTGATAAAATCTATTCTTAGTGAACCTTTATGCCCTTAGTGCCTTAGTGGTTTAATTCTTCGCTCTTAGTTTTTCACTCCCCAGTCATTGACTTTTTAGAAAAGCACTTTTTCGTGATATATCTTTGTAGTATGAAAAACAAGATGACATTACATAGCTTATTACAATATTATCTCTTCGGACAAATAATTTTAGGCATTTTTTTATCCCTCTGTTTTTTTAAAAGCCTGTTATTTACAGGGAGCAAAAATACGCAATATGCTATTATTCAATGCCTTAAGCAAAAAGCGTTTCCCTGTTATTTTCGATTTTTTTCCTGTTATTTTCCCTGTTATCCCTCCTGTTATTTCCTGATATTTTACTCCCATAATTCAATAAATTATGAACTCAAAAAACGACAAAATGGAAATCCAAAAGGAAGACCAAAGGGCACGAAAATTAGATGCTAAATCCCGGCGTTTATCGCCTCGACGACCTCACCAGGCTGATAAACTCCTGTCTTGTTTTTTCGTTTTTCAAAAACTCTCCGGTAAAAGCCGAGGTAGTAGTAATAGAGTGCTGCTTTTGCACGCCACGCATCTGCATACATAGGTGTTGCGCTTCAATAACCACAGCCACTCCAAGCGGTTTCAGCGTATTATGAATACAATCACGTATCTGGTCAGTCAGGCGTTCCTGTATCTGTAATCTTCTTGCATAAGCATCTACTACGCGGGGTATTTTACTAAGTCCTACCACCCTTCCATCGGGTATATAAGCAACATGGGCCTTGCCGAAAAACGGGAGGATATGATGCTCGCATAAAGAATAAATTTCAATGTCTTTCACAATAACCATCTGGCTGTATTTTTCTCTGAAAATAGCCTTGCGAAGCATGGCTTCCGGGTTCAGCTTGTAGCCCTGTGTCAGGAATTGCATGGAGCCGGCAGCCCGCAATGGAGTCTTCAATAAGCCTTCGCGCATGGCATTCTCGCCGATTCCTTCTATAATATCCTTATAGTTTTTGGCTATATTTTTTGCACGGTCAAGGTTATAAATTGCCTCCAATGGCATTCCATCCTCGCTGATGAGTTCATCCATTCCGTTATCGGAATGATTTTTCGAAACCGGTTTCATAGTCTTATTTTTCACCAAAGTATTCAACGTAATTATTTTCTGTTTCATGCAGCCTCAGCGAATGTAGCTTACAGCCCAAGTCCGATACCGGTTTTTCCAATTCATTCCAAAAAGCCACTGCAATATTTTCAGCGCTCGGAAGTATATCCTTCAAAAAAGGAACATCCAGATTAAAATTTTTATGATCTACCTTTTCAATAATATGTTTGCGCATTACTCCGCTCAATTTCTTCAGGTTAACTACAAAGCCCGTCTCCTTATTGATATTCCCCTTTACTGTCACATAAAGTACGTAGTTGTGCCCATGCCAGTTCGGATTGGCGCAGCCGCCAAACACTTCCTGGTTCTTGGCTTCATCCCATTCGGGGTTAGCAATTTTATGTGCAGCGTTAAAGTATTCACGCCGGGTAATATACATCACAATAGTTGAAAGTTTTTAAAGTTCATAAAGATAAAAGGAATGCAATATTAAGGGTTTTTGTATTATGGGTCTTTCCCAACTTTATAACTTTTACCTTTATAAACTTTATCCTTAATTCTGGCTTTCCGTCTTTTCTGCATAAGCAACATCCAGTCGGAGAGGTTTTTTTACAAGCTCATCCAGTAGGGCATATTCGAGCAAATCTTTCATTTTATCCACATAAGTGAATTTAAGGTTGGAAAGATATTTCGGATCAATATCATCTATATCCCTTTTATTTCCTGAAGGCAACATAATCTCTTTTATTCCGGCCCTCTTAGCGGCTAATATCTTTTCTTTTATTCCTCCCACGGGAAGCACATTGCCCCTCAGGGTTATTTCTCCCGTCATAGCAAGGTTTTTACGCACTTTGCGTTGTGTGAATGCAGAGGTAAGAGCGGTGAGCATAGACACGCCGGCTGAAGGCCCGTCTTTAGGAGTAGCTCCCTCGGGAACGTGAATGTGTATATTCCATTTTTCAAATGCCTTGTAAGAAATACCTAAATCTTCCGCCTTCGATTTCAAAAACTCCAGCGCAATGGTAGCCGATTCTTTCATCACATCGCCTAAGTTTCCGGTAAGCGTAAGTCCTCCCTTGCCACGACTAAGGCTCACTTCAATAAAGAGTATGTCGCCGCCCGAAGGGGTCCACGCAAGCCCTGTTACAACCCCCGCTACATCATTGCCCTGGTAGCGTTCTTTAGGGTGCGCCGGTGAAAGTATTTTATCAAGCTGTTCCACTTTTATTTCAGAATCGTATTTTTCTTCTGTCGCAATAGACTTGGCTACAGAGCGTATTACCTGTGCCAGCTTTTTCTCCAGGTTGCGCACACCCGATTCGCGGGTATAATTATCAATAATAGTTTCTATCAGTTCATCCGTCAGGCGTATCTGTGATTTTTTAACCCCATGCTCTTTCAATTGTTTGGGGATAAGATGCTGCTTGGCAATTTGTGTTTTTTCTTCCACTGTATACCCGCTTATGTCAATTATTTCCATACGGTCAAGTAAGGCAGGATTGATAGCTTCCAAATTATTGGCAGTGGCAATGAATAAAACTTTCGACAAGTCATATTCTACCTCTATAAAATTATCGTGAAATTCTTTATTTTGTTCAGGATCGAGTACTTCCAAAAGTGCCGATGCAGGATCTCCATGAAAATCTCTTCCTATTTTATCTATCTCATCCAACACAAAAACAGGATTGGAAGATTTTACTTTTTTCAAACTTTGGATAATACGTCCCGGCATAGCACCAATATATGTTTTCCGGTGGCCACGTATTTCGGCTTCATCATGCATTCCGCCTAATGAAACCCGCACGTACTTTCTGCCAAGCGCAGCGGCCATAGATTTACCTAATGAAGTCTTGCCTACTCCTGGAGGGCCCGCTAAACAAAGGATAGGAGCCTTCATGTTGCCTTTCAGCTTAAGAACGGCAAGATAGGAAAGTATGCGTTCCTTCACTTTTTCCAGCCCATAATGGTCGTGGTTTAATATTTTCTCAGCTGCCTTCAGGTCAAAAGTATCCTTAGTATATTCATTCCACGGAAGCTCCAGCAGAAGTTCCAGGTAATTGCTCAACACAGAATATTCCGCGGCATTGGGGTTCATCCGTTCTAATTTCTGTAGTTCCTTTTCGAAAACTTCTTTAACATTCTTGCCCCATTTCTTGGTCTTGGCCTTTTTGCGATACTCCTTGATGATTTGCCCGAAAGTATCTCCTCCTAATTCCTCTTGTATTGTTTTAAGCTGCTGGTGCAAAAAATATTCCCGTTGCTGCTTGTCCAAATCCTCCTTAACCCTTGATTGTATCTGGTATTTAAGCTGCAATACCTGCATTTCCTTGTTCAGGGTAATTAGCAAAAGGGCGGCGCGTTTTTTAAGGTCAGGCATTTCCAGTATCTTCTGCTTGTCCGCCACCTGGGCGCTCATATTGGAAGAAATAAAATTGATAAGGAAATTGCTGCTCTCAATATTTTTCAACGCAATGGCAGTCTCGGAAGGTATGTTCGGCGAAAGCTTTATTATTTGGAAGGCTACATCCTTTAGGGAAGAAACAAAAGCTTCAAATTCTTCATCCCCTTTTTCAGGAATTATTTCTTCAAAAGCGGTAACTTTTGCTTTCAGGTAAGGCTCTTTTTGTGTAAGCTCCGTAATCTCAAATCTTCTTTTGCCTTGTATGATAGCGGTAGTGCTGCCATCGGGCATTTTAATGGTTTTAATTATATAAGCGATAGTTCCTATGTTGTGAATATCTTCAAACGTAGGATCTTCCGTAGAATCATTCTTTTGGGCTACAACCCCAATGGTTTTATTGCCTTGGTATGCTTCTCTGATAAGCTTTATGGATTTGTCTCTTCCAACCGTTATCGGTATAACTACTCCGGGGAAGAGGACTGTATTCCTTAGTGGAAGTATAGGGATTTCGGCAGGGATTTCCTCTGCGTTTAGTTTCTTCTCTTCTTCGTTGGTGAGGATTGGAATAAACTCCTGGTCATCATCATTCAGATTATCTAAATTCAATATATGTAATACACTATCTTTTTTCTCGGGAGAATCTTTCATAACTGCAAATTTAAGCCAATTATTCGGCAATACTATAAAATTATAGTCAATTTGCGTGCCAAACTCTCCCAGTGACAGTTTAGACTTAGTGAACCTCAGTGCTCTCAGTGTCTTAGTGGTTTAAAATTCTTTACCACTCAGACACTAAAGACACGTAGAAACACTAAGAAATACAAATCTTGCAATTTTAAAAGATGTACTTATGTTATATTTGGCATTTTAATCTGAAAAAGCATGAAAATAGCGCTGATAGGGTATGGTAAAATGGGGAAACAAATAGAACAGATCGCTGTTGCCTTGAAACACGAGGTTGTATTGAAAATTGACGATAAGAATCTCGATGATTTTACGTCCGAAAACCTTAAGAAGGCAGATGTAGCCATTGAATTTACTACCCCAAAATCTGCCCCCGGTAATATTTTGAAATGCATAGAAACAGGTGTTCCCGTAGTTTCAGGAACTACCGGGTGGCTCGATAAATTCGAAGAGGTGAAGAAAATTTGTTTAGAAAAGAACCAGGCTTTTTTTTATGCATCTAATTATAGCATTGGAGTGAATTTGTTTTTCAAGCTAAATGATTATCTCGCGGGGTTGATGAAGACACATCCCGAATATTTTCCTTCCATGGAAGAAATACACCATACTCAAAAGAAAGATGCCCCAAGCGGCACTGCCATTACTCTTGCCGAAGGGCTTATAAAAGCGCATGGCGGAATAACCAAATGGGCCTTGAGCGATAATAAAGAACAAAAACAAGGCGAACTTCCCATCCATTCTCTCCGGATTGGGGAGGTTTCCGGCACACATACCGTATCCTATACTTCTCCGGTTGATGAAATAAAAATAACCCATGAAGCATACAGCCGCAAAGGCTTTGCAGAAGGAGCTGTTCATGCTGCCGCATGGCTCATCGGTAAAAAAGGCGTGTTTGGGATGAAAGATATGTTGAATGATAAGCTATGAATGATAAGGAAGAAACCCTCAAAGAAATAAACGGCATACGGAGTTGGGCGGAAGAAGACCGTCCGCGGGAAAAGCTTGTGCTAAAAGGCTCAAGTGCCCTGTCCGATGCTGAGTTGTTAGCTATACTCATAGGCTCAGGCACACGTGGCGAATCGGCAGTGGATGTATGTAAAATGATTTTAAAAAACGCCCATAATAACCTGAATGAACTGGGAAAGTTATCCCTGTCTGATCTCAAAAAGTATAAAGGGATAGGGGAGGCTAAAGCTATTACCATTGTCGCTGCGCTTGAACTTGCCAAAAGAAGAAGAACAGCAGAGGTAAGAGAAAAAGAAAAAATATCGGGTAGTAAAGATGTGTACGAATACTTCCATCACCTTTCTGACTTGCATAATGAGGAGTTTTGGGTAATGTTTCTTAACAGGGCAAATAAAATAATTTCAACACAAAAGGTAAGCCAGGGAGGCATCACAGGCACTGTAGCAGATATCCGTTTAATCCTTAAAAATGCGCTGGATAACTTCGCTTGTGGGGTAGTGCTTTGCCATAACCACCCATCGGGTAACCTTCAGCCCAGCAATGAAGATAAAGAGCTCACGCAAAAGGTAAAACAGACAGCCAAGCTGCTGGACATAAATGTTCTGGACCATATTATAGTTTCTGATGCAGGTTACTTCAGCTTTGCTGATGAAGGCCTTTTATAACGTATGATAAAAATTTTAACCGTAATAGGAGCCCGCCCGCAAATAATTAAAGCATCTGCTTTGAACAGGGCTATTAAAAACAGCCATAGTAAAGAAGTTAAGGAAGTCATAGTCCATACGGGGCAGCATTATGATGATAGTATGTCAGATGTCTTTTTCCGGGAAATGGGCATCTCCCAACCGGATTATAATTTGAATGCAGGCTCGGACACACACGGAAAACAAACCGCTTCCATGATGGAAGGTATTGAAAAAGTGGCACTGGTCGAAAAGTCTGCTGCTATGGTTGTATACGGAGATACAAACTCAACGCTGGCGGCTGCGGTGGTAGCTGCCAAACTCAAAATTCCCCTCGTGCATATTGAGGCAGGGTTACGGTCATTTAACAAAACCATGCCCGAAGAAATTAACCGTATTGTCTCCGACCACTGCGCCACACTCCTTTTTACTCCTACGCTTGCCGGATACAATAATTTAATGCGGGAAGGTTTTAGCCCGAAAAATGAATCTCCATTTACCATAAATAACCCGGGAATTTTTCATTGCGGAGATGTAATGTATGATAATACTCTTTATTTTTCCGCAGCAGCTGAAACAGCTTCCGGAATTACAGGTAAATTGAAATTAAATAGTAAAGAATTTTTGTTGGTAACCATTCACCGGGACAGCAACACCGATATTCCCGGAAGGCTAAACGCTATACTGGATGCGATAAATGAGATTAGCGTGCAAGAACAGATACCGGTTGTATTCCCAATACACCCGCGCACGTCCGCTTCGCTGGATAAGGGAGACTCTGCGACACTAAAGCGTATCAGGGAGAATATGCTATTCAAAATAATCGCTCCCGTTTCTTTTCACGAAATGATTTTATTGGAAAAACAATGCTCTTTAATACTTACCGATTCAGGCGGAGTGCAAAAAGAAGCATTTTTTCTGCATAAACCTTGCATAGTATTACGCCCCGAAACAGAATGGACAGAATTGGTAGAGTGTGGTAATTCCATTTTAGCTGATGCTAGCGGCGACCGTATTAAAGAGGCCTATGAACTATTTAAAAGAAAGAAAGGAATCAGCTATCCTTCGTTATACGGAGACGGAAATGCAGCCGGTTTTATTTGCAATGAAATCATTCGTAATTTCAGCTAACCATGCCCGCACTGCTGATATATACGCCTAAAATCACCCAACGGGTTAACTATATTTTTCAGCTTTTTTTCAATTCTCTCATTCGCACTCCATACACCATTACCTCTGACGAAGCGGCTTTCAAAGCATACTCCGGACCTAAATTAAATTATTCTTCCGTTACGTTTTCAATCAATGAATTGCAAATTATTCCCTGCGGACTGCTTACAGAAACAGAGATACAGGCTCAGTCTATAAGTGTTACAGAGTGGAATAACCTTAAAATTTTCTTTAGTACCGGGCAAGGCAGTATTCCCTTTGATGTTTTTTCTGCTTCCTTTTACCTGGTGAGCCGTTACGAGGAATATCTTTCATACAAGCCTGATGAACACAACCGTTTCCACCATAATTACAGCCTTGCATTTAAAAATAATTTTCTTGATAAGCCACTAATAAATCTTTGGGCCGGGGAATTGAAAAAAATCCTTCTTGTAAAATACCCCGCTATTTTAATTTCTGAAAATAAATATTCTTATATTCCTACGGTAGATGTGGATGTTGCTTATGCCCATCTGGGAAGGAATATGGCTATTACAATAGGTTCATATTTAAAGGCTATTTCGAAGTTTCAGATTAAAACCGTAATTGAAAAAAAGTTGGTCTTATTACACTTAAAGAAGGATCCCTACGATACTTTTGAATACCAGGAAAAGCTTTTCCAGAAATATAAACTGAGTCCCATTTACTTTATGCTTGCCGGCAAGCGCGGACGTAATGATAAAAACATTTCTCCCGAAAATCACAGGTTTAAAAAACTTGTAAAATACTTAAGTTCATTTGCCGAAATAGGCATACATCCTTCCTACCACTCCGGAAACGATCCGAAAATTGTCGCATGGGAAATAGAAAACGTTCAACGAAATATTTCTAAAAAAATATCTTGTTCGCGTCAGCACTTTTTAAGAATAAGCCTGCCAGACACGTATCGTTGCCTTGCTGAGCTTGGAATTACGGATGATTATTCCATGGGATATCCTTCTCATTATGGTTTCAGAGCAAGTATATGCATACCTTTCTTTTTCTACGACCTGAAAAAGGAAACGGTGCTGCCCGTTAAGGTGCACTCTATGATAGCAATGGACGGGACATTTAAGGATTTTTTAAAATATTCATTAACCGAATCCATTTCAACCACGAAAGAACTTATTGGGCAAGTAAGAAACTGCAAAGGAGAATATATCGATATCTGGCACAATCAAAATTTGATTGATAATAAAAAATATATACCCTGGAGAACGCTCTTTGAAGAGGTTGCCAAAATGGCGACTGCAGAGCTATAAACCTTTTCTGCATTCTTGTTCCAGCAGCAATGAATCAATAAAATATTTAGTAGCCCAATTTGGAAAGGAGAAAGGTTCATACCTTCCCCATAGAGGAAATGAACCGGGCATGGCTCCTTTGGTATCCTTGGATTCGTCGACTTTCCTGTCTTGAATAAATACTAGTTGGTTGTTCAATTTTATACCCGCATCAAGATATTGCCTGTTACCAGCCAGTTTGTATAATTTGAGCCATACAATACAAATTTGTGCGCAACCTGTCACTATCATGCTTTCCGAACCATTCCAATCGGAATCATATCTTCCATTCAGATATTTGTTCTTTGTGAAAAGTTCCAACAGCTTGTCAGCACTCTTTGTCGCAGCTTTTATTATTTTTTCATCATTCAGAATAAGACCG
>Ga0206873_1243_pt1 | contig 15006 bp, 11 predicted proteins | sample Alteio_BWOrgCont_11_FD_152631 | JGI IMG/M metagenome (GOLD analysis project Ga0206873, IMG submission 152631) | Enriched cells from forest soil in Barre Woods Harvard Forest LTER site, Petersham, Massachusetts, United States -... | ecosystem: Environmental > Terrestrial > Soil > Temperate forest >...
GCTGCTGCCGCGCGGATTCAAGGTTTTTTCCGGCGACGATGGAATGGCGCTGCCGGCGATTGAGATCGGAGCGCATGGGCTGATCAGCGTGGTGTCGAATGAGATTCCGGCAGAGACGACACGGATGATTCGCTGCGCACTGAATGGCGAGTGGGCAGAGGCGCGGGAGTTGGAGCGCCGCTATGCGGAGTTGTTCGAAGCGAATTTCTGGGAGTCGAATCCGGGGCCGGTGAAGACAGTGGTGAGCTTGATGGGGCGCTGCACCGATACGATGCGGCTGCCACTGGTGCCTCCCACGGCCGCAACACGCGCGCGGCTGGAACGGCTGGCCGGTGAGCTTGGGCTGCTGAAGGATGTGCAGGCGATGAAAGGCTAAGCAGCGTTTCGTGAATTGAGTGAGCAGACTGGGAGGGGAAAGAAATATCCCTCAGGGGCTGAAGCCACTCATATTTTCGGTCTATTCGGCAGCCCCATTCGTGCCCTGACACAAAGCCGCAGAGTTGAGTTTTTGCTTTCCCGGGTCTCAAAATCGAGACCTCGGGGCACCCCCATTTGTGCTGCGATTAGAAATTAGACGACTTCTTTCGAGTCGTGAGTACGGTAATCGCCGGAAGCAAATTCCTTAGTAATAATTAGTGCGCGCATTGCTTGCGATATGCATCGTGAGCGAAATTGCGCATTGTTACAGACAGATAATTATTTGCACCGGTACGCAACTTTCCCGCATCCTGTGGGGTTCCCACCAACGGCAGCCGGTGATGGAAAGCGTTAATGCCGCGCCGCCGCAAATCAACTCCAGCGTTTGATTCCGTGCGCGATTCGCGCCCGGGAATGGCCCATTGATTTCTGCTTCCTATCGCGATTTTCAGAGTTCAGTCGTTAGTTGAATTGCGATTGGAGTAGGAATGCCCCTGAAGCTAAAGAGTTTCTTGTTCAGGGTGCGGCCACTTGTTCCCGGTAGAGAGGCCTGCGATTTAGCCGACTCGGCGTTCGCTCAGCATAAGTCACGGTGTCCCGCAGAAAGCGAGCTACACAATGTCCCCCACATTTTTAAATAAGACTCGCAAGCTGGCGCTGCTTCCATTTGCCTCGGCCCTTTTATTGGCTGCAGGCTGCGGTAGCGGCACCATGAATGAAGCAACAACACAATCAGGCACAACAGGTCCGGCGTATGTAGTCGGCACCGATGCGCCGATGGCCAGCGTGACGTCATTCTCAGTGCAAGTTGAGAGCATTGACGCTATTACCTCAAGCGGAACCAGCGTGCCGTTGCTGAGCGGCACGCCGACAGTAGACTTTGCGCGATACAACGGGCTGCAGGCGCTGTTGGACATGAACGACGTGCCCGAGGGCACTTATGACAGCGTGGCGATTACGCTGGGCTCGGGGACGATTGGCTACCTGAATACAGGCAGCGGCGCGCCGACGATCCAGACTGAAGCAGCGACATTTACTACTTCCACAGTGAATGTAACGCTTGCCAATCCGCTGGTAGTGACGCATGCGGGAGCTCCAGTTGGCCTGCGCGTGGACTTCGATCTGAGCAAGTCAATCGGCGTGGACACGAATGGGAATATCACGGGAACGGTGACTCCGACGTTTAACGTGAACGCGGTGGATCGCACTGGCTCAGGCGGTCATATCGACGAGTTCGTGGCCGGCGTGGTGAGCGTGGATGCGAGCGGACAATCCTTCGTGGTGCAGGGGCCGCACGGCGAGAACTTTACGATCGATGTGAACGGTCAAACGGAATGGGATGGCAACGCCAGCCTGAGCAGCCTGAATACCAGCAGCATTGTGCAGGTCTCGGGCACGATGGATCCGGCGGATCAGACGCTGGATGCGGATGAGGTGGCGCTACTTTCAGACAAGGGCTTCTACGCGGCAGGCCAGGTGACGTATGTGACGCCCGCTACCGGAGCAGCCACAAGCTTCGACCTGTATGTGCGCGGGCTTCTGCCCACAAGCACCGGGCTTACGCTGGGCCAGATTGCGCAGGTGAATCTGACCGGGAGCGAGGAGTTCGGCATTTACTGGATGCACAATCCGCTGACGGAATTCCTCTTTAACTCGAGCGCGATGGTAGCCGGGCAGAGCGTTGCGGTAGGCGGCCCGGCGAGCGGAGCGGCCAATGCGAGCGCGGTGACGGTGGATCGGGTGACGTTGCGAAATTGGGGCTTTAACGGCACGATTTTGGCGGGCAGCCAGAGCTCCAGCAATGGCACATTCCAGATGCAGGTGAAGGGATTTGCGGGCGTGCTTATTCCGCAGACCATCACGGTGTACCTGGGAGCCGGTTCGGACTTCCGGTATGGCATGGGAGCGTTCAGCGATCTGACGAACGGAGTCAATGTTCGAGTCGTCGGGCTGTTGCTGAAGAATCCAACCTCGGGACAGGTGGTGTTGCTTGCTCGTCATGTGGACGGGCTCAACTTTACCGACTTTACAACCGCCAGTTTCGAATAGAAACCAACGAGTTGTATTTATTTATGCGCCGGGGCGGGAAGTGGGATCAGCTCCGGCGCTTTTTTTGCGCACATTTTTCGCTTAGCGACTGTCTCTGTTCGTGCTTTCCCACCCGTGCCACAAGTCGCCGCGGCGACCTGCGGCAAGGATGGGGCACCCCGATTGTGATGAAGATACAAGGGTGCTGAGCTCAGAGCAGGTCGGCCAGCGGAGGAAATGTGAGCAAAACTGCCAGCGCGAGAATGATGAGTGCGACAGTGGAGACAGGCCCGATAGCAACTGTGCGTTTGCCCCAGCTCGCATGGAGGATGGCCCAAACGATGAGCCAGACGAGAATGGCAGAGGTGGTGACGCCGGAGAGCGGGCCAGTGGCTTTGGAAAAAGTGAAGAAGGTCTTGATGGAGGCGGATTTGTCACCGGCGACGGCAAAGATTGCAACCATCAACGATCCGATGCCGGCGGCGAGAAGTGCGGCTGCGCCGGAGCCGTTGGGGCGCAATGAAGATGTTGCGGGGTCAGCGCTCATTTTTCTTCTCCATGAACAATGTGGATTGTTGGTCCGCCTTCAACAGGCGCGTGTTTGACGAGCATGGCGCCGAAGAAGCCAGCGACGGCAGCGGCAAAAAACGAGATGAAGGTAAAGCCAAGCACGGCGGAGCGAAGCTGCGGATGACGGCGCAGGTCACGTCCGTACTGGAAGAAGACGAGGGCGGCCATGGTGATGGAGATGGGCACGAGCCAGGCGATATGTTCCTTCCACTCCATGCCGATGGAGTGCCAGGCGCTGGTGGCCGGCCTCGATAGCAGCAGGCGCTGTGGAAATGCTGCGAGGCTCGCAGTGCCCGCGGGCGGCACGGCGCGATACCAGGGGTAGACGATGTATGCGCCGGTGAGAACAGTGATCCAGGCGAGCACGGCCATGGCGACGAGGTAGATGCGGAGGAAATTTTCGTCGCGTGTGGTGATGGGGGCCTGAGCGTGGGGCGAGTAACGGCGGCATAGCTCGACCAACGCGCCGGAACAAGCGAGCAGATAGAGGGCTCCGAATCCCATGCCGTGGATCAGAGTCCAGAGACTGCGGGTGGTGATTTCCATGCGGTCCTTTCTTGCGAATGTACTTTGTTAGAGCCCGTTCCGGTATGACGGTGTCGGGAATAATTTGCTGGCGGCGGGGGCCTTGTCGTCTTTGTCATCTTTGCCCCAGGTCCAGTACATGCCGACATAAGCGTAGTTCTCGGTTTGGCCAGCGATGGAGTGGCCGTAGCAAAACAGAAACTGCTCGTTGGGATTGTGCTTGAAGTGGTAGTAGCCGCCGCCGTCGATCATGGCCGAGCGTTCGGTTTGCGCGGCGGCATAGCCTTCGCGGCCGTGGGCAAAGAGCTCCGCGCCCAGCTCAAGTCGCTCGTTGAGCTCTTTCTTTACGAGCCAGCCGGTGTAGGGAAAGCTGCGGTAGCCGGCCTGCTTAACCAGTTGATAACCACCGCCGCCATCGAATAGCCACTTGCCGCTGTTTTTCTGGATCCAGAGGGGAAGTTTGTACCAGACTTTGCCGACGCCAAGGCCTTTGGCGGCATTGCCGGTGGGCATTTCGTACATGGTGAAGATGCCGATCTGGGGCATGCGCTTGCCTTCTTTGATGAAGGCGATCTTGGTGCCCAACTCCATGTCGGTGAGGCCGAACTCAAGCGGGCCGGTGCCGCCGGGCGCATAGACGGGGTTGTTGGAAGGAGCGACCACTCCCCAAGGCAGGATGGCGTGGAGCTGGACGCGAGGGATTGCGCCCCAGTTGAATTCGAAGGCCGGGCCGGTGGAGTCGATCTCCGCCGTGGTGCCGTCGACGCCGCCGAAGATATAAAACTCGTAGTGATGGAGATCGACGGGGACGGGATCGTCGGTTTGGTAGGGAGGGCCCTGGGCCAAAAGCCGGGGCGCGGCCAAGGCGATGAGCAGACAGAACATCGGCTTGGAGAGATCGCCGTAGAATTTCATCGACTGGCTTTCATCGATTGGCTTTCATCGTTTCTTTACGGACGAATCCGCAGAGAAACTTTCGAGAATCGATGGTAGCTGTTAAGCGCCGCCTCGTCTACGGAGTTTTTCGATTTTCATCCGGCATTCATTTTGCCGTTAGCGGCGGTGCTTTCCGCCGCCGCCTCCGTTGGAGCGGGGAGCCTTGGGAGCACTGTAGTGGCCGCCTCCGCCTCCGAAGCTTTTGGGAGCGCGGCTGCCGCTGAAGTTGCCTCCGTAATTTTTAGGCTCGCTGCCGTGGCTGAATGGCGTATAGCCGCGCGATGGAGCCTGAGCAAAGGCTCGTGGAGCGGCCGCCTGCGGTGCCCGGTAAGCCTGATAAGGGCTGCCGCCGTAGGTGGTGCCAGGGCGAGCGGCGAAGGGTTGAGCGGGGCGGTTTGCGTAGCCGTTCGCATAGGGGGAACGGCCGTAAGCTTCTGCGCCAGCGTAGGACTGAGGACCGGCGTAGGGACGGGCGTAGCTGGGTGGAACGCGGTTGTAAGCCTCTTGCGAAGGCGCCTCAGCATGGGTGTAGCCGCGTGGGTTGCCGTAAGCTCCGAAGGGCTGCGTGCGATCGAAAGATTGGGCAGGCCGCGCTAGAGCCTCCGGTGAACGGATGGGAGACTGCATCGGACGGTTGAATTGCTGAGCGGGACGACTTAAAGACTCCTCAGGATGATTGAACTGTTCCGCAGGGCGATTCAATTGTTGGGCCGGATGATCGAGGCGATCAAATTGTTGCCCAGGGCGGGCCAGGGATTGGCCGCGGTCATTCGCAGAGCCGGGCCGATTGAAAGCCTGGGCTTCGCGGTTGTTGTTTGTGAGTCGGGGCGACTGGAAGCGGCCGCCGTATGCGCGCGGGCCGCCGTGGGGAAAGCCCCAGTCTGCGACTGTTGCGCTGTGGGTGAAGTAAGGGCCGTGTCCGAAGAGGACGTCGTGGCCGTGCCAGTCGAAGGCCCAGCCCAGAAAGCCCCAGGGAAAACGCTCGAAGGCCGCTAAAGCAAAGCCGAGGCCGTAGCTGATGGGCGGGCCGGCAAAAAATGAGCCAAAAGCGCCGGCGAGCGAATAGCCGGGATAAGGCGAAACGGGCTGCCCATAGACATCCCACGGGTTATAAGAGGGTACATAGACCTCTTGAGGGTTGGCAGGGGCGAGCTCGATGTTGCCCTGATCGTTGCTCACGGATTCCTGCGGAGTGCTTTGCAGGGTGCCGGCGGCCGCGGCGCGCTCGCGCATGACCTGCACGGTTTGCATCACGTCCTGAGGCTGGTTGTAGTAGGCATTGCCGAGGGCTGTGGTCCACTGCAAATTTTGGTTCAACGTATCGAGGACCTGGGGGAAGGCGGTGAGGGCTTTTATGCTCGGATCCCAGTCGGCCTGCGCATCCGCGCCGGAGGCAATCATGGTGGGCGCGCCGTAGCCCTGAGCTTTCATCTGCTGCAGCCATTGGTCAGCTATGGATATCTGCGCCGGATAGGTGGAGGCGGTTAGGATCTGGGCCAGGAGCGAGTCAGGATAGAGCGCGACGGGCGCGACGAGCTGCTCGAGCTCATCGGGATTAAGGGGCGGCTGGGCCTGCTGGTTACCCTGCTCAGGCTGCATCTGTGCCTCTTCGGGATAAGCCGACTCCCCGGGTTGCTGGGCATAGGGCTGCTGCTGCTGGCTGTATTCGGGCTGTGCGTAGCCGGGTTGGCCGTAAGCGGGCTGAACGTAACCAGGCTGGACGTTTTGGGGCTGTGTGTACTGCGGCTGCGCGTACTGCTGGCCGGGGGCTGCGTATTGGCCGTATCCGGCGGTGATCTGAGGCTGGGGCGGGTAGCCATAGGGCTGCTGGGCGATCAGATGCGCGGAGCCGAGAGCGAGAGCAGCGGCGATGAGGCCGGCGGATTGAAAGGCGAATTTGGGCCAAGTAAGTGCGTTTTGAGCGGACGCAGACGGGTTCATTTGGGTCCTTCCTACCTTCAAGGCAACGTCAGAGACAGCAGCGGTGCAAGAAACGCTTCAACTTCGCCCCTTTCGGTTCGCGATCTAACACATACAGCGCGAGGGAAGGGCTGGAAGATGAAACCCCGGCCAAGGAGATTTGTTTTGGGGCTAATGGAGAATATTGTCAGTGGGAGACCGCAATCGAGGGTTGCGAAGAATTGATATCCGGTTGGATCATGCCGTCCCTGCAGGACGGCCAGGCATTTTGAGGCCCGGTTCCTCCCCCGGTTCCACCCGGGGCTATTGTCATCGGCTCCCTACGGGAGCAGGGTATTAGGCAGGGGGGCGAATCTCTGATAAAATTGAGATTCTGAGTTCAAGAGCAGGAAGAAGACAATGTCAATCCATCCAATAATGCAGCGTCTGGCCGACAAGCTGAAGCGCACCGATTTGCCGGCGTTTGTGCCCGGCGACCAGATTCGGGTCCAAGTGAAGATCAAAGAAGGCGACAAAGAGCGTTTGCAGGCCTTCGAGGGGCTGGTAATCGCCATCAATCGCGGCCCGCAGGGCACCTTTACGGTGCGCAAGATGAGCTTTGGGCAGGGTGTGGAGCGTATTTTCCCATTCAACTCCAAGGTCATTGAAAAGATTGAGAAGGTGCGCAGCTACAAGGTACGGCGCGCCAAGCTGTTTTACATCCGCGGCCTGCGGGGCAAAGCTGCCCGCCTGAAGGAAGTGGATCGCGAGACCGGTAAGGTTCGCGCGTAGAGCAGATATCAGGCAGGAAACAGCAACCCCGGCTTTGGCCGGGGTTGTTTTTTTTGTTGAAGTTGTTGGGCGTCTGGTGTGGGATCGTGCTTTCCCAGGTCCCCAAATGCGAGGGACCTGGGGCACCCCCATTTGTAGTGAAAATGCAGTGAAACGGGTTGGAGTTTGTGCTTTCCCACCGATTTCACGATGAGACCGTGAAATGGATGGGGCACCCATTTTCGTGGTGAATGTGCATATAAATAGGTTGGGGTTTGTGGTTTCCCACCCATTTCGCGATGAGACCGTGAAAAGGATAGGGCACGGGGCTTTGTGCTTAGTGTGGCTGGAATTCTGACTGGCGGCATGGGATTTTAGAGCGGAGCGGGTGTTGGCGGGCGTATGCGATACTCGATAGGAAATGTTTAAGCGGATTGTTTTGAAGTTGTCGGGCGAGGCGCTTGCGGGAACTCGCGGCTTTGGCCTTGATCCGGACCGGGTGGCCGAGATTACCGGAGAGCTGGCCGATGTCCATGCGCTGGGCGTGCAGGTGGGCGTAGCAGTGGGCGGAGGGAACTTTTTTCGCGGCGTGGAGGCGCAGGCCCGGGAGATGGACCGCGTGAGCGCCGACAGCATGGGCATGCTGTCCACGGTGATCAATGCTCTCGCCCTGCAGGATGCACTGGAGAAGCGCAACGTGCAATGCCGGGTGATGAGCGCGGTGTTCATGAATCAGCTGGCCGAGCCCTATATTCGCCGCCGGGCGGAGCGGCACCTGGAAAAAGGCCGGGTGGTGATTTTTGCCGCGGGCATTGGCAACCCATTCTTTTCTACCGACACTGCGGCCAGTCTGCGGGCCATGGAGATCAAGGCCGACGTGCTGCTGAAGGGAACCAAGGTGGAAGGTGTTTACAACGCCGACCCCGTGCTTTTTAAGGACGCGGTGAAGTACGACGAGATTACCTACATGGAGATCCTGCGACAAGGTTTGAAGGTGATGGACCTGACCGCGGTGAGCCTCTGCAAAGACAACAACCTGCCGATGATTATTTTCAACATGAATCGGCCAGGGAATATCCTGCGCGTGGTGATGGGCGAGAAGGTCGGATCGCTGGTAACGGCGTGAAGGCAGGGAATAGGGAATAGACTCACCCCAATCGCCGCGCATCTCTCTATATGAAGATTCAAGGAATGCTTCCCTCTCGTGACCACCGCACAGACGATTCCGGCCAAGCCAAGCTCTGAAAAACTGAGCAATCAGGCGCCGGATCTTCCATCTGCTTCTACCCTGGATATGCCGAAGCCAGCGCGGCTGAACGCGTTGACGGGCTTGCGATGCTTTGCGGCGATTAACATTGTCCTGTTCCATTTTTCAAATCCACTGTGGTTCGGCTGGTTCGCGCCGGTAGTGAACGCGGGCTATGCCTCGGTTAGTTTTTTCATCCTGCTGTCGGGGTTTGTGCTGGCCTATAACTATGCTGGCCGGGCGCGGGAGGGGAAGCTGGACCATGTGCGTTTTTGGAAGGCCCGGTTTACACGGCTCTATCCGATCTACCTGCTCAGCCTGCTGATGGCTTTTCAAGTGATTCCGCTGGAGTATGCCGCGCACACGCACCGCATGTTCTGGCTGGGGATGGTGCTGACGCCGCTGCTGTTGCAGGGATGGGTTCCGGCGCTGGCGACATTTCTGAACACGCCGGCGTGGACTATGTCTGCCGAGTCGTTTTACTACCTCTTGTTTCCATGGATGGCGCGGTGGAAGCGGCCGGAGAGGGTGCGGACGCAACTGGCGAAGATGGCCGGCGTGTGGATGCTGGGGCTGATTCCGGGAACGCTGTATGTGATTTTCAATCCCGACGGCATTGCGCATCCCGATCGCTGGAGCTATGGCCCGTGGCTGCAGGCGCTGAAGTATACGCCGCTGCCGCATCTGGCCAGCTTTGTCTTTGGGGTGCTGCTGGCAGGGTTGGACGAGGTGGTCGGACGCAGGAGCCGGTTGCGCGTGATCCTGGGAGTATTCGGCTTCGCGGCAACGTTCATCACTTTGACGCAGGCATCGCATCTGCCTTACGCCTTGCTTCATGATGGTCTGTTGATGCCGTTCTTTGGCTGCATGATCCTGGGACTGGCAGGCGAGAACTGGCTGTCGACTGCGTTTAGTTTTCGGCCGCTGGTGTTTGTGGGCGAGGCCAGCTACTGCCTTTATCTGTTGCACTTTAATTTCTGGAATCTGATTCACAGTACGCATGTTCTTGACCGGCTCGGGCTGAGCCAGTTTGATCCGTGGATCAGTTACGTGTTGCTGATCACGCTGGCGCTGCTGGCTCTACATCTGGTGGAGAGGCCGGCGCAACGGCAGTTGCGGAAGTGGATGGGCGTGTAGAGGTGACGTGGGGGTTTATGCCTTCCCAGATCTCAGAAGCGAGACCTGGGGCACCCATTTTGTGGTGAATATGCATTCAAACGGGTGGGGGTTTGTGGTTTCCCACCCATGACGCGATGATGCCGCGTCATGGATGGGGCACTCAATTTGGCGCTTGGTTGAAATTGATTTGCGCGTGAATCACTACTGGCAGCAAAAAGCCCGGCCGAAGCCGGGCTTTTGATTTGCAATGCACCACGTCGTTACGGGGTGACGGATTCAACGTTGTGGTTGCCGTGGGGTACGGCGACGATGGCGGCGGGATTTGCCCCGGTGGGGAAGGGCGTGACTTCATCCTGGGACAAGGTGCCGGCGTTGGCATTGAGTTTGAGGCCGGAGATGGAGTTGCCGAGGTAATTGGCGGTATAAAGCCAACGGCCCAGAGCAGGATCTATCAGGATGGCTACCGGTTCAGCATCCGTACCGTTGCCGGGACTGCCCGAGAAACCGACGATAGACGATGGCGTACCTGTGGGCAGCGTAATGCTAAAGGCAGTGACGTCGTTCTGGAGGGCGTTTGCGACGTAGATGTAAATTCCGCGCGGGTCGACGATCACGGCGGAGGGTTCGCTGCCGGTCTTGAAGGGGCCGTTGATCATGAAACTGAGATTGGTGCCGTTTTGGATGGTATAGCCAATCAGCTCGTTGGAGGCGAAGTCGGTGACGTAGACAAAGCGATTAGTGGGGTCGGTGGCTAGTGCAGTGGGCTTTACGCCGGCCTGATAGGGGCTGCCGCTGGTGGCAGTCAAAGCGCCACTTGTGCCAACGGCGAAGCCATAGACCCAGCCGGGGTTGGCGCTGCTGGTGACTGTGCCGCCGGGAAAGTAGGCCGATTGGTCATACGCGGTGACATAGACGGCCGCATTGTTGGCCAGGGTGGTAACGCCTGTGGGGATGAGATCATCGCTCGCGAAACCGGGTACGGTAAGCGAGGTGGTCGAAGACAATGCGCCGATGGTGCCTGAGGAAAGCGAATAAGCCGCCAACTTGCCGGGGCCGGCTCCTCCGGCGATGTAAATGTAGCTATTGGCCTGATTGACAGCAATCGACGCAGGCGTAAAGGACAAAGTGACCATGTCTTTCTGGGTCAGAGAACCGTCGCCGGCGACGGCGAAATGGACCAGCGTGTTGTTGCTCTGGTTGGCGACGTATAGGTTCTCGTAGTCGGAGGTAGTGGCCATCGCGACAGGCTTGGATCCACCGGAGGGCACAACGGCGTCTGCCGGACGGAGGGCGCCGGACTCAGAGTCCACCGCATAGATCTGAATCTGTCCGGGGCTGCTGGGGCCGCTGCCGGAAGAATCGGCTACATAGAAGTAGTCGATGGTGACGATCAAGCAGCCGGATAAGGATATGGCCACCAGAAGGCCGATTGCCGAGACCAGAACGAGCTGGCTCACTTTACTCAACTTCATGCGCTTCCTTCGTCACGGGCTAACAGCTCGAGCCCCGAGAATCTTAATTAGATTGCCTGTAGCTATTGTAAAAGCCAGCTACGGGTTAATACCACGGCCCTTGAATCGCGGACCGTTATTGCGTTATGCCGCTCCCAGTGCCGTTGTGCGGAACCGCAGCAACCGCTGTCGGCTGGGCGTTCGATGAATAAGGCTCGCTTTGAGCTTCAATAAGGGTTCCGGCGGTGGTGCTGAGCTCAAAGTCAGAGACGTTGTTGCCGAGAAAATTGGCAGTAAAGAGAAAGTGGTTTGTAGAGGGATCGATGCCGATGGCTACCGGGTTTGTGCCCGTTGCATAGGTGCCGATGCTGGTGAGCGTACCGTTGCTGCCGATGGAATATGCGGTCACCGAGGAGTCCAGCGAGTTGGCAACATAGGCGTACGAGTAAGTAGGATCCACGACGATTCCCAAAGGCTGATTGCCGGCAGTGAATCTGTTGGAGCCGCCGAGGCCTGTGGTCAGTGCGGTGAGCTTGCCAACTGAGCCGCTGGCGGAAGAGATGGAGTAGCCCAGCACATCTCCGGCGGTGAAGTCCGTGACGTACAGGTAAGAGCCCGCCGAATTGCTGGCGACGGCAGAGGGCTTGACTCCGGCAACAAATGGAGAGCCGCTCAAGGCAGTGAGAGCACCGCTGGATGCGACGGAGAATCCGAAGACATAACCCACGTTCGGGGTAATCGAAGCGTCATATGCGGTGACGTAGACGTAGGAACCGGAGGCGGTGACATTCACCGCAGTGGGTACGATCACGTCCGCGGGCGCGCTGGCGAGAATGAGCGGCCAATATGCGGCGCTGACGTTGGAATTGACGACCGGGGTGCCCATGCAAACGGTCGCGGCGCAGGGGGCGGTGCTGGCGGAGCCACCGGCAAGCAGCGGATAGACGGCGATGGAGCCGGAGCAGGGCTCGGCGGTGGAGCAGATAGGCAGCGGTTGATATGTGTCGACGACAAAGAGATTGGACTTGCTGGTAGTGACGGCCAGCGGATAGACGCCGGGAGTATTGACGGTGTTAAAGGGATAAAGCTTGCCGTCGCTGCCGATGACGAACTGAACGATGGAGTTGTCATCCTGATTGACGACAAACAAGCTGCCGTTATCCGCCGAGGTGGCTTCAGCAACCGGCTCTCGCCCGCCGGAAGGAAATGGAGAGGCAGGAATGGTACGCATGACGCCGGATTCAGAGTTGATCTCGTATACGTCAATCTGGCCGTAGTTATTGGCGCCTGCAGCCCTGGAACTGGCCACGTAAACGAAGTCTACCGTCAGTGTCTACTGGACCAGGGAACAGGCGGAAACAAGCGAGGCCGCCAGGAGGCTGACCACGGAGACCAGAACGAGCTGGCTCGATTTGTTGAACTTCATGCGCATCTTTCGTCGACCGGCCAAAACCCGGGCCTCAGGAAAACAGATTTGAAATCGAATCACGGGCGTTTTGAAACATCACGCCCGTGATTCGGGTAGATTCTTTTGAAACCGCGGCAATCCGGAAATCGGGTGCCGTGCAGCCGGTCCCGGGCAATCAATCCGGTATCGCCCTTCCTAGCTGGTGCGCCCATCCACCAGGCACCACGTTGCGGGCCCAGGCAGCGTGTAGTTGTTTGTGTTGCGCAAGTCGTCGAGCACGCCGGAGTTGACGTCGATGGTGTGGCCGGTAATGGTAGAGTCGCTGAAGTTTGCGGTGTAAACGAACTGGTTTGAGGGATCCTCAACGATGCATTGCGGACCAGACCCGGAGCCGAACGGCTCGCCGGCTATGAACGTAGCCTGGTAAGCCGGGGCGGTGGTGATGAAGTATCCGGAGATGCCGCTTTGTGGATTATTATTCCCCGTGATATTGCTCCCCTGGTTGGCCACGTAGAGGAAGTGGCCCTTGGATTCGAGCATGAGAAAGATCGGATTGGACAGGGTGGGATCGTCGGGAATGATTCCGCCGGTCTCCGGCTGAAGCGCGCCGTTGTTGCCCAGCGAGTAGGGAAGGAGCTGGCTCTGAGCGCCCGTGGGATTGGGATTGGGAGCCTCGTTATCGAGGACATAGAATGAGCCGGAAGTGTTTACCATGGCCGTGCCCTTGGCAATGCCGAGCTGCTGGGCACTGTTAAGGCTCAAGGTCAACTGTCCGTTGCTGCCGCTGTACGCGTAGGGAAACACCGAACTCCCGCCTGTATAGGGATAAGAGGTGGGGGTTACGGTTCCGCTCATGGTAAGGAGGAAACTCCCGGTCAGATTAAAGTCAACCGGATTGGACGGCACCGGGAAGTAGGTGATAGAGACTCCGCCGGCTGCTGTGACTTGCTGATTCTGGATCAGTGAAAGACGGCCAGTGGTCCCCTGGACCGCAAACACTGTCACATCGCCGCAGGTTCTGACGCTGGAGCCGAGCGCGAGAGTGCATGCGTTGGTGGTGGGATTGTAGGTAGCCGCATAGTTGTCCGGAGCGTCATGATCCAGCACCAACAGGTAAGAGCCGCCACTGTCGGCTACCAGCCGAAACGGGTTTACACCCTGGGTATAGAAAGTCTCCTGGGGCGTAAGAACACCGTTTCCACCCACTGCAAACTGAGTGATGTTGGCGTTCTGGCATGGATTTGCGGTGGTGCAGTTGGAGGTGCCCTGCGCATTGACGCCGCGATTAAGAACATAAAGGAATCGGCTACCGGGGAGCAGGATGGCGCGCACAGGATTTGCTCCGCCGGAGGAGACGGGTAAGCCGTCGATGGTCGAGAGCTGCCCTGTATTGTGGTCGATCCTATATCCGCTGACTATGCCGGCCCCATTGGGTTGGGCCGTTTCAGTGCCCGTGATGTACAAAAAGCCGACCGTATAACTGACAACGCAAGACGAAATGCCGAAGACGGCGCCAGTGGAAAGGGCACCCATCAGTAAAGCCTTGCCGAATTTCGTAAACTTCATGCGATTCCTTCATCCTGGTCAGGCGTGCGCCGCCAAGTTTGATCGTTCCCGAGAAATGCTGGGTTGGGACGGGTCCCTGATAGATTGTAAAAGCCGAGGGCGGGTTATGCCTAGTATCCCCTTGAAACCGGGCAAATAAGCACTCTGCCAAAGACGGGCTAAGGCTTTGGGCTGCTTAGGCTGCCATGTGGAGCTTCGCCCGCTCGGAAGGATCGGGTAAGGTTGGCTACTCTCAGTGAGCGGAGAAAAATGCATGCAGGAGATGAGGCCCATTTTATTTTGTGCGGAGCTTTGCGGTGTGTTCGTGGTTTCCCACCCATTCGCCAAGAAGCTGGCGAATGGATGGGGCAACCCCCATTTGTGGTGAGTTCACTTCATAGAGGCACGGGCCTGAAGGCCGCGTTGAGTGTGCTCAATTTATTCCGGGGATAAATCCCCGGCCGACCGTACGAATGAATTTTCACCAAACGCGGCAGGAGTTGACCGGAGCCATGGGCTGGCCCGCTTTGCAGGCGAAGGCCTTGCCGAAGGCGTCGAAATTCTGCACGGTGCCGTTGACGCGCCATTTTCCCGGGGAATGGGGATCGATGAGCGCATATTGGCGGGCCGTGGCGTCGGTTCGGTTCTCGCACCACACCTGGGCAAAGCCGATGAAATAGCGCTGCGCCTCGGTGTAACCGTCGATCTTATCGTCGATGGATTTGCCTTCAGCGGCCAGGGTATCGAGCAAAGCCATGTAGGCGATGCGCAGTCCGCCATTGTCGGCAGTGTTTTCACCCAGCGTGAGATGGCCATTCAAATACACGGCGGGGGCATCGCCCTGCGCCGGCGCGGCTTGAAAACCGCTATACTCGCTGGCCTCGCATTCGGTTTTGGCGGTGAAGGCGTTGCGATCCGCGGGCGTGTACCACTCGCGCAGATTACCCTTTTCATCGAACAGTGAGCCCTTGTCGTCGAAGCCGTGTGTCATCTCGTGACCGATGACCACGCCGATTCCGCCAAAGTTCACAGCGGGGTCCACATTCGCGTCAAAGAATGGCGGCTGCAGGATGCCGGCCGGGAAACTGATG
>Ga0206873_1244_pt1 | contig 14993 bp, 14 predicted proteins | sample Alteio_BWOrgCont_11_FD_152631 | JGI IMG/M metagenome (GOLD analysis project Ga0206873, IMG submission 152631) | Enriched cells from forest soil in Barre Woods Harvard Forest LTER site, Petersham, Massachusetts, United States -... | ecosystem: Environmental > Terrestrial > Soil > Temperate forest >...
CCACTACCGGGCGAAAATGGCCGGTGTCTTTTAAGGCATGGGTCACTGATAAAACATAGCGCTCAATGCCGCCCAGGTTTGTAACTCATCAGCTTGGCCAAGGCTGCAAAACATACCCATAAACAAGATGCACGCCAGAATGTAGCCAAAATCCTGATACAGGTGCAGTATCTTGGGAGGTGAAGAAGTGGTTTTGAATGGCATAGATTAATCATATCAGTGAAAAGTTCCACTGTTTGGTGGACTCAAGAGAGACCCTTCGGGGTCGACAATGAGGATAACCACACACGAAGGGAAGACAGGACATGCGTTATTTTGGCTACATTCTGGCGTGCATCTTGTTTATGGGTATGTTTTGCAGCCTTGGCCAAGCTGATGAGTTACAAACCGGGGTGGCCTATAACGCTTATCAATACCGGATAGGACCTGGTGATACCCTGAGCGTGCAGGTTTATGGCCAGACCGATTTATCCCAAACGGATATTTTGGTACGAGAAGACGGTCGCGCCACCTTTAATAACATTGGGGAAATCCAGGTCGCTGGCAGAACGGTTGCCGATGTGCAAGCAGATGTAAAAGAGCGGTTATCCGAGTTGTTTGTCACACCGATTGTGACCTTAAACATCGTCCAGACTCGGCCAGGTGTGATTTATTTATCGGGCGCGGTGATGCATCCGGGCATGTATCAGTTGAATACCAGTCAGTCTAAAAACGCGGTTCAACAGCAACCGGTGACCCGCATTGATATGCGTCTGACCAATGTTTTGACCAACGCCGGTGGCGTCACGCTGGCCGCAGATTTGAGCCGTGTTCAAATTAAGCGCAGTTATACGGGCATTCAGGAAAATGTGAATCTTTGGAACGTTCTGAAGCATGCGTCAGCCGATGAGGACGTCTGGCTGCAATCGGGGGATTCGGTTTACGTTCCCGAACGGACCTCCAATACAATCAGTGATGAAGATTACAAGTTGTTGCTAAGTTCCACGATTGGCCCCAGCAATTTCGTTGTTCGGGTGGTGGGTCAGGTTGGGACACCGGGGCTGGTTCAGCTAGATAGCCGGTCACCGTACTTGGATTCCGCTATCGCCAGTGTGGGAGGCTACAAAGTCGATGCCAATAGAAGTGCTGTTATTGTTCGCCGGTTCACGGGCCCCAATACGTTTGATACGTTCAAAGTGGACATCACTCAGCAGGATCTCTTGCTGAAGCCCAACGATGTGGTGTTTGTGCCTGAACAAGGCTTCTTTAAAACCGCCCGTTACTTTGAAGCGGTAGGCCGAATTTTACAACCTTTTGTGCTTGCCATTACACCATTTTACGTCTTTTAACCCCTTCAACCAAGGATAACGCCACCATGAACACTCCTTACACCACCCCAAACGCATTAATTTACAGAGACCCCTGGTTGTTTGTCAAAAAACACCGGGTGCTGGCTACCAGTGTGGGTATTTTGGTGGCCACCTGTACCATGGTGTACAGTCTGGCGTTCTATCATAACAAGTATTCATCAGATGCCATGGTGTTGATTAAAGATTCTGCGATCAGTACCAGTTATGTCCTTCCGGAACAAAATTATGCCATACAAACGACATCCTCCAACGCCTCTAATCCGGTATTAAATACCATGGGGCTATTAAAATCCGAATCTATCAGTGATGCGTTGTGGCAGTATTTGAAAACCCAACATCCCGAAGAATTACAAAAATTACATCTTAAAACACAAGAAGACTGGCGGGCTTATTTTGCAGAAGGCAGAAGCTTGCTGAAAGCAAAAAACATGCCAGCCACCGATATGATTACCCTGGAATTCAAATGGGAAACCCCTGAGGTTGCCAAAGGCGGGTTGGAAACGGTGTTGAAAGCATTTCAAGATACCAGTAAAAATATCAATCGGGCTGAGCAGGAGAGCAGAAGTAAATATCTGGCAAACCAGGTGGTTGATATCGAGCAGAAACTTGCGGATTTACGGGAACGAAAAAGCAAGTACAAACAGGAAATGCAGACCATTAATATTAGCCAGGAAAGCACCAAGCTGGCGGATGAATCCATTCGTCTGGCCAGTCGCTTGAATGAAGTGGAAGCGGAGGCCAGCGGCAAAGAAGCGGAATTTCTGCGTTACCAGAACATGCTGCATTTGTCCCCGGAAAATGCATTAAACGGGACTGCGTTAGGGATGAATACCACCTTGAACGACCTGCAAAACAAGTTGTATCAGTTGAATCAACAATATGCCGAACTGAAAATCACACTCACGCCCAAGAACCCCAAGTTGCAAGAAATAACCTCGCAGATTGAAGCAGCCAAAGAAAATATTAAAAGCGAAATGACGCGCACACTCACCAGTAGCAGCACTAAAAATGGTAAAAATGCGGTCGCGATTTCCGACAGCACGCGCGGCACAATTATCAGTCAGATGGTGTCTGCCCGGGCTGAATCGATACAGTCTTATACGCAAGCCCAGGTGATGCACAAGCGCCTGGCGGATATTGATAAGTTAATTCACGATTTGCCCAACAAGGAACAGCAACTGGCCAATATGGAAGAAGAAGAAAAATCGCTGAGTTCCGCGCTGGACACCCTTCGCCAAAAGCAATTGGAAGCCCAGTTAAAGCAAGCCGAAACCCTGAGTAACGTGTTTATTATTGACAAGCCGCGTCTGCCAGGGTCACCCAAGTTCCCCACCAAGATTCATTTGCTGTTTATCGGTTTATTGGGCGGCATTTTAGCAGGTATGGGGGCTGCCTGGGCACGCTATTACTGGGGCGCGGCAATGACAACAGGTGAGCGCCGCCAAGCTTTTCGTCCCAACCCTCCAGAGGTTTCGCCTGAACCTGCAGTGTCAAAACCGGAGGTGCGCTATGCAATAAATAACCCTCCGGTAGAGCCGATTGCACCGTTAATTTTTGAGCCTGTTTCCGTGTCTCAACCTCAACCTGAACCGGTGGCAATCCCTGAGCCTGTGAACTCTCAAGATGACTGGGAGTGGACGCTGAATGATTTATATCCGGGCAAAGAAGGTACGACACAAGAAATCTTAAAACAGACAGCAGATTTGCCAGATTGGGTTAAGCCCACCGTTTCAAAGGTGTCCGGCTATTCCTTTGCCAATGACCCTATTGAGGAGGATACCGATGATAGTGCACCAGTGGATGTGTTTCAGGAAATGGCCACCAAACATGGCGTGGTTGAAGAAACCGTAAAAGAGTCTGCGGTTTCGACAGAATGGACCTTGCCCAGCGTCTCGACAGTCAGTACTTATTCCCCTGCTGAAACGTTAACTGCACCGGATAATACAGAGACCGTCACAGAAGATGTTGCCCCTGTCGACGAAGTCACCGACAATAAAAAAAAGGTCGAGATTAACGGAAACTTAAAAAAGAGAGTCTATGAAGCCTTGTGTGCTTCAAAACATTCTTAAAGGTGTCGGATGGTTCAGTTATTACTAGCCCTGGGCGTTTGTATCGGGTGTATCGCCTATTTCACGTATTTGCGGTTTATTTTTAAACGGCCGCAGTGGCTGGTGTATTTCATCTTGTTCGCATGGCCTCTTTTGGAATATGCCAACTTGTGTTTATTCACATATGGCGGTATTAACGCTCACTGGCGGCTTTTTATGATTGCGCTGTTTGTGATTCCCGCAGTGAGTGTGCTCGTTATGAATTTAAAAGTGTTGTGGCGAAGTATACCTTCGTTTAAATATTGCCTGCTGTTTTGTGCATGGCTTATGGGGTATTTTGTGTTCTATAACAACCACACCGTGGATAACCGGCAAATTATGAACTCCTGGACAGACAGTATGGATGTGGCGATGGTCGTTGCTTACGTTTCTCTATTACTGGCTATGGCAAGTGCAGCAACCGCTGTTTTAAAACACCCGGAACCCCACAAATTTTTCGATGGCCTGAATAAGGCATTGCTGGTTTTTTCTTCCGGTGTTGCCTTGATTTCTATCATTGGTTATCCTTTGGGGTTCTGGACACTGGAGGTAGAAGGCTTTACGCGTTCCACAGGGCTTTACAGCCACCCCAACCCGTTTGCACATCATCAGGGAATGCTATTGCTTTATTTATTGGGATTGCTGGGGTATTATCACGCAGAGAAAAAAGGTCGAATATCCATGGGGTTACTCTATAGCGCATTTTTTCTCAACGGTGTTGCCTTGGCCCTTGCCTTGTCGAAGACGGCACTGGCGGTTTTTACCGTTTGTGTGGTGCTTTGGCTGGCGTTGAATATCACTTCACCTAAAGTCCGAAAGGCGTGTATTTTATTTTTACCTTTGGTGGTTGTTGCGATTGGACTCTCGTTATGGGGGTTTCAAGCACTGACGGATAAGAACTTTCTGGATGTGCTGGAAGCCCGCGTTGATCAAACGCAGAGTTTAAGTTGGCGTGAGCTCGTATGGAAGGGGCTGCTGGATAATATGAGTTGGATGTCCATGGGGCTGGGCCATGGGTTTACATCCGCCAATGAATGGGTGCTGCAACTCACCTATAATAACCGCCTCAACAGTAAGCCCTTGATTCTGGTTCATAACGGGTATATAAACCTCGTTTACGATTTAGGTGTCATGGGTTTATTACTGTTTGGGTCTGCTATAACGTTTGCGGGCAAAGGTTTCCTGAGGGTATGGCAGGCTCATAACGAGCAGGAGCGATTTGTGTTTTCAACCATTGTGGTGATGGCAATTTATTTTCTGGCTGTCTCTTATTTTGATGAAATGGCCTATATGTTTGATGCGCCGATGGTCTTTTTTGCGTTGGCCACGATACTCTGGTGTCTCTATCTGCCTTCATCGCGAGATGTTTGCATACCCTCTCTGATGCCTCGCTCAGAATACGCTGTCGATCATGTGACTGCCGAGGTTTTGCATGAATCTTCGTAAGCGGTTTTTAACCGGTATTGTTACCGGTGTGGGGAGTGTAGGGATTAAAACCGCGTTAAATATTCTGTTAATTCCGGTCTTTATGAAAACCCTGGGGCTCACCTATTACAGTTTGTATGTGCTCTTACTGGGCATATTGGATTTCTCTCAAATTTTGGACATGGGACTTGCCAGTGCATTGGTTAAAACGCTTGCTACGGAGCAGGCTCAGGCTTCAGCACTTTTAAAAATGAGCCATATTTTTTATGTCACTGTTTCTCTTACCGCGCTTGTTGCGGGTTGGCTGGCCATCCCATTTTTACTAAAACTGTTTCACATTTCCCCACAGCTATCTGGTGTGACCCATCTGGCCCTCATCATCTTGTTTTTAGAAGGTGCTTTAACGCTTTATACATGTTATTTTCGCGCGGTGCTTTGGGCGCATTGTTTGCACCAATGGACCAATTTGTCTGAGACTTTGTTTAATACTACTAGTATTCTGGTGGGCCTTTTATTATTATTGACGGGTCATGGGTTAATTGCCATGTTGGCTACCCGATTGGTTGCTGCCGTATTGCGCAGCATGGTTTTGATTTCGCAGGCCCTTAAGGTTGAACCTGCGGTGTTATTTCCCAAAGCGTTGTTTCATCTTAAAACATTTCAGGATTTGATGGGATTGACATGGAATGCGTTGCTGATTAAGTTGAGCATCCAGATTTCTCACAAAATAGACACGTTTGTGATTGCCGCATTTTTGCCTTTACCCATGGTCGGCGTTTATGAAATTATTTTTCGATTTTTATCACTGGTGTCTCAGTTGGCCGATAAAATTGCCGAAGTTATTTTACCCTTGTATGGACATTTGTTAGCCACAGAAAAATCCGGTAAGGTTCAACGGTTTTTTATCCGTATCAGCAGTTTTTTAAATGTATTTGCCTGTCTTTTACTCTTAAACATCGTCTGGTTTTTTCCGAAACTGCTGGTTATTTTTACCGATGGTAAAATTACGTTTGCGCAAACGGCTACCGTGCTTTGTATTGCGGTTCCGTTTATATGGAGTGGTGTGATGCAATATCCGGCTGCTTTCTTTTTATTTTCTTCCGGCAAAGAACGGTTTCTCGCCATTTCAAGTATTGTGACGGCTTTTGCTAACCTGTTTTTAAGTTTAGTCCTGGTGCAGTCATTAGGTATTGCAGGGGTCGCACTGGGAACGTTGATTCCCCAGTTTTTTCAGCATCAATTCAGCCTGGTGAAGCAGGCATTACAAGATTTAAATCTCTCCCTGGGGAAGTACCTGCTGCAGGTGCATGGGCAAGGAATTTTACCTCTAATCGTTGCAGTGGGAGTATTAATTTGCCTGTTGCCCTTAAATCATTTGCCCATTCCACCGTTTTTAATTATTCTACTGGCAGGACTTCTTTCTATTGGCGCAGGGGGAACGGTTTGGTTGTTTTTCAATACAACCCGTCATGAAAGACAGGCCGTGTTTTCTGGTCACTGGAATGATCTGCAATGATTTCAATTATTATGCCGGCCTATAACGCCGGGCGATTTATTGCAGCCGCAATCCAGTCGGTTTTGGCACAAACCTATTCCCACTGGGAGTTGTGGGTGATTGATGACGCATCTGAGGATGACACGGCTTTAATTATGGATCGATTTCAGGATGCAAGAATTCATTATCTGCCGGTCAGCCGAATCGGTTCCCCTTCTGGGGTGCGAAATGTGGGACTACAGAAGGCATCGGGAGAATTTATCGCGTTTCTGGATGCCGATGACCTGTATTTTCCCGATACGCTTAAAACCTTGCTGACACCTTTGTTAAGCAACCCTCAGTTGACGGCGGTGTACGGGTTTTGCCGCCATATTGACGAGTTTTCCAAGCCCTTGCCCGAGCGCGACATGAATTTACAAAACGGATACCAATTGACATGGGAAAAAATTGTCAAAGGCCATATCAGCTCTCAGTTGCCCGCACTCATGCTGAGGCGCTCTACTTTTGAGCGGGTCGGTTTTTTTAATGCGGATCTGTGTGGTCCGGAAGATTATGAATACTATGCACGCCTATTCCTGGATAATTTAAACGCCGTGTGTTGTCTGCCTCAATTTGTATATGAATATCGGGTACATCTGGAGAGTCTAACCAAGGCACCTAAACATTACGCCGGTATTTTGAAGGACTGCATCAAAATCCTGGAGTGGCTCTATACTCATCCTGATTTGCCTGCTGAAGCGCGGCCCTTTAAGTCCCAGGCATACACGGAAGTCTATCGTTATCTCGCCAGAGAACGACTGTTGATTAATCAGCCAAGGGTGACCCGAGAAATTGCCCGAGCGGCCTGGGAAGATAAAAATATTGAAAAGCCGGACTGGTTAAAAGTGTTTATTCCTTTGATCGGTCGTTCTTTTTTATCGCCCGGGCTGAACCAATGGTTGAGGAATATCCGAACTCAACTTTACAAAAGTTAAAAAATTGTTAATTAAATCTAATTGATTGTTTTTATTATTTAAATGAGAGTTGTTTTAGGAGAAGAGAAAATGGTAAGCGAAAACCCCTCAATGTACCCTAATAATGGGTTTGTATCCCATCAGGAAGCCGCATGGGGACAAGGTCCCAGTCGATTCCATGAGAGCCATGGGGATATACCCCATCAGGAGGCATTCTGGGGCCAGGATTCCAACAACGATGCCAACCAATTTTCTTATAATGCGGGATTTATGCCTCGTCATGAATCTACCTGGGGACAAAATTCCCTGGGTGGATCATCCGAACTTCCTTGTGATAATGAATTTTCTGGCTTGTTTTCAGATCAGCAGGTCTCGCCATTCAGTCTTTCTTCTCCCTATAGTTTGGGCCAAGGTTTACTCCTGGGGGTGAATCCATACTCGGACGGTAATTCTAATGGGGCGGGTAACAGCGATTCCAGTAACAGCAATTCCATGATGATGTTTATGATGATTGCGTTGCTCCTGAGTGGCGAGTTGGGTAGCAACAATAATAGCAACAACGCTGGAAATAACGCTTGCAACAACAATAACAATAATGGAAACGGCTCATGTAATAACAGTTCCGGTTCTACCGGAAGTACGGAGAATACCGGTACAAATACCACGCCTGCAACGACAACGACGCAGCCCTCTAAAGTATGGGGGGATCCTCATTTTATCAATCAAGCCGGTCAGGCAACTACTCTCGACGTTCCTGTCGGAGATGATATAGAATTAGTGACGGGTGATAATGCCAGCATTATGGGGCAAGCCGCTCCCTATAACAGTGGAAAAAACCCTACCGTTTTTGGAACCGTCGTGGTCAACGAGGGTGATGGTACCGAGGTGCGATTGAACCGCAATGGTACCGCAGATGAGGTTGATTCAAACGGGAACGTTACTCAGGTGCTTAAGAATGGTCAAACAGTGACCAGTGCGGATGGGAATTCGGTGACTTATAACGCTACGAATAAATCTTTGAAGTACACCTTTGCGGGTCAAGAGGGTGACATCTCGGGTTCTATCTATGACACGCCGAGTGCCTTGGGCAATTACATTAATACATCGGTCACCAAGGTTACAGGAAGCTTTGGCGGTGCTTTACCCGAGTTGCTCCCCGATCTTAAAGGAGCAAAAGTCAACAAAACTACGGGTGCCGGTGCTTTTCAAGACAATCAAACGCTCGCCAACTTTACGGTAGATAATTTGTACAGCTAATCACAGTAACCAGTTTTTTACTTGAATACCCTGTTGTACTTGATGCAGGCGCAGGGTATTCATCATTAGCATCGCAATGGTCATCGGACCTACGCCGCCAGGAACAGGGGTAATAAATGCGGCTTTTTCCCGGGCGCTTTCAAAATCCACATCACCGACCAGTTGACCCGACGGTAAACGGTTAATGCCGACATCCACCACAATGCAGCCGCGCTTGAGGGTGTTTCCCGAAATCAGATGGGCTTGGCCGATGGCTGCAACCACCAGATCCGAGGATTCTAAAACAGCCTCCAAATTCCGGGTTTTGCTGTGGCACAACGTAACTGTGGCATTGCGTTGGGTCAGCATCAACATAATGGGCTTCCCGACAATGTTGGATCGCCCCACGACACAGGCATTTAAGCCGCTCACATCAATTTTGTAAGCGTCCAGCAGTTTCATAATGCCGGCAGGTGTACAGGGCAGCGCGGGGGGTTCTATACCCAAAAGCAGTTGCCCCATATTAATCGGATGAAACCCGTCTACGTCTTTTTCAGGCAATATGGTCTGAAGCACCCGTTCCGTATGAATTTGCTTGGGCAGGGGCAACTGCACCAGAACCGCATTCACCGAAGTATCCTGATTCAGCTTTTCCAACTCTTCTTTTAAAAACGCTTCTTCGGTATGAGCCGGAAACCGGTGTAGTTCCGACAGGATACCCAGTTCGTCAGCGACTTTCATTTTGCGGGCAACATAAATTTCACTGGCAGGATTTTCTCCGACCAGAACGGCCACCAGTTTGGGTTTGGTAGGTCCCGTTAAACGACCCACTTCCTGGGCGATCTCTTGTAGAAGTGCCTTCGAGGTGACTTTTCCGTCCAGAATCATGGGCTTAGTGCCGCCACAGAGTGGCCGAGTACTTCTAAAATAACGTCGCATTTTTGATTGAAAACCTTATCGGAAAGTACAGGCATCGGGTTGCCCACGGCAAGGGCTTCTTCCAGATTAATCCAGGAGATACATCCGCTATATTCGGATTTTTCCTGAATCACATAAGGCTTCTCCAGTTCATACACTCGAATCAACATGACATAGGCCGGTTTTTCGGGTGCCCACGACCATGTTTTTTCGATATACTCCGGGGTCCAGATAGTGGTATTTGCAAGCTCGCGTAAACGATCAATGCCTTTGGCTTCCAGTACTTTTTCCACCCGGCCGTAATATTGCAGTTTAACCTGGTTAAGCCCTGGTTTGTCCTGTTCACTTTGGGCAATCCAACCCTGATAATCCGGTGCCAGCAAGTCGGCATCCTGGTGCAAATAGGTGGGGTAGAAAAAAAACTCCGGGGTGGAAACGTCAAAGCGATTGTTTTTCTCGACAATACCGCCTTTTCGAAACAGCATGATTTGTCCCATCTCCGCCATGGCACGTATAACGACGGCCCATTCTTTAAGCGCCGTCATTAGCGAGGATCCGCTTGCAAGGCGACACCGGATATCTCAGTATCGATAAAGCATACTTTTTTAAGCGGACCGACGCCGGGTTTTTCAAGTAACTTGGGAGCTTGCGCACTTGCTTGCTGAATATTGCGCTTGAGTTCGTCGTAAAGCGACATGGGATTATCGCTGAACAACACAATGGGGGCGGCCAGAGACTTTAAAAAAACCAGCACGGTATACTGGCTGGGCGATGGGGGAAGGTTGGATGCTGGAATGCTCATAGCAAGCCTCTCTCAACGGCGATAAAAGTCTTGGCATAGGCTGGATTCGAACCAGCGACTCCGCGGGTATGAACCGCGTGCTCTAGCCAACTGAGCTACTATGCCACACAGACAAATTATTATGGTGTGAAGGGTCTCGCAAAGTCAATTTTGAAACAGGGTATAATCAAAATATAGCGTTGATAGCAAAGATGATATGTCAGATTTTTCGCCTCAACAGCGTCGGATGGATCAAGACCCAGCCATTCAGCAGGCCTTAGGTGTGTTAAAGGGTGCTTCAGACCGGTATCAGGCGCAAGTCGCCTTGAACCTGATTATGATTGTGATTGAACATTGGATAGAAGCCAGTACGCTTCACTCTGTGGATGATTTGGTAGACGTGTTGGAAAAAAGCCGAAAAGCCGACAGCTCCCAATTGCGCCGCTGGTATGATGTAAATGAAACGATGCGGGCGGCTTTAAAATTGCTGGAGGAATGTCCGGAAGACGTGCAGGCCAAAATTATCCCCAGTATCCAAATCATGGTGGAAAATAGTCTGGAGAAATGCCATGACTGACTTACCGGAATGGAAGAATGAAGACAACAAGCTTGTCAGAACCACCACGTTTCCCAGCTTTATGCGCGCCATCCAGTTTGTAAATGCTGTGGCTCACTTGGCCGAACGTCAAGATCATCATCCTGACATTCACGTCCAATATCACCGTGTCACTATTCGTTACTGGACTCATACTGCTAAGGGTGTGACCGATTTGGATTTTTCCGGCGCCAAGGAAGTGGAAGCCATGATTGCCTTATTTAAAAAAGAGCCGGTCACATATTAGCCGCTGGCGCTTTTCTCTGGTACAATAACCTTTGCTTATCGTTATTTAAGATATCTATTTGAAAGCAAGGAGAAATTGCATGTTAAAACCGGTTCAACTGGCCCTGATGGGTGCCACAGGGTTATTACTATTAACCAACGCCGCTTTGGCTGACATTGGTGTGGTGGATATGGAAGCCGTCATTCAAAAATACAGCAAGGCCCAGGAAGTTAGCGCGCAATCCAAGGAAAAAGAAGAAGGCCTGCAAAAATATCGCGATAACTTATTAACCCAGCTGAAAGCGGCCGAAAAACTGTCACCGGTGGAAAAGAAAAATCTGGAAGACAAGCTGAACAAGCAATTTGCCGATAAAGTAAAAGAATATCGCGATTGGACTTCCAGTCAGCAAGATGTCATTAAGTCTGCGTTTGATAAAGCCGTGCAGCAGGTTTCTGCGAACGACAAGTTAGACTTGGTATTGCCCAAGCAAGCCGTTCTTCAAGGTGGTAAAGACGTTACCGAAGACGTTTTGACCATTATGAACAAGCCATAACCTATTTTTACAAGAATTTTCACCCCTTCTGTTTTGTAAAAAACAGGAGGGGTATTTATATTTCTTAAGATTTAACGGACAAAAGCTTGACTCTTTGAGAAATAGCACTTACCTTAGTGTCTTGAATACTATATACCCCTCCTTAAGTTTCCCGGCCCTTAAAAGGTCGGGATTTATTTTTGGGCAATAAAAAACCCCTAACGGGGTTGTGGATATTGGAGTCAATGGAGTGCATGAGAAAATCTGTTAGGTGAGTAAAAATGGACACAACAGGACGCAACAAACCCCAATGAATTCATAAACGAATCGAGTCATCGCCATCTATCCTTTCTTCAGTTGTCTCTTTCTTCTTCTACGTTCTCTTTAACCGTGAATCTTACGTTCTAACGAATTTGCCGAATAACTGCCTCTACTTTGCCCTGCACTTGAATGTCCGTGACCAAAATGGGTTCCATCGTACTATTGGCTGGTTGCAGGCGCACGTGGTCTTTTTCTCGATATAGGCGTTTTAATGTTGCGGTTTCTCCTTCCACCAGGGCGACTACAACATCCCCATCCTTAACTCGAGCCTTTGGATTGACCATCACCATATCGCCATCCATAATGTGGTCTTCAATCATGCTGTCGCCGCGAACCTTGAGAATATAGCAATCGCTGGACACCAGATCTTCGTTCAAGTCCAGCAGTTGCTGGGAGTCGGTAACGGTTTGGAGCGGACGCCCCGCAGCAATTGTTCCTAAAATAGGGAACTGCTTTTTGTTTTTGGTGACCAAGTCTTCGCGCACGGTAATGGCCCGGCGTTCGGACGGATTCCAGTGAATAAACCCTTTTTTCTTGAGGGCGGACAAGTGGTAATGAATGGTTGAGGTCGAGGTTACGCCGCAACGTTCGCAAAGCTGTTGAATAGAGGGTGGATAGCCAATCTCGTCGATAAACGAAATGATGCTTTCCAGAGTCTCGCGTTGCTTGGTCGGTAGCGTATCCATTCGGGCTCTTCCTAGAAGGTTTGTTCGATGAGTATTATCTTTGCATAGGATACAAAAAAACGCAAGAAACTATTTTCGAGTTCCGCTCTGGTAGCCCTCCACCCGAATCCGTAAGGCTCGACTAAGATTAGAATTCAATCATAGATTTGAGCTCGTCTAACGGATTCTCCCTCCCCCGCAGGTGGGGAGGGCAGATGAGCCCAATATATTTAAACCATTATCTAAGAGTCCTCTGCCTTCCCCCCTTGCGGGGGAAGGTGCCCGAAGGGCGGATGGGGGGTAGCTCAATGTCATGTTAGAAGCGGATCTTTTATGCCGCTGAATATTCGGGTGTAACATATTCTGGCTTTCTGAAAGGCTGTGGGCTCGGTGTTTCCGGCGGAGGTTGTGTATAGCCCAGGCGATTTTTTCTGACATCCTTGCGGGTTAGGGCAATATTGATGAACATAATGCCGATACCAATCATGGCGGTGCTAAAGGCAATGCCAAACGTCGACATAAAGGTGGTTCTGAGCATACGGGTGGTTTCAAACAATTTTTTGACGCTGTTCATGGCGACCTGGTTTTTACCCTGGGCTTTCATGGCACTTAAAATTTGTTCTTTTCGTTGGGCAATTTGCTTATCGCTCGCGATGTGCCAAACGTTATAGGGATTGATAATGGCCTTGGTGAGTTGTTGAAATGGATTTTCGTTATGAGTCGGGATTTTGGACAATATAAAATGTTTCGCGGCCGGTGAAATTTGAGGCACCACCAGAGTAGCCAGCCCGATTTGCATCAGCGGGCTTCCCATAAACCAGAAATACCAGCCCAGGGCATCGCGTCGCATATTTTCGCGCAGCTCGTTCCATGTGCGAGCTTTCCACCACCGGGACAAGATAATCCAGGTGTAAATAAACTTGCTTTGTCCCACCGTGGAAGTCCCCAGATTCTCAAAATCCCATTTCTTCAGGAGATAAGGCGCATGGCCGAATGTCGGTTTGGTTCCCCCTTTTTGATGTTGACGTCTTTCCTGCTCCAGCAAGGCTTCTTCGCCCGGAAAGAAAATGCGTCCACCCGTACGCCGACGCGTTAACCAATTGTTGATATACACCATCGAGAAACCAAAGGAGGTCATAATGGCTAAGGGAATAACGGAAATAAAGAACTTCGAGCGGTAGGCATAGGTCAATAAATCATCCGATGCTTTGGGGGAGACAAACGCCCAAACCCCTTTTTGTTTTGCAAGCAACTGGCGTTTGATTCTGTCCAAGGGGAGTGTTTTAGCGGGGATACGGCCACTCGTCGGATCGGCAAGCGTGCGGTTTAAGAACTCTTCCATAAAATATTTGGTTTTGCTGAGCCAGTCGCTCATGGATTGGGAGACCAGTCTTCCTCCCTTGGCATCCAGTAGACTGACGTGATCAGACATCTTGCCTTCGGTGACGGCAAAATCATAAAGCGCTTTCATAAAAGGTTTTTCCTGGATAAAAATTCCCCGGCGTATCAGGCGTCGCACCGCTAATTTTTGCTCTTCAAGGGCTTTGCTTCGCGCATCGGTTTGAATAAACGAAAGCAACATTTTTTCATTGGCGGAGAGTTTGGCAGGGCGTTCTTCCAGGAATTTGGCGGTGGCCTTGTGAACCGCTTTATCCACTTCGTGCTGATACACCGTATCTTTGATTCGGTTATGGACCAGCTCTTCCACGTTAAATGCCCGCTGTGTGAAGGAATTATCTTTTCCCGATGAGGGATAGCCATGTAGATAGGTTTCCACCAGCTGATCCACATGCGCCTTGGAGAACATCCCCTTGTCCGGGAAGTAATGACTGAAGTCAAACACACCGAGGTTTTTCAATTCCTGAGATGACAGTTTGGCGATGGCATCCGTGGACTGAAGACGCTGAAATACGGTTTGCAAGAAGGCTTTTTGCAGTTGCAAACTGCTGTTTATTTTGGACGAAGCCATCAGTTCTTTTAAAACGTCTTGGTAAGCCGACAGACTTTTGGCATCAATCCAGGCTTTATGATCCATGCCGAGAGGGTTCAAGTAGGGGGATCGTAAAAATCGATAGGCGAGATTTCCCAACCAGCCCGTCATAAAGGTGTTGGCAAGCACACAGGTGAATTCTCTGAAAAAAGTTTCCTGACCGCAGAAGGCGCCTCGTTTTTTCCACTCAATCGTGGTTCTTGGGATAGTCATCCCGGCCAAGTCGGTAAATACCAAGCCCAGCTGAGTGTTTTCTTCCAGGCCCAAGACCGAAGAGCGAAGCCCCTTTTCAGCATGTTGCATGGCGCCGTCAACTAGCCCGGTAAAGCGGGGCTGCAAAGAGGCGGCCGAATCTTGGATTTTCATCACCCAGAAAAGTTTCTCATCCACACAAAATGGTACTTATTAAAAACTCCTGAA
>Ga0206873_1231_pt1 | contig 14966 bp, 15 predicted proteins | sample Alteio_BWOrgCont_11_FD_152631 | JGI IMG/M metagenome (GOLD analysis project Ga0206873, IMG submission 152631) | Enriched cells from forest soil in Barre Woods Harvard Forest LTER site, Petersham, Massachusetts, United States -... | ecosystem: Environmental > Terrestrial > Soil > Temperate forest >...
GGCGGCCGACATAAACAGACCGAGTGCAGCGGCGGCGGCAAAGGGGGCGTATTTCATGCTGTTTTCTCCATGCCAGTCTCAATGTAAGTCAGTTCGCGGCAAAGCCGGTGTGGTTACACGAAGTTTTCGGCGGCCTGCCGGATGGCATCATATACCAGATTGAGTTCGCCCGCCGTCACGCAATAGGGCGGCAGCACATAGACCGTGTTGCCCAGGGGGCGGAGCAAGATGCTCTTTTCCTGAAAAAACCGCGCCAGTTTGGGCCCCAGTTCGGCCAAATAGCCGGGGTCGGGGACTTTGAGGTCAAGCGCCGTGACGGTGCCGATACGGCGTAAGCCGGAAAAACGGGAATCATTCCTGAAAGAGTCCAGCCGCGCCTGCTGATGCCCGGCCAGGGCGGCGATGCGCTCTCTGACCGGCTCGCTTTTCCAGATTTCCAGGTTGGCCCGGGCAGCGGCGCAGGCGACGGGATTGGCGGTGAAGGAACTGGAATGGAAAAAGGTGCGGGCGCGGTCGGTGGAATAATGCCCGGCGAAGATTTCTTCGCTGGCCATGGTGGCGGCCAGCGGCAGCGAACCACCGGAAAGGCCTTTGGCCAGACAAAGAATGTCGGGGGCGATGCCGGCCTGCTCGCAGGCGAAGAGCGTGCCGGTGCGGCCGAAGCCGGTAAGAACTTCATCGGCGATAAACAGCACGCCATGTTTTTCGCAAATGCGCCTCATCGCGGCCAGGATGTCCGGCGCGTAGGTCAGCATGCCGCCTGCGCCCAGAAGCAGCGGCTCAACAATCAGGGTGGCGGCACCCGGCGCCAATTTCTCCAGCGCGGCGAGTGTTTCCCGGCCGCCCTCCTTTGGGTAAGGCAGCCGTTCCACATCGAACAGCAAGGGTTCATAAGCGGCGTTGAACACGCCACGCGCGCCCGCCGCCATCGCGCCGATGGTGTCGCCATGATAGGCGTGCTCCAGGGTGAGGATGCGATGACGCGGCTTGCCATTATTGCGCCAGAAGCCCAGCGCCATTTTGAGCCCGACTTCCACGGCGGTTGAGCCGCTGTCGGAAAAAAACACATGGCAAAGGCGCTTGCTGTTTGAAGATGGGGGCGCGATTTCGACCAGCCCGCGCGCCACGTCTTCCGCTGGCTGGTGGGTGTAACCGGCGAAGATCACCTGATCCAGCTTGTCGGCCTGCTGCTTGATCGCGGAAACGATTTTGGGATGGCGATGGCCATGGGTGATCACCCACCAGGAGGAAATGGCATCCAGGATGCGCGCACCGCCTTCGGCGGTGAGCCAGGCGCCGTCGCCCGTTTCAATCAAAGGCATGTCCGGCGTCAGGGCATGCTGGGTGAAGGGATGCCAAACGGGAGACATGAAGATGGGCGACGTCATGCGAAATCCTTGGGCTCGAAACCCGCGGCGAAAGCGCGGGCGAGATTTTGCTCGTCGAGCGGCGCGACGGGATCGAGCCTCCCCAGCCGTTTGGCGCCGCTGATTTTGCAGATCACGCGCTCGCTATCGTCATTGGCTTGCCCGATAAAGGCGATGCCCAGAAGCGGAATGTTGCGGGCCCTGATCGCTTCCAGCGACAACAGCGTGTGGTTGATGGTGCCCAGGCGCGTGGCCGCGCAAAGGATCAGCGGCGCATTCCAGTTGGCGAAGACATGGATAAAGAGCGTGTCTTCGGTCAGCGGCACCAGCAAGCCGCCCGCCCCTTCCACAATCAGCGGCGCCGGTGTTACTGGCAAAACCAGCCCGGCAGGATCAATCGCCGCGCCTTCCGCCGCTGCGGCTTTGTGCGGCGAGGCCGCCAGCTTGAAGCGGTATGCCTCCGGCAACACCTTTTGTCCGGAAAGCCGCGCCACAATCTGGCTGTCGGTTTCCCCGTCAAGCCCGGCCTGCACCGGCTTCCAGTAAACCCCGCTGAGCGCGCCGGTCAGCGCCGCGGCGAACACGGTCTTGCCGATGCCGGTACCGGTACCCGTGACCACAAAAGACTTCACGCTTTTTCCATTTCGGCGGCCAGGCCGGCGAACAACCCGTCCAGGATTTTCTCGTCGGCATGCAGGGTGAGCGCGATGCGCAGGCGCGCTGTGCCTTCTGGCACGGTCGGCGGACGGATGGCGCGGACGTCAAAACCGCGCGCCTGCATCGCGCCCGCCAGGGCCACCGCGCTGTTGTCCGCGCCCACAAGGATGGGCTGAATCTGCGACCCGCTGGCGGCACGGCCCAGCCGGTTTTTCAACAAGGCACCGGCATGACGGATCAGCGCCTGCAAGCGGGCGCGTTCCGCATCCATTCCGGCGGCGATTTTCAAGGCGGCGCGGGTGGCCGCCGCCATCAGCGGCGATGGCGCTGTTGAATAGATGAATGACCGCCCGCGATTGACCATGAAGTCGCGATAAAGCCGCGGCAGCACGATCAGCCCGCCCATCACCCCCAGCGCCTTGCCGCAAGTGTGCAGCGAGATGATGTTGGGCGCGCCTTCATGGCGGGCGGCCAGAAATGGGACAACGAGCCCCCGGCCCTGCGGGCCATAGATGCCGGTGGCATGGGCTTCGTCCAGCAGCAGCATGGCGTCATGGCGGGCCGCAAGTTGGACAAGATCGGCAAGCGGAGCGAAATCGCCATCCATGCTGTAAAGCGTCTCGACCGCGATCCAGGGCGTGCCGCGCCCGCCGGTATCGCGCCAGCGTTTGATCGCCCCTTCCATCGCATTCACATCGTTATGCGGTGTCTCCACCGTCCGGATGCGGGCCGGATCGAGCCCGGCGCGAAAAGATGCGTGGATCAGCGCGTCATGCAGGATCAGGTCGCTTTCGCGCGGCAAGGTGGCGGCGATGGCGGCATTGGCGGCAAAGCCGGTGGGAAAATAAAGCGCGCGCGTATCCGCGCCACCGCCGAAAAAACCCGCGGCTTCTTCTTCCAGGGCTTCATGCTCGGGGTGATTGCCGCGGAGCAGGCGCGAACCGCCCGCCCCTGCCGGCACGCCCCGCGCCAGCGCGTCGGCCACCGCATCGCGCAAGCCAACGCTTTGCGCCAAGGCGAGATAATCATTTGATGTAAAGTCCGTGCCGGCCCGCCCCGAAAGCCGCCGAAACCGGCCCTTGGCGGCCAGCGCCTCCAGCACCTTTTGATGCGCCCTCTCCATCGGGCCATCCATTCCACAGCGTCCGTTTATGGGCAAGCGGCGGCAAATTCCGCGGCAGCCTAGCCCTTTTTTGAACCAAAATTGCGTGAGGTCGTTTGTTCCCTGATAAAGAGAGGGACTTTCATGCTGCGAACCATCCTGCTCATCATCCTGATCCTGGCGCTGCTGGGATCGGTGCCGCTCTGGCCCTATAGCGCGGGTTGGGGTTATGGCCCCAGCGGCGGCGCCGGGCTGCTGCTGGTCATTCTCATCATCCTGATTGTGGTCGGTCGAATCTGACGGAGAACAACATGGCCCGAAAATATTCCAAAGCCGCCTCCAAAGACGTGGAGAGGGCGATGCATGAACGCAAAAAAGGCACGCTCAAAAGCGGCAAGGGCGGAAAAGGCGGCACGGTGAAAAGCCGCAAGCAGGCCATCGCCATCGGCCTGTCGGAAGCCCGCAAGGAAGGCAAGAAAGTGCCGAAGAAGAAGTCCTGAGGCGTCTTCCGAAGCCGAAACTCAGCGCGCCGTGGTGGCCGGGCGGCGTGGGCTTTGCGGACGGTCCTGCGCCGCGGTCTCGGCTGCCGCTACCGTCGCGGCTTTGCGCGATTTGGCGTGCCGGCGTCTTTTTTCTTTTCTCCTGGCATTCATTCCGCGCGCGCCCATGAACCAACTCCCGTTTGTTGCTGGTCCCGAACCTAGTCGCAGCCGGATCAATTAGATACCCCGGAACGGCGCGGCGACGCGCCGCTGGCCTTCGCCATCAAGGGTGTTTGTGCTAGCTTTCGCAGCCGAAAATGAGGCGAATGATGGCCCGGACCCGGCTTTTGCTCCTGCTCGTCCTGCCCCTGTTCCTGGCTGGCTGTTACGCGGACCAGAAAAAGCAGCTTGCCGCCTGCGAAGTCTCCGCCACAAGGACCGGCGACGGCCAACCGCTGAAATCCATCCAGGCCTGCATGGACAGTCATGGCTATAATTTTGTCGGCTATGCCGTTCCCGGCGGCGAGACCGTGGTGTGCGACCTGCCCGCGGTGATCCGGGGCCGGGCCAGCGCCGATGGCACCGATGCCCTGTGCTTTGAGCCCAAGGGTGCATTGGCGCTCAGAATCTACCATTGGGAAGTTCCGGATCGCGGCCTGGTGCCGAGTTCATCCAGCAACTGATGACGTGGCGCTGATCCCTTTGCCGCGGGGGTGGAAAAAGATTTCCCGCGGCCATGATGTTCTTCTGACAGGCAAGCGCGAAGTCCTGGGCAATATTTCCGCAGCCGACAGGTGAATTGCCGTTTCCTGCCGCCCGTGTTAATGCCCGAACCCGCCATGCAGACCCATTTCAGCCCCCAGCAACTGGCCGACCCGGCGATGGCTGACGCCAATGCCCAGTTGCGCGCCTGTGTGCATTGCGGTTTCTGCACCGCCACCTGCCCCACCTATCTGGTGCTGGGCGATGAACTGGATAGCCCGCGCGGGCGCATCTATCTGATCAAGGAGATGCTGGAAAAGCAGTTGGCGCCGCCGTCCACCACCATCCTGCATCTCGACCGTTGCCTGGGTTGTTTTTCCTGCATGACCCATTGCCCCTCGGGCGTGAATTACATGCACCTGTTCGATCACGCCCGCGCCTATATCGAGCAGAAAAAGGCGCGGTCCTGGCCGGAGCGGATACTGCGCGCTGCGCTGGTGAACGTACTGACCGATCGCGGCCTGTTCCGTTTTTCGCTGTTCCTGGCCGGGATTGCCCGGCCTTTCGCGGCGCTGTTGCCGCAAAGATTGAAAGCCATGGTGCGCCAGGCGCCCACCAGCCTGCCGCCACAAGGTCCCGCCAGCCGGCCGGGCATATTCGCGGCGGAAGGCGAAAAGCGTGCCCGCATGGCGCTGCTGTCGGGCTGCGTCCAGCCGGTGCTGGCGCCCAGCATTGATGAAGCGGCGGTGCGGCTGCTCACTCGGCATGGCGTCGAAATCGCTATCGCGCAAGGCCAGGTCTGTTGCGGCGCGATGGCGCACCATCTCGGCGATGACACCACCGCCATGACGCAGATCAAGACCAATATCGAAGCCTGGGAAAAATTGGGTGCGCTGGATGGGATTGTGATTTCAGCCTCAGGCTGCGGCACAGTGGTGAAGGATTATGGCTTCATGCTGAAGGACGATCCCGAGTGGGCGCCGCGTGCGGCGCGCATTTCGGCGCTGGCCAAAGACATCACCGAAATACTGGCCGGCCTGACGCTGAAAGCCCCGGTGATCGCGGCGGGTCAGGCGGTGGCCTATCACTCGGCCTGCTCGTTGCAGCATGGCCAGAAGATCAACCAGGAGCCGCGCGCGCTGTTGGCGGCCATGGGATTTGAGGTGCGGGAGATCGCCGAAGGCCATATTTGCTGCGGCTCGGCGGGGACTTACTCCATGCTGCAGCCGGAATTGGCGGGCAAGTTGCGCGACCGCAAGCTCGCCAACATCGTCGCCACCGGCGCCCCCATTGTGGCGGCGGGAAATATCGGCTGCATCCAGCATCTTGGCCCAAAGATGGGACAAAGCGGCGGAGCGCGGATGATTCATACGGTAGAATTGCTGGACTGGGCCACCGGCGGCCCAAGGCCGGAATCGATATAGTACGGGCCTCTCGCCCGTACTCGGGGCGTTGGCCCGCTTTCGCGCCCTTCGCTGACGCTCAGGGCGTTCGTCGCTCGAATTGGTCCGCTGGACGAATTCGTTCGCCGTTGGCGAACCACTCCTCACCCACCGGACATGCTCATGCCCCTAGCGGGGCAGCGCGGTCCAACCTTGCCCCATCTTCTCATACGCTGCTTCCAGATTGCGGGTGAAGCGGGCGGTGTCGAACAAGGGCGCGGTATTGCGGTTGGCTTCCAGTTTTTCGCGCAGCGCGGCCAGGCGCGGGCCATCGGTGGCCAGGGCCAGCGCCAGGCTTTCGTAATCGGTCAGCGTTTCGGCGACCAATTCAGGAAGGCCGATGGCGCAGAGGATGCTGGCCGCCACCCGCCCGTGAAAGCTTTCGCCCTTCAACGTCACCGGCGGCACGCCCACCCACAAGGCGTCGCTGGCGCCGGTGTGAGCATTATAGGGCAGCGTGTCGAGAAAAAGATCGGCAAGACGGTGGCGCGCCAGATGCTCCTCGGGCGAGACGCGGGACGCGAAGATCAGACGTGCTGCCGTCATGCCGCGCGTCTGCGCCTCGCGGCGCAAATTCAACGCCGCTTCCTCATTGTCCTGCAACAGCCACAGCACGCTGTCCGGGACCGCCCGGAGCAGCCGCATCCAAACATCAAAGATTGGTCCGGTGATTTTCCAGTTGTTGTTGTGGCAGCAAAAAACAAAACCGCTGGCCGGCAGGCCCGCTTCGGCGCGGGTTGGCGCGGGCGCGACGGCGCGGCTGGCATCGTTGACTTGATAGCAATCGGGCAGGTGCACAATTTTCTCAGTATAAAAAGCCTGCTGGGCCATCGGCAGCACCACCGGATCAGCGATGATCACATCCATAAAATCAGCGCCCATGGTGCCGGGATAGCCCAGATAGTTCACCTGCACCGGCGCGGGTCGCCATACAAAAATGCCAGGGCGTGAATCCGCTGTGAGGCCTTTCAAGTCAATCGCGATGTCCACGCCCAGCCCGGCGATCAGCGCCGCACTGTCGCGCTCGCTCTTCAGGCGCACATCGTGGAACTGGTCGAACGCCTTCACCACCCGGCCGCGCATCGGGCTGGAATCGTCCGGGCCAAAGGAAATGCCGATCACCTCGAAACGCCTTCGGTCATGTCTTTCGAACAGGCCCGCCATCAAGCGCGACGTGGCATGGGAATAAAAATCCGCCGAGCAATAAGCGAGCTTTATTTTCTCACCGGAGAACGGTTTGTGTTTCCAGAGCGGGCCCGACGCGGAGGGCAGGCTTTTCATCGCGTTTTTCGCGCAGACCAGCAACAGGGCAGGATCGCTGAGATAACCCAGGGCGGTGCCCGGCTGAATTTCGCGGTGTCCCGCCCGGATGGCAACGGCGATTTTTTCCGAAAATTCCTGCCGCCGGGTCCAGTCGCAGGCGTGCATCGCCGCGCCCGCCAGCCCGCTCAGCGACTGCGCGTTGCCGGGAACCAGCTGGTCCAACATCGCATAGCCCTTGGCAGCTTCCGCAAAACGGCGCAGGGCGATCAGCGTCACGCTGCGATTGTTGATGGCGGCGACGGAATCCGGTTGCAGCGCGATGGTCCGGTCGTAGTCCAGCAGCGCCTCTAGCGGATAACCCATCTGCGCCAGTACCAACCCGCGATGAAAAAATACGTCCGGCGAATCCGGCCAGAGGGCGCAGGCGCGTTCAAAACAGACCAACGCGTCGTTGCTGCGATGAAGCCGCTGCAGGGCGATGCCGCGCCCCAGCAGGGCGGGCGGAAAATCCGGTTTGAACGACAAAGCGCGTTCAAAATCCTTCAGCGCTTCGTCCGGCCGGGAAAGCGCCAACAGCACTTCGCCGCGATTGTTGAGCGCGCCGGGCGCGCCGGGCATTTTCGCGAGCACGGCGTCATAACCGGCGCGCGCCTCTTCCATCCGCCCCATCAGCTTCAGGGCGGTAGCACGGCCGAACAGCGCCTCGGCCGCGCCGGGCCGGGCCGCCAGCGCGATCTCAAAAGCGCTCAGCGCTTCGGCATAGCGGCCGGCCAGCAGCAGGCTTTGCGCGGATTGCGGCGGCGGTGACGGCATCTGATCTCCCTTCAAAACCGCCTATATCAAACAAAGCGGCGAAAAACACAGGAAAAAAAAGCCGTTTCACGCCGCGGCGGAAAGCCTTAAATAGCGCCATGCCGGCACCAGCCCCATCACCGACCTTCGCTCATGTGCCAGGAATGCGCCATGCCCGTGCCGTTCCCGAATGGCGCGCCGAGGAGCTCAGCGAAAGTTTTTTCCGGACCGAGCATATCGAAAAAAGCCGCCCCTGCGTGGTCAAGGGCGCGATACGCCATTGGCCGGCGATGCAAAATTGGCGCGACAAGGATTATCTCAAAAGCCGCGCCGGACATCACGACGTCTATTATTATCCGCATGAGAATTTTGCCTCCCTGAAGCGCCAGGAAAAAGGCGAAACTGTCATGCGCCTGTCTGAGGCGCTGGACAAGCTTTTTGCCGATGACATCGAGATCGGTTTTTCCGGCTCCAACCGGGCAGTGGAATTGCTTCCCGACACGGCGGACTTTGCCTTTTTGGGCAAGGTGCAGCCGGCTTTTTTCTATCCTTTCATCCGCTATTTCATCTATCGCAATGCCGGAACCACCTGGCATTACCATCCCTTTGACGAAACCCTGATGTGCCAGGTGGTGGGCGCCAAGAAAATCGGCCTGCTCAGCCTGGACAACCCGCATCACCTCGCTATCCGCAATATTTTCTTCCGCGAAGAATATTATGACGACCCGGCGCTCTTCGCGCCTTTCGCGGATGCCGGACTGGATTGGCAGGCGGCGTCGCTGGAGGAAGGCGACGCGCTTTATATCCCGCCGCTATGGTGGCATGGCGTGGTGACCACCTCCCGCGGCTTCGGCCTGACCGCGGCGGTGCCGTGGCGTTCGCCGCCGCCGGTGGTCGCGCACGGCATCCGCAAAATGGCGGCCGGCCATGCGGACATTATCGGCAAGGCCGCAGCGGTGAATGTGCCGGCGCTGATCGAAACCGCGCGACAACTGGGACTGGAAAAGGAACTGGCCATCGCCTGGCAGATGGCGAATTGACCTCTTCGCACATCATTATTTGCGTTCGATGAGTTTGCCGTCGGTTTTTGCCGCCGGACTATCGGCGAAAGCCTCCCCGAGGTGGCACCATTTCGTCGGCCGAGCCATGCCAGAATCATTTGCCACCTTGCCGCCGGCCTGAATATGAACGGGACCTGGCCGTCACGCCGGCGGAATTTGCGTCAAAAAACGCGGTATTTCCCCCATCTCCCGCAAAGAAAATTGCCCTATATTGCGATTTCGTTAGTTGCGGGTGACAATGAATTGACCCAAGCTAATATGGTTCAGGGGCGGCCCGCGACGTACTTAAATGTCCACGGCCATGGTATTTGAAATCAACATGGGGGACTTGCATGACTCGTTTGCTTATTGCCGCCACGGTGGCAGCCACGTTTTTCGCCACCGACCTGCTTGCCGCTGAGACGGTGAGTCCATTGGCGCCCGGCAAGCCCGCGGGCGTGACCAAAGCCCAGGCCAACGACAATACCACCCTGTATTATATCCTGGGTGTTGGCGCTCTAGGCGGCATCCTTCTGGGACTGTCGACCGCCCAACATGGCAGTGTCGTGCCGACCGCAACCGTGGGCGCTGGCGCCTCGACCGTGACCACAACCTGATTTAATCGCCGCGATAACGCCCATCCTCCGCGCCCGTCACCGATGGCGCGGATTGCCATGTCCCGCAGGAACTTGCTCCGCGGCCCCTGAAAGCTGTTACGCTGGCCGGGCCTTGATGGAGGAACCGCCATGAGAGAATTTTTAATCGCCGCCTCGCTTGCGCTTCTGGCCGCACCGGCGGGTGCCGCAACCAATCCGCCCATCGCGCCGGCCCAAGCCGCGTCCAATATCGGCGCCTGCATGACGGTGGAAGGCCGCGCGGCCATGTTCCAGGATACGCAGCGCTTCGGCGTGGACATTGATCTGGGTGACCGGGATGAAAGCAGCAGCCCGGTTTTCACGGCCTATGTTCCCAGCCCCAGCGCCCTGCCCGATCTTCAGAGCCTGGATGGCCAGACCGTGGACATTACCGGCATCGTTTATATGGAACGCGGGCGGGCGGAAATCATGCTCTCAAACCCCGAACAGATCATGGCGGCGGGCACCGATCCCGGCAAACTGGTGAACTGCGATAACGACTAAGGCCACGCTCTCGCTGGATTTTCCTTAACCCAGGCGCAGGGTGGCGCGTCCGGCCGATATGTCTTAATGTCCGCGCCTTACAACCAGGTGCGGACGCCATGGCGAAAGCCGGGACAAGGCATGGAGGCGTTACGGGCTGGCGTTTGATCGCCGTCCTGGTGCTGCTCGCTTTCACCTTCCAGTCCTATGTGGCGCAGACCCATTTCCATGACATTGGCCTCACCGGCGCGCCCGTCAGCCAGAATCAGGAGCACGGCAAAGCCCCGGTGGATGACAATCCGCTGAATTGTCCTTTCTGCCAGGCGGCGATTCATGCCGGCAGCTTCTTCCTGCCCGCCGCGCCGCTGCTGTTTCTGTCCACCCAATGGGTGGAAATGGCGACGTCGCATCTTCTTTTGCGAAGCGGCACGGACGCCGCCGCGCATAACTGGCAAAGCCGCGCACCTCCTCTCCACTGACCGGCCTAACGCGCTTTGGCGCGTCCCTGCTGCTGTTCGCGCCCGCGCGGACAGCGCTTGCCCGTCAATGGAGTCTCACCATGTTTGTGAACGAAGATGCGTAATCTCAAGGCCATCATGGCGGCATTGTTGCTGTCGGGTTGCGCCGTGGGACCGGACTTCAAGAAGCCCGACGCCCCCGAGGTCAGCGATTACACGCCCACCCCCGTCACCGGCGCCGCCGCCACGCCGGATGTGACGGGCGGCGAGGCGCAACGTTTCGCCAAGGGCGGAGATATTTCCGGCGACTGGTGGACCCTGTTTCATTCCCCCACCCTCGATGCCCTGATCGCCCAGGCGATCAAGAACAATTCGGATTTGAAAGCGGCGCAGGCGGCGCTGAAATCGGCGCATGAAACCGCGCTGGCCGGACGCGGCGCTTTCCTGCCCAGCGTCACGGCGGGCTTTGCCGCCAATCATTTCCAGCAGCCGGGATCCTTGGCGCCGGTGCCGATCACCAATGCCTTTCAATATGACCTGTTCACACCGGAGGTGAATGTTTCCTACATGCCCGATGTGTTCGGCCTCACCCGCCGCACCGTGGAATCGCTGAATGCCCAGGCCAATGCGGCGCGCTACCAGATGCTGGCGACCTACACCACCCTGATCAACAATGTGGTGGCGACCGCGATCCAGGAAGCCTCCACCCAGCGCCAGATCGACGCCACCAACGAGATGGTGACGGCGATGAAACAATCGCTCGATATCCTGAAGTATCAACTCGACAAGGGCTATGCCAGCGGCGCCGATTATGCCGCGCAAAAAGCCGCGACGGCGGCGACCGAGGCCACCCTGCCGCCCCTGATCAAGCAGGACGCGCAATTGAAAGACCAGCTGGCCGTGCTGGTGGGCCGTTTCCCCAGCCAGCAGCCGGCGGAAAAGCTCGATCTCACCACCCTGAAATTGCCGGAGGATATTCCGGTGAGCCTGCCCTCCGCCCTGGTGGCGCAGCGGCCCGATGTGCTGCAGGCCGAAGCCAATCTTCATTCCGCCAGCGCCCTGATCGGCGTTGCGGTGGCCAACCGGCTGCCCAATCTCACGCTCTCAGCCCAGGGCGGCAGCAGCGCCCTGGTGTTCAACCAGCTTTTCACCGACGGCACCGATTTCTGGAATGTCGGCGCCAACTTGGCCGCCACATTGTTCGATGCCGGCTCGCTCTATTACACCGAGCAGGCGGCGCGGGCCAATTACGATCAAAGCGCCGCGCAATATCGCAGCACCGTGCTGGCCGCGTTCCAGAATGTCGCCGACACGCTCACCGCCCTGCAACAGGATGGCGAGGCGCTCAAAGCCGCCGCCGATTCCGACGCGGCGGCGAAATCCGCGCTCGACATCACGCAATATCAATTGAAGGACGGCTACAGCAACACGCTGGCGCTGCTCAATGCCGAACAGGCCTATCAGCAGGCTCATATCGCCCTGCTATCGGCCGAGGCCAGCCGCTATGCCGATACCGCCGCCCTGTTCCAGGCGCTGGGCGGCGGCTGGTGGCATCGCAGCGATGATCTGGGGGAAGCCAATGCGAAATAAAGCGCTCTATCTTGCCGCACTTTATCTTGGCGGACTGGCGCTGCTGACGCTGGGGGCTTGCGGAAAATCCGACAATGCTCCGGCCAATCCCAATGGCAGCAACGTCACCCTCACCGCTGACCAGCGCCGCAACATCAAGCTGACCACCGTCGCGCTGGGCGGCTTCCGCAAGAATGTGGACACCACCGGTGTGGTGGATTTCGACAACAACCAGGCCACCGCCATGCTGGCGCCTTTCTCCGGCACCGTGTCGCGGCTTTATGTCGAGCCGGGCGCGGTGGTGAAGAAGGGCGATCCTTTGGCCGCCGTGGTCTCGCCCGATTACGCCAGCGCCGTCAGCACCTATCGCAAGGCGCTGGTCACCGCCCAGAATGCGCGCAAGCTGGCTGACCTGGACAAGGATCTGCTGGCGCATCAGGGCGTTTCGGCCCGCGAAGAGGAACAGGCCCAGACCGACGCGGCCAGCGCCGAAGCCGACCGCGATGCCGGGCTGCAGGCGCTGCAATCCCTGGGCGTTGATCCCCAGGTGATCAGGGACACCGATGACGGCAAGCCCACCGCGTCGGGGGAAGGCGTAATCCGCGCCCCGGTGGCCGGAACCGTGGTGGAAAAACTGATCCAGCCCGGCCAGCTTTTGCAGGCCGGCACCACGCCGGTCTTCACCGTGGCAGACCTGTCGCGGGTGTGGGTGATGGCGCATATTTTCGACAGCGATATCGGCGCGGTGCATCTGGGCGATACCGCCAGCGTGTCGGGTGCCGGCCGCAATCTCAGCGGCACGGTGGACAATATCGCCGCCGAAGTGGACCCCAACACGCGCTCGGTCGCAGTCAGAGTGGTGGTGAACAATCCGGGCGATTTCCTCAAGCGCCAGATGTATGTCCAGGTCGGCATCCAGGATCGGCAGGCGACGCAGGGAATCCTGATCCCGGTCTCGGCTATCCTGCGCGATGACGAGAACCTGCCTTATGTCTATGTCCTTGAGGGCGATGGCAGTTTCGCCCGCGCCCATGTCGGCCTGGGTTATCGCAGCGGCGACCAGTACGCCATCTCCGGCGGACTTCGCCCCGGCCAGCAGGTGGTGACCGACGGCGCCCTTTTCCTGCAATTCATGCAGCAACAATGAGCGATCCCGCCAACCCTCCGGGTTCTCCGCCGGAATCCCTGCCGACGCCGTCCAAGTCGGTGATGAACCGGCTGGTCGCCGCCTCGCTGCACCAGCCGCTGCTGATCATTCTGATGACCTGCCTGCTGCTGGGACTTGGCGTGCGGTCGCTGGACCGTTTGCCGGTGGATGCCTATCCCGATCTTTCCCCGCCGATGGTCGAGCTTATCACCCAATGGCCCGGCCATGCCGCCGAGGAAGTGGAGCGGCTGATCACCGTGCCGGTGGAGCGCGGTGTGGTCGGTATTCCGCGCATGACGGCGCTGCGCTCGATCTCGCTTTACGGCCTGTCGGATGTGATCCTGACCTTCCAGAACGGCACCGACAATTATTTCGCCCGCCAGCAAGCCTTCAACGCCATGCCGGACATCAGCCTGCCCAGCGGAATCGCGCCTTCCATCTCGCCCATGTCCTCGCCTTCGGGCCTGATCTACCGCTATGTGCTGCAGAGCCCCGACCGTTCGCCGATGGAATTGAAGACCTTCGAGAACTGGACGATCGAACCCGCCTATCGCTCGGTGCCCGGCGTGGCGGACGATTCCGGTTTCGGCGGCGGCGACATGCAGTATCAGGTGCTGCTCGATCCCGCCAAGGTAGCGGGCGCGGGCCTGTCGGTGGCACAGGTGGAAACCTCGCTTTCGGCCAACAATTCCAATGCCGGCGGCGGTTTCTATTCCCAGGGCGGACAGTTTTATTACGTCCGCGGCGTGGGCCGCATCACCACGACCGACGATATCGACAATGTGGTGGTGGCCGTGAACAACGGCACGCCGGTGCTGCTGAAAGACATCGGCCATGTCGAGATCGGCATCGCGCCGCGGCTGGGCGAATTCGGCTATGAAAAACAGAATGACGCGGTCGAAGGCGTGATCCTGCTGCGCACCGGCGAAAAAGCGCAGGATGTGCTCAAGGGCGTCGAGGCAAAGACCAAGGAACTCAACGAACAGGTTCTGCCCAAGGACGTAAAAATCCTTCCCTTCTATGACCGCACCGACCTGGTCACACTCACCACCCAGACCGTGGAAGGCAATCTGCTGCGCGGCATGTTCCTGGTCGTGGTGGTGCTGATCTTCTTCCTTTATGACGTCCGCGCCGGACTGATCGTGGCCGCCACTATTCCCCTGGCGCTGCTGTTCGCCTTTATCTGCCTCGACCTCCAAGGGGCATCGGCCAACCTGTTGTCCATCGGCGCGATAGATTTCGGCATCCTGGTGGATGCCGCTGTGGTGATGGTGGAAAATATCTATCGCCAGATCGCGCTCCGGCACGGCAAATCGCTCAATATTCTTGAGGTGGTCAAGTACGCGGCGGCGGAAGTGGACCGGCCGCTGGTCTATGCCGTGGCGGTAATCGTGGTCGGATTTTTGCCGATCTATGTTCTCACCGGCCCGTCCGGCCTGTTGTTCAAGCCGATGGCCGATACCATGATTTTCGCCATCATCGGCTCGCTGATCGTCACGTTGACGCTGTTGCCGGTACTGTGCGCCTGGTTCATGCGCCGGGGCATCCGGGAAAAGCGCAACAAGGCATTCGACTGGATCAAGGAGCGCTATATCAAGGGCCTGGATTATTCCCTGGCCAATCCCTGGCGCATCGTCGGCGCTTCCACCGTCGGCCTGATCATTTCGCTACTGATCATTCCCCTGGTAGGCGCGGAATTCATGCCGCAACTGGACGAAGGCGCGCTGTGGGTGCGCGCCACCATGCCCTACACCATTTCCTATGATGAATCGGCGCGATAGCCCGGCGGCATGGTGACTTTCTGCTTCACCTGAGCGATGGCGTCGC
>Ga0206873_1245_pt1 | contig 14948 bp, 11 predicted proteins | sample Alteio_BWOrgCont_11_FD_152631 | JGI IMG/M metagenome (GOLD analysis project Ga0206873, IMG submission 152631) | Enriched cells from forest soil in Barre Woods Harvard Forest LTER site, Petersham, Massachusetts, United States -... | ecosystem: Environmental > Terrestrial > Soil > Temperate forest >...
GCGAGGCGAAGATTTTCGGCGGTTTTATCCACAGTGGAAGACTTTTGCGCATTTCCTTGACCCACATTGCTCTTCGTCTTTCTGGCGCAGGGTAACCGCATCAGCGTAAACAAAACTTGGGGATGCGCGTACAACGCCACCACCGTCCCGCTGGTGATGTACAACGCGAAAACCAGGGTCGAAATATAGCCGCTCGCAATCCCCAGGCTGGAGACCAATTCCAAATCATCCGGCCGGTAGCCGCGCCCGACCACATCCTGCCCGCCATTGTCCTTTTTGGTCTTCAATTCGGTATAGCGCTTGGCCAGTCCCAGGCTGAGAAAAAGAAAAAGCGAAAAAATCAACAGCCAACTGGACAAAACCACCCCTGTCGCCGCCGCCCCGCCCACCAGGCGAATCGTGTACAGGCCGCCCAACACCAGCACATCCACAATCGGCAGCCGCTTAAACACCGCCGTGTACAAGCCGCTCAAGGCGGCGTACCCGAGCAACGTCCAGGCAACCGCGTGACCTAGAAACACTCCCATCCCCAAGCCCAGGCCAAGGCTCGCCGCCAACAGCATCAACCCCGCGGGTATGGTCACCGCGCCGGCCGCCAACGGCCGAAAACGTTTGTGGGGATGCCGGCGGTCAGCCTGCAAATCCACCAAGTCGTTAAAAACATAAAGCGCGCTGGCCACTCCGCAAAACGCGACAAAACCAATCCCGGCCAGGACCAACGCGCTCCATTGGCCCATGAGATGCGCCGTGAACAAGGGCACGAAAACCAAAAGGTTTTTCACCCATTGGTGTGGCCGGAGACATTTCAGCAGCAATTGCATCTTGAGCTTGCTCTCCCCGATCACGGCCTCCACGGCGAATTTCCGCTGCGCCGACCGTATGACGCCGGCGCCGGCATTCACCACAATGGCTGAGCGCGCCCGGGCCCATACAGCAAAATCCTTTCGCTCATTGCCAGCATAATCAAATCCCTTCTCGCCAAACTGCCGCGTCAGCAGGGCAGCCTTGGCCGCTCCCGTCAAGTTGGTCTTCCCGTCCGACGCAAAGTAACCGGCAAACAAAGGCAATTGCCGACAAACGGAGGCAACAATGGCCTCGTCCGCGCCGCTCACCAGATACAAGGGTCGCACTGGAGGACGTCGAAGATAATCCAGGAGGAGATCATCCCACGGCAAAATTAGTCCATCAACCTTGATGCTCGCGGCTACGCGTGCCTTAAAAGCCGCCTTCCCGCCCAAGAGCCAAAAGGGCAACCGCGGCAGCAGGCCAGGCCGAGTGCGCCCCAGCAGTAAGATCGCCTCCCACAACGAATCCGAGCGCGACAAGGTGCCGTCTAAATCCACGCACAAAGGCACGCCCCGGATTTTTTCAGTCATCATGAAAACGCCGTCAATCTTGACTGCCTGTTCCAGCCACTGTTTCAATGGCCAGCGATCGTCGGGTCGCCCTGATAGATCGATGTCTGCGCCACCGGGATCAGCTCCATGCCAGCGGGCTGGCCGCGCTTTTCGAGAAAATCCTTCCGGACGAAAATAACCCGATCCAAGTCCTCGTAAGGAGCATTGGCCACAAATTCATAATCCGTGCGGAAGCTTGGATTATCCAGCATCGTGTTGATCATCTGGGTGCGTGTGTCGATCAATTGCGCGCGAGATTTCCCCTCCCGAAGGCCCAATCCTGAAAAATAGCCTTCGATGATATCAGGCTTGCGGGAAAGTACATAATTCATATCCGAACGGGAATCGACCGGCCCGTCCGGATCGACCGTTCCAAAATGGGCGATATGCGCATCGTTCAAACCGGCCGCATCGATAAAATTGCCCCGGACATAATAGGGTAACCGGCCGGCGAGGCTGGTGGAAATTAACGCCTGACCGCCAGCAAATTGATTCAGCCAGATAAAATACGGATTCGGAGGTTCATTTTGAAAAAAATGGCGGCCGCGGATGTTTGCGATGAGTTGTTTGGCGGCTAACCCGTGGTAGGCCCAATCCATGTTGAGGTCCGCAACCAATAGCACAAAGCCAAGCACAATCATGGCTGGCGCGTTTTCCTCAAAAATGTTCGCGCAAATTGCCCCAAGCGCGAACAGCCAGATCGGCGCCAGATGCACAAAATGCCGCCAAAGTGGAAAGGCGGAGACTGGATCGCCACCAACCTTGATGCAATAAAGCATGTATAACGCGGTCAAAAACAAAGCAAAAATGGTAAATGGCTGCCCTATCGTGCGACGGAAATTCATCAGGCATCCGGAAAAAATTAACGTAAATACCGATGCGGCTGCTGCAATAAATTCTATAACGTAAATCAACCCGGCCTTAAAATTAAGCAGTCCGCCGGCCGCCTTGGCATAATAGGTGTTGGGTGCCGGATAACCAAAATACCCCACCCTAAAAACGGTCAAGACGGCGAACGCCATCACCGCCGAGACCAGCCCCACCAAGGGAGCGCGCAATCGTTGTGAATTGCGCCATCGCACCATCACATGACAGCCATAAGTTAACCCGGCGATCAGGATGCCTTCCGGACGCATCAACACAATCAACACCCCGAACGCCCCCAACGTTGCCGCGGATTCTGAAACAAATGGCCAATAAAAAACCAGGGCGACCAACAGGGCGAATGTCACTGTCTCCATGCCGGACGTGGAATACCAAGCCAAAGGCAAATAAAACGCCAAGGAGACCGCGGTAAAATAGAATGCACGGGAGCTTAAGCCCCCCGTCAAACGTGCATTGTCGCGCGCAAGCACTTGGCCAACGTATAAGGGAACAAAAACAAGCAATATATAAGAAATTAAACCCAGGATTTTGCTGGCATGAATGATGTTCATATGCGCCTTCACCGCCGCGCTGAGTGTAAGCATCCACAACATGCTGCTAAAACCCTCCACCGGATCCCCGCCGGTATTCCATGCCCCGAGCTTATCACCCTGTGCCAGATGCAACGCGTATCGGTAGGTGATGTGAGCATCTTCCAGCGTTTGATAGTAAAAACAAGCCCCCATCGCGATCGGGACCAAGCAGAGTAAATATTTCTTATGCATAAGGTTAGGAAATATTTTTGCGCCAGATTATACGGCGCTGATGTAATAAAATATAAACAAATTATCTAGTGAATAAAATTTCCCGCGATGGAATCGATCCAGAGAGTTTAAAGTGGCCCATTAAATAAAACCGGCCCCAGATATGGCAAATACGCCTGCCGTGTATGATTTTTACGCCCCGGACCGGGCTTCTTTGGTATTTTTACGCTCTTTACTCCGATTTTCCAACCAGATCGTTTGGTAAAGATTGAGGTACTGTCGGGCGACGCAATGCCTTTCAAACCGGCGAACATTGTCAAAACCCCGCTCAATCAGGCTTGAACGATAATCTGCATTCTGAATCACCTGCATTATTCCCCCACGAATGGATTGGCGGTCAAACGGATCCACCAAACAGGCCCCCGTTCCTGCCACTTCCGGCATTGAGGCAACGCTGGAAGTAATCACCGGGCGGCCAGTGGCCTGCGCCTCAACAATGGGCAACCCAAAACCCTCGAATGTCGAGGCAAACAATACCATGTCGGCTTCACGATATTCCTGAACCATTGCGTCATCGTCTATTCTTTCAACGGCCGAATAGTTCACTCGATTTTCGCGCAAGGCCCGCTTTTGCGTTTCGTCCAACCGACCAACAATGCGCAGATGACAGGGGATCCCATTTAAGGCCGCTGCGATGCGCGAAAGGTTTTTATTAGGTTTGGTACCAAGATGCAAAATCCGAGGGGTCCGTTCGGGAAATGACTTTGGAGCAGGGGTGAATGCAGGGGAAACCGGATCGGGAATGACCACGAGATTGCCCGGATCCCTGCCCAGCACTCGCACAAGATCACGACGGGTAAACTCGGAAATAACTGTGACAAACCTCGCCCGAGCTACCGGCCAACGCCACCATAACCAAAAAAATATCTCCCGCTTTAAACCTGTCAGCATTGAAAGATGGTCGCAGTCATGTATGGTCAGAATTGTTCTTCGCCCTGAACCCACCAGGGCAAGATATTGCACATCTCCAGTGATGTGATTGACCGAACCCTGGGCGAGCGCCGCTGTCCACAGATTCCACCCCACGGCCAGCGGATTGGCGGCCGAACGGAATGTGCAATAAAATTCCCTTCGGCTAATTTCGGCCGACAGGGCCTCCATTATGTCACTGAAAACACGCTCAATGCTAAAACCATAGCCCTTCTTGCGAAAGATAAATACCACTTCATTACTCATAAGACGAAACCCAAACACCAGAGGCCTTCTTAAATTAAACCATGCCGGCCGATCATGGGCTTCCCCCTAGAGGCTGTCCGAAAAGTCGGTGAGGTCAAGCCAGCGGCAAGTGGCGCAGCGCGATCATGAGGCAGCCGAGGGTGGCAAAGGCCGCGAAGAGGGACGCGTGTTTTCCCCATCGCGTCAAGAGTCGGCGATGATTGCCCAGCCACGCGATGGTGCGTTCGACGATCCAGCGGCGGCGATAACGGCGCAGCGGGCGGCCATCCTGGGTGACGGTTTCCGGTCGGCGGTTGCACTTGTGCGGGGAGATCATCTCGATGCCCAACTCGGCCAGGGTTTCATCCAGGGCGTCCACGTCGTAGGCCTTGTCGCCGATCAGAGGTTCGGGCTGGGCCTGTGGCTCCCCCAGGGCGAGGGTTTGCTGCACCATGTGGTGTTCGGCGACGTTCGCGGCGTCCACGGAAAGCGCTATCGGAATGCCTTTTCGATCAACGACTAACTGCACTTTTGTGCCTTTGCCCTTGCGCGTCAAACCCACCGCCTCGCCCCCGCCTTTGGCCGAGGCGAAAGTGGCGTCCACAAAGCACTCTGCCAGGTCGATGCGCCCGGCTTCCAGCAACTGCTGGATGACCCGCGCCAGCAGCGTGCGGAAGGCCCGCGACTGGCTCCACTGTTGCAGGTAGTCATGCACCGTGGACTTGGGCGGAAAGCTGCGCGGCAAGTGCTTCCATTGGATGCCGGTATGCAGCATAAACAGGATGGCCTCGAACACCGCCCGCTCGTTGGCGCGGAGCCGCCCAAACACGCTGCGCCTGGGCCGTTGCAACACCGGACTCATAACCTCCCATTGCTTGTCAGTTATAAACATTCTGACCAAAAAGCACCTTTTATGCCGACTTGCCGACTTTTCGGATAGCCTCTAGTTATATAAATCAACTTTAAGCCCGAAAGGGCCGATGCCCTCGCGCTCCAGGGAGCCGCGACGGGTGAGGGCGCAATCCACTGCGATTTCCAGCAAATGGCCTCGTTTGGGGAAATCCGTCACTCTGTCCCTTTTCGAAAAGCATTGATGGCAGCCCAACACAAAGCAGCGTAAATCCCATCGTGAAAATGCATTGCCTGATCGTATCCGTAAAAATATTTCCGGTAAGGTAATTGAAGGCCATGCCGATGAGAACGGTTCGACCTAGGACAAATAAATTGACATAGTTTCTCATAAGGAAATACTTATACAAAAATACCTCCATCCAAAGCAAGGCGAACAACGACACTGATACTTGTACCAATAGTGAAAAAAAGCCTCCGCGCGACCAACTATCCGCCACAATATTAAAGGGCACACTAGTTCCGACATGAAGTCCCGTGGTAACATCAAGCTCCGAGCTGACGCCGAAACCGTAGGGAATAGCCAACGAACGTGAATCGAAACCCAGTTCGGGAAAAATATCTAAGCCCGGAACGGAAAACATTCCCTCTATTTCGCTCGGGAAATCCCCATAACCACGGTAAGCAATGAAACCGGGAGACATATTGGGCACAGCGATCAAAGACCAATCCAACAATCGAGAAAGTCCAAACCAAAGAGCACTGTTTTGAGTTTCATCCCAGGTATTAACATTATTTCTTACGCTTTGATCCAAAGCATCGCCGAAATGGCTAATAATTTCACCGGTGCGCATCGATTGTAGATTGGTGCGGCCAACTTCATCGCGCAGAACTTGGATTAAGCCCCCCAATAGCAATAGAGGGAACGCACCAGCTAGCCCTGCAACAATCCACAAAATTCTTCGTGAACGAGTAGTTTGCTGAACAATAAAGCCCAAGCCATATAAGCCAAGAGGCAAAAACCCATACCCACGACTACCCGTGATAAATGCCAAAACCATGTTTATTGTCAAGCACTCCAACCAAACTAGTCGCACCAAGCGATTACGGTTCCAATATAGTCCAGCGATGAAAGGCATAAAAAATACTCCGCGATAAAGAACACGAACGAAAAAGGCAAAGATGTTAGTTTCACTAAGCGTGGCACCCCAAATGCTCACAGAAATGATCGCAGAGAAAATGAGAACCATATCGAAATCGCTACCCAGTCCGGAAAGCGCAAAACTAGATTGTGTGGGCTTGATTCGCTGGCCGGCATAGTTAAAGGCCTCATCGTGCATAGATCCCCGCGATCTATCAATGGCCAAGGTCAATAGCACCGCCAGTAGTGGAACCACACAAAAACTCGCAAATAGACTGATGGATTTCCCCTCAATCGGAAGAAACGAGGCCACTTGCTCCCTCATGTCGTCAGGGAACAAAACGAGCAAAAGGAACAAAAAAAACGGTTGATAAACAAACCAGACTGCAAAAAATTTGTAAATTATATATCGACGATTCAACCGCCATAAGAATGTATTTAGCCCGAAGTTAAACAGCATGCACCCTAAGGCAATGGCCATCAATGAGTCATGCCCCTGGCTTACTAACATGCCAAGCAACAACGCAACCAGTCCTGTAAAAATTAATAACAAGCCCATGAAATAAGCTCCCCGATTGAAGATTGATTAAGCCAAACGAATGAGACGATATTTTGCAATACCAAACAATCGACATGGTTGAAATCCAACCGTTTGGTGAAACGAGATGGAGACTACCCTCGCATTATTATTTCTTTAGCTAAAAATATAATCTTTATGACACTGGCCTTAATTGATTATATCAAAGTGATTCATGCAAATCCCAAGACGGCCATACGGCGATGCATAAGCCCATCGTAACTGTAATTGCTTCGCTCACACCGCAATCGACCCGCGCGCGCCACTCTCTCGCGCGCAACATCGTCTCGTAGATAAAACCGCGCCTTGTCCAGCAATTCCTCTATGGAGGAAAAAAATTCCGCTTCTTTCCCTTCCTCGAAAAGCGTCTGGTGAACACTCGTTCTCTCGGCGAGCATGAAAGCGCCGCAAGCAGGGATTTCGATGCTCCGACTGGTGTACAAATCACGATTATTTTTTCTCAAAAAACATAATGTGATTTTAAAACACTGAAGACATTCAGCGTATGAAACGCCAAAGACGGGATGGCTAGAATAAAGCATGCCCTGATGAATATAGTTGGATGGCCATCGTCCAATTACACCCACCTGCAATCCTGCCGCCGCCAAAGCTATGATCGAATCGGCGCGTTCTTTTTCAAAAAAACCCACGAACCCAATATCCGCCCCGAAACGCTTTCGAAAATCATCGTTCACTGTCCGCGGACGATGGATCTCGGGATCGTAACCCCAGGAGGGAATCTGGAGTACCACCTTTTTTGCCCCGCGCTTCTGGTAATCCTGGATATTGATCTCACGCGGGACAAAATGTACGTCGTAAGCGTCGAGCGCATGCAGAAACCTCCTCCATCCCGCCAGACCGTAGCCGCCAAACGGATCGTCCGGATTAAAATAAGCCAATGTAGTTCCTGGAAGCAATGATTTCAGGCAGATAAGCGTGGAACGCTTTATTACTAGGCCCTTATCCACCCATACTAAATCCGGCTGATGGCTCTGAGCTAGATTCAATATCCTTCGGTTGACGCCGTTACTATCCCAAGGATAACCGGCTTTGTAAGTGATTTGATCAAGCAAACGCTTCCATGTTTTGCTCGCGCTGGGATCATTGGTGTCAACGCCGATGACATCGTAACCCAGGCGTTGTAATGCGCGCATGCGCATTAGACAGGTTGAGCCTTCATTAAGCGCACCAACATATAGCACCTTGACCATTTGGTGGTAATATAGATTAGCCTAAGCTCACTTATCCAAAAAATGATTGAACCAGTTCAGCTTTTTCGGCGCCCCCTCCATTTATGGCTATAGCGTCACCCATGATGGAGGAACGCTCTGGAGCAACTTCCCCAAGGCCGCCTTGGGAGCAACCACCAGCTTGTCGGCATAATCGGCCAACCAGGCCGCCCACCAGCTGAACGTACTGTTGGCAATGACAAAGTGCCGACATTGCGTCATTAGCCAGAAGTCTTCAAAGTCTTTGTTGGGGCCGTTATGCGTAACAAACTCCAGCGGCACCGTTGCCTTCAAATTTTCCTTCGCCCATTCCGGGAAATCCGCAAACACGAAAATGTGGGGCTGACGCACATGCTGGAGAATGTGGTCAAGCGCTCGCTGGTAATAATTCGCCGCAACATGCAAATGGTCGTTCTCCGCCCGGGGTGCCGCGTTAGCTATATTGGATACACCATGCAAACGCCGCACGTGCACGCAAACCGCTTCGACCGAACAAATCCGTCGGGCTAATTCGATATTCTCTGCATCGTGCGGGACGATCAGCTGCAAATCAGCACGGATTTGCTCAGCTTGGTCGTGGAAATACTCCTCATGTTGCCAGATGCCTTCAAAAAAGACACGCTGGTTAATTTTCAGATCCAGTAGCCGATGATCAAACACCTTGTCGTCGAATTCCTGGACATAATTACGCCGCTCTAATGGCTGGTTTTGATTGAGCCACCGGTGAAGACGACGACAAAGGCGTCCGCGTAAATCCGCATAGCTTTCAGCTTCGGTAACAAACCCGCACTGCAGGTTAAACTTGTCTAATGCAAAGGTGCGTCGGTAGAAATCCCGCCGGAACCCGGAAAGATGATCAAGCACCAACGGAACGTCGTTGGCCAGCGCCAAGCGCCGCCCCATGGCGTACTGAAACAACTGATTACCCAAGCCTCCCGAAATTTGCATAATCACTTGCGGCTGATTGGATGTCATGTTGCGACAAGGTTTAGCAGCCTACACGTCGAAACACAAACAGCCCGCAGCCATATTCGCCACGGCGCGCTTCCTCAAAATCTGCATTCATAATGATTCGATCCGCCCGACTTAGCGGTAGGTAATTGCGAAACCTTAGCTAATTTAAAACCACTTGCGCGTAAATAGCAATTGCCGAGCCACCCTGCGGAAACGCTTGGAGACCAGCGAAAGCAACCCGGAGAACGCTAAAACGGTTAGCGCCGCCAATTCCACGAATCCGGTCCAGCCTTGTACCGGCACGCGGCTGATCGCCCAGGCGACGATCAGTCCACAGCCCCACCCCGCTATCATTTCACGGGCCAATTCCAACATATCGGCCCGTGTAGCTCCAATTCGACGCAGCATAAATGGCACGTAAAAACCAACACATCCAATTAGCAGCCCTGTAAAAGCGCCAGCCGCCAATCCCTTCATGCCGAAAACTGATCCACCAACCCACATAAATCCGACAGAGGCCACTGCCTGCACTGTCTGATAGATGCTAGCCTGTCGGATGCACCCCAAGCCCATAAGTATATTATAAGACGTCATGCTGAGGTTGCCCACTACTGCAATGGCGCAAAAGAGTGCGTTAACCGTGTTGCCAGCATAAAAGTCACCCCCAAGCCACAAAACGACAAAACGGCGATTTAAAGCCAAAAAGCCAGCCAATAAAAGACCGATGATCCAAAAACAGCCGCTCCACGTCCGAATCACCAGCGAACGCATTTCCGTGTCGCGCCCTGCACCATGCAAATTTGAAACCGTGGGGCGCAAGGACATGGAAATACGGTCGACGGACGTGCGCGCCAAATCAATGCCCCGCTGCGTGTAAACATAAACAGGTGCCGCCGCCGGCCCCAGAAGTATTGTAACAAACATCGCTTGAATATTGCCCGCGATCTGGCCGGCCGTCTTTCCGATAAAAAACACTCCGGTGATTCTAAACACTTCGTGGACTCGCTCCCAGGATAGCCGTAATGCATATCCTTCGCGCCGCCGACGCCACTGAAAATACACAATGGCTACTCCCAGCGAAATTATCCCCCGTGCTACCATGGCCCAACCTAAACTGTACACGCCCCACCCTGCGTGCAAACCCCCAAAAATGAGCGCAATGGCAACCACATTAGAAATTATAATGCCCAATCCCGGCCCCAAGCTACCCAGCATCCCAAGGTTGACCGCCATCCAACCGAACGACGCAATGATCAGCGCATTGCCCGCCACACTCAGCAAAAAGGCCTTCTGGAGCTCAAGCAACTCAGGTGCCGGAAGATCAATGATCCAGCCCAAAAACGGAGTAACCGCGCCCCCCAACACAACAAAAAATAATCCAAACAAAGTGCCTAACAACAAGGAAATGCCGGCGTAACCACCCACCCTCTCCCACTCGCCTCGGCCAAAATGGTAGCCAACGCGCTGCATGATGACATCGGAATAACCCGGATCGAACATGGATAGCCACACCAGCAAACCGCCCGTAGCCAGCCATCCACCTAAGAGAGCCTGCGGGATGTAATGCACATACATTGGCACCAATAACACCCCTTGCACCAGATTCAGGCCAAAAACGACATAAGTCCCGAAAATATTCCAACGGGCCGAACTCCGGCGCAATTGATGGGCCTTTGCTTCCGCCGCGCAAATCGCCGCCGCATCCGCCGCGGTTGAAATATTAAGATTCATCGCGATACAAAACGTTGCACGCAAAATCATGCGTTTGAAAATGATTCGCTCCTAATAGTTGGCAAACACCTCGTCCCAGCCTTTGCCGAGATCGAAACGCAACCGCCAGCGAACCCGCAGAGCATTGAGCTTTGCTTGCCTCCGCAGCCATTGAAACAGGCTCCACAAAACTGCTTTTGCCCCGGTGAGAGAAAAGGCGGCGCGAGCCAGCTGAGTCAAGCGGGCCAGTTGACGAAAATCCGGCTGGCCAAGAGAAAAGCAGACGCACCGTAGTGATATTGCCAGGTATTCTTCCCGCATGAGGTCCAAATCTGGTTCCTGTTGCAATTCCGTCTGCGTGAGCAAATAGAGCGCAGAAATGCCCCAATACCCGCTGCCCGACCGGTGGTTCAGTACATCATGGGCAAATTGTCCACGTAAACAGGCGCGCGTTTCGGTCGCGAACACCCCACCCTGTCGCACCCCCAAAATGGGCAAAAATTGCGGCATCATCGATAAACGATCATCCCCGCCGCAGGGCAGGCGGAGCAACAATGCGCGAGTCTCCGCAGAAATGCCGCGAAATCGCGCGCCATTGCGGTACGCATGACAACTAATGAGAATGTAACCGATCCGGCACAAATCCTCCATCCGCATCAGGCGAACCCCTTGACGAACCGCAGGCTCGGTCCCTTTCTCCATAAAAAATGCCCGCGTATTTTGCTCCGAGTTTCCGGCGGTAAATAAAAGCGCGCTCATACCGCGTGCCAGGAGGATATCCATGTTCGGTTCACATCGGAACATTTCCGCCCTCAAGGCCAAACTGTCCGGCAGCATCAAATCATCATCCCCATTTAGAAAAACCACGTCTCCCTCATCGGCAAACTCGGCAATTCCGTTATACATGTTATTGACTGCATGGATAGGCGGGTTCCGATGATGCAATTTGACCTCCCAGCCGTTCTCACCGATACGGTCAACGACGCGCTCCACCACCTTGATCACGGGGTCTGTGGACGAGTCGTTGTTCAAAATTACCAGGCGCCGATGCGCGGGCGGATTCCCCGGAAATCGCTGCCGCAAAATGCTGGCCAAGGCCCAGCCGAGCGGTCCCGGCCGTCGATAAGTAGGCACCACAACGGTGATGCCGCCTACCGAGCTTGCTGCCGATGTCGAAACGTCCATGCGAAGGCTTTAAAGTGTGATTTTCAGACCGGCGCAGTCGCGCATGAATTGCTGGCTAACCTACCGGCCTGTCTTGAAAGACTCCCGGTATCACGATATGCTGCATTTTCGGCCAATGTGTTTAAATGATATGCCTCATATAGATTATATGAATCCTCCAACATGGCTATGCTGATCCTACCATAGTGTAATGATGCGGGCGTGCTAATGGGTCAAGTTCTCCAAAGTGGCTTGAACCAAAGGCTTCAGTAGAGAAATTTGCACATGTAAAATGGATCGTTGATCGTTACGCAAAAAACCAGCTGCATACTTAAACATCCACCCCCGTAGTTAGAATCGCTGCGTCGCTCCGGTTCAGACTTAGTGCTCTCACGTCCCCTCCATATCCATTGGTGTGGCCAATGGCTCCATCTCGGAAATCGCCCGTCCAAAAGCCATCTTTGGATACGCGTTAGCCCGCGTGTCTAACATCACTTCCAGCAAGTATGGCGTAGAGGGATTACCCCATAGGCGGCCTAAAGCTGTGGGCACTTCCGTTGGCAACTCCACCCTCTCCGCCGCAATGCCGTAGGCCCCCGCCACTGCGGCGAAATTCGGCGCACTATAACCCCACAATGTTGATTGGTAACGGCCTTTAAAGTAGGACTCTTGGAATTGCCGCACCATCCCGTGGCAAAGATTGTTCATTACAACTAACTTGATCGGTAATCCATTACCAACGATCGTTTGTAGTTCCTGAATGTTCAGTTGAAATCCTCCATCCCCTGCCACCATCACCACTGGCCGTCTGTCTGCACCGAGACAGGCCCCGATACTCGCCGGCAGTGCAAACCCCATAGCACCCATCCCGCCGGAGGTTAAAAACCGTTGTCCGGGCTCGAGTTGCAAAGACTGCGCCGCCCACATTTGGTGCTGTCCGACATCCACAACAAACGCCGCTGCCGTAGCGGATACCGCTGAAAGTTCTCTCATCAACATATTCGGGTTGATCCCAGGCAATCCCCGAAATTCTCCCGTGTCCGGCCAAGCCTTCTGCAACATCGTCAACCGCTCCCGCCATGCTTTCGCCTCGTAAACGAACCTCGACCGCGTCAACATCTCTTCGATAAAAACTGATAGTTCGCATTTCAGTGTATCACATTGCGTGACCCGGTTGTTCATTTCCCCTGCCTCGCAGTCCACATGAAAAATCTGCCGCTGCCCTCGGAAACTCTCTACGTTCGCACCCGTCTGGCGAATGTCCAAGCGGCTCCCGAGCACAATTAGCATATCGCTTTCGTTGATCGCGATGTTCGCCCAACGATTGCCGTAACTGCCGATCATTCCTACCCGCAACGGATGGCTCGCAGGCAGAATATCCACCCCCATCAGTGAATGCACCACCGGCGTTCCCCAATGCTCGGCCACCTTTTGCAGCAATTCCGCGCTGTGGGATAGTCGGACGCCCCCGCCAGCCAAGATCAAGGGCCGCTGCGCCTTCTGCAAAGCTTGCCTCAATCGCTCTGCAAACCCAGCCAATTCCAAAGGCTGGCCAGTCGCCACCGGTTTTATGTCGAAAAAATCGTCACTAACCTCTGCACGCTGCACATCCATCGGAATGTCAAGCAGCACTGGACCGGGGCGTCCGCTCACCGCGAGCGCAAAGGCCTCCGCTAGTCGCTTCGGCAATTCCTCCGGATCCTGAACCGACCATACTGCTTTGGTAATTGGCCGCGACATAGACACGATGTCCGTCTCTTGAAAGCCCAGTTGTCGGATCGACCGTTCGCCCTTTTGCTCATGGCGGTTGACTTGACCGGTGATAAACACGGCTGGCGTGGAATCGAAATAGCAACTTCCAATCGCCGTTAGCAAGTTCGTCGCACCCGGCCCACTGGTGGCCATCGCAACCCCAGGAATGCCGGTCATGCGCCCGTAGCCTTCCGCCGCAAACCCTGCTCCCTGCTCGTGGCGCATGCTGACGATCTTGATCGACGTGTGTTGGTGTAACGAATCAAGCAAGAATGTAATCATTCCACCCACCAGTTCAAAGACATGGGTCACCCCGTTGTTTTCCAAAAAGGTTGCAATATAATCCGCAGCTTTCATTGATTATCAATCCAGTTGAGGCCGGAGTCTATATCTTTTACGTTCCCGCTGGCAGGAAAAGCGACCAGACTGATAAGATTAAGGCGGCTTTCCGCAAAGCCGGGATAGCGTTTGGGGAAAGGGATATTCAGTATATTGGCACTAAAGGGAACCCCTACAAGGCAACCCATATTCTGGTCGGCCCAAAGCCGAGGGACGCCTAATGAAGCGATTCCCAATATTGCCAAAAAAGCTCCCCTTTGCGCTAAGTACATACTTCCGTAAAAAAATATCACCGGCATTTTTCAAACGCCATCATTTGTCTGACCTCGTACAAAATTCACTCCTTCGACAACAGGCACATTTCATCGCAGCGACTCCACCAATGTCCGCATCCCCTCCATCCATGTCTGTTGTGGTGCAAATCCAAATGTCCGGTAAAAGCGTGTGCTGTCTCCCTCCAAATGCATGGACTGGTTGGGCCGGTAGGGCAATTCGCCAAACTTAGGATCAATCTTATTGCCAGTGTATTGTCGCACAAATTCCACCAAATCCCGCAAGGGAATTGACGAGTTGGAGCCAAAATTGAACACCCCTACCGCCTCGGGCTGCGCCAGCACAGCCAGCACCCCGGCGGCAAAGTCGTTCACATGCAGATAATCATAACGCTGTTCGCAGCCGGTGAGCGCGGGAGCCCGCCCTAATGAAAAATTTTTGACCAGGCTTGGGATAAACCATTCTTCATTCTCGCCCGGACCGTAAATGGAAAACAAACGCAGCCACACATAGTTCAACGCGTGCAGCCGGGCAAAACCCTCGAGCAATGCCAAAGCCGCCAGCTTGATCGTGCCATAAACCGTGGCCGGCTGACAGGGGTGAGACTCGTTCACGCGACCGTCAATATGACCGTATTCCGCTTGGGAACCAAACGCCACCCAGCGTTTTGCTCCACAGTCCCGGGCCAGTTGGAGAAGTCGCAAAAAAAATATCAAATTG
>Ga0206873_1246_pt1 | contig 14943 bp, 16 predicted proteins | sample Alteio_BWOrgCont_11_FD_152631 | JGI IMG/M metagenome (GOLD analysis project Ga0206873, IMG submission 152631) | Enriched cells from forest soil in Barre Woods Harvard Forest LTER site, Petersham, Massachusetts, United States -... | ecosystem: Environmental > Terrestrial > Soil > Temperate forest >...
CTTTTGATACTAAATAATTAACTGTAGATGTAGAGCGCAGTTTCGATAAAACCTGGTTATAAGGATCGCTTCCGCGCGAGTCGCAATAACCATTTACGTAAAGAGTTTCTTTATTGTTTTTATGCATTTGCACTGCTATACTGTCAAGAATTATTGCAGCATCAGGACGAATATTATATTTATCGAAATCAAAATGTATGAGCATTGTTAACTTTCCTACACCTACACCTACACCTACATCTACGTTCGCATTAATAACATTTATGGATGCAGGAGTGGTATCACTAATGGTTGCTATGGGTTTTTGTTGCAGGGGGCAATTAAATCCAATAACATATATGGATGGTACAATAGAACAAAGCAGGCTATTTTTATCAAGGTCAAAATAATAAATGTCTTCAACCCCATTTCCTCCGTTGCGATCAGATGAAAAATACCCTGCTCTTCCGCTTTTAGTGAAAATGATGCCATAATCATTGCCGGCCGAATTGAAGGGCGCTTTCATGACGGCTGCTTTCCCATAGCTGCCATTTGTATTTTTTGAAACACAAATATCCAATGCGCCATAACCCGCATAGCCATCCGATGAAAAATAAAAATTTTCTGAATCATCCATTGTTGGGAATTTTTCATTACCTAAAGTGTTGATATTGGGCCCCATGTTTATAGGTTTACTCCAGCCAATCCCTTGCCGGTTGCAATAATAAATATCGTCTCCTCCATATCCCCCAGGCATATTGGATGAAAAATAGATTTTTGAACCATCTTTGGTTACATAAGGCGTGGCAACCGAAAAGGTATCATTATTGTACTGAAATGGTTTCAGGTCAACCCATTTTCCATTTTTGTTTACTGCGGAATATATTTTGTTCGTTTCAATATTCAATGTCTTTTTTTCCTGTCCCTTTAGTTCTTTTCTTACGCAGTTAAAAAAAATCGTGTCAAAATTCTTTGAAAAACTAACAGGGCCATTGTGATAGCCTTTATTTAGCAAATTGCTTTCTATCGGCCCGGCATCACCAAAACTGGTATCGCTCTCTCCTTTTTTTGCGTAGTAAATGTCAAGATAATATTCCCCGTTCCACCCGTATATTCTTGAATCATGGTCACCCGTCTCGCGTGATGAGACAAACACAATTCCATCTCTGTATAGTACCGGGCAAAAGTTGTCCCCTTTTGAATTAAGTGATGATACTGCTGTTATCGTAATAGGCAGGTCAGACTTGTGGTCTTCCATTACTACATCGCAGGAACTCATGTAAAAATTGCCTCTTGGATCAGACGGCATCATACCGGCATACGTTTTAAAAGCGTCTTTCGCTTCAGCATACCTTTCATTGGTTTTCAGGATTAATCCATAATTCAGGTAAAATCCGGCATTTGCAAAATGCCCCATAGCATTAACTTTATCGTAAGCTGCCGCCGCTTCCTTATACCTGTTCATTTTCTGGTAACATTGGCCCAGTTTGTAATATATATTCTGTGATGGATTTTTTGCGGCCTCACTTGCATAACATTGTGCCGCTTTAAAATAATCCCATTTTGCAAACAGGGTGTCTGCTTTTTTTGTTTGCGCTGATGCAAATACTGATAACAAGACTGCAATCGCAATGGTGAGTATCTTTTTCATGATCTGTTTTTTTACACTTAAAAATATTGAGGACTTGACATTCTTGTTTTGGTAGAATTTAAATCCCATCCAAGCATTATTTCGTGAGTTCCGTTCGTATAGTTTCCGTTTTGACTCAGGTAGAAATCATACGAATATCCAAAACGGATGCGGTTGGCTACATCATATTCCAGGCTTACTATAATCGCGTTATCTGTACCGCTTATACCTATTCTATCGTCTACTCTGAACCCAGCCCCTATATAAAACCGGTCATTAAATATCAGGGAAGCATCCAAATCTAAAAGTGCGGGCGCTGCCTGAACGTAGTTTAGCAGTATTGAAGGCCGTATGCCTACGTTATCACTCAGTTTCGCAACAAGTCCCGTTGTAAAGTAATAATTTCTATAAAAATCGGCATCTCCATTGCCACCCTCATATTGCAAACCTAACTTTGGTTGCAAAAGATTTTTCACTGATACTCCTGCAAAAAATTGGTCTCTGTATAGATATAACCCGGCATTAAAGTCAGGAACCCATGCAGAGGAATTATTATTCATGAAAGACGGATCGTCAGGGTTCTGAACCGTTATATCATTAAATTGAAGGTCTAAATTATCCATACACCCTTCAAGACCGAATGCCAGTTTAGTTTTTTCTCCCAGTTTAAGGTGATATGAGAATATTGCGGATATGTCGGTATTCCTCAAAGGTCCTGCTTCATCATTATAAAATTGTAAGCCCAGCCCTATATTGCTGCCGGGTATCATGCTGCTCATTCCCACTTGTTGTGTAACTGGCGAACCACTCATACCTACCCACTGGGTACGGTAGACCATGGTGCCTGAAAATATTCCCCGACTACCGGCATAAGCCGGGTTTATGTACATAGGGTTAAAAAAATACTGCGAGAAGGTAGCCTCTTGCTGGGCAAAAGCGCCTAATGCAATCAATAACCCACATATTGTAGTTATTATTTTGTTTTTCATACTATGTATTTTTAGTGAGTATTAATATTGTTTGTTCCGGAGCAGTTTTTCTATCTTTTAATAAATACCCATCCTCTCTTTTCTGTATTGTTATATTTAATAATGTAATAATAAGTGCCGTCGGGAAGGTTCTCGCCGCTCATATTCTCTCCTCCCCATCTAACGGATGTGTTATTATAATCGGTTCCCATCCATACTTCGCTGCCCCAACGGTTGATGATAGTAACCGTATTGGCAGGGTAGCAGTTAAGCATAGGTATATCCCACCAATCGTTTACGCCATCTCCATTGGGTGAGAATCCATCATAAAATTGATTTGCTTCTACTGTTACCATTACCTGGTTTGATGCAGAGCAACCTCCAGAAGTATCCGTTTCGAGCAGGGTATAGGTGGTGGTAGCGCCCGGGTTTGCAGTTGGCTGCGAAATTATGGTTGAGTTTAAACCGGTAGCGGGAGCCCACATATATGTATCTCCTGATACAGGCGGTCCGCCCAATTGTACATTTCCGTCATCGCAAATAAATTGATCGGGGCCTGTATTTGCTCCGGGTATTGGATATAATGTTACTCTTACTGTATCTGTATTTGAACAACTTCCATTTGTTACTGTTAATGTATAAAGAGTGTTGGAAGATGGGCTTGCCTCAGGTTGTGAAACTATAGATGAATTTAATCCCGTTGCCGGTGACCAACTATACGTATTTCCTATGGTGGCGGGTACTCCGATACGGGTACTATCACCAATACAAATATTTTTATCCGGACCCGCATTTCCCACTATCAGCGAATTTACCGTTACTTTGACGGTATCTGCATTTTTACATCCTGTAGAGGTATCGGTTACAGTTAAAATATAGGTTGTATCTCTTGCCGGGCTTGCCTTAGGTTGTGCAATTGTACTTGAATCTAATCCTGTGGAAGGAGACCAGCTATAGGTGTTTCCGCTAATGGCAGCCGTTCCTATGCGCGTACTATCTCCTTTGCAAATGTTTTTATCCGGTCCCGCGTTTGCCACAGGCAGTGGGTTTACAGTAAGCGATGCATTTGCAGAAGTATCGTTAGGTGGAAAAGTTCCACTAACAATAACATTATAATTGGATGCATCATCCAAAATAGTCGCAGGATTAATTGTAAGCGTGTCAGAAGTCGCGCCTGAAATATTTCCTCCGTTGATTAAATTTACACTTCCTTTCCTCCATTGATATGTAAGGCCCTGGCCTGTTGCAATTACAGAAAAACCTGCCGAATCGCCTGAGCATACTGTTTGATTTGTTGGTTGTATAAAATTTGGGGGAGTAGATTGCCCGCAACCGGGTGGCATATGGGCAACTATGGCTGTGGTATTTATAGCGCCATTGGTGGTGAGCGCTCTTCCGAAAAGCGTATCCCCGGTATTTAAAGTCATAGCGCCATTATGGCAAATAATAGTTCCGTTGAAAACGGAAAAATTATTTAAGGTAACAGCGCCATTAACCAACCAATATACATTTTGTGACTGGGCGCCGTTAATCAATTTAACTTTTGCACCCGTACCGCTTTCAGTAAGTGAGCCTTCTATCTGGATAACAAATACTGCATTGGCATCCCCTTCTGCATTCAGATAAAGTGTGTCTGTTAATGTTGCGGCTGCATCCAACCAGTAGGTGTGCGGGGTAAGAACCAAGCCATTTCCAAGCTGTGTTGGATAAAGCAATTGAATATTATAAGCCAGGGCGTTGAGATAAATATATGCATTATTCACAGCGGTCGCGCATGTTGCCGTAGAAGCATCAGGAATAAGATGAATAGTGCCTGTCACAAATAAAGGATTGTATCCCATAGTAGTTCCCAGGTTAGTCCCGACGTCTCCAATAACACGTGATACTGAACCAATGTCTGTAACCGGTCCATTAGAAGAAAATATGGTATAGCAGGCAGCGGCAGAAAGATTAGGAGCAGTTGGTCCGGTAAGCACAGGGCTTCCGCAACCGATGGGCGTATATGCCAGTACACCGCTAACAGAAACGGCTCCTGCAGTAGACAGCGCCCTTCCTTCAAGGGTATCACCCGTACCCATGCCAATAGCGGCATTGTTCGCAATAATAGTTCCCTTCATAGACGTTCCGGCGTCCATAGTTACAGCTCCCTCTACTTTCCAAAATACATTACATGCTAATGCTCCGCCAGTTAATACAACTCTGGATAATGCGTTTACGGCAAATGTTCCATGTATGCGAAAAATAAATACGTCGGAAGCATTTCCATTTAAATATAGATTCAGTTTCATTGTTGCATCAGCGGATATATCGTAAGTGCCGGCGCCAAGAATTTCCCCACTCCCAAGTGAAATACTATGAGGAGTGCCGGAGGGAAGAGCAACTATCTGATTATAGGCGCTTAATAAATCGGTTTTACATTGCACGGTTGCAGCATTATTGCTTTCCATTACACCGTTTACATTACCGAAACCGGTGCCGGCGCCGGTGTTTGAGCCTACATTGCCTGTGACCTGTGAGATTCCAGTATTGGTTATAGCTCCGTTAGAAGAGAAAAGAACAAAGTTCGCGGCAGTTCCCAAAGTAGGGGCCTGTCCGGAAATTATACAGGACATTAAAAGCAGAAAAACTACAGTTAATGTATGGAATGGTGTAGCTTTCATTTTATTTTATTTTGTGAATGAATTATCAATGTGTAAAAGTGACCAACTAAAAACCTATAGGGGTTACAGAACTACCGAAATAAGTTACATCTTTCACACATTATAATATAGTGTGCCAGTAAATAGAAGAGGTGGGTATTATCCCACCTTTTGATATGAATAGGTAGTCAGTACCACCCATTCTCTATTTTTATGATACGAAAATCAAAATAAAAAGACCAGCATTACAGGGCTAAACTTTTTATGTAGAATAAATTCTACGGTACAAAGGTGTGTTGATTTCCCTGTTCAAATTTGAACGAGGTTCAATAACGCCAGGCATTTTGCCGGTAAAAAGGAGCGATTACTGAAACATTGGCATTTACTGAAACATTTCGCCCACATTTTTGAGCAGAAGAGGCGGAAACGAACAGAAGCGACAACTTCTAACCCTTGCCAGAGGCTTGATTCTATTCAGGTGCGCGTTAAACGCAGTCTTTATTGAGGTCCCGAGCGGATTCGAACCGCTGTACAAGGTTTTGCAGACCTCTGCCTAGCCACTCGGCCACAGGACCTTTTTTTCAAAAGAGGGGCAAAGGTAATAATTGTAAGGAAACTATGAACAAATAGCTCATCGTTCATCGTTATTTACGTCAGTTCCAGCTTTCCTCTTACTAAATAAACCCCCAGCACATCCTGGCGCTTTATACTTACCGGCTCAAATTTTTCATTGGCGCTTTTAAGCTCATACATGCTTTTATTGGTAGGATGGGGATGGATATATTTCAGCACCGAATAATCGGCCAGAACCACCACATGCGGCTCACCATATAGTATATGGGCATGGTCGTTTATTTTTTTGCATACCACAATATCGCCATTGCAATATTTAGGATACATGCTGTGTCCATTCACCCTTACGGCTATGTGGCAGTCTTTAAAATGCGGTATGGTTAGGAAGTAAGAAGCATTTTTTATCTGCTCGCCAAAGTTGGTTACATTGCCACCGGTAACATTTGCCTCATAAAAAGGAATAGGAACATCCTGTTCATCATGATAGGAGGGTTTGGGTTCTTTAACTATTCCTTCTTTAGACTTTATATTGTCTAAATCAATACCGATTCGTCTAAATTTGTCTATATAATAGTCATCCAGTTTCTTCCTCTTAAAGAGAAGATATATGTTCGCCCTGGAAATTTCCGTACTCTGCGCAATCTCGCTTATAGACTTGCCGCTATTGCGTAAAACCTTTTTCAAATATTCTCCCTGATGCATAGATAGATAGTTGCAGTGTTAATAAGTAGTGTCTATAAATTATACAAAAATACAACCCATTGTCTATTTTTGTGTCCAATTTACAACGCAAATATATACAAAATATGACAGACCTGACATTAACTACACAAATGCGTAAACTGGCTCAGCAGGACCGCAACCTGCAAATTGCTATTGCTCAAGAGATTGGCATGGCAGTAATCACCATTTACCAGTGGGCAAAATATTACCCGGAAAGGCTCGCCAAGAACCGTGCGGCGCTAAAAATTATACTTCAATATATGAAGGAAAATAAAAAAACGGTGAAATCATACTAACCAAAATATAACCATCCATTTTTATCACACATCATGTTTAAAGAATTGAAAATAGTAGGCCTTGTGTCTAAACAGACAATCAGCATAACTATCCTGCTGTCTCTAATCATACTCGCAGAATTGCTGCTGCTGGGCCTGCTTACCGGGCTCATATTTACAAACCTGCCTGCTTAACATATAACCAAATAAAAGAAGCCATGAACACAAACAAAATCCCCCTAAGGAACGAGCCGGAACTGCCCGTTCACAATCTTTACAATGAAGAACCCCTGCAGGCTGTTGTTATCGGCTCATCCGACAATACCGAAGACAGCATTGTAATGCACGAAGCAAAAATAATTACGCCCCAGCCCTATGGCGTATTTGCCTTGTGTAAAATAGTTGAACACCTGCAAATAAACTAATTCCAATTAACTGATGGCTATTAGCTAATTGTATAATCTGTGCTTGAAATTATGATAACCCTGCCCGGCGGAAAAATAGTGAAGCCCAATCCCGGTAATATTTTCAAAGAACAGTGGCAAACATTGCCGCCCGATGAATTCCTGTATCGCTACCTGCTTGCAAATACAGCCCTGAAGGCCTGTGATGAAGGCCTGCCCGATGAAGAGCATAAGGCGCTGAAGCATTTCGGAATAAAATACTGGGAGCCGGGAATGGAGGAAGTGAAGTTTGAAGGCAAAGTGTACAAAACAGTTATAAGATAGTATCGATATGAAGCTCTATAAATTTAATTATAAAAACGGCTCCTGCGAAATCAATAATAGTCCCGGCTTTCCACCGGTTGGCGGGTGGATAGCGATTGCCATAGGAATATTGATGACCGTATTAGCATTAATCTATTACTAAAATGATTTTATTTTCCAATTATAAAGGAACGATTTTTTACATCATTCCCATGCCCTTCGTCGCTACCGGACACTGTGAACTGTGCCATGCGCCCGTGCTGCTGTTCGGTTTAAACGTGGGCTCCCGCATACTTACCATGCAAATACACTTTAAAGCTTCAGAATATGATAAGAATTGAAACACGCGAACATGTCAAATCCATCGTGAACGGATATCCCGACGGAATATCACTCACCAGGCTGCACAACAAGGTTCACCGGATGATAACGCGCCTGCAGCTGCGCACCGTGCTCACCGCGTTGTACCGGAAAGGAGAAATAAGCCGCGAGAGGGTGACCGAGCTTAACCGCAGGGAAACGAGGTATTACCCTTTTAACGGCACAGAGCCAGTGAAGAGAAAAGTAAACCGGATAAAAAAGCGGAGCGGCAGAATGCTTTCGATGAAAGATTTTATGCCGGGTAAAAAGTATAGGGCTTATCTCGATTTTTAAACGATGCGCTATGGTAGAACCAATCCATTTATCAAAAGCTGCTGCGATAGTGATTATCGGGTGGGTTGCCGTTTTATTCTGCTGGGAAGAATTGGTGGTATGGTGGAACAAAAAAGATGATGATAAATAACGTATGAGTAAAGATCCGGCATTCCTTTTTTATGGGTATGACTTCCTGGTAGGCACAGTTGCCATGTCCTTTGAGGACAAGGGGAAATATATCACCCTGCTTTCTTGTATGCACGAGCAGGGCAGGATTACAGAGGAATCTGTAAGGGAAATCGCAGGCGATATTTCAGCTAATTTAAAATCTAAATTTAAAATAGATGAAAATGGGTTGTGGTATAATGAACGACTGGAAAAAGAAATAGCGAAGCGCAGGCGCTTTGTAACAAGCCGGCGGAACAATGGGAAACTGGGTGGCAGACCTGCAAAGAAGGAAATACAAAAGGAAAGTAAGCCTGTGAGCGAAGAGAATGAAAAATATCCATTTGATATTTTTTGGAAAATGTATGACAAACCTACCGAGAAACGGAGTTGCGAATTGAAATGGAGAAAGCTTTCAGAGAATGACCGGGAGTTAATTTTCCAAAAGCTGCCGGCCTATGTACAAGCCACGCCTGAAAGGCAATTCAGGAAGAACCCGCTCACGTACCTGAACCGCAAAATATGGCTTGATGAAATGCTGCCGGAACTTCCGAAGGCGGCGAAGAAATCGGCATTTGAATTATTGGTTGAAACAGGAAAATATGAATAATACATACAGGCCAAGGATATCATCCCTTACTGAAAAAGAGCTGGCAGCAGTGCTTAAGGAATCATTCTTTAAAGTAGGCAAGGAGTTGAAGTTGCCTGTCGTTGAAACAAAAATATTTTTAGATGAAGTCTATAAACACCAGGGAAGCATATATGTAGATGCTTTCACCGAGGCCTTCTCGAGTTGTGCCGCATTGCGGTTGCCGGGGGCTGATACACTTCGCCCACAGGTATCTCCCATGTTCGTCAGTAAGGTTATGAAACTCTATCTCGGGAAGTGCAGAGAAAATAAATATAAAAGGAGACTGGCGGAAAACACATCGGCTGCTTTAACACCGGAAGAAAAATATGCGTTGTTTTTGCAATACATTATTACGAATAAAACCCTCCCTGCTAACCCTGACTGGGTAGCGATTTACAAGCATTTGACCGCATTAAAAAAACTCAGTATAAATGCTGAGTGGGATACTCTCGCTTTTTCCGGCAAGTGGAAATACGCCAGGAATGCAGTTACTGAGTGGGCTTGCAGGCAGTACAACATAAATGAATAAGGAATTAAAAATGAATGATATGGAAAAAATAAGTGTATTACACGAATATCTTCAGCGGTTGTATGAAGCTTACGATGCGTTTCAAACGGATTATAAATTGCTGCACAAGCGTTCGAAAATGCACAACAGGGAAACGGCTGCGGAGTATTACCTGCGCTGGAGAGACAGGATGCGTGCGGAAATAAGGAGTATTGAAACTTTACTGCTGAACCTGCTGCCTTCTCCATGCAGACCATGCATCAATACTCAATTAGGAATTAAAAATTGCGTCGTCATTGCGAATGAAATCAAGCAATCCCTGTTATACCAAACCCAGTGAGATTGTCATGTTTTGATTCCTAATTCCTAATTTTTAATTCCTAATTAAAATGAGTTATTCTTTTACCAACCGCTACTGCAAGCTAACCGCAAACCTGCCGGAAACGGGCATCATAACTATTACCGGGTGGATTATCCTCGCTGATAAACTCACACTGCTGATGATGGATGAATACAACAACCATACGCTGATAAAACGGGAGCAACTGATGGGCAGCATTGTGGTGATGGAGAAACAAAAACAGATACAGGATATTCAGATAATGCAAGGAGGGGTGGGGGAGAATTGAGGAATGTTTATCTGTTATTTTAAATAAAAATATGTTTTTGATTGATAAAAATATTCATTTTGTCTCATTATCTGTATATTTGGGCTTTTTAAGCTCAAATGAGAACCATAATTATGATATTTTGAAGATGAAAGTTCTGCTTGATACCAATAGTATTATTCATCGGGAAGCAAGTAAAGTTATCAATCCAGATATTGGTATATTATTCCAATGGATAGATAAACTTCATTATACTAAGTGCATCCATCCTTTAACTCTGACAGAAATAGAAAAGCATGTTGATAAAAATATAGTAGAAACTTTTACAATAAAACTAGATAATTACAATATTCTTAGAACGGAAGCTCCGATAACTGAATTCTTTAAAAGTATATGTTCTGCTATAGATACTACTCCTAATGATATTAACGATACTAAACTCCTGAATGAAGTGTTTTGTGACAGGGTTGATCTTCTAATTTCTGAGGATAAGAAAATTCACTATAAAGCTGAAAAACTTGGTATTACGCAGAAAGTATATACCATTGAAACTTTCTTAGAAAGGACTATTTCAGAAAATCCTGATTTGGCAGATTATAAAGTCCTCTCTGTCAAGAAAGAATTGTTTGGTAAAATAAATATTAGTGATAGTTTCTTTGATAGTTTCAGAGAAGATTATATTGGATTTGATAAGTGGTTTAATAAAAAGTCAGATGAATACGCATACGTATGTTATTCTTACGATAAACTCTCAGCCTTTTTATTTTTAAAACCTGAGAATGAGAACGAGAATTATTCCGATATTACTCCAATATTCTCTAAAAAGAAAAGACTTAAAATAGGGACATTCAAGGTTGTAAGTAATGGATTTAAATTAGGTGAAAGGTTTCTTAAGATTGTATTTGATAATGCGAGACTTAATAAGGTGGATGAGATATATGTGACGATTTTCGATAAAAGACCTGAACAATTGCGATTGATTGCACTACTCACGGAATGGGGATTTATTGATTATGGAACAAAAAAATCACAATCTGGTGAAGAGAGAGTTTTTGTAAGAGATTTTGCAAAGCAGTACGACCTTGGAAACCCCAAATTAACATTCCCTTACCTTTCTGGCACAAGTGATGTATATTTCGTACCCATTTATCCAAAATATCATACAGAACTATTTCCAGACTCCATATTAAAAACTGAATCGCCTACTGATTTTATAGAAAATGAACCCCATCGAAATGCTATCTGTAAATCCTATATTTCCCATTCCCATTTTCGAGATTTAAAACCGGGGGATTTAATAGTATTCTATCGAACAGGTGGTTATTATGAGGGTGTTGCTACTACGATTGGTATTGTAGAAAAAACAATAACAGACATAAAGAATGCTAATGAACTTATTGAAATATGTAAAAAAAGAACAGTTTTCAAGAATGAAGAGTTAATAAATATATGGAATAGGTATGGTACACTAAAACCATTCGTTGTAAATTTCCTCTATACTTATTCTTTCAAGAGGAGACCAAATCTAAAATTATTGATTGAATTAGGAGTAATTAAAAATATAAAAGATATGCCAAGAGGATTTCATAAAATAGAAAGGGATGTATTTACCAAATTAATAAGAGTTGCAGGAATATGAAAGAAGTGTTAATGTCCATAAAGCCAGAGTTCGCATTTAAAATATTTGATGGAACAAAGAAATTTGAATTCAGAAGGTCAATTTTTAAAGATCCTACTGTAAAAAAAGTAATTGTCTATGCTTCTTCTCCCATTCAAAAAGTAATAGGGGAATTTGAAATTGACCATATACTTGATTATGATATTGAAACCTTGTGGAAGGAAACTAGCGAAGATTCTGGAATATCGAGAGACTCCTTTTTCCAATACTTTGGTGGTAAGGAACAGGGATATGCCATTAAAATTAAGAAAACTATAAAATATAAAAAGCCATATTGTATGAGGAAAGCATATAATGCAACACCTCCACAATCCTTTATGTATATTCCTAATTCCTAAATGCCCTTATAATGTCTCTAAATAAAAAAAACCCGCCATTAGGATGGCGGGTTTTGATTATTTGTCTAATTAATATTTACCTCACAATTTCCACTTTCTGTATCAGGGTGCTGCCGTCTTGCATCAGCGCTTTCAGGAAATAGACTCCTGATGAGAACTGTTGTGTGTTGACGGTAACCAACTGTGAATTTTGCGGAGTGCCGTATTTGTATTCGTAAACCTGTTGACCGGTAACAGTGTAAAGTTGTATCAATTGAGGCGCATCGCCGCTCTTGAACTGTACCGTAAACTGGTCTGTCGCAGGGTTAGGATAGATGGCTATGCGTGCATCGTCGCTCAGCGTTGCTATTCCGGTGGTGCAGTAGTTTACTTCCACGCTTTGGAAGGCTGTAACGGAGCATGCTGATCCATCGGAATAAGTGTAATACAAATTCCATATGCCGGGTCCCACATCGCTTGCGTTAAAGTTGTTTCCGGATACGCCGGGGCCGCTATACACGCCGCCAACGGGCAAGCCCACGAGAGCATCGGTGGTATCGGTACTGCAAACAGTGGATTTAGCTGCATTAATTGTAACACTCGGATAGGGGAGTACCTTAACATACGCGGTGGCGGAATCGGTACAACGGGTAGTGCCGTATGTTATATAAACGGTGTAGGTGGTATCGGTCTCGGGATCCACGGTAATGGTATCGGTACGGGCTCCCGTATTCCATCTGTATTGGAAAGTTCCTACAATTCCGCTTGTAACGCGGGCATCCAGTTTCACTTCACTTCCCACGCAAACAGAGTCATTGCCGAGGGCAACGGTAATTCCCTGGGGTTGTGACAAGGTTACGAATGCATCATCGTTGCAACCGTGGCTGTCTGTAACGCTTACTGTATATGTTCCAGCAGAAAGCCCCGTAGCATTGGAAGTGCTGGATGTATTAGGACTCCAGCTATAGGTGTAAGGAGATGTGCCCCCTGCCGGTGTAACTCTTGCCACCCCGGTTTTTTCCCCGTTACAATTGATAGCAGTTATTATGGCTCCTGTAACTGTGAATGCTACAGGCTGACTGATAGTGTATGATGTACTTGCATTGCAACCATTGATATCGCTCACGCTGACGGTATATGTTCCGGCGGAAAGCCCTGTGGCGATGTAGGTGGCGCTCACATCCGGAGTCCAGGAATAAGTGTATGGAGTTGTTCCATATTTCACGCCTACAGTGATGATGCCATAGCCTGAGCCATTGCAGGAACTATTACCGCTATAAGCAGCTACTGCGCTGTCACGAAGGATGGCAGGCTCGGTTATGGTCAGCGCAATTGCGGAAGCGGAGCAGCCATTGTGGTCTGTCACTGTTATAGTATAGGTGCGCACGGCAAGCCCTGTAGCCGTTGACGTAGTGCTTACCCGGTTTGTCCAGGTATAGGTGTATGGCGAAGTGCCTCCTTTTACACCGATGGTTGCACTGGCTGTAGGTACGGTACATGTAGGATAAGTAACGCTTGCCACACTGTCCCTGAGAAGATCAGGCTGGGTAAGGGCTACAGAGCCGGTGCTGTTGCAACCGTTTTTATCGGTGACGCTTACGGTGTAGGTTCCGTCGGTAAGACCGGTAGCGGTAGAGGTAGAAGCTCCATTCGACCAGCTATAAGTATATGGTGATGAGCCCCCGCTTAATACTGCAAGAATAGCTCCGTTGGCATTTCCATTACAGCTTATGGGGGTGCTTATAACAGGCACTACTGTTAAGGAAGCCGACTGAGTGATGGTGTATGATACAGTTTGGGTACATCCCGTATTATCAGCTACGCTGATGGTGTATGTCCCATTGGAAAGGCCTGTGGCAACATAGGTGGTGCTTACGTTGGGGTTCCATGAATAAGTATAAGGAGGGGTTCCGTATTTTGCTCCTACCACGATGATGCCATTGTTGGATCCGCTGCAGGAAGTATTGCCGCTATAGGCGGTTACTATGCTGTCGCGAAGGATGGACGTGGGCTCGGTAATTAATACAGGAACTACAGAAGCGGAGCAGCCGTTATGGTCTGTTACTCCCACAGTGTAGCTGTGCACAGCCAGTCCCGTAGCGGTGGCGGTGGTGCTTACCAGCCCAGACCATGTATAAGTGTAAGGTGATGTGCCTCCTTTTACGCCAATAGTCGCGCTGCCCGTAGGCACTGCGCAACTTGGATAGGTGATGCTTGCCAAACTGTCCCTCAGAGCTGCAGGCTGGGTAAGGGTTGCAGAGCCTGTATTGCTGCAGCCGTTTTTATCGGTAACACTCACGGTGTAAGTTCCGTCTGTAAGGCCTGTAGCGGTGGAGGTGGAAGCTCCATTCGACCAGCTATAAGTAAAGGGAGATGTGCCTCCGCTCAACACTGCTAATATAGAACCGTTGGCGCTTCCGTTGCAGCTTATAGGGCTGCTTACAACAGGCGCTACTGTTAATAAAGCGGGTTGAGTGATAGTATAAGATACAGTTTGTGTACAGCCCGTATTATCAGCTACGCTGATGGTGTATGTTCCGGTAGAAAGATTGGAAGCGCTGTTTGAATTGCTTACGTTGGGAGTCCATGTGTAGGTATAAGGTGTTGTTCCATATTTTGCCCCTACGGTGATGATGCCATTGTTGGAGCCGCTGCAGGAAGTATTCCCGCTCGACGCGCTTACTATGCTATCGCGAAGAATGGCAGGCTCAGTAATGGTTAAAGAAACTACCGAAGCGGAGCACCCGTTGTTGTCCGTCACTCCTACCGTATAGGTGCGTACAGCCAGTCCGGTAGCTGTAGCAGTGGTACTTACCAGTGTTGCCCATGTATATGTATAAGGACTCGTTCCACCCTTCACGCCCACAGTTGCGCTGCCCGTAGGCACTCCGCAAGAAGGGTAAGTG
>Ga0206873_1247_pt1 | contig 14915 bp, 13 predicted proteins | sample Alteio_BWOrgCont_11_FD_152631 | JGI IMG/M metagenome (GOLD analysis project Ga0206873, IMG submission 152631) | Enriched cells from forest soil in Barre Woods Harvard Forest LTER site, Petersham, Massachusetts, United States -... | ecosystem: Environmental > Terrestrial > Soil > Temperate forest >...
TTTAAAACATTGCATGCTTTAAAGCCGGCTATTCGGGCAAAATAGCGAAACGAAAACTTAGTGTTTTCTACTTTGCTGAAGGCATAAAAATCCGTCAGAAACTTTCTATAGTTATCGTAGGTAAAGATATTTGGTCTCTCACTTGACATACTTAATCATATCACTGGTTTTTTAAAAAAGACATTTTTTAGGTAACGTTAGGTAACGGATACTTACTCAAAGCCTTGTAAATAAGCCATAATTGCCTCAGAATGATCCTATTGAACTTGAGTTTGTTATTTGAATGTATATTCTAGGTAACACTCATCGGGCTGTCCGTCTATTTCAATAACTAAAACTTCATAAGGAGAAGAGCATGAATTCCCTTTGGCGGATCTTGGTGGTGATGGCTTTCAGTTTGATTTCAGGTGTTTTATTTTCCCCGGTCAGTTCGTGGGCCGGTAATAATTTAAAGGCCCATCAAGGAATTTTCGTGGGTCAACCATACCAAGTCGCCTTTATCGTTCAACCCAGAAATGTAATATCTGGCAAGAGTATCTCCCCCGCAATCCAGATCGCAGTCGAAGACTCCCGAGGAGACATCATTAAGTATTCTACAGCCCAAATTAATTTGAAATCTTCCAGGGGAAACCTTTTAGGCATAACGAGTGTGAGGGCCGTCAATGGAATTGCAACATTTTCGACCCTGTCTGCAGGGAGCGGTTATTCATTAACGGCTACGAGTACGGGTCTTAAGTCCGCCAACAGTGATTTATTTAATGTGACGGCTTCATCCCCGGTTTCCCTCGGTATGACTTCCAAAGCCCAAGTATTGACGTCCGGACAATGTTCGGCTTTGACGAGTTTTCAAGTCTATGATCAGTACGGAAACCCTGCTCAGTTTCCAATTCAAACTGTCTTAGATCTTTCGAGCACGAAGGTCGGCGCGATCTTGAATTTTTATTCTGATAACAAGTGCACGAAAAATATTTCATCTGTCGCTGTGCCGAAGGGAGCGGGTTCCGGTTCCTTTTATTTTATGTCCGATCCTTCAGGTTCTGCCATACTTACCGTAAGCGGAGTTGGCTCTCCTTTTTTAAACCCTGCCAATCAAAATGAAACCATAAATTTTGGCCAGGCCTCCAACCTTGTCTTCACTGTTCAACCTTCAAATGCGGTTGCCGGAAATTTAATTTCCCCGCCCGTTCAAATAGCTATTGAAGATCAATATGGCAACCTCGTAACCAACTCAAACGCTCAAATAAGTCTTACTCTTTACAATACTTCTACTCAGCTTCAAGGGGGCACCACTATGAATGCGAAAAATGGTATCGCAAGTTTTCCCAGCATATTCGTTACTGCTGCGACTCAAGGTCTGAGGATTATGGCGGTCTCTGCAGGATTGACGGGTTGTCTGAGCAATTCTTTTAGTGTCGCTCCGAATGTTCCAACAAGTCTCAGCATCATCAGTCAATCCCAAGCCGTAAACGCGGAAAGTTGCTCTTCCGCCGTCGTTTTTCAAGCTTTTGATGCCTACGGAAACCAAGCTATGTTTAGCCAAGGGACCCAGTTAAATCTTTCCAATTCAGGCGCAGATATTTTGAATTTTTACTCTGACCCCCAATGCTCCCAGGCCATCACAAATATCAATATGGCAGAAGGTACAGGGAGTGGCACATTTTACTTCTCAGGACTAATTATGGGATCCGGTACTTTGAATATCTCGGGGGCAGGTCTCACTCCTGCCCAGCAAGTTGAAGGCATTAATATCGGTCCGAAATTTTTTGGGTTGAATCTCATGGATTCTCAAAATTTTCCTGATCAAAATATTAAACCCTATGGGAGCGTAAGGCTCTGGGATTCACACGTGACTTGGAACGACATTGAACCCTCACAAGGTGTTTACGATTTCTCCCAGCTAGACGTATTTATACAAGATGCTCAAACGTATGGTGTCGATGTCATTTATACTGTGGGAGAAACACCCCAGTGGGCCTCGTCTAATCCATTGCAAGACTGTGGCAAGAGACCTTCAGGCTCATGTGTCAGTCCCACCCATTGGAGTGATTTCAGTGATTTTCTCACAGTCGTCGCGAACCGATATAAATCCATAGGCATCCAGACGGATTGCACGGCGAGCGATCCCCAATGCCACGGAGTTATAAAATATTATGAACTTTGGAATGAGCCTCGGGATCCCGGAGAGTGGTATGCCGGCCAGCATTCTGATTGCACCCAAGAAGGTTTTTGCATGAACTATTTCGTGAAGATGACTCAAGTCGCCATAGCTGCCATTGGAGAGGCTGATCTGACTGCTCACGTAACTTCTCCTGGTAACAGCAGTGGATACGCTGCCATCTTCATGGGTGCCTACTGGAATGAAGAGAAGAATGAAAATATTCAACCCCTCACACGGTTTGATTCCATCAATTATCATGCGTACAGTGCCTGGTACTATCCGATTCCAGAAAATCAGCCACCCTATCTGGCCGCTTTGAATGCGACCATGAGCCAGTACGGTATCACCTCGCAAATTAAAAACTCTGAAGGGACTTGGTCTGATCCGCCACACAATGCTCCGGCGGCAGACCAAACTTTTTACATTGCCCGTCATATACTCGTGAATCTAGCGATGGGAGCCCAGTCATTTGTTTGGTATCGCTGGGATAATGATGCTCCTCTTTGGGATCCTTCGACAAAAAGTTTGACCTCTTTGGGTCAGACATACCAAATCGTTGCAGGCTGGCTCTTGAATTCAAGTCTAGGGTCAGCGGGATGTTGGAATAGCTTGGGAATCTGGAAGGATATATTGAGCTGCGACGGTGTCAATACTTCGATGACTTGGGCTGTGAATTTAGCTCAGTCAAATGGCCAGCCCGCTCAGGCAATTTGGTATGTTTCCACATCAAAGAGCGACTGTGACTCCACAGGTGAGAATTGCGTTGATTGGAATGCCTCGGCAAATTATTCAGTGCCATCTCAGTATTTAAGCTACCTCGACATAGGGGGCGTGAGGCACGCTGTTCCCAAGGGAAATATTCTCACGGTGACGGCTTCGCCAGTTCTTCTTCAAACAGTAGCACCTTAAGAGAAACTACTTTCTCTGACCCACAAGCTTGAATAGAGGCGCGCCCCGGGCGCGACTCTAGCCCTTGGACCAGTGTCTCTCTCATTTTCTATACTTAAGGAGGCTTACTTAAAGTCCGATCTTATGTATGGGAGAAAACGAAATATGATTAAAAGACCCACGTCTGTTCTAATTTCTTTCATAGCTTTCATCATAGGATTTCAGTCGATGGCCTCGGCGGAAACATTGAGGGATTCCAAAATATCAGACGATAAAAAACAGATGGTCCTTAGTAGCTATAATAAATATAGACAATTCCCCACCGTGATGGCGACCTTCGCTTTAGGCGATTGGAGCGCGGCCGATAAAGTCTATCTAGATCACAGTCTTTCAGCGAACGGCAATCAAGCTCTCCCGCCCATGACACTTGAAGCTGGAAAATTTAAAGTCACGCTTGAAGGAAAAGACTATGTCATTGAACTCTATGATGCCTCGAGCAACACATATTTTATAAACGGAAAATTATTTTCTCTTGATTCAACTAAGCCCCTTGCAAACCAAGTAGAACAGCTTAAAAAATTATTAAATAGCGGTTCCCATATTGGCAGCCTCTTTATCGACCGAGCTGAAGCGCAAGCGCAACTAGTAGTGGGGGGAGTCGTAGCTATTATTCTGATTTTACTTTGGATCGGGGGCAGCGCCGCAAGACTTTTAGACTACATCAATCTCTGCATGGCGGTTGATAAGTCCACAGATGACTTTCAAAAAATGTCCAAGGCTGACTTTGCCCAATTCAGTATGGCACTTGCAAAAGCTAAAGATTCCATGAGTAAGGTTTTAGCCACCTATAAGAAAACTTGCACAGGTCAGATTCCAGGGGCCATAGAATGCAAGAGCTCCCATATGCCCTCGTCTATGTGTCTTAAAGATGCGGCTCTGACATGTAAAGATGATAAAGAAGCCCTGGAGTGCTTTGACAAGCATCTTGGTCCGGCTATAGCGAGTATTGAGAAAACACGGATTCTAAACCGTACCGATATTTCTGAATCAGACAAAGCCACCTATCGTAGTAGGCAAGAGGCCCTCACGAACATGCTTCCTCAGATTTCTAAATATTTAAATCAGGCGCAGGGACCAGATCAATTTAGCTCAGGAGATAAAACATCACCAACCGGTGGCGACCACTGATTGAGCAAACTCTCTCTCAGGTTTTGTCGCGACCAGGGGCAGACCACTGTTCCTCTCTGACCTTGGTAAGGTTTTGAATTTCAAAGAGAGTCAAAAACTAAAAAAACCTCTAAATAATACCGATAGTTAATTGAGGTTCTCTTTTGATATTGATCAGAGGCTTTGCAAAATGCCGAAGCTTTACTTTGTCTGTGCTTTTCACAGCCGCATTCGTGTGTTTTCTGCAATCTATGTTCGCATTGGCCCAAACGGCAACGTCTGCTGGATGCACCCAGTGTGAAAATCAAACGGAAGAAAAACCTCAGGCGGCCCAAAAACTTTTAGATCAAGCGGCAGAAATTTATGGAAAAAATGATCCGTGTCTCCGAGCACTTGGCCCCGACAGCATACGCATTTATAAATGCATGCAGAAATTCTACGATCACTTTCTTGACGAACCAATTACCGATAAACAGGCAAATCAAGAGATTACCGGCTGCGCGGGCCTTGAAAGAAGTCCAGAGTCAAAAGCGGCTGCCCTTGGTCTTGTCACGAGCTTTGTCAAAAAGAAATTGGAGGACGATGGAACTCGGATCTTCGACAAACTTAGTAAAGGGCAGGCCCTTACTTTTTCAATCTTTGGCAGGCTAGTGCTTTTTGCAGTAGGCAGCCTTCAGTGATAAGAAGAGGTCGGCTCAGTGGGAGCCGAAGGTGGCCCTGACGCTGAGATACCTGAGCTGATTTTTTCGCAACCGTTAACACCCATATTTCGTAGACAAGAAACGGTGGCCTTCATGTAGGCAGGAATTTTTCCTTGGTCCTCACTGAGCTCAATGACTTTCGAACTATTTGCGCCATTTTGTTCTTCCTGACCTACGGTGCCCTTGGCGATCACATTGTCCTTAATATATTCTGCGAAAACACCATGATTGCGGGGAGAATAACGACCGTGCGTGACTTCTACAATACTGTTGTCTGTTTTCCACCCGGCTGAAATAATCACGTTATAGGTGTGGCTCGGGTCATCTTTATCCTTCAAGACGAATTTGACTTCATGATTGTCGAAAAACAGGGGGCTACACTGAAAACTTGTAACCGTTGCATTGAGAGGCAACGCCTTTTCGATGTTTTCTTTGAGATGGGCGATGCATTGCGCTTCTCTCTGGTCTTCCAAGTCGTCCAATTTGTGATTTAACCATTTGCCCCCGAAATAGATGACCCCAGCCGCCACGATAACGACGGCCGCTCCCACGCAAATCTCGGGCTGAACCAGACAAAGAGTTCCAGCGGCCACTTCGCCTTGCGCTTGGGCTTTTGGAATTAGAAAATCCATAGGTGAAAAGGAGTAAACTTTAACGGGTTGGTCCAAAAAACCCATCACCTCCTGAAGGGAGGTTTTCGAATTAACGGCGAAAGTTTTACCACGAAATCTGATCTTTCCCTTGTCGAGGTCCGCAAAATCAAGAACCTCTTTCGCGCCATGATAGGAAATTTCAATGGAAGTTCCGTTTGTTTTAAGTGTCGGGAGCTCTTTGATATTCCTTTTTGATATAAAATTTTTCAGAAAAGAAACATCCGACTGATCTAAATGTTGACGGGCAAAAAAAACGAAGTAGGGCAGGTTTGCCGTAGAATCTTTGAACTGACGGACAAGATGTCCGACCAGCTCACTGTTGTCAGATTGAGCAACTTGTCCGAAAGCAAACAAACTAATAATCATGATGGATGCAATGGTTTTCATTAAATCTCTCCGTAGTCTCCTTAAAGAATACCGTGAATCCGTGATAATTGTCCTCAAAATCTCAAATAGGCCAAATTTAACATGTAGATACGGAGCCCCTACCGCCCTTAAACCCGAACTTAAGCCTGGTCTTCAAAATGCCGATCAATGTTATGGAATCTAATATGAATAGAAGAACGTTTTTTCAAATATCGATTTCATTGCGATCTACGCCTTTGAAGTGGCTACTCCTCATTGGTATTTCTCTGCCACTTTTAGCCATTGGATGCTCAAAAATATTCGTTAATGTCGTCACAAGTCAAGGCGGTGGTTTTTACGGCTACAATTGTCCTATGGCTTTTGTTCAAAATAAATCGGGATTATCTTATGGACCTTCGGGGCAAGTGCCCTACGGGATGACCTTTTCAGCAACCAACTTGCCAGTGGGTTTGAGTATTAATCCGACAACGGGAATTATTTCGGGGACTCCCACTTCAACGACAAATGGGCCCAATAATTTTTTTATAAATATAACCGGCGGAAACCAATATGGGGGCATGGGGAATCAGAATGTGACCATTGAAGTGGCACCTATCGGTTACATCGTTAACGACTTTACTTCTGATGCCAACCAACTGACAGTGGGGACCCAAACTTGTACTTCGACTAACGGCACATGCACTTTACGAGCTGCGATCCAAGAATTAAATTACGATCTCCCACACTTTGTCTACAATAACGGTCTCGTCATATTGCCTCAAGGTCAGACGATGATAATTTCTCCTCCCACTTCTATTTCGACAAACATTGACTTCTATGGAACCTGCGGAAGTGGCGGTGGGGGCGCTGGCAATAACGGCGGCTCGATTGTAGATGGCAGTCAAGGCTTTCAAGTGTTTACTATTTCTGGTGGCAATGTGGGCTTTTACAATTTGACAATTCAAAATGGGCAGACCGTGGTGGCCGGCGCTGGAATTTCTGCCATCGGAGCTTTGAGCGTCAACTTGCAAAGTGTAACAGTTCAAAACAACAGATTGACAGGTGCGGTGACCGACAATGGTGCGGGCCTCTACGTGACAAATGGACCCAGCCAATCGATAGTTAATGTTTGGAACTCCCTTTTTCAATCCAATCAGTCAGTCGGTACCGCCGGATCTGGAGGAGCTATTTATGTCGTGACAAACAATGCCAGTACTCCGGCGGTCAATATTTCAAATAGCGAATTCATTTCTAATCAAGCAGCCAGTGCGGGCGCGATCTCTATGTCGGGGCAGGGGAATCTTCAAGTTTCAAACAGTTACTTTGGAAATAATTCCGCGACTACGCCCGGCGGATATGGTGGAGCCATTGGCTTAACTGGAACAGCGGGTCCTCCTCTCTATCAGATATGGAACAATACTTTTTATCAGAACGCAGTCACAACCGGTGCGGGGTTAGGTGGGGCCATTTACTTGGGGAGTTCGGGGCTCCTTTATCTTTACAATAATACGATCTCTCAGAGCCAAGTTCAGATGGCCTCAGGTTTTGGAGGAGCCCTTTATGTGGGCGGCGGCGAAAGCGCATTTTATGTCAATAATATTTTCAATCAAAATACAGTTGCAGGGGTGGTCTCCACCTGCGCGGCTGCAGGAGTCTTAACATCCCTGGGAAATAATATTTATGAAGATACGTCTTGTAATCCTGCGGGGGATTTCGCGGGTTCTGCTCTCCTGAATCCACCCACCAATAATTTTTGGCAAACCCCCATGATGGTTCCTCAAACTGGTTCTCTAGCCATCGGGAACGGTTCCATGGTTTCTTGCATGAGTTTTCCTGTGAATGGGACCGATCAAAATCATGATCCTCGGGGATTAAATAACCGGTGCAATATCGGAGCTTATGAGGCACCGCCCAATTATCAAAGTGGTCATTAGGTCTCTTTCCAAACAGGGTCCTTGACCTCATTAAAATCGTTCCCAATATAAGGTGAGAGGAAACAAAACAAGAAGGGACGCCCTTATGAAAAAAGTTGTTACTATCCAATCAAATCCGCACCAGCACTGGGTTGGCGATGGATTTCATGTTCGCAGTATCTTTTCTTATAACGATTTGAGTAAAGAGATGTCTCCATTTCTTTTAATGGATTACGGCGGCCATACAGAATTCCCTCCTACCAAAAAACGCCTCGGCGTGGGGGAGCATCCCCATCGTGGTTTTGAGACTGTGACCATCGTCTATGACGGCGAAGTGGAACACCGCGATTCTTCAGGGGGTGGGGGACTCATTCGAAAAGGTGATGTTCAGTGGATGACAGCGGGTTCAGGAATCGTTCACGAAGAATTTCATGGCACCGATTACGCGAAAAAGGGCGGTCCTTTTGAAATGATACAACTCTGGGTGAATTTGCCAAAGAAAAACAAAATGACGGCCCCTGGATATCAAGCGATCACCAAGGATGTGATTCCAGAGTTCCCCTTGGCCAATGGCGCGGGGTTGGTTCGAGTTATCGCGGGTCACTTCAATGGTACTAAAGGCCCCGCCCACACCTTTAGCGCCGTCAATCTTTGGGATATTACGGCGCATTTTGAAAAAACCGTGGAGCTTGAAGTTCCCCCGGGATTTACAACGGCCGTTTTTGTCTTAAAGGGTGAAATTAAATTCTCAGATAAAAATGTAAAGGGCGGAGAAATGGCCATATTGGAACGGGACGGCCAAAAGCTTAGTTTTGAAGTCCTAGAAAATGCACGAGTGCTTCTTCTTAATGGTGAGCCTATCAATGAACCCGTGGTGGGTTATGGACCTTTCGTTATGAATAGCGAAGGGGAAATTCGCCAGGCCATGATCGATTATGAGAGCGGAAGAATGGGGCACTTATAGGCCAATTAATTTAGGAAAAGGGGCGGCGTTTACCGCCCCTTAACTTTCTTAAGAACTACGTCCCAAAGTTTCGGCCATAGCCTCGGTGATCTTCTGCCAACCCGCTCGGTGAGATTTTAGAAGGGTTTTGGTATTTAGGTGATCATGAATCAACTCAACAGATGAACCACCATCATCTTCTTCATCAAAGCACAGAGTGACCTGAGTCGAGTCCCAATTGAATACGATCTTTTTGTTGGGAACATTTTCTAAAATCTCGCCTTTAACCATACGATCTTTGCAGGTCTCATAAAGTTTGGTCACTGGGGCCCCAAATACTCGCACCATTCGAAGTTTACCCTCTTGAAGTTCATTAGTGAAATCTGTGAGGCCACTTTCCCAACCTCCTTGGTGACTGGCGCGGACCGATTCAGATTTGAAGCCAGTGTGAACTAAAAGAAGCCGGGTCTTATTTCCATCGGGAAACAAGTCAATAGTGACCTTCGTATCCGGTGTCAGAGGTTGGTCGAAAGAGGAGCACCAACTAAACACGATTTTTTTATCTGGAACAATCTCTAAAAATTCACCGAGATTTGAGATTTCATATTGTTTGAAATCAATCCGATATTTTCCTCCGACTCTGAAGTCGAGCTTTATCGACTCTGAATCGGCACCACAATTCATGAATAAAAGACCCTCACTGAGCGCTCGAAATACCTCGCCCACGGGCTTTTTAATGAGTTTCTCTGTTCTTACTTCGTGACTGTTTTGATCGTGCATAACTACTCCTTCTTTTTTTTCGTATGTTTTGTTTTAGTTTCTAAATTTTTTGCAAATAAATCGAGGCGATGATTCCAGAACTGTGTATAAAACTGAATGCATTCTTCAGCTGATTTGAGCGCCGAAGGGTTTAAAACGCATTCATGAATACGCCCATGTCGCTTTCGAGTGAGTAAACGTGCGCGTTCTAAAATTTTAACGTGCTTTGAAATCGCTGCCAGCGACATCTTAAACGGATCTGCAAGCTCAGTAATCGTATGAATACGCTCTCCGACCATGCTCAGAATTTTTCTGCGCGTAGGATCTGAGAGGGCATAAAACAAGAGATCTAACTCAGATGAAAGAATGTTAACCATATGGTTGAATGTTAGCCTAGAAAGAAACAATAGTCAACCATTTGGTTAAGTAATTATCAAGGGGTTATGAATTCACGTTTTCGCATGTTTTGTCCAAGACTTAAGGAGAGTTTTAAGTTTTCCTATCCGAAAATTAAACTTTGCTCTCATATTTATTTATATTCCAAAAGCTTAGACTTTCTAGGAGCTTTGAATCTTCTACCGGAGGGTCGTCTTGGAAATACGATCTAACCTAGCGCGCGTTAAGTCCCTTAAGGTCTTTTTAGTAATGGGGGCTCTGTCGACTTCTTTTTCATGTCTCCCATCTTATGGCGAAGATCTTAGTGATGTGGAAGTTCATTCTTTCTTGAGCCAAGGTTTCATTAACACCACGAGCAACAATTATTTAACGAATTCGGCCCTCGGTAGTTTTGACTTTACGGAAGCCGGAATTAATTTCACGAAACAATTGCAGGACAATCTTCGTGTAGGGATTCAACTTTTTTCCGAACGACTTGGCCCCACACAAAACTTCGGTATAAATCTTGATTGGGCATATCTTGACTACCGCTGGTCTGATTTTCTTGGCTTTCGATTTGGTAAAGTTAAAATACCATTTGGCCTCTACAACGATATTAGCGACATTGATGCCGCTCGGGCTCCGATCCTTCTTCCCCAGTCGGTCTACCCAGTACAAAACCGAAACTATCTTCTCGCTCAGACAGGCGGAGAAATCTACGGCTATACAGGTCGAGGATCCTTGGGTGCCTTAGAATACCGTTTTTACGGTGGAACCATCTCCCTCCAAGTCACAAATACACCGGGTAGCCCCGTTCAAGTCCAAAGCCTTGATGTGCCCTATGTGTACGGTGGCCGGGTCATGTGGGAAACTCCGTTGGAAGGATTAAGAGTCGGGGGAACATTCCAATCACTTATTTTAAATACCACTCTTTTAGTCGGCTCGACAGCGGTCACCGCTCAAATTCCAGCACTCTTGTGGGTAGGATCCGTCGAATTCAACAAGCAAGATTTACTTGTGGCAGCAGAATGCAGCCGATGGGATCTTACTTCTCAGAGCAGCAACGCCGCTTTATTTCCCACGACCTCCAGTATTAGTGAAAGAGCTTACGTCATGGCCGCCTATCGAGTCAATAAGTGGCTCCAGCCGGCGGCCTACTTCTCAATTCTCTATCCCAATATCGACAATTTAGCGGGACCCGAAAATCAGGCAAATGATCTATCGGCTACGCTTCGCTTCGACGTCAATCAGTACTGGTTGATTAAGGTCGAAGGACATTATATGCGTGGCACCGCAGCACTTGATACGACGCTCAATAACAACATGCCTCTTAATTCTCTCTCGAATAATTGGGGAGCTTTCTTGGTCAAGACTACTGGATATTTCTAAGGGAGTCATGGTGCGTATACGCCTGGTGATCGTTCTATTGTTGGTTTTTAATCCCATAAGTTTTTATGGGGAAAAACTCTTGGCGTCTGGAAATTCATCTTTCTTCGTAATTGTTAATGTCCAAAATCCAATCGCGAGTCTTGATCGAAAGTTTCTCGCAGATGTGTTTTTCAAAAAGATCACCCACTGGCCGGAAGACGGAGTGATTCAGCCAATTGATTTACGGCCCGATGCACCGGCTCGGAGTAAATTCTCAGAAGAAGTGCTTGATCGTTCCGTTATGGGAGTAAAAAATTATTGGCAACAAGTGATTTTTTCAGGGCGGGATGTACCTCCCCCAGAACTAAAGAACGACAGCGAAGTGATTCACTTTATCGTGAAAAATCCCAGCGCTATCGGATATATTTCTGGCGCTTCTGTTGATATTGTCACCCCCGAAAACGGCATTAAAATGGTTAATATAAAGTAGGCAGCTTGATGCGACTTTCGTTTCGTCAAAAACTGATCACCATAGTAGGAGCCACCGCCTTCGCCTTTCTAATATTGATATGCGCCGAAGCCTTCCTTACCAATCGAATGGCAGAACAGCTCACGAAGATTCAAAAACATTATATTCCCATTTTAGAATTCGGGCCTCGACTAGAAAGTGGCTTCGAACATCTTCGTAGAAGTTTTCAAGACAGCGTCGCGGCGCAAGACAAAGAGGCCTTAGAAAAGACCGCGGCGATCAAAGATAGTTTTTTAAATGATCTTGCAGCGGCCAAAGATGTCATTGATTCGGCCCACATATCAGCTCTTCGTGAAGGCACGGAAGCCTATTATACAGCGGCCTATACTGTCTCCCATCGGCTCATCGCAGGTGATACGGGTTTGACGCTCGTTAATGAAATGAGCCTCATGCAGATCAAACAGGCGCAAATTGAAAATCTTTTGAAAGCATCGCTGGCGCTGGATCGTGGTAATCTCGCGGAGTCCTTTTCGGCTATTGCTCAGACTCAGGGCACCAGTGGCCGAACCCTGGTTTTTGCAAGTCTTACGGGCCTTTTCGTCGTGACCCTCCTCTCTTTGTGGTTAGGAAAGAGTGTTCTTCTTTCTCTTTCTGGGCTCTCCAATGGCCTCAAGCGTTTTGGTCGAGGAGACTTCACTCAGCCAATTCAGATTACAAGTCACGATGAGTTAGGAGATGTGGCGCAGGAAGCCAATCAAATGGCCGAGCGAATCAGGGGACTTCTCAAAGAGTTAGAATCGTTTAGTTACTCTGTTGCCCATGATTTGCGGGCCCCCCTTCGGGGTATGATGGGTTTTAGCACCATCCTTCTGAAGGATCACGGTTCCATACTCCCGGCTGAGGCCCAGGACGCCGTAAGAAGAATTTTGGCCTCCACGAAAAAAATGGGCGAACTCATTGATAGCTTACTTAATTTATCACGGCTCGCCAGGGTGGAGATTAAGAAGAAACCTGTCAATCTTTCTGACTTGGCCCAGGATGTTCTTTCAGAACTCATGGGCACTAACCCAGAGAGGAAGGTCACCATGAATATTACAAAAGAGATCGTCGTCGATGGAGACACCCCTCTTCTCCGAGTTGTTTTGACAAATCTTCTGGGGAATTCCTGGAAGTTTACATCGAAAAAAACCGAGGCCCATATCGAGTTCGGCATGAAGTATCTAAGTGGAGGGGCCGTCTACTTTGTAAAAGATAACGGAGCCGGGTTCGATATGCAGTATGTAGGAAAGTTATTTGGAACTTTCCAGCGTCTGCACTCTACCGAAGAGTTTGAAGGAACAGGAATAGGATTGGCCACGGTCCAAAGCATTATAAATCGTCACCGTGGAGAAATCTGGGCCGAATCAAAACCAGAACACGGTGCGATATTTTATTTTACTATCGCTGAAAAACGTGAATTAAAAAGACGTGAGAAGATCTATGGAGCCAAGCTAACCATTAAGCAGGTCACAAATCGTACCGTTATTCTTGTCGATGATGGCATCGCCACAGGAGCGACCATGAGAGCCGCAATCAAGGCTATTCGAAAAATGAAACCCCTAAAAATCGTGATGGCAGTTCCGGTCGCGGCCAAATCTGTGTGCACCGAGCTCAGCAAACTCGTCAATGAGACCTTTTGCAGTGAAACACCCGATCCTTTTTTTGGGGTAGGTATTTGGTATGAAAGTTTTCCGCAGATGACTGACAAAGAAGTTCAAGAGATCCTGAAACAAAGCAAGAATCTTCGACGCTGAAGATTTATTCTTATTTCTGTGCTTCAACTACCGATTTCAAATTCGTGATGCCGATGCTAAATTCGCCAGCCACCATTTTTTCGCAATCAATAATCATAGCAATTAGTTTTCCCATAAATCCGCCGTCTCCTGACATAGCCCATGAAAAACGTGTGCCTGAGGTTTCGCGGGTCAGTCTATATTGAACAAGATTTTCAGCATGAAAGGGTTTTGTCATCGTGAGTTTAATATCGACCTCTTCATTGGGAACGATCTTTAAAATCTCAAGGCGGCCAGAGCCCACGTCGCGGCTCCCGTCAAATTCCATTACGGAGCCCACTTGACCATCTTGGCCCGAAAAAGTTTTTTTCATACCGGGATCTTTCTTTTCATAAGGGGACCAAGTCCCACCTTTTTTAAAATCACTAATGTACGGAAATATTTTTTCAGGGGGAGAATTTATGAGACCGCTCCGCTCATATCGAAATTTACCATCACGAGTGGCCACATAGAGCAAAAAGGCTCCGAGAACGATCGCGATGCTAAAAACCACTTTTAATATCATATAGACTCCTGACTCTTGCTTAACTGTTTTCTGACTTTTTATCGATATCGAGTTGCCGCGCTATTTCTTCGGCAGAAATAATAGGCCCTTTTCCGATGCCTGGACAAAACTGAACAACGTCTTTCTTCCAAGCTTTAGCTTTCATGACTTCTGGCCAAAAGGGCCAGGTTCGACATTGAGTCGGGCGCGCTTCATAGACCCCACAACGTTTTTCTCTTAGAAAGACACAATCAGGATTCTTGTTGTCTTCAGTGAGATGGAAGTAGCCATCCGTTTTAGTGCAGAATTTTATAGTAAACTCGTGAAGCTTTAAACCAAGGTGGGCCGCCATGCGCTGACGATCGGCCTTAGTTAAATAGACATAACCAAACTCTCCATGACTCGTGCAGCATTTACCCGAGCCCTGGCACTGAAACCGAATGCCATCCCTCCACCACTGATCCTTTATGTTCATGACGAATATCTAGATCACTTTCTGGTGGAGGTCAATTGTGATTGGGGCTTCAATGTGGCCGCTTTACCGAGGGTTGGATTTTGAAGGCGCAGTTTCATTAAGAACGAGCCAATACAATCCAAGCTGGCGAATACTTTCTTCAAATTGTTCGGAGTCAACGGGCTTTACAATATAACTGTTCGCCCCATTCTCATAGCCGCCAAGCAAGTCGCTGTCTTCCCGGCTTGACGTTAAAACTATCACCGGCAAATATTTAGTTCGCTCGTCAGAGCGAATCCGACGCAAGACTTCAAGGCCATCCACTTTGGGAAGGTTGAGGTCGAGGAGAACGACATCAGGACTGTCTTCAATGCTGCGGTTTGAATATTTGCCGTTGCAAAAAATA
>Ga0206873_1248_pt1 | contig 14891 bp, 19 predicted proteins | sample Alteio_BWOrgCont_11_FD_152631 | JGI IMG/M metagenome (GOLD analysis project Ga0206873, IMG submission 152631) | Enriched cells from forest soil in Barre Woods Harvard Forest LTER site, Petersham, Massachusetts, United States -... | ecosystem: Environmental > Terrestrial > Soil > Temperate forest >...
TTATTGCAAATGCCATGGCACGTGTAGAATGAATATTGTTCACATTTTTTAAAGCTATATGAAAGGTTAATTCTGCATCTGCAGCCAGTTGGTCAGGCAATATAGAGCTAATTGAAATCAAATAGCCAAGTCCCCAAATAGCCCTTCCATTAGAATCTGCAAGGATAGATGAGTTATTTTGTTCGGTAAAAGCCTTCTTCTCATCAACATAATTAAGAAAATAGCCATCAGCTTGAAGACAATGCCTAATAAAATTAAAGTAAATATTAATGTATTTTAAATCGGAAGATTACTTGCAAAAAATGGAGGCCTCCTTTAATTGGTTTTTAGGAAATAATCATTTACATCAGGTTATTTATAATCCCTGCACCGGCGGGTGTTATGATGGATTGGAAGAAAATTATGTGAATCTTAATCAAGGTGCCGAGTCGACAATCAGCTATCTTATTGCAAGATTGACTGTTGAAAATAAATTCAAACAAGCTAAAGGTACTCCGGTAAGATGGAATAAGCAGCTTCAACTGGAATAACCTGTGAATTATGTAACTATTCTCCAAAGTTATGTAACTCTTTCCATTTACAATTGAAGACCTTTGCATTTACCTGCATACAGAACAAACAGCAGATAAATATTTTGAAGTTATATATAAAATATATGGTGAGTAACCGCTGTAAAATGGCGGTGAAAGAAGTATTGAAGACTATGGGTTTACACTTCATTGTTGTAGATTTAGGTGAGGTAGTGATTATGGAAGAGCTCTCTGCCGGGGAGTTGGAACAATTGAAACTTGCCTTAGTGATTTCCGGGCTTGAGTTAATGGATGATAAGAGATCTGTATTAATTGAAAAAATCATCAATGTAATTACCGAAATGATCCACTATTCGGATGAAGCGCCTAAAACAAATTATTCAGACTATATCAGCGAGAAATTAAATCACGATTATACATACCTATCAAATATATTTTCGGAGGTAAAGGGCATCACCATTCAACAATTTATTATAACCCACAAAATTGAAAGGGCGAAAGAACTTTTATTTTATGGAGAACTTAATCTTACAGAGATTGCCTTCCGGTTACATTATAGCAGTGTCGCGCATTTATCTAATCAATTCAAAAAAATTACAGGCCTTTCACCCTCCGATTTCAAGTTATTGAAAGGGCAAAAACGAAGCCCGATTGAAGAGATTGGAAATTTTAATGGAACAAAATAGAAGATATAAGGTATGACTAAAATAAAAAAATCAGATCAGGATGAGCTACTTAAGATTCGAAAAGAGTTTGCGGCCCAAAAAAAAGAAAAGAAAAAGCTGGCAGCAGAGTTAATCATTGCTCGAAAAGAACTTGCCTTCCAAAACAAGGAGAGAGGAAAGCGGGCGGCAGAATTAGGCATAGCGAATAAAGAACTTGCCTTTCAAGACAAAGAGAAAGGAAAACGAGCTGCAGAACTCGGTATTGCTAATAAAGAGCTTGTCTTTCAAGACGGTGAAAAAGAAAAGCGTAAAATTGAAAATAAAGAATTGGAAGCATTCAGTAATTCTGCAACATTAGCTTCTCAGTATGCAAGAAGCCTTATAGAAGCAACCCTTGACCCACTTGTTACGATAGACATAAATGGCGTAATTACAGATGTGAATGAGGCGATGATGAAAGCTACAGATAAAACACGCAAAAAGCTTATTGGTACTAAGTTTACCTCTTATTTTGTTGAAGTGCATAAGGCAGCGAAAGTTCATAAGGAAGTCTTTTCAAAAGGCTTTATATTGAACTTCCCCCTCACTATAATTGACGGTGTTTTAACAGATGTATTATTAAGTGGCTCAACATATAAGGATGACGGTGGGAAAGTATTGGGTGCAGTAGTAGTAGCCAGAGACATAACCGATCTGAAAAAAATTGAAAAGGAATTAACGGAAGCAAAAACATTTGCCGAACTGGCTACCGGAATTGCCGAAGTTGCAAAAGAAAAAGCAGAAAAAGCAACTCAAATTGCAGAAGATGCCACCCACATAGCAGAAGATGCTGTAAAATCAAAACAGCAATTTCTTTCAAACATGAGCCATGAGATTCGTACCCCTATGAATGCTATTATAGGGTTTACAAAAGTAATATTGAAGACAGAGTTAACAGCCAAACAAAAAGAATACTTAATAGCAATAAAAATGAGCGGTGATGCATTGATCGTGCTTATTAACGACATATTGGACCTTGCAAAAGTAGATGCCGGAAAAATGACCTTTGAGCAGGTTCCTTTCAAAATGGCATTATCTATATCTGCCATGCTGCATTTATTTGAGACAAAGATCCAGGAAAAGAACCTAGAACTGATTAAAGAGTATGATTCTCAAATTCCTGATGTATTAGTTGGCGATCCGGTCCGTTTACACCAAATTATTTTAAACCTGGTAAGTAATGCCGTAAAGTTTACAACTAAAGGAAAAATAACGGTAAGTGTGCGTTTATTGAGCCAGGACGAAGAAAAGGTTACTATTGAATTTGCCGTAACTGATACAGGGATTGGAATACCGGAAAATAAAATAGGGAAGATATTTGAAAATTTCCAACAAGCATCCAGTGGCACCTCCAGGCTTTATGGCGGCACGGGTTTAGGCCTTGCTATAGTCAAACAATTGGTAGAACCTCAGGGTGGAAGCATTCAGGTAAAAAGTAAAATTGCTGAAGGATCTACCTTTAGCTTTATATTAAGCTTTCTGAAGACAAAAGAGAATGCAGAATCTGAAGCAAATCTAGTGGAGCTGGATGCGGAAATTAAAAACATCAAAGTATTGGTGGTTGAAGACATAGCACTTAATCAATTGCTGATGAAAACATTATTAGATGATTTCGGATTTGAGCGTGATATAGTTTCCAATGGAAAAATAGCTATAGAAAAACTACTGGCAAAATCCTATGATATTATACTGATGGACTTGCAAATGCCGGAAATGAATGGATTTGAAGCTACTGAATATATCCGTAATACACTACATTCTAAAATTCCTATTATCGCTTTAACGGCAGATGTAACTACGGTTGATTTAGCAAAATGTAAAGCTGTTGGAATGAACGACTATATCGCAAAGCCTGTTGACGAAAGGCTATTATATAGCAAAATTGTAGGCTTGGTAAAAAAACCTGCACTTGTAAAATTAGAAGTCGATGAAAATACAATTAGTAAAAAATCAAAATGCATCGATCTGGATTATTTGATTCATCGTACGAAGTCAAACCCCAAGTTGATGATGGAAATGATCTCCCTTTATCTGGAACAAACTCCACCGTTAATTCTCATTATGAAACAGAGTCTGCGGGATAAAGATTGGCAAGCCCTCTACTCAGCCGTACATAAAATGATTCCCTCGTTTTCTATAATGGGTATCAGTGTGGATTTTGAGAACATGGCAAAGAAAGTGCAGGAATATGCAAGCACCCAACAACAAACAGATGGAATACCTGACCTTGTCAGGCAATTGGAAAACATTTGCGCCCAGGCATGCAAAGAGTTAGAAATAGAATTTAATGTGATTAAAAATACCCCCCAATGAAAAACGAAAAAGTAAAACTCTTCCTGGTAGATGATGATGCAATATTCTTAAAATCGCTGGAAATCGAATTCTTGCACCATGCCGATTTTGTGATAGAAACCTTCGCCACAGGTGAACTTTGTATGGAAAATATATCACACAACCCGGATGTAATCATTTTAGATTATCATCTCGATGGCATTAATAAAGTTGCAATGAACGGAATGCAAACATTAGATAAAATTAAAGCCTTTAATCCGGATATTTCCGTAATAATGCTATCCTCACAAGATAAAATTGAAGTAGCGGTAAACTGTATGCACCACAGGGCTTTTGACTATGTTGTGAAAAGCGAAACAGCTTTCACCCGCTTGCAAAAAATCATGACTACTATTTTCCAATACAAAAAAATGGAAAAGGAATTGAATTGGTATATGGAGAGGATGTAACGCCCTCTGTCACTGCTAATCAAATGTGTGAATAATGCAACATTTTTGTGCGATTATGTAACGCCTTTTGAATCAAAGATATCCATCTTTGTAATGTTATAAAAATCAACCAAAATATAAAACTTAACTATGAATACTACGCAAGCAACCGGAAACTGGAACGAGCAAAAAGGCAAACTAAAACAAAAATTTGCTATCTTATTGGATAATGATCTGATGTTTGAAGATGGCAAGAAAGATGAGATGTTCGGAAGACTTCAAATCAAACTTGGCAAAACAAAAGAAGAATTGCTAAAACTTATTGCATCATTATAATATCATGTGGACCAGGTCAGCAGGTATTGTACTGATAATAATTGGGATTACTATGATGGCCTATACTGGATTTACTTACATAACTACTAAAAAAGTGGTTGATATTGGTTCTCTTCAAGTTAATAAAGAAGAAGATCATACAATACAGTGGCCACCCTATGTTGGTGCAGTTCTTCTTGCCGGAGGAGTTATAATACTTGTAGGTGGCAGGAAGAGCCGCATTTAATATTTCTCGAAATATAGTTCAAGCTTTTCAGCAAAATAAAAAATCATGAATTTAAAAAAAATTTTTGGCGGATTACTTACTATACTCGGGATAACCGGGCTTATATATGTAGCCGTTTTATTTGTAAATACAGCCGGTAGTACACGCGATGTTAAAGCAATTGCCATTTACGGCATACTATGTGTTATCTTCTTTATAGCAGGCATTAGCTTGGTAAGAACTACAAAGGATGAAGCTTAATGTGGCAATGATATAACACTTCTCCTAAGTTGTGTAATAGTTAATGGAATTAAACGATGCAATTTTGCATTGTGAAAATTACTTCACAACTAAAACAAACTAAAATGAAAACTAAAACAAAGATATTTTCTGCTGTCGCAATGTTGATGGTAGTTCTTATATCAAACTCATCACTCAAAGCACAGGATAGGGTGCAGCCAACTTGGTGGTTCGGAATATCGGGTGCAGGAAATTTCGATTTTTATCGGGGAACTGCCCAAATCCTGAATAATGACTTAACATCTAAATATGCTTATACAAATGGCTTTGGAGTAGCTCCTTATATGTCTGTATTTGTCGAATATCGCCCCGATCCGGTATGGGGGCTAATGGTTAATTTGGCATATGATGGTTCGCGTGGCGTGTTTGATAAAAGCAATGCACCTGCCGGTTATTCCACATCATTGGATGCCGAATTTGATTATGCATCATTTGAACCAAGTTTAAGAATTGCACCTTTCGCAGGAAAGTTTTATATTTTTATTGGCCCCAGATTAAGTTATAATGCCATGCAATCATTTTCTATACAATCAGATAATGAACCAAATACTCAAGCTCAATGGAGTAATGTATATGGAATGCGCCTTTCAGCACAAATTGGAATGGGGTATGAAATGCCTCTGTCCGCACCTGCCAATTTGACCCAAGTTGATATTGCACCCTTCATTGCCTTCCTACCTTATTTTGGAAATCAGCCCAGAAGTGTAGAAAATCTGACGTTAACAACAGTACGCGCCGGAGTAGCAATCAAGATTGGTTGTGGACATAGAGCGCAAGCCGTTAGTGAGGTCACTCCTGTTCCACTTGAAAAAGATGTACAATTTTCAGTTCAAGCTCCAAGCTCGGTACCCGGTCAGCATATCGTAATAGAAACACTTCCGCTATGTAATTATGTGTTTTTTGATTCAGGCACTACAACAATCCCTGCCAGATATGCTATACTAAACCAAAATGAAGCAGCGGGTTTTACAGAAGCACAATTACAAGATTGTCAAAAAAATCCCGGTACCCGTTCATCTAGGCAATTAACCATGTATCATAATATATTAAATATTATTGGCGACCGGATGCGGAAGTACCCGACATCAAAAATTCAACTGGTTGGTTCTTCAGCCGGAAGAGGAATTGAAATAGGCAAAGAAAATGCCGAAGCAGTGAAAAGTTATCTTGTAAATACATTTGGGATAGACGGTTCAAGAATTGCGGTGGAAGGCCGGAACGAACCCTTAACTCCATCCGAGGAACCGAATGATACTCGTGATTTTGCGCTAACCCGCGCCGAAGATAATAGGGTGAGCATTAATAGTACTTCTCCTGATTTGATGATGGAAGTTAAAGACAATTCCGCTTTATGCTTAAAGCCTATTGAGGTTACTGCTATGGATGGAAGCTCAAATAACGATTCAAAAGTTACCCTGAACGCAACCGGTGCAGGCGAAACACTTGCAACATGGTCTGTTGATGTTACAGATCCACAAGGAAATGTTGAGCATTTTGGACCTTTTACAGACGATCAAGCAACTATTTCTGGCGCAACTATTTTAGGAAACAATACAAACGGAAATTATAAAATTGCAATGACCGGCGAAACAAAAAGCGGACATTCGATAACAAAGGAAAGTTCTTTTGCTTTGGTTCGGGAAGTTCAGCCAATCCAAACGGAACAAAGAGTCAGTATACTCTTTCAATTTGACAAATCAGTAACGGTTGCCACATTTGATAATTTCCTCACAAATACTGTAGCACCGCGTATCTATTCCAACTCCAATGTTGTTATAACCGGATATACGGATATTGTAGGCACAGAAGATTATAATTTAAACCTATCTAGTGAACGTGCCCAGGCAGCCCAGTCTATACTTCAAGGTGCATTGGCTAAAACTAATGTTACGGGTGTAACTTATAAAACTTCCGGTCATGGAGAAGCCGGAACAGTTTTTTTCAAATACCTTGCCTGAAGAACGTTTTTATAATAGAACTGTAACTATAACTATCGTTCCTTCTGGCCCTGTAGTGGTTCGTTAAAGAATAAACAAAATTTTGGGGCAGCTGCTAAAGCTGGCCCCATTTTTATATAGGAATCATGTAACAGCTACCTATAATTATGTAACACACATTGCAATCAAAGTGTGCAGTTTTACATCGTGAAAATTATTTCACAAATAAATACAATAAAATGAAAATAAAAAAGTTTTTAATCCCCATTGCAATAGCATCTGTTAGCCTAATAATGGGATGTCAAAAAAGCACTACTGCTTCACCATCGGAGTCTTCCGGAACACCGACTACAAATATAATTACACTTCAAAGCACCGTACAATTAACTGTACCACTTGCAAGTGCAGCTAACTTTGCAGTTCTTGCAGGATCAGCAGTTACCAATACTGGGGCAACAAACATTACGGGAGATATGGGCTTAAGCCCCGGCTCCTCAGTAGGAGGTTTTCCTCCCGGAATACTTACTGGGACAGAATATATTGATGATACTATATCTGCCCAAGCCAAACTCGATTTAACTGTAGCATACAATAATGCTGCTGCACGTACTTGCACGGATATTGTAACATTATCGGGAAATATTGGAGGGCTTACGTTGACCCCGGGACTTTATAAATCAACATCTTCGTTGGCTATATCTTCAGGAAATCTAACTTTTGATGCAAAGGGAAATGCCGGGGCAGTGTTCGTTATACAGATAGCATCTTCACTGACTACTACATCGGGACGCCAGGTTATCCTAAGCGGAGGAGCTTTGGCAGCTAACATTTTTTGGCAAGTAGGCAGTTCTGCAACTTTTGGAACTACTTCCGTATTTGAAGGCACAGTGATGGCTAAACAATCTATCACATTTGAAACCGGAGCTACACTCAATGGTAAAGCACTAACAAGCATAGGAGCAATTACCATGGCAGATAATACCATTGTAAAAGAGTAAATATTCACATAAAAATTAAAGAGCGCTGTTTAATAAACAGCGCTCTTTTAAATTTATAGAATGTGTGAATTATGTAACACTTGTCTGTCGTTATGTAACGATATCTGCAACGAAAGTATACATCTTTACATCGTGAAAATTATTTCACAATTAATATTCAAAAAATGAAAACAAAATGCCTAAATACATTAACAATAGGTATCCTATTCTTAATACCAACCTTAAATTTTGCACAAGCTCCTACAATGGGAACGGCCGCAAATTTTGTTCTTTTCTCTACCAGTGGAGCATTGAGCAATACCGGAATCTCACAACTCACAGGCAATGTAGGCTCCAATAATACTGCTACCAGTACCGGGTTCGGTAATGTGAACGGCATAATGGACAACGTAAATACTGCAACCGGACAATGCGCTGCAGATTTACTGAGTGCCTATAATCAATTAAATGCTGATGTTGCTACCATATTTCCTGCATCTCCAATTGGAAACGGAGATACGCTTATAGCAGGTATTTATAAAGTAACCGGTGCAACCGTGTTGAACTCGATACTGTATTTAAATGCAAAAGGAGATCCCAATGCTGTTTTTATTATTCAAATTACAGCCAGTTTTTCTACAAATCCGGCATCTAAAATCGTCCTGCTTAACGGAGCGATGGCATGCAATGTCTTTTGGAAAATAGAAGGCCTGGTAAGTATGGGAACCGGAACATCTATGAAGGGTACTGTTATTGCGAACAATTTTGCAATTCATATGACAACAGGCGATACACTGGAAGGAAGAGCACTTACTACTGCCGGTGCAGTTACAACTGACGGGGTATTAGCATATACACCTATTGGTTGCGGTAGCCCTATTCTTACGGGCCCTTCTGCACCTAATCTTGCCAGCACAGGTTGTTATGCTGTTTTTTCTACTGATGGTGCGGTTACAAATAGCGGCATTACTCATGTCGTAGGAGATGTAGGTACCAATGTCGGTTTAACAACCGGTTATACTGCCCTTGATGTGACCGGTAAAATTCATCCTATTCCCGATGGTTCTACATCACAATGCGCAGCTGATTTGGGCAATGTTTATACTTACCTGAATACACTGGCACCCGATATCCAATTACTATATCCTGCCCAGTTTGGAAGCAACCTGGTTCTTACTCCGCATACTTATTTGCTGAATGCCGCTACAACATTTACCGATAGCCTTTATCTTAATGGTGAAGGTGATGCTAATGCAGTATTTGTTATCCAGATAAAAGGCGCTCTGTCAACAAGTATTTATTCAAAAGTTATTTTGATGAATGGAACGCAGGCGCAAAATGTATTTTGGTTGGTCAACGGCGCAGTAAGCATAAATGGCTACTCTGTTTTCAACGGAACCATCATTGCTAACAATGGAGCGCTACACATAGCCAAATTATCCACTATAAATGGTAGGATAATGACAACCAATGGCAATTTAACAACTGATACAAGTACTATTGATGGTACTAACATACCCGGCGATTGTGCGACTTTAGACGTTTCATCAATTAATGGAACTACTGAAGCAATTACATTTTATCCTAATCCATTCGGTATGTCAGTTACCATTGCGGTAAATGATATTTCTAAAATGGATAACTATCAAGTTAGAATATATAATGTATTGGGTGAAGAAGTAATGAATGCATCTATTACTAACCAAACAACCACGATCGGAACAAGTAAACTTCCTTCCGGAATTTATTTCTATCAAGTAATCGGTAATAATACAATAATACAAACCGGCAAGCTGATAGCACAGCATTAATTCTTAAAAAACAATAAAGCCCTCATCCTGATATGTGCCGGGATGAGGGCTTTTTATTTATAAGCACTTCAAGTGCCGATGTGTGATTTATATAACTATCCTCCGGGGTTATGTAACGCTTCTAGCTCTTGGGTTAGCCAACTTTGCATCTTAAATAATTCACAAATAACAAAATAAATGAAAACTAAAATAAAAGACATAATCGCAGTTTCGACTCAAAAGTTAATCAAGGTACAATTAGATTCTAAAACCTTTATTTACCTGAGGAATATAGCAGCCCTTAATATATGGCTTGTAAGATATCCTGACGCAACCGTAGTAACTTATTAATCTCTAAAATACATCATGAAAAAACACATTATACTAGTATCAGGCATTATCCTGCTTTTGGCAGCCTGTGTTCCTAAAAGGGAATTGATAAGTGAACAAAAAAGGGTAAAAGGGCTACAAAAGGATAGCAGTGGTACGCACTCATTGCTGAACGACTGTAACTCACAAGTGGCCTTACTTGAAAAAGACAAAATGGATTTGAAAAATTCCATGAATAATCTTTCAGCTAACGATCAATCCGCCATGGCAAACTCAAATATGACCATCGCTGACCAGGCAAAACGATTAAGCGTTTTGGAAGGGCTTATACAAGCGCAGAAAGATGTGATGAATAAATTAAAGAAAACCGTTGCAGATGCTTTAATAAATTTTAAACCGGATCAACTAAGCGTTACCTTAAAGGATGGTAAGCTTTATGTTTCACTTCAGGAGAAACTTCTATTTGCATCAGGCAGTGCAGAGATAGATCCAATAGGAAAAGAAGCCTTGAAAAATCTGGCAGATGTACTTAATACAACTAGTGGTATTACTGTGGACGTGGAAGGACATACGGATACGATTCCGATGAAAGGAAAATATGAAGATAACTGGGCACTCAGCACTGCACGGGCCACTTCTATTGTCCGCATCCTTACTACTGATTACAATGTAAACCCGCACACCATTATTGCTTCCGGGAGATCAAAATATTACCCTATAGCTGATAATACCACTTCAGAAGGAAGAGCGAAAAACCGGAGAACCGAAATTATTTTATCGCCTGACTTAACGGAACTTTTCAAACTACTTAATCAATAAAAACATCATGACAAACGAAATAAAGTGGTCAATAGACCAAGCCCACAGCGAAATTAGTTTTAAAGTAAAACACTTAATGATTGCCAATATAAAAGGAGCATTTAAAAAATTCGATGCAAGCATATATACTGTTGGCAAAGATTTTAAAACGGCCGAAATTGATTTATCAATTGACGCTTCGTCCATAAATACCGGAGAGGCTAAACGTGATGAGCATTTAAAAAGCGTTGATTTTTTGGACTCAAAAAAATATAAGCAATTAACATTTACTTCAAGTACGATTGGGGAAGCAGGGGCCGGAGGTAATCATGAATTATGGGGCGAACTAACCATAAAGGGTATTACAAAACCTGTAAAACTATTGGTGGAATTCGGAGGAATTCTGAAAGACCCTTGGAGGAGCGAAAGAGCCGGATTTACTATTACAGGAAAAATCAACAGGAATGATTGGGGGCTTGTTTGGAACACAGCTTTAGAAGCCGGTGGTGTAATGCTGAGTGAAGAAATAACAATTTCATGTGAAATTGAACTGACGAATGCAGACCAAAAAGATTCAAAACTGGAATTAGAATCTGCAACAAATAAAAAAACAGTCTCTAATAATTAGAAATTAATAAATCTATAATAAACAATATCATGAAAAAACTATATGCCGGCTTTGTATTATTTGTCATTACGGTAATACTATTATCTTCCTGTGGGAACTCTTCTAAACTAGCTATTACTAAAAGACACTATAGAACCGGCTATTATGTTGATTTCGGCAGTAAAAAACAGGCCAAGACCGCTACTGCAATTGTAAAGACTTCTTCAGCAAATGTAAAGCAACAGATAGCGCCCATCCTCGCAGCAAAATCAGAAAGCTCTACTAATGAAAACATTCCTGTTGCTGTTTCAGAAAAATCGCGGATAGTTGAAAAAATGGCGACTCCTAAAAGAATGCAAGAAAATAATCTTATTAGTGCAAACTCAATTCCATTACTTCAAAAACCTCTCACAGAAAATAATTGGTCCACCAATGATATTTCAGGCTCGCCAGGAGACGGACGTGGTGACAGGAATAGTGTTAGTGTTCCATTTGTAGTAATTGTTCTTTGTGCCATCTTTATCCCTCCACTTGGTGTTGGTTTAATGTACGGTATTAATAGTTATTTCTGGATTGACCTCATTTTAACTTTACTATTCTTTTTCCCCGGAATGATTTTTGCCCTGATCGTGGTATTAATGTAATCGGAATATAACCCTTAATTAAAATCTAAAATAAACCCAGCATGAAAAAATTAATTGCTCCTCTATTATTAGCTGCTTTTGTCGGCATTTTATTACCCTCATGCAGTAATACCTCAAAGTTATCTTTTAACAAAAGGCATTACAGAAGTGGTGATTTTGTTAATGCTCCCGGCAAAAACCAGACTCTTACTTCGCCTGTGGTCAAAATACCTGTAATAGCTAATCATCCAAATTTAGCAATAGCAAAACCTGCAAGTCATGTTGTTGTAAATACCCCTTTAATTACAATACATAAAACAAGTTTGGCTCAAAATAAAACGGAAGAAAATAATCCTATTACCATTACTTCCAATGCTGCAAAGCAAGTACACCCACAAACTCTTAATTTTACAGAAAGCCCGGCAATTCAAAGTAATCCAGCATTTTCCGACATCGCTGCTTCCCAAGGTGAATATGGATCGCGATCCGCAGGTGCAGCACTTAGTTTATTATGGATAGTTATTGTAATAATATTAATCTTGTGGTTAGTTGGAATTCTTGCCGGAGGCTTTGGTTTAGGCGGATTGCTAAACATATTACTCATTATCGCGCTTGTATTACTAATACTTTGGCTGCTAAGGATCTTGTAAGCTAAGTGAGATTTATATAACATTTTACTAAAGTTATGTAACAAACTACTGGACACGTTCCAGTAGTTTTGTTTTATAATAAAAATTACAAAAACTATGGGAAATTTACTTTACTATATTGCCGTCATATTAGTTATATTATGGGCTATCGGCTTCCTCGGCTACAATGCCGGAGGTATAATACATGTGCTGCTTGTAATAGCACTTATTGCAGTCTTATTTAGAATCATTCAAGGTAGAAAAATAGGATAAAGCATGAAAGCAATATACACTTCAGTAATACTATTACTGACACCAATTTTTCTTTTGGGGCAAGATATTATTCACCCGGATACATCCAAACATGTTACGGATACGGTAAAACATGTTGCCAAACTAGATACTATTAATCCCAATAAGGGAGATGTAAAAGGGCAACTGGAAGTTATAAAAGCGAATAAAATAAAGCTGCATTCCGATTCTATTGCTCCCGATTCTGTGGCAAACCAGCCCAAAGTATCTGCAAAAGTCGATACAGTGATGCAAAATAAATACGGTGACTTGTTACACGACGATCCTTTATATAACAAAAAATATTGCTTTTTGGTACCTCTTTTGGAAGGTGCCGGAGATAATGTACTCTTAAGCTTAATTGATAGTAGAATATTTAAATACTCCTGGGCGATGGTTAATACCACCACCTGGAAAAATAATTTTTCTGCCGGGCTTCCATGGAGTTCAAAATGGGATTGGGACCAAACCAGGTTTGGAAATGACTTTATGGGCCATCCTGTTTTTGGCAATTATTACTATAATGATGCCCGTTCCAATGGTTATAATTTTTGGGCTTCGGCGCCTTTTGCGCTTTTAGGTAGTTATGAATGGAAGATATGCGGAGAAAATGTAACACCTGAGAGAAATAGCTTAATTGCTACTACTGTAGATGGTATTCTGCTTGGAGAAATTTTGTACCGGATAAGTTCCAATATCCTGGATGACCGTACAACAGGAGCAAACCGTTTTTTTCGCGAATTATTAGCCGGGATGATTGACCCTATGAGAGGTTTTAATCGTTTGATACAAGGAAAAACATCCAGAGTTACCAATAAAGAGGTTTATAACAAAGAGCCCTTGAATATTACTGTTTATGCCGGCATACATAAAGTAAATGACCATACTAATGCTATTTTATCCGGGCAAACTACTGAAATGCTAAATATTCAGTTTGATTATGGTAACCCATTTGAAGTACGTTCCCGTGATCCATTTGACTTTTTTAAGCTAAGATTAGAGACTGATTTGGGGCAGGGAAGAAAAATTGTCGATAATATCACCGGCTATGGCATTCTCGTTGGAAGAAATGCAAACTGCGGAAATGTTCCATTGTTGGAAGGAATATTTTTATCGTATGATTACTGGGACAATCCAATCTTTGAATTGTCGACTATTGGATTAGGTCCGGGAGTTTTTTCAAAACTACAATTGGGTAAGAACATCAATCTTTATACCAATGCACATTTAGATCTTGTACCTTTTGGAGGAACGAGTACCGGTCCAATTAGCGATACATCACAATCCCGAGATTTTAATTTCTGCTACGGATGGCAAGCTAAAATTGAAAGCTCACTTTCTCTCGGCAATATAGCCACCATTGGAATTACCTATTATTATTTTAGACTTCATTGCATTAACAGCGTTGGCCAGGATGAACCAGCTTATGGTAGCCTTGGGGAGAACTCATTAGGTATTTTACAACCCAAAATTACATTGCAAGTTTATAAAGATCTAAGTATAGGCGGTGAGTATTATTTATATGCTGAAAGTCATAGAGATTCGGGCTTTCCTACATATTCTATAACTCAATCAGAACAAAAAATATTTGTACAATTTTATTTTGAAGACGCACAACGTAGAGGACATTACGATTAAAAACACTTATGAAACAAATACCTAAATTACTTTTTTTACTTTTCCTGGGAATATCGACAGGCACCTTCGCTCAGGATACTATTCCCAAAAAGGATACCACAAAATTGGGAAAACTTGTTCAGATAATTGTCAAGGATACTGTGCCTCGAAAAGAAACTAAAAAAGATAGTATTGTTGAAAAGAAATTGGAAAAGAGTTTTTATGGAGTACCTCAGTTTGCTCATGAAACCTATTTGTTTGTCGCAGCACCAACAAGATGGCATGAGGCAGATTGGCTTAGGGTTGGGCTTACATTAGCAATAGTGGCAACAATTATGCCTTTTGATCAGACCCTTAATAAACTTACGCAAGGCAACCAACATTATTATTACAGTGTTCCCATTGTAGCGGGCAGGGTATATGGTGAGTGGTATACAATTGGCACAATAACGGCTGTTTTTTGGCGGATTTGGAATATTAGCGCATGACACAACTGC
>Ga0206873_1249_pt1 | contig 14871 bp, 14 predicted proteins | sample Alteio_BWOrgCont_11_FD_152631 | JGI IMG/M metagenome (GOLD analysis project Ga0206873, IMG submission 152631) | Enriched cells from forest soil in Barre Woods Harvard Forest LTER site, Petersham, Massachusetts, United States -... | ecosystem: Environmental > Terrestrial > Soil > Temperate forest >...
CGGATGGTCAAAAGCATGAGTTGGCTTGGTACGACGTAATTTGCGATTTTCAAATTATCCATCCAGCAATCCGGATAGGTGTTGGCCACTCAAATTTGCCAGCCACAATCCGACTTAAGCAAATGCCTTTACCAACCCAATATAAATTATTGGCTGATGATGAGCGTTTGCGTACAGAAGTCGGTTCTCTGCAGGGTAATTTCATTCGTAGTGTTAATAAAGCTGGTTATTTGATATTTGGCCCATATGTTGCGTTAGCCGCAGGTGATTATCGAGTAACTATCTATGGAGAAGTTGGCGCCGGTGGACTTGGTACGGCGCGTATGGATGTTGCGCTTAGTGGAGGGGGAAATATTCTAGGGGAGGCGGCTTTAACTGATCAAAACAATGAATCGCAATTGATTTCATTGCCGTTCTCTCTAGATGAGTTTTGTCATGATTTAGAAATTAGAGTGTGGGTTGACGAGGAGTCTGATTTGTCCATTTCTTCGGTAGATATACAGGCGCAGTAGCGTCGCGCCATTTCTCATTGAGAGGCATTTGTAGTGAAAAAAGTACTTATCCAAGAACTGATGAAAACCAGCGGCGTGAGTTTTGGCACCAGTGGAACCCGCGGGTTGGTCGAGCATATGACCAATGAAGTTTGTGAAGCCTATGTCACCGCATTTATTGTGGTCACGGCGCGTTCATTTCAATTTAATCGGATAGCCCTCAGTATGGATTTGCGACCGAGCAGCCCAGATATCGCCGCAGCCTGTGCACAGGCGATTCGTGCATCAGGCTTGCAGGTTGATTTTTGCGGTACTTTGCCAACACCTGCGCTAGCCCTACATGCACAGCAGGAACAGATTCCCGCCATTATGGTGACCGGGAGTCATATTCCTTTTGATAGGAATGGTATCAAGTTTTATCGTCCGGACGGTGAGATCAGCAAGGCCGATGAATTGGCTATTGAGTCTATGGAAATCGAGCTGGCCAACAACGGCGCACCTGAGCCATTGCCGACTGTGAACGTGCAGGCCATTAAGAATTATGAACAGCGCTATATTCAATTTTTCCCCTCGGGTATGTTGGCGGGTAAGCGCCTGGGTCTGTACGAACATTCCAGTGTAGCGAGAGATTCATTCAAGCGGATTCTGGAAGCGCTGGGTGCGCAGGTTGTGAGCCTGGGACGTACTGAGATATTTGTGCCTATTGATACAGAGGCTGTCTCTGCAGAGGACGTAATCCGTGGTCATGCATGGTCAGCCGAACACGGATTTGATGCGATCATTTCTACCGATGGTGACGGTGACCGTCCATTGATCGGTGATGAACAGGGCAATTGGCTGCGTGGCGACATTGTCGGATTGCTGTGTGCGCACTATCTGGGCGTGCAGGCGCTGGCAGTTCCTGTCAGTTGTAATACTGCCATAGAACAATGCGCTTATTTTGAATCTGTGGTGCGCACGAAAATCGGTTCTCCTTATGTGATAGCTGGCATGCAGCAATTGGCAGGAAAATCAAATTCGATTGCTGGGTTTGAGGCGAATGGCGGCTTTTTGCTAGGGTCCGAAATCTCTCTTAATAATCAGGTTTTAGAGCCACTGCCAACCCGTGATGCTGTACTGCCGGCATTGGCGGTACTGGCTGCAGCGCGACAAGCGAGCCTGCCGATTTCGGAAGTAGTCAATTCTTTGCCTGCACGTTATACCGCGAGCGATCGATTGCAGAGCTTTCCTGTAGCAACCAGTAAACGTTTGATCAGCATGTGGGCAAATGATTTATCGCAATTGAAAGGATTTCTTGGTGATGAATATGGGGTGCTCGTCCATATCGATCATACCGATGGCCTGCGGATAACGTTTAATAATCAAAATGTAATTCATTTGCGTCCGTCCGGAAACGCACCTGAGTTGCGTTGTTATTGTGAGGCGTCTAGACCAGATGCTGCAGAAAGAATGACCAGTTCAGTATTGGCACGAGTTGCGCAGTATGTTGATTAATTTTGAGGTCATCAACCGATATTAATCAACGATTTTAATTGATCAAAGTTACATTTATTCGAATTACCTAACAGGAGTAGAACTTGACTAAAACAGCACTTATCACCGGCATCACCGGCCAGGACGGCGCCTATCTCACAGAATTACTGCTTGAGAAAGGCTACATCGTATACGGCACATTCCGCCGTACCAGCTCATCCAATTTTTGGCGCCTTCAAGATCTGGGTGTGCAGAAGCATCCCAATCTACACTTGGTTGAATACGATCTGACCGATCTGGGTTCCAGTATTCGTTTGTTGGAAACTACCGGTGCAACCGAGGTCTACAATCTGGCGGCGCAAAGTTTTGTCGGTGTGTCTTTTGATCAGCCGATAACTACGGGTCATATTACCGGCCTGGGTCCGGTGCATCTGCTCGAAGCAATTCGCATCGTTAATCCGAAAATTCGCTTTTATCAGGCCAGTACCTCGGAAATGTTTGGCAAGGTACAAGCTATTCCGCAAATCGAAAGTACACCGTTCTATCCGCGCAGCCCGTACGGCGTTGCGAAGTTATATGCTCACTGGATGACGATTAACTATCGCGAAAGTTACGATATTTTCGGCTCAAGCGGTATCTTGTTTAATCACGAATCGCCTTTACGTGGTCTGGAGTTTGTGACCCGCAAGATCACAGACGGCATGGCTAAAATTAAACTGGGCAAAAGCGATGTACTCGAATTGGGCAACATGGATGCCAAGCGCGACTGGGGCTTTGCCAAGGAGTATGTTGAAGGTATGTGGCGCATGCTGCAGGCCGACAAACCTGACACCTATGTATTGGCTACTAATCGTACAGAAACGGTACGTGACTTTGTGACGATGGCAGGTAAGGCCGCTGGATATGATATCGAATGGAAAGGCACTGCTGAAAATGAAGTCGGTTTTGATAGTGCTACTGGCAAAACACTGGTGCAAGTAAATCCTAAGTTTTACCGTCCAGCTGAAGTTGAACTGCTGATCGGTAATCCAGAAAAAGCGAAATCAGAACTGGGTTGGGAACCTAAAACTACATTGGAAGAATTGTGCCAGATGATGGTGGTGGCAGATATTCGTCGCAATGAAAACGGCACTTCGTTCTAACGTGGCTACCGCACTTATTACCGGCATCAACGGCTTTACCGGACGTTTTTTGGCGGATGAATTACGCGGGGCCGGTTATACAGTGGTGGGTTTAAGTCATGAGCCTTCCGATGGCGTGTTGGCTTGTGACCTGCTCGACCAATCCGGCTTGACGGATTTGGTAGCGCAGGTCAAACCGAATGTTGTCGTGCATCTGGCAGCCATTGCATTTGTGGCGCATGGCGATGTGGAAGCTATCTATCGCACCAATGTTGTCGGCACGCGCAATTTGCTCGAAGCTGTGTCCAAGAGCGGGTGCGATCCACGTTCGGTGCTGCTGGCAAGCAGCGCCAATATTTATGGCAATGCTACCGTCGAGCCGATAGATGAAACAGTACCGGCCGCGCCTGCCAATGATTACGCTGTCAGCAAGCTGGCAATGGAATATATGGCGCGTCTTTGGAATGACAAGCTACCGATTACTGTGGTGCGTCCTTTTAACTACACGGGTGCCGGACAAACATTGAATTTTTTGTTGCCCAAAATCGTGGATCATTTTAAGCGCCGTGCTGCTGTGCTGGAATTGGGTAACCTTGATGTGGTGCGTGATTTTTCTGATGTACGTACTGTCGTTAACTGTTATCGGTTATTGCTTGAAGCAGGGCGTGCCGGGGAAGCCTTCAATATTTGTTCTGGCAAAGGACACTCATTGCTGGAGGTAGTGCAAATGATGCGCGAACTCACCGGTCATGATCCTGAAATTAGAGTCAATCCTGCGTTTGTCAGGGCCAATGAAGTGCATCGCCTGATTGGAAGCAGGGCGCGGCTTGAGTCTGCAATTGGCGCCGTTACCGATATCCCATTGCGTGATACCTTGAAGTGGATGCTTGGAGAATCAATTTGAAGTTGATTCTCGCGGTGGATGCGCTTACGCCACCGCTATCTGGAATAGGTCGCTATACCTGGGAGCTAACCAGCGGCCTGGCTCAGATGCCAGAGATTGAACAACTGCGTTATTTCCGTAATGGGCAGTGGGTGAGCGACCCAGCGGCATTGCTATCCGGTGGGCAGGTACACCGAAAAAAGCCGCTTTTCAAATATCCTAAATGGTCCACGGATATGTATTGGAAGCATACCTGCAAGGGAGATGTATTCCATTCGCCGAATTATTTTTTGCCAGACTACGCCGATAGAGGCGTCGTGACAGTTCATGATTTGTCGGTATTTAAATATCCTGAGACTCATCCGGTCGAGCGTGTAAATCAGTTTGAAAAATTATTTCATCAAACTCTGCAGGTTGCATCGCACTTGATTACTGATTCTGAGGTAACTCGTCAGGAAGTAATCTCGCATTTCTCTTGGCCGAGTGATCGAATTACCGCTGTTCATTTAGGCGTGTCGCCGCTATTCACTCCGCGTACATCCGAAGATTTAAAGCCTGTGCTGCAGCGTTATGGATTGAATCCGGGTGCTTACACGTTATGCGTTTCTACCATAGAGCCACGCAAGCGTATTGATAAACTCCTGGCAGTTTATGGCCGTCTGCCCGCGAATATTCTCGCCCAATATCCATTGGTATTGATAGGCGGGAAGGGCTGGCAAAGCGATCATTTGCACACGTTGATTGAAGCTGCGCAGCAGGCAGGCTGGTTGCGCTATTTAGGGTATGTTGACGAAGCTGATTTACCTGCCATGTATGCGGGAGCACATCTGTTTGTATATCCGTCTATCTATGAAGGCTTTGGTTTGCCAGTCGCAGAAGCGATGGCGAGCGGTGTACCCGTCATTACATCCAATCGATCTACGCTACCTGAAGTTTCTGCCGGTGCGGCTAGGCTGGTGGACCCGGATGATCTCGATGATTTTTCCATCGCTATTGAAGCAGCAATTGTTGATTTGGTCTGGCGTAAGCAGGCCAAAGAAAATGGCCTGCAGGTCTCAAGTAAATATGATTGGGATTTGTGTTTAAAGAAAACAGTGGATGTGTATCGGAAATTATAAGGATCGTTATTATCCGTAAATGACTATCTCACTTACTCGATACACCTGTCTTTCATTCGACTATGGGCACATCTGTGTGCACATAAAAATCTCCACCCATTTGTCCTGTTGAGCAATATCTCACATTTGGAAATTGAAACAGTCGATCATTCATGCCACTGTTAGTAAATAAAGAAAATATTTCCGGGCATGGTTCAGTACCTCTAATCGCGCTAGCTAAAATTGCGCCGCCGCTTTCGGAAGTAATAAATAGAGCGCATGAGTATATTAAATCGGCGTACTCAAAAATATCGTTGACCTGTAATCGTTCATTACCTGCCAATGCTTCTGCGCCGGCTCTCCCCGCGTAATTCGACGACAACACTATGATTTTATTTTTATCGTAATCGCGTGCTCTGCAAATGTGATCGATGTAACTGTCAAATACGTCTGGACGCATTGTTTGCGAAATTGAAGTTGGATCGGCAAATATAGTTTCTTTAAACTCTGAGCGCCATTTAGGTTGATAGTAAATCTTGGGAAAACGATGCGCAGGCTTAAATCCGTGTAGCGATTCCATCGCTTCAACTAATGTTATCGAGTCGTTTTGCGCCCAAATATGTTGATGCATTTCTTTGTGACTAAAAGAGATTCCGGCTTCGTCTACAAAACCTGAAACAAACGGGTTCATTTCCCAGATGATTTTTTGTGATTCTGGATTACGCATCGACTTTTCAACACGTGGGCGACCAATGAAAACTTCATAGCCTTGGCGCGCATACATTTCCGGCAATGTGCTACAGCACAGTGTGTCGCCTAGTCCACCGGCGTAGGAAGAAATAACTATTCGTTTTGAAGTGTTCATGAATTTATGTCTGAGGTCTTTGATGTTGTTGCCAGAACTGAGGGGGCGCCTGTTTCCATTTTTTAAATTCCTAGCTCAGAAATCCGATGAAGTGGTGGTGTTTAAATTGTGCAAGCACCGCTTGCACAAACGATGCTCCGGTATTCAAAGTCGATGATTCTATACATATCAGGAAGTTGAGTTTCTCTGACCTGCATTTTTTTTTTGCGAGTACCTCATACTTTAGGATGGAAATCTAAATAAACAATGATTTTTTGCTTCATCCATATCTTCCACCGTTGCTAAAACATCTTCTTTTTTGACTTGAAATAAACCGTACTGAAACGTTCCAGAGGCTGCAGATACTTTCCCAATTGGTGCTACAGAGAGACTGGTGATGTCAGTTGTGAATTGAAAAAAGCCCCTTTCGCCTTCTTTTGCATCCCAGCTTGTGGTCGCTTGATTGTTTTTTCCAACAATAATTTTGTGGGCACCAGGATTGAGCCAATATTTAATATAACCGCCAGGACTTAAACTTCCAATTTCGACATCGTCAACTTTGACAGCAAAACAATTTGCTCCAGCAACAAAGCCGCTCGTCCTAAAGATTACCAATTGAGCTTTGCCGATTTGGTTATCGGAATTTAGATCGCTATATTTTATGTCGGTTGTTGCACAACCCGCGATTAATAAAAAAACGAATGAAATACAAATTGCCTTCAAAATTATCTCCAGTTAAATAATCTAAAAAATTCACATCCAAAATTTCAACGATAAACAAAATCAACAATTGATTCATTGACTGTTTGACTTGGTGCGTTAAATCACAACTTTCTTTCAATTATTTTAAATTGACGCAAGACTAAGTGATGTTGATCAATATGTCTATTACCTACATAGGGGATTTTATCCAGAGCTGGTACTTGGGAGGGGTAGCAGTACAAAAAAACAAAGCGTTGTTTCCAAAGCCGAGTGACGAAAAATGCCCTATTTAGGGCATATAACTTTATGAAGATGTAGTGTAAATTCCGGCGGTCGTCTGAATTCTGTAGTTCAATTTTGCAAACCAACCAATTACATACCAATGAAAAATTTTCTCAAACAGCGCACATCCCTTGTCTTTATAAGCTTGTCTTTACTGTGTGCTTGTGGCGGTGGGGGCGCAAACTCCGGTTCGCCTACAGGTTCTTCGGCTGCTACAAATTATAGCTTTGTGATCCCGCAATTAAATTCACAAAGAATTTATACGGAATCAATTATTGATAATAGTTCAAACACGATCAATTTATCGTACACCGATACAGTCACTGCGGTTAATACAAACGGCACGTATGTAGTTCTTGAGGCGGATCCTAATAATAATTCAACCACTGTAAATGGGACTACATATGCAATTCAGCCAGATTCAATAACGCTTAATAACTCTGGACAGCCTCTTTCTTCGTTAAATAATAATACTCAAATTGTGTGTGCAACTTCGCCTCACGGAGCGGGCCCAACCTACCCGATTGCAATCGGAAATACGTGGTCTATTAATTACGCAGTGACATGCGGGTCTAATGCTTCAACTAGCTATTCGCAGACGGGAACTGTGATCGACCTCGAATCGGTAACAGTGCCAGCAGGTACATACTCATCATTGAAAGTCCAAAGCACAATCAACTTTACAGATTCAAATGGCACCATACATAACCAGTCATTCACAACGTGGCGCGACGCAAATACGGGGACAGTTCTAAAGCAGTTGGTCGTCTATACCTTCAGCGGTACACCATTAACAAATGGGTACCCCGTTACCAATACGGTTGTTCTTCAAAGTGGCTCGCCATAATGGTACAAAGCCGAGGGTGTAACCATAATTAGAAAATTAATTTAGCGAGCCAACCTGTCCCGATCAATATCGGCGCGTAACGCAGCAAATTCCTTTTTGACCTCTTCATGCGAGACGGCTGGGCGTGGATCGTCAAGCGCTTCTTGCACCTGTGCGCGAAACCATTTATCGTAGGCCGCTGACTCATGCACCTCTTTCATTCGTTCATCCATGCCGAAAGTGATTGCTTCTGGCACGTCGACGAATGTCACTAATAAAGAGTCACCGTCAGGTGTCAGAGTTACGGGGTAATTGAACATTTTTTCTCCTTTATTTCAATCCGAGTTGGCGTTTAATTGCAGATTCAAGACCTTTGCCAAGTTCTTTTGTTCCGTGCATAGGGAGTACTGATTTAAAAACTTCAATTTATTGACTGCGTTACATATCAATAAGGGCATGTGTAATTTTTGGAAAAGATATTTTAATCAGCGAGCCTTTTCCAACCGTAGAACTAATTTCGATTTTTCCGTTGTTAAAGTTAAGCATGTCCCAGACCTGTTGAAGTCCCAACCCGTGACCATTTGATTTTCCTTCCGTGAATCCTTGTCGGTACAATATTTTGTCGATCACAGTCTGGGGCATACCTTTGCCGTTATCTTGCAGATTTAAAATGACCAGATTATTGTCAGTCAAGAGATCGATAGTGATCGCACCTTCCTTATTATCGGTAAGCGCATCCACGGCATTGTTGATCAAGTTGGAGAGCGCTCGTTTGAACTGACTGGGCTGAATATTTACGATTGCTGATTGTGCGTTGAGGTCGGCGCGTAAATCAAATGCGATTGATTTGTTTTGATATTCAACGCGCTTCTCATTGACGTTCTCGGAAACCAGATCATAAATTGCGCAAGGTATTTGCCGTTCAATGCGTTGGACTAGTGAATTATCAGGTGTGATATCTAACAGGTCGCGCGAGATTTCATTTAATCTGCCTATGGTTTTGTTTAGCGATGCAAGCACATCCGGTGGTATGCCGACACAGCCATTTATCCAAAAGCTCAATGCGCTTATCGGGCTGCGTATATCGTGAGCCACTTTGCGGGCGAAGGTAACTACTTTTTCTTGCGCCTCCAACTTTAATTTTTCTTCGTTCTTTTCTGTAGTAATGTCGATAGATGCTCCGAGGATACCGATGACATTGCCGTTGTCGTCGCGCAGTGGAACCTTAACGGCTTTTGCATATACTGGCTGACCGGTGGTGATGTTGTTAATGAACTCTTCCTGCGACAGCAGCTGCCCTGTTTGCATGACCAATTTGTGGTGATTAACGATGTGATCAGCTGTATTTTTTGGATAAAAATCGTAGGGCGTTTTGCCGATGACATTTTCTGCGGTGGTACCCATACCTTTTAAGCACAAGTCATTTATGCCCAACACGCGACCGTCACGGTCATGCCAATACATTGGAATTGGCAATATGGGCGCGACTATTTTGAGAGCGTCCAAAACGCTGAATTGGTTTTGGTTTTTTGAACGGTTTGTGCTTTTGCGAATTGCATCAGTCGTAGTTTGCATTTCATTTCCCCCGACATGTGAAGTGGTTGATTTTATACCTTCCGATTTTTTAAATGATATAAACGACATCTTATTGATATAAATTTTCCAGCTCCCGTAGATGTGCTAGTTGCGCTGCTAGAGGCATACGAAAGAAAACATTATCCAATCGATTTGCCCGATCCCGTGGAGGCGATCAAATTCCGTATGGATTAATCTGGGTTGCCGGTGAAAGATCTTGAACTGGCAGATAAACTATTTTCACCAATATGCAATAAAAAATCGCGCCGATCTTCGATTGCTTTGGGATTCCATTCGAGTCTCAAGATTTAGCTTTCCTGACTAACTCGGCGCGTAACGCTGCACATTCCTTTATGACCTCTTCATGCCAGTGTTGGGGGCACCGGGGAGGGGATCAATGGTTCGAATTGATGTGTTTCTAATGCATGGTTATTTGCCGAGTTTAGTTCCGGGTCTGATGTTTTCTAACTAATTGATATATATGAATATAATGTCTATATATATGCATCTACACAAAGATTATTTGCCGACTTCATTGCCGAGTTTGGATGAGGACGTGGAGGGGGGCATTGTAGTAGCTATGCCGGAGGCAAACTTAGGTCTTCATAAATTAGATGCCGCTCTGCAGGATTGGTTGAAAGACCATCGACCGGCGGGATGACAGCACATCTTCAGAAATTTTCTCCAGAAGGCCAAAGGCCTCCGATACAAAGTCGACCTCCTGATCTTTGCGCTCCCCTTTCTTTGATAGCAGTTTGCGGCATAAAAAGTTGCAATAAACTGCCACATAAAAATGTATTTTATGTGGCAGTAATTTGAAATTAGTATGAAGCAGAATCGTAGGGACACTTCAGCTGTACGAAAAACAAAACGTTGTTTTTGGCGGATAAAACGTATGCACAAAAATTTTTGACGAAATAAATATTTGTGCATACAATAATTAAATGCAAATCACATTTAATCCACAAAAAAATTCCATTAATATCGTCAAGCATGGCGTGTCATTAGGAGATGCAGCAAAGTTGGAGTGGGACAGTGCACTTATTTGGCAAGATTTGCGTTACAACTACAATGAAATAAGAATGATTGGGTTAGCACCGTTAGGAACTAGGTTATATCACGTTGTGTACACTGATCGCGATGAGGTGCGACGGATTATTAGCCTTCGCAAGGCAAATAACAGGGAGAAGAAATATTATGTTTATCACTACTAAATCAGGCAGGAAAATTATTCTGTCTTCACCCGAAGAAGATGAAGCCATCACAGCAGCCGCCATGTCTGATCCAGACGCGATTCCGCATACTGATGAAGAATTAGCAGAGGCGCTTCCACGAATGCGTAGGGGAAGGCCTTTGGCAGCGACTACCAAAGAAAGAATCACGATACGCTTAACGCGTTCGGTGGTTGATCAATTCCGTTCAACCGGTGACGGCTGGCAAACACGATTAGATGCTGCTCTGCAGGATTGGTTGAAAGATCATCGACCAGCGAGATGACGTGTGACGAGAGGAGTGCAACTCTCGTTTTCATTTCCTGAGTTCTTATTTGATGCGTTGGTGTCCACTTCATCGGCATAGTCATATGAATCGTATGTAATTGGCATGTCATCTGTGCAGCCACCCAAAACCATTCCCAATTCGATTTTTGCAGCCAGTCAGCGGCACGAAAAACAAACCGTTGTTTTCGAATGTCTGCAGTTGAAAATGCCCTATTTAGGGCATATAACTTTTTGAGGATGTAGTGTAAATTCAGACGATCTTCTGATTTGTAGAATGAGTCTGGAGAAAACGATCACGATTAAATTTCATGTTGAAATGATCAGTAGTTTGCAATACCGCAAACGCAGCATTTTTGGAAAGTTGTTTGTAGACGAAACGTTTAATTTGTCTACCTGATTTACAGTAGTTTGATGCCGACTTACCTTAATATCACCCAGTGAGTAAATTTTTTATAATGCGTCCAGTTTCTCCTAGTGCTAATTTGCTGAAGATTGCCATAAAAATATCAACAACTGACTGTCGGAATCTGAGCACTGGTATGCACCTCAAATCGACATCAATTAAATCCTTTTCGATTTTATCCACTTCTCATTTTCTGCAACAGAAAATGCAAGCATCAACTTTGCTGATCGGGTACTTTCGCACTTTCACCGAACCTTCACTTTTCGCCATATTAAATAATCTATGATCTATCCAGTTATCCTGTCCGGCGGTTCCGGCACACGCTTATGGCCTTTATCGCGCGCGGCGCTTCCAAAACAATTTCTAAAGCTTGCTTCTGAAAACACGATGTTTCAGGAGTCGGTATTGCGGATCAACAGTTTTCCTGGCGTGGCTGCGCCTATCGTGGTCTGCAACAACGGACATCGGTTTTTGGTTGCCGAACAGCTACTCGAAATTAACACCCCTCCGTTGTTGGAAATCCTGGAACCGGTAGGCAGAAACACTGCCCCGGCGGTAGCTATCGCGGCATTTGCTGCACAAGAGAAGGATGCCGATGCGGTGCTGTTGGTGATGCCGGCCGATCATCTGATTGCGGATGTGGCCGGGTTTCACAAGGCGGTTCATGCCGCGCTGGCGCTGGCTCAGCAAGATCGTCTGGTCACATTCGGAATCCAGCCGGATGCACCGTCGACCGGGTTTGGTTACCTCGAACGCGGCAAGGCGCTTAACGTTGATCACGCTGCGTTTAACGTTGCACGGTTTGTAGAAAAGCCTGATCTTGAAACTGCCAAAAAATTTCTCGCTTCGGGAGATTTTTTCTGGAACAGCGGCATGTTCGTCTTTAAAGCTTCGGTCTTTTTGAGTGAGCTGCAAAACTATCGGCCGGACATTTATCAGGCGGCACACGACGCCTGGCAACACAGTACGCGTGATCTGGATTTCTGCCGTCTGGATGAAAAAGTTTTTGCTGCCTGTCCGTCTGAATCGATTGACTATGCGGTCATGGAACATACCAAAGTTGCGGCTATGGTGACAGCCAATATCGGCTGGAGCGACATCGGCTCCTGGTCGGCACTGGCGGAAGCTACTGATGCAGATGCGCAGGGTAATTCGCTGCGTGGTGATGTGTATGCTGATCAAACTTCCAATTCTTATATTCGCGCCGAGTCGCGCATGGTTGCGGTCATCGGGGTGAAAGATCTGGTGGTCGTAGAGACGGCCGACGCCGTACTGGTCATGCATAAGGATCAGGCGCAAGACGTCAAGCAGACGGTCGAGTATCTTAAAAAAGCGGAACGCAGCGAGCATCTGGTGCATCAACGCTGTTATCGCCCCTGGGGATATTACGAGGGCATTGATATCGGCGAGCGCTTTCAGGTTAAGCGCATCATGGTTAAACCAGCCGCCAAGCTGTCGTTGCAAATGCATTACCACCGTGCTGAGCACTGGATCGTCGTTTCCGGTACGGCGAAAATTACCTGCGGTGATACGGTGAAACTGCTGCACGAAAATCAGTCTACCTACATTCCTATTGGCGAAACGCACCGTTTGGAAAACGTCGGCAAATTGCCGCTGTTCCTGATTGAAGTCCAGTCAGGTAGTTATCTTGGTGAAGACGATATTGTGCGGTTTGAAGACGATTACAAACGCAGCTAACAAACGCGGCTAACAAACGCGGCTAACAACCGCAGCTTAGCAACAAGTCTGGCGTGGCATTTGGCGAGGTAGTTCGGCCTGGTATTTTTTGAACTTGTTTTGTACTTATTTTCGTACACCATTTTTTGGATTAGACACATTGAAACACTCATTGATGCAACTTAAACCTCTCGCATTATCCCGCGCAGTAATGCTGCTGGCAGCCACAACATTAAGTGGTTGCGCAACCTACCCAGGCTGGCTCGCCTCATCAGGCCCCAGTCGCCAACAGGTTCAGGAAAATCACGACTCCCATAACATTGAGGGCATCCAGCTGGTCGATATTAATGACGGCGTCGCGCGCAAGCTGTTGGCCGATCATAAAAAGGATCTGTTCTCGGAAACCTTCGCCAGTACGGGCAACACTACCTATGTAGTCGGTGCCGGTGACGTGATTGAAGCTTCGGTATGGGAAGCGCCGCCAGCCATGTTGTTCAGTGCAGCTCCCTCGGCTGGCCGTTCCGCTACCGGTGGCGCTGTGCCTGGCAATGCTACGGTGTTCCCTGAACAGATGGTCAGCAGTGCCGGTACGATCACGATTCCTTTCGCCGGACAAATTACTGCTGCCGGTAAAACGCCTGAACAGATTGAAGCTGAGCTTGTTAATGCGTTAAAGGGCAAAGCCAACCAGCCGCAGGTGCTGGTGCGTGTCATCAAAAACAATACGTCTAACGTGACCGTGATTGGCGAGGTGACTACCAGCACGTTGATGCCGTTGACCGCGCGTGGCGAACGTTTGCTGGATGCGCTGGCGTCGGCAGGCGGTGTGAAGCAGCCGGTCGATAAAATGACCTTGCAGCTTACCCGTGGCGCTCAGATGGATGCGTTGCCGCTGGATGTCATCATCCGCGATCCGAAACAGAATATCGCGTTGCAGCCTGGCGATGTGATTACGGCGCTGTTCCAGCCGCAGAGCTTTACGGTGATGGGCGCTACTGTCAAGAATGATGAGATTAATTTTGAAGCCAAGGGTATTTCTCTGGCTCAGGCGCTGGCTCGTTCCGGTGGGTTGGATGATAACCGTGCGGATTCTCGCGCTGTGTTTATATTCCGGTTGGAAGATCCTAAGGCGCTGGATTGGGCCACGCCGCCCAAGACTACGCCGGATGGCAAGGTGCCGGTTATTTATCAGCTGAATCTGAAAGATCCTGCGAGCTTTTTTGTGGCGCAGAGTTTTCCGATAGATAACAAGGATGTGTTGTATGTGTCGAATGCGCCTGCGGCGGATTTGCAGAAATTTTTGAATATTGTTGTGTCTGTGATTTATCCGATAGTTAACGCTGGTTCAATCAAGTTTTAGTGTTTGGTTAATTTCGTAAACTACGAAGCTACGTGTCGGGATGGATAATTTTGAAGCAAAAAATGACTAAAAAAATTGCAGTAATCGGCCACTCATTCCGATTCCCAAGTACCAGCACCAGTAACTATTGGTCGGACTTGCTGGCCGGGCGTGATCTGGTGACGGAAGTGGATCCTACCCGCTGGGCGATGGATACGTTCCGCCATAAAGAAAAAACGAATCCCGGTACCAGTTATACATTCGCAGCCGGTTCTATCGGCGATGCGTCGCAGTTCGATGCGGGCTTTTTCGGTATCTCGCCGCGTGAAGCAGCACTAATGGATCCGCAACAGCGCCTGCTGCTCGAAATGAGCTGGGAAGCGTTTGAAAATGCCGGTGTTAAACCTTCTTCCTGGCGCGGCAGTCAATGCGGCGTGTATATCGGTATCGCCAGCAGCGATTATGCTTTCCGTCTCGCCGATGATCTGGCTACGATAGATTCAACTACCGCCACCGGTAACACCGCCAGCATCGCGGCCAATCGCCTTTCGTATGTGCTGGATCTGCGCGGCCCGAGCATGGCTATCGATACGGCCTGTTCTTCTTCCATGGTGGCGTTTCATCAGGCCTGTCAGTCCATACTTTCCGGTGAGTGCACC
>Ga0206873_1251_pt1 | contig 14807 bp, 12 predicted proteins | sample Alteio_BWOrgCont_11_FD_152631 | JGI IMG/M metagenome (GOLD analysis project Ga0206873, IMG submission 152631) | Enriched cells from forest soil in Barre Woods Harvard Forest LTER site, Petersham, Massachusetts, United States -... | ecosystem: Environmental > Terrestrial > Soil > Temperate forest >...
CACAATGGCATTGTGGAGGTCGTCGGTTCGAGCCCGATCGGCTCCACCAGTCGCTACATGGCCCGGACCCAAAACAGGTGTAAGTTCGACAACGGGCCGGGGTCGGGTTAGGGTGGGTGGATGAAGGGCGAAGTCGTTTACCTGTATGCGTTTGACGTCGCGAACGAGATCGTGACGCCGCGGGTACCGGAGATTTTGTCGGCCAAGCCATTTCCGTTTGAGATCCGGATGGACCGGATGCTGCCGAAGGACGTGCCGCTGCACCGGCCCTTGGCGATTGAGCCACCGCCGCTGCCGGGGCGGTTGTTTGGCCAGCCGATGCGGGAGTTGATCCGGGTGTACGACGTGGGGGTGGTTACAGTAATGGTCCGGGTCGGATTTGAAGCAGGGGCGCTGGGGGATTTGCTGCCGTACCACCAGCCGAAGCTGGAGGATGGCCGGAGCCTCGATGCGGTGGCTCAGGAATTGTGCGCGGGTGTGTGCGAAAGCTTGAAGGATTCGATGGTCGGGCGCTCGGAGACCTTGCCACCGGCGGAGGCATATACGGTGTTTTGCCTGACCGACCTGGGCGGGACGCAGGACGCAAATGCGTGGCTGGGCGGGCAGCGGCGCGAGGTGGCGGGATTGCTGACGGAAACGCCCGCGGAAAAATTGAGTGAGATGCAGGTGGCCGAGGTGACACGCATCCATCGTTCGTTTGAGAACACGGACTTGGCAGTGATCGACTGGGACGCGGCGCTGGTGGTGGACCTGACGGGCTATGTGGACGATGTGCTCTACGCGCTGGAGCTGGCGAATTTGCAGTTGGAGGAGTTTCGCATGATGGACCAGCGGCTGGACCGGTACCTGGAGCGGGCGTACCAGGATTTGGAGCGGTCGCGGCGGTCGTGGTTCGACCGGTCGGTGCGGTCGCTGGGGCGGTTGCGGCGGCTGCGGATGGATTTGACGAAGCTGACGGACGAGGTGACGCACATCACGAAATTTTTCGGGGACTGGCACCTGGCGCGGGTGTATGTCGGGGCGCGGGAGCGGTTTTACCTGGAGCAGTGGCGCAGCAGCGTGGAGCAGCGGCTGGCGCAACTGGACCAGCTTTACAGCGTGTCGCACTCGGAAGTAAACGAGAAGCGGATGCTGGTGCTGGAGGTTATTATTGTCGTGTTTTTCGCGATTGACCTGCTGCTGCTGTTCTACGGGAAGCGGTAATGGGCGGACGACACGGCGGCCGTCCCTAAATGGGGCGGCCAATTGGCCCCCTAAACGATGGGGAGCGGGGGCTTGACTTGGGGGCGGGTTTCGGGCGCAATGGTCGTTTTGCTTTATCCGAGCGCCCATGGTTTACCGCCCCTCCAAGAAGAAAACGACGCCCGAACTGCCGGGATCACCCTTTCCGGCCAACCGGCCGGACGCCGACCCGCTGGAAGGGCCGCTGCAGGGCGTCACGCGCGGGGATGATTTGCGTGCGGGCGACGACCGCAACCTGGTGGAGGTGGACCAGAACTTCGCGGAGGCGGACATGGAGGACCGCGCATGGCTGTTCTGGCGGAAATACCGCGGGGTAGTGCAAGGGCTGGTTATTTTGGTGGCTCTGGCCGTGATCGGTTGGGGAGCCTGGCATTTTTATCAAAAAGAGGCGCTCGCGCAGACGCAGGCGGGGTACCAGCAGGCCGTCACCGGCGGTGATTTGCTGGCCTTCGGGCGGGCGAACGCGGGCACGCCGCTGGGGCAGATCGCGCTGGTGGAGGGCGCGGACGCGCTGTACACCAAGGGTCAATTTAAAGAGGCGGCGGCGGCTTATGCCGAGGCGTCGACCGCCTGGACGGGCCAGTCGTTGAACCAGCGCATCCGGATGGGGCAGGCGCTTTCACTGGTGCGCAGCGACGACACCGCCGGGGGCCAGCAGGCGCTGGAGGCGATCGTGAATGATGGGCAAGTGACGGATAATTTTCGGGCCGAGGCGGGTTATTACCTGGCGGTGCTGGCGTTGAAGGCTGGCGATTCGACCGGGGCGCGTTCATGGATTGAGCGCGTCGGGGCGCTGCCCGAACCGGGCGTATGGGGCCGTGAGGCGACGGATCTGGCCCAACTGGCGCCGGTGCTGGGCTTGATCAAGGCGAGCACGCCGTCGCTCGCACCCGAGACCTCGATATCGGCTCCGGGCCTTTCGCCTTTCAGCCAACCGCCGCCAGCAGCGCAGCCGACCGGCACGACGACAGCGCCAAACGCGCTGGGTTTGCCGGCGCAGGCTCCGGCGAAGTAAGCGCATTTTCCTGCGCGGAGTTTGGCCGGCTTTAGCGGAGACGGGCGGGCCAGAGGTCGCGGAAGGAATAGGCGAGATACATGAACACGCCCACGGTGATGCCGCAATCGGCGAGGTTGAAGGCGGGATAGCGGTAGCCGGGCAAGTGGAAGTCGAGGAAGTCCACCACGCGGCCGGTACCATGGGCGCGGTCGCAGAGGTTGCCGAGGATGCCGCCGCAGAGGAGGCCGAAGGCGTATTGCAAAAGGGGGCGGCGCAATTCGAGGTGGCGGCGGAAGATAAATATCGCCGCGAGCGCGAGCAGGCCCAGTCCGCCGAGCCATTGCGAGTAACCGGCAAAGATGCCCCACGCGGCGCCGGCGTTGGAGATGTTGACGAGGTAGAAAAATCCGTCGAGAACGGGAATGGGCGGAGGATTGAAGTACGTGTCGGGATCAATGTGGCGCACGATCCAGAACTTGGTCAACTGGTCGGCGGTGAAGAGGGTGACGGCGGTGGCCCAAAAGCGGAGGTAGGCGCGCGCGCCACTGGCCGGCGCGAGCGGGGCGGTGCGCGTGAGGGACTCGGGCGCCAGGGGGCGCGGGAGCGGATCAGGCCTCGGCGTCATCTTCGGCCAGGGCGGCGGCGTCCTCAGTCGTGGCTTCGCCAAACACGCCGACCGAAGAACCGCGATGGACGCCAAAGCGGCGCTGCTTTTCGAGCTCCTTCTGGCCCTCGAGCGAGTAGCGGGTGAAGGGCACGGCGTTGAGGCGCTCGGGGGAAATCGGCGCGGCGGTGATTTCGCAAATGCCGTAGGCGTTCTTGCGCATGCGCTTGAGAGCCTCCTCGATTTCGTAGAGCAGCTCCTGCTCGCTGGAGACAAGGCTGAGGGCGAAGTCGCGGTCGAAGGTGGTGCTGCCGGCGTCGGCCATGTGCTGGCTGTAGCCGGAGAGGTCGCCGGAGTCCTCCTTGGAGGAGCGCTTGAGGGTTTCTTGGGTGTGGAGGTCAAGGCCCTGGCGGATTTTTTCACGCAGCTCAACGAGCTGTTTATAATACTTCCGCCATTTCTGCGGAATTTTTTCGTCGTCCATCATTTGGGCGACAGAGATGGACTTGTTGGTCTTGGGGGGCGTGGCGACGCCGAGGATGTCCGCCAGCGAGGCCGCGCCAAGGGTGCGGTTTTTGCGGGGCTTGGCCAGCGGGGCAGGCGCGGGCGCAACCTTGGGCTTGGCAAAAGGCGGCGCGGACTGGCTGGCAGCGGGGAGCGGCTTCAGCGGCGGGGTGTCGCCGGAGGATTTGGGCTTTTCCAGGCGGCGGTTCTTGATGATTTCGCGCACGTCATCGAGCGTGAAGACGATCGGGGTGTTTTTGCGCGAGCGGATTTTAAAGATGGCGGGAGTGCTTTTGCGTTTGCGGGCGTTGAGCACCAGGGCCTTGGTTTCCGGATCCGGGTCGGCGACCGGGGCGGTTTCGGGCTTGAGAGGCACGGGCGTGATTTTCGACATGGGATAAAGGGTTTTGCCTTTGACCGGGACTGCCGCGGGAGCGGGGACGGGAGCCGCGGCCTTCGGTGCGAGCTTGGCCGGCGGCGGGACGGTGGCCTTGGCGGGCGGCTGGGGCTTCGTCTTCGGGGCTGGCTTGGACACGGCCTTGGCCGGCTTTTTCGTGGGAATGGGTTTTTTCATAACGAGAGGGGAATAACTCGCTGGGTGAATAGACAGGGTTAAAAAAATCAGGTCTTTTGCGAAGCGAATTTTGCCAGCAACGCGCCGCGGTCGCGAGCACAGACTTTTTCCTCGAAGCCTTCGACGGCAAAAAGCTCGGGGACCCAGCGCCAGCAACGGGGGCAGCGCAGGAGACCGGAATCGGCGGCGGGAGCGGTGGCGATGTCGATGGTCGAGGCGGAATCCTCCGTCAGACGCAGTTCCACCTGCGAGACGATGAACCATTCGGGCAGGACGGCGGCGTGGCGGCGCAGCAGGGGCATCAACTCGGCGGCCGCGGGGCCGGAAAGGGTGACGACGGCGTCGAGGGACTTGCCGATTTTCTTTTCCTGGCGGAGGACTTCGAGCTTTTCGTTCACGCGCTCGCGGAACTTCAGGATGGCTTCGACGTCGGCGGACGCCTGGGCGAAATCGGGCGACGCCCACGCGGCATCAGCCACGGGCCAGGGCTGGAGGTGGATGGAATCGTCGGAGAAATCAGTATTGGCGGTGAGGTGCGAGAAAGCTTCGTCGGTCGTGAAGGGAAGGACGGGGGCAAGCAGGCCGAGGAGGGCGCGGAGGGTGGCGTGAATGGCGGTCTGCGCGGCGCGGCGCTCGGGCGACTCGGGCGCGAAGGTGTAGAGGCGGTCCTTCAGGATGTCGTGATACTGGCGCGAAAGAGTGACAGAGATGAACTGGTCGATGGCCTTGACGCCAAGGTGGAAGTTGTAGTCGTTAAACGCGGTGGTGACTTCGGTGACGAGGCCGTGGAGCTTGTGCAACACCCATTTTTCGAGCGGGGTGAAATACTCCGGGCCGGTGGCATCGTGCGCGGGGTCGAACCCGGCGAGGTTGCCGAGCTGGTACATGAGGGTGTTGCGCAGCCCGCGGTAGGTGTTGGAAACGTGCGTGAAGATGTTTTCGGAAAGCGTGATGTCCTGGCGGAAATCCTCGGAGGCAATCCACAGGCGGATGAGGTCCGCCCCGTATTTCTTGACGTAGTCGTCGGCGGTCTGCGGCTTGCCGTCGCTCTTGGAAAGTTTTTTGCCTTTTTCATCCACCACGAAGCCGTGGGTGAGGACGGCCCGGTAGGGCGGGGTGCCGTCGGTGGCGAGTGCCGTCCAGAGCGAGCTTTGGAACCAGCCGCGATGCTGGTCGGAGCCTTCGAGATAAAGATCGGCGGGAAAATGAAGCGTGGGGTTGAGCTTGAGGACAGCCTGGTGCGAGCAGCCGGAGTCGAGCCAAACATCGAGGGTGTCGGCGCTTTTCTTGAGGGGGCGCGGCCAGGACTTCGCGGCCTCGATGCCGTCGAGAAGTTTCTCGGCATCCTGCTCGAACCAGAGGTTGGAGCCGCCGCGCGCAAATTTGTCGGCCAGCGCGCGGATGACGGCCGGGTCGAGGCGGGCTTCGCCGGCGGCGTCGAAGAAGGCGGGGATGGGCACGCCCCAGGCGCGCTGGCGGGAGATGCACCAGTCGGGCCGGCTTTCGACCGCGCCGCGGATGCGGTTTTCGCCACCGGCGGGAATCCACTGGACGGACGCGATGGAATCCTTGGCGAGCGTGCGGAGGGAATACTCGACGCGGCCATGGGCGTCGGCAAAGGGGCGGTCGAGGCCGATGAACCACTGGTCCATGGCGCGGAAAATGACCGGGGTTTTCGAGCGCCAGCAGTGGGGGTATTGGTGCGAGTAAGGCGTGTTGGCGAGGAGCGCGCCGCGGGCGGTCAGCATTTCTAGCACCTTGTCGTTGGCGGGGCACTTGCCGGGCTTGCCCTCGAGGACGGAGACGCCGACGAGTTCGGCGGGAACACGGCCATCGTTGACATAAAAGCCCTTGTCATCGAGCGGGCAGTAAATGACTTCGGTGGCGTCCTTAAAGCCGTGAACTTCGGCCAGCGTTTTTGAGTATTTGAGGCCGGTCTGGTAGTCTTCGAGGCCGTGGCCGGGCGCGGTATGGACGGCGCCCGTGCCGGTGTCCATCGTCACATAATCAGCGAGGACGATGGGCGAGGCGCGGTCGATGAAAGGATGGCGGGCTCTTATTCCAAACTCCTCGAACTGGCGTCCCTTGAACTGTTGGCAAATCTGAGGAGGGTTTGCTGGGTCAAAAACTCCTGAAGTGGAAACGGCAGCAATAAAATTCTCCAGCAACGGCTTTGCCACGATATAGTGTTCACCCTTGGCTTTGGCTTCTCCCGCTGTGGCGTTGATCACGACATAGTCAACGTCAGGGTTAACCGCGATGGCGAGGTTGGCGGGGAGTGTCCAAGGTGTGGTCGTCCAAATTACAAAATAGAGAGGTGTTTCCAGTATGAGGCTTAATTCCTCAACATCGATATTGGGCACCGGAAACTTGACATAGATAGACGGGCTGACGTGGTCCTTGTATTCGATTTCAGCTTCGGCGAGGGCGGTTTCGCAGGGGATGGACCAATAGACGGGCTTCTTGCTGCGGTAAACGAGGCCGCGCTCGACGAACTGGGCGAAGGCGCGGAGTTCCGCGGCTTCGTACGCGGGGGCCATCGTCTTGTACTCGTGGGCCCAGTCGGCCAGGACGCCGAGGCGCTGGAACTGCGCGCGCTGTTTCTCGATGTAGCGGGCGGAAAAAGTCGCGCACTCGGCGCGGAGCTCGGCGGGGGTGAGGGATTTCTTGGCCTCGCGGAGTTCCTTGGAGACCTTGTGCTCGATGGGCAGGCCGTGGCAGTCCCAGCCGGGGACGTACGGGGTGCGGTGGCCGCGCATGGCCTGGAAGCGCAGGACGGTGTCCTTGAGGAGCTTGTTGAGCGCGGTGCCGATGTGGACATCGCCGTTGGTAAAGGGCGGGCCGTCGTGCAGGACGAAGGCGGGGTGCGCGGCGTTTTTTTCCTGCACGCGCGGGTAGAGGCGGATTTTTTCCCAGTGGGCGAGGCGCTCGGGCTCGCGGGCGGTGAGGTTGCCCCGCATGGGGAAGTCCGTGCGCGGGAGGTTGAGCGTGTCCTTCAGTTGCATGATGCGGCGCGGCGGGAAAAGCGGGATGAGTGGGCGTGGAGCGGGTGTGATACGGCAGTGCGGAAAGCCGGAAGCGGTTCCGGGCAAAGGGTAAAATTTTGGCTTTTTCGGCGGGTGAGTCAAGGTCAACCCACCTCCAAGAATAATTGCGCTCCGGCTGCTTAAGCAGGATAATGCCGCAGAACCCCGTGAAGATTCTGGCTAAAATACCCTGGCTGGCGATTGCTGGCGTGACCCTGGCGTGCGCGGCGGCGTTCGGTCAGCCGAGTGTTTCAGTCAATCCCGCAACCGCGTTGGGTAAACCGGCCAACCTGACATTGTCGATTCGGTGTCTGGCGCAGGACATCAAAGTGGGCGATCCGATTCCGATTGAGTTTACCATCACCAATGAGGGGACCGACGATTATCTTTATTTGGACCGGAATTATGACCGGTTATTCGGGCGGATGTGGGAATACTCGTTGGGCGCGCAAAATGCCTTGGGAAAGGAGATGCCGAATCCCGAGACGGTGAGAGGGGACGGCGGAGGGTTGGGCACGCACGGGAAACTGGCGCCGGGGGCTTCGTTTCAGAAGACGATTGATTTAAACCTTTGGGCGATGATTCGCGCGCCGGGGGTGTATCAGGTCACCGGCACTTACGACATGAGCAAAGCGAACTTCAACAATACCCAAGGGAGCGTGGCGTCGAAGCCGATCAGCATCACGGTGCACCCGCGCACACCGGCGGAGATGGACGCGTATGTTGATGGTTTATTGTCAGAACTGACAGTCGCCTTGAACAACGAGGAGTGGCCGAATGAGGTAGTGGTAAAGCTGATGTACACCGGAAGTCCGAGAATTGTGCCGGGGCTGCTGGATTTAATGTATCAGACCAATGAGAGCGCTGGTTGGGTCTCGCAGGCGATTTTGTATTACGTGCCGACGTCGCCCGCGGTTTTGGAGCTGTTGTTGGATACCGCGGCGAAACGCGGTCTGACGTCGAGCATGGATTACATCCTGCGCAACTATGGAACCGGGGATATGGCGAAGTCCGCCATCACACCGAAAGAAATGCAGCCCGCGATTGCGCGGTCGCTGGCGGAGGATAATCCCGGCGGTTGGGAACCGGGAGCGCTGGCGGCGCAGCACTACGGCAACGATGCCTACACTCCGCGCCTTATTGCCATCGCGGAGCAGCCGAGGGCGGCGCAAGGAATCCCGGAGCATTCCGGGCGGATCCAGGCCATTTACGCTCTGGCATTGAACCGCAATGACGATTCGGTGATGGAATTAAAGAAACTGCTGGCGTCTCCCGACTCGGCGACGCGCAGCGAGGTGGCCATGGCCATTCGGATGTCCTACCTGTATCGCGGCGACTCCCTTGGGCGGCCGTTGCTAAAGGACGATTTTGACGAATCTTACCAGAAGGATCCCAACGCGAACAATCTGGCCAAAACCGGGACGTCCAATTAGAAAGCCCCCATGCTAAAACGACTGGCACACCTGTGTTTGAAGACCAGCCGACTCGAGGAGATGGCGGCGTTTTACCGCGACGGCCTGGGCGCGACGGTGAAGTTCCGCTATCTGGCGAAGGACGGCTCGCCGCTGGGTTACTACATCGCGCTGGGGGAAATGAGTTTCGTGGAGATTTTCGACCATGCGCACGCGCACCGGCGCAGCGGGTCGGCCAAGCCGCTGGAGGCGTTGCAGGAACTGCCGGACCCGTGGCTGGCGCGGTTCAACCATTTTTGCCTGCAGGTGGAGGACCTGGACGCGTATGTGGCGGGGCTGGAGGCGCGGGGCGTCACGGTGACGGGGCGGAAGACCGGGAACGACCATTCGCGGCAGGCCTGGGTGAAGGACCCGGACGGCAACCTGATTGAGTTGCAGGAGTACACGGCGCAGAGCCGGCAGTTGACCGGCGAGGACTGGCAGGAGGGGTGAAGGCGGCGAAGGGCCGGGGATAAGGTGGTGGGTCAGTTTGCCATCCATCTGGAGGGATGCGCTCCGTCGCGTCCTCTTCTTTAATTCAAACTGACTCACCACCAAGGATAAAGTCGAATTGACGAGGGTGCCCGGGCGGTTATGCTGCGGGGCATGAGTTTGCTGGAATTGAAACAGGAAGTGTGCCGCTTGAGCAAACGGGACCGGCAGGAGTTGTTCGCCTACCTGCTGCGCTTGCGGCATGAACCCCCGGAATGGCGCCGCGGCACGGCCAAGCGCATTCAGGCGATGAAGACAGGGCGGAGAGTTTCGCTAGAGGCGTTGGAAGCTGTAGTGGGCTAAATACCGTAACGTCCGGCCAAATGATGGAATAAACTGGCGAAAAGAGACGGTGAATTTTTCGATCTGAATCGTTAAGGATAAATATCCGCACGCTGATTGCCGTGACACGCTTAATCCAGTGCCTTGTGCTCGTCGGGTGCCTGCTGGGGGCAAGCACCGCGGGGGCTAGGCTGCTGCCAATTGGTGAGATAGCCAAGGCTGGTCTGTTGGATGAAAACCCGGAGCATTTGGGCATACTCCTAAAATGGGGTAGCGTCGGCGCGGTAGTCAGTATGGACGGAGGCCGAACGTGGAAAATAGCTACGATGCGGAAATTGCCGGCGTCGCTCAAGGAACTACCGGTCTCGGGACCGGTGCGCTATTCAATTGGCGAAGATGATTACCAGTTTCAGAGGTCGGATGATGCCGGGCATACATGGACGGACGCCTCGCCATGGAAGCTGGTTCAGTTTGCGGGAAAAGCTCATTTTCGCTCGGAATATGAGCAATATTTGACCGAGCACGGGCACTGGCTGCCGAATTATTCCGGCTGGCCCTATGTCTTTGGTGCCAGCCTCGTCGGCTGGACGATGCTGGGAGTGTTTTTTGGCCGAGCAAACGGGCGCTCCGTGAAATGGATATGGCTGCAATCGGTTTTGGTGGCCCTGATTTTAGGTTTTGGCAGTTTTTTGCTAAACGCCTATTTTCAAGCGATCTTCAAAAGTGGACAATGGACGTACCGGAGTGTTGAGTGGGCTGATAGTTTGGCGTATCCGCTGTGGCCGCTTGGGGTGTTTTTACAACTGACCGGAAATGCATGGCTGGCGCCTTTGTTCGCTTTTATCTGCATCACGGCTACCGCACTCTATTTTAACGTAATGGACGGTGTGACCGACCCGCGAGTCCATGAAGCGCTTAGGGTCGTTCGGCTAATATCGTTGGTGGGCATGTTGCTGCTCGTAGTCACGGCGATATTGCCAGGCTATGGATGGATGCCTAAAGCTTAACCGTTGCGTCACCAAAGCCTTGTAGAAAAAACTGGCCAAATGGCGGGAGGTGGCCTAGCTTGGGTTTGCCTCGCTAAAGATATCCACCAACTTCCCTTTTCCCATGGCCACCTCCCTCGACCAGTTGAAGCAGTTCACGAAAGTCGTCGCCGATTCGGGCGACTTTGAGAGCATCAAGGCGTACAAGCCGCAGGACGCCACGACCAACCCGTCCTTGATTTACAAGGCGGTCGAGATGGCCGAGTACAAGCCGCTGCTGCTGGCGACGATCAAGGACTTGCAGACGGTGACGCTCCCGGCGGACCAGAAGGTGAAGATGGTCGTCGATAATCTGCTGGTGGCGTTTGGCGAAAAGATTTTGCAAATCGTGCCGGGCCGGGTTTCGACCGAAGTGGACGCCCGCCTGTCGTTTGACACGGCGGCGACGCTGGAAAAGGCGCGCTACATCATCGGGCTGTACGCGAAGAAGGGCATCCCGAAGGAGCGCGTGCTGATCAAGATCGCCTCGACGTGGGAGGGCATCAAGGCGGCGGAGATTTTGACGAAAGAGGGCATCCACTGCAACCTGACGCTGCTGTTCTCGATGGCGCAGGCCATCGCGTGCGCGGAGGCGAACGTGCAGTTGATTTCGCCGTTCGTGGGACGCATTTACGACTGGTACAAGGCGAAGGAGAAGAAGGAATACACCGGGGCGGACGATCCGGGCGTGCAGTCGGTGCGGGCGATTTACGCGTATTTCAAAAAATTCGGCTTTAAGACCGAGGTGATGGGGGCGAGCTTCCGGAACACGAATCAGATCGTGCAACTGGCGGGGAGCGACCTGCTGACCATCAGCCCGAACCTGCTGGCGGAGCTGGCCAAGAGCGAAGCGCCGGTGACGCGGCAGTTGACGCCGGAGTGGGCCGCGGCGCAGAACATCAAGAAAGTGGACATGAGCGAGAAGGTGTTCCGCTGGATGTTCAACGAGGACCCGATGGCGGTGGAGAAGACGGCCGAGGGCATCCGGGTGTTCGGCGCGGACATCAACAAGCTCGAAGCGGAGATCGCGAAGGCGCTGTAGCCAGGAGAATCCGGCGGGTTGTGCTTGCGCCGGAGGGCGCGGGCTGGCAAAGGAATGGGCAAAACCATGCCGGAATTCTTTGCATCCAACGGACGACTGGGGCGCGGGCTGTTCGCGTTCCGGGCCATTATTGTCCTCGCCATCTGGGCGGGGCTGGCGCTGGGCGCGCTGCACTACGTGGGCTATGCCTGGCCGAAGGCCTACCAGCAGGCGCAGTTTTTGGCGGACCAGGGCAAGACGCCGGAAAAGCCGGCGCCGGGCGCGCCGGCGAAGCCGCAGCCGGACTACCGGCTGGCGGGGTTTGACCGCACGGCGCTGGGGGCGGTCTCGGTCTATCTGGCCATTGTGATCAGCCTATTTGGCTCGGGGGTGCTGTTGATTCAGGTGATCAACCGATTGCGGGATCTGGGCTGGCCGGGCTGGTACTGCCTGGTGATGCTGCTGCCGCTGATTGACGTGCTGCTGTTGCAGCGCGGTTATGATGGCGTGTGGTGCGGCATTGCGGCGACGCCGACGGTAATGTTTATCGGGGCGTTGCTATTTTTGCCGGGCCGCGGTGGCCTTGCTGAAGATGAAGAGACCGAACACGCCGGAGCGCATTAACGGAATGCAGAGTGCTGAGTGCGGAATGCTGAATTCACCGCAAAGGCGCGAAGAGCGCGAAGAACAGAAATAAAGATTTTACCGCAGAGTGCGCTGAGAGCGCAGCGCGATAGATGATAAGTGATAATCGGCTGAAGATCCGTCGTAACTTACTTGATGACGGTGAGCTTGGCGGAGCTGCTCAGGGGAGGGGTGGGGCTTTGGGAATTAATGATGACGACCTTGTAGGTGCCGGTGTTGGTGAGGGTGGCGTTCGTGATGTACAGGATTGAGGTGGCGGTGTTGAGATTGGTGGTCGAATTGGTGTAACTGTTGGAAGGAATACCGCCGCCGCCGAAGCTCCAGGTGAAGACAGGGATGGGATTGCCGCTGGCGACGACCTTGAGGGTCGTGCCGCTGCCCACTTTGACGAGGGTGGCTTTGAGTGGGGTGACGATGACCGGCGGGGTGAGCACCGTGAGCAGGAAGGGGCCGACCGCAGCGGGCTTGGGATTGAGGGGATTGCTGACGATGACGGTATAGTTGCCGTCGTTGGCGGCGCCGGTTTTGGCGATGGTGTAGGTGGTTTTGGTGGCGCCGGGGATGGCTTTGCCATTGAGCTGCCACTGGTATTTGAGGGCATTGCCGGTGGCGGAGACGGTGAAGGTCACGGAGCTGTTGGCGGAAATGGTGAGGTTGCCGCTGGCGTTAACGGTCAGGTTGCCGGAGGAGGCGGACAGGCCGGTGACGTTGGCGGGCGAGTTGATGGTGAGAGTGGCGGCCTTGCTGGAGACAGTCCCGAAGTCATTTATGGCAAGGGCGCGGAATTGGTCGTTGGTTTGGTCGATGGTGGTGTTATTGACGCTCAGGTTGGAGCCGGTGACGTTGGAGAAGCCACCGCCTTCAGTGAGATTGCTCCAGCCATTGCCGCCGTCGGTGGAGATTTGCCACTGGAAGGTGGGCGGGAGCGTGCCGCTGGCAGAGACTTTAAATGAGGCGGTCTGGCCTACGGTGACGGTGAGGCTGGCGGGCGAGGTGGTGACCTTGGGCGAGACGCCGAGGGCGAGGGTGGCGATGGCGCTGGTCACCGGGCTGCCGATGCCATTGGCCACGACCACGGTGTAGTTGCCGGCGTTGGCGGCGGTGACGTTGGCGATGGTCAGGGTGGAGGAAGTTCCATTGGAAGCGATAATCTTTTGTTTGAAGTACCACTGGAAGCCGGGCGCGGGATTACCGGTGGCGGTGACGGTGAAAGTGGCGGCATTGCCGGAGAGAACCACGGCGTTGACGGGTTGGGTCGTGATTTGAGGCGGGAAGAGGACAGTGAGGGTGACGGTGTCCGTGGCGGCGGTGTCGACGAAATTGCTGGCAAGGGCGCGGTACTGGCTGCCATTCAGGGCTGCGGTGGTGTTGCTGAGGGAGAGCGTGGCCGTGGACGAGCCGGAGATGTTGCCGCCGTCGGTCAGGTTGGCCCAAGGAGTGTCGTTGCCACCGATGTAGATTTGCCATTGGAACACGGGGGCGGGGAAGCCACTGGCGGCGGCGGTGAAGGTGGCCGTGTTGCCGGTGATCACGGTCTGGCTCGTGGGCTGGGTGATGATGGCGGGCGCGGAGTTGACGGTGAGGTTGGCGGCGGTGCTGGTGTCGAAACCGAGGAAGTTGGTGGCGACGGCGCGGAATTGGTTGCCCAACATGCTGGCGGTCGTGTTGGCAACAGACAGGTTCGCCGTGGCGGAGCCGGTGACGTTGCCATCATCGGAGAGGTTGCCCCAAGTGGTGCCGCCGTCGGTGGAGATCTGCCACTGGAACGCGGGAGCGGGATTGCCGCTGGCGGTTACATTGAAGGTGGCGGTATTGCCGGAAATAAGGGCGACGTCGACGGGTTGAGTGGTGATTTGCGGCGGGAACTGGACGGCGAGGACAGCCGGGGTGGTGGTGCCGGTGCCGGCGACATTGATGGCGAGGGCGCGGAATTGATTTCCGTTCAGGGCAGCCGTGGTGTTGCTGAAAGTGAGCGTGGCGGTCGCGGAACCGGAAATGTTGCCGCCATCAGTGAGATTGCCCCAAGTCACGCCGCCATCGGTCGAAATTTGCCACTGGAAGGAAGGCGTGGGGAAGCCGCTGGCGGAGGCGGTGAAGGAGGTCGCGTTGCCGGTGATAATGGTCTGGTTGCCGGGCTGGGTGGTGATGGAGGGCGGAACATTGACCGTGAGGGTTACCGCATTGCTAATAACAGAATTGAAAACGTTTGTCACAATGGCGCGGAATTGATTTCCCGATATGAGCACCGTCGTGTTGCCAAGGGTCAAAGTGAGGTTGGCCGATCCGGAAACATTGCCGCCGTCGCTTAAATTCCCCCAAGTTGTGCCGCCATCGGTTGATATCTGCCATTGGATAGCCGGGATGGGATTGCCGCTGGAGACGATGGTGAAGGTGGCATTGGCGCCGACGACAACCGTTACGGGGGTGGGCTGGGTTGTGATGTTGGCCGCAGGAGAGCTAGCTTGGACGACGACGAAGCCGGGAACGCCCGCGTTGGTGGTGGCAAACACGCCGAGGTCGACGCCGGTGGGCGAAATTTTGCGGGTGGCGCTCGTGTTGGCGCAAATAAAGAGGTTTCCGCCGCTGTCAAAAAACAGGCCGGCCGGCCCGCTAATGCCCGAGACGGCCAGATGACCGAGATTCACGCCGGCGGGGGAGTATATTTGGACGGTGTTGGAGCCCTGATTGGCGACGTAGAGGTTGCCTGTGAGGTCGAACGCGATGCCTGTAGGCTGGCTAATGTTGGCGGAGGCGAAGGTGCCCAGGCTTGCACCAGTCGGGGAAAACTTTTGTACAATGGTGCCGCCTTGATTGCTAACGTAGAGATTGCCGGTGGAGTCGAAAACCAGGCCCCAAGGTTGGGATCCGGTGTGTGCAAAAACGCCGAGATCGGTTCCAGTCGGGGAAAACTTCTCGACAGTGCCGCTGGAGTTATTGGAGGCGT
>Ga0206873_1250_pt1 | contig 14690 bp, 14 predicted proteins | sample Alteio_BWOrgCont_11_FD_152631 | JGI IMG/M metagenome (GOLD analysis project Ga0206873, IMG submission 152631) | Enriched cells from forest soil in Barre Woods Harvard Forest LTER site, Petersham, Massachusetts, United States -... | ecosystem: Environmental > Terrestrial > Soil > Temperate forest >...
CAACGAAGCCGCCGCCGCATAATTCATTTACACGTACAGTAAAATCATGTAAAAAAGCAGCCTGTTAGGCTGCTTTTTTATTAATTGTCATCCCCGCCTTCGCGCGGGGATCTCAGGCTGCAAACTCTGTAGCCCTAGATCCCGGATCAAGTCCGGGATGACAAAGGAGAGAGAAGATGAAACTATCCGGTGTGTGTGGGTTATTTCTGGCAGCTATAGTTGCCGTAGCCTCCGCCTATGCGCAAGAAGACATCGTCCCGAAATCGCGCAGCGACCTGACATTCTCCTATGCGCCGGTAGTCAAAAAAGCTGCGCCGGCGGTGGTCAATATCTACACCAAGCAGCATGTGACGGTGACTGACAGCATATCACCTTTCATGAATGACCCGTTCTTCCAGCAGTTTTTCGCGCAGCAGGGACTTACCTTCGGTGGTCGCGCGCGCGAACAGGTCGTCAGCTCGCTCGGTTCGGGCGTGCTGATCAAGCCCGACGGGATGATCGTCACCAGCTATCATGTAGTTCAGGATGCGCAAAAAATCACCGTGGTGCTGTCCGACAAGCGCGAATTCGAAGCGACGGTGGTGTTGAAAGATCCCAAATCCGATCTCGCTTTCCTTAAAATCAGTACGCCCGAACCGTTGCCGTTTCTTGAAATGCGTGACTCGGACACGCTCGAAGTCGGCGATCTGGTGCTGGCTATCGGCAACCCGTTCGGTGTGGGGCAGACGGTGACCAACGGTATCGTTTCGGCGCTGGCGCGCAAGGCCGAAGGCGTATCGGATTACCAGTTTTTCATCCAGACCGATGCGGCGATCAATCCGGGTAATTCCGGCGGCGCGCTGGTCGATATGAACGGCAGGCTGGTCGGTATCAATACCGCGATTTATTCGAAATCCGGCGGTTCGCTCGGCATCGGCTTTGCTATCCCCGCCAACATGGTGCGTTCGCTCGAAGGCAGCAAAGTGCAGGGCGGACGGGTCGTGCATTCGTGGCTCGGTATGTCGACGCAGGCCGTCACACCTGAAATCGCCGAATCGATAGGCATGAAATCGGCACAAGGCGTTATCGTTAAAAGCATGTATCCCGACTCTCCGGCTGAAAAGGCAGGTATCAAAGTAGGCGATATCATTCTGTCGGTGAATGGTGCGGCCATCGCCAGCGACGAAGACCTGCAATACCGCCTAGTGTTATCGAAAATCGGCGAGACCGGTACCTTCAAGATACTGCGAAACGGCACGCCTGAAACCATCGAAGTCGTGCTTGCCGAACCACCGGAAAATCCCAAGCGCGATCTGCGCACACTCAGCGGTCGCACACCACTGAGCGGATTGACGGTCGCCAATTTATCGCCGGCGCTGGCCACTGAGCTCGGCATAGATATGGGCGCTACCGGCGTGGTGGTGGCCGGTGTAGGCAAAAATAATACCGGCCTCAATATAGGATTGCAGCCGGGCGATATTATCCTCGAAATCAGCGGTACCAAAATCACTTCTTCTGAGCAATTGGAAGCGGTCATGAAAAAGAGTGCCAACGGCTGGCAGATCGCGTATCGTCGCGGGGGTAACGTGTTGGTTCTTACGGTGAAGATGTAATTATGGATTTCATGGCTTTGATCTATGTGGCGGTGGGCGGTGCAGTCGGTGCAATGTGCCGCTATCTCGTCGGCAGTTTGATCAACAAATTCAATACCGGCGATTTTCCCTTCCCGACTTTCGCTATCAATATCAGCGGGTCGTTCCTGATGGGTGTGTGGATCGGCGTGATGGCGCTTATGCTGCCGGGGCGGGCGAAAGAATTGCATTTGCTGCTCGCTATCGGCGTGCTGGGGGGGTATACCACTTTCTCCACTTTCTCGCTCGAATCCTACATGCTGATCGAAAAAGGCCTGTGGTCGCAGGCGGCGTTTTACATGATCGGCTCGGTAACGCTTTCCATTTCAGCGCTGTTCGCCGGCATGTGGCTTTTGCGTTCAATAAACGGATAATATGACACAGCTTCATACCATCAAGGAAGACGATGACGATATCCGGCTCGATCGCTGGTTCAAGCGTCATTACCCCGGATTTCCGCATGCGCTGCTGGAGAAATATTTGCGCAAGGGGCTGATTCGCGTCGATGAGAAAAAAGCCAAAACCTCGGACCGCGTACAGGCGGGGCAGGTGATACGTTGTCCGGAACTGGAAGTTGCGACGACGCCCAAGCTCAAACGCGCCATCAGCGAAGACGATATGCAGGAAGTGCGCAAATGGGTGCTGTATAAGGACGCCAATGTCATCGTTATCAACAAGCCATTCGGGCTTGCCGTGCAGGGTGGTACGAAAATTACGCGCAGCCTCGATGATTTGCTCGATGGGTTGATGTTCGATGCCACCGAACGCCCGAAATTAATTCACCGCATCGACCGCGATACCAGCGGCGCATTGGTGTTAGCGCGCAACCGCAAAGTGGCGGCGCTGCTGGCCAAGAGCTTTGCCGGACGGTCGGACAATAAAATCGAGAAGACGTATCTGGCGCTGGTGAACGGCTCGCCGCTGCCGCCGTATGGCGTGATCGATCTGCCGCTGCTTAAAATTGCGCGCGCGGAAAATGACCGCGAGCAGGTTGAGGTCGACGAGGAAGAGGGTAAATTCGCCAAAACGGAATACAAAGTGATCGATACGTTGGCGCGCAAATTCGCGCTGGTGGAACTGAAACCGCTTACCGGACGCATGCATCAATTGCGTGTGCACATGGCGGCGATCAACTGCCCCATCGTCGGCGACCATAAATACGGCGGCGGAACCGATGAAGCGAAATCGCTCGGTGTTGAGAATATATTGCATTTGCATGCGCGGCGCATTGTTATCCCGGCGCTGGCCGGCGGCAAAAAAGTCGATGTGCTGGCGCCGCTACCACCACATATGAAGGCGAGTTTTCAGGCGCTGGGACTCGATATTCCGAAGGATCGATAATGGCAGCACAGCAAAATAAAATCGCGGATAACGTTCCGGCGCTCACGCCGCAAAAACATCCTTTCGCCGTGCCGACAAAAGCATTGGCCGAGGCGATTGCCAACGAATGGCAGGCAGGAGCCAAATACAGCGTCGCGAAAATGCCGCTGACTGCGCTCGCCTATACCGCAATCGACCAGATTGCCGGGCAGAAAGATACGATCGTCGAAGTGCTGATGGCCTATATCGATACCGATACGCTGAGTTACCGCGCAACCGGATCGGAAGCGCTTGCGACGCAGCAGCTGGAGCAATGGAACCCCATCCTCGCATGGGCGGGAAAACGGTTCGGCGCGACGTGGCAGGTGACAACCGGCGTGATGCCGCTCGAACAGCCGCAGGCATTGCATCAGGCAGTACAGAAATATTTGCAAAAACTCAATGAAATGCAACTCGCGGCATGCTGCGTTCTGGGCTCGTGCCTGTCGTCACTGGTATTGGCGGTGGCGGTGCTGGAAAAACATGTTAATGCCGTGGAAGCATTCCGTTTATCGCGCCTCGAAGAAGAGGCGCAGGCGGCCGCATGGGGGCGGGATTCCGAGGCAGATCAAAGGGCTGAGCGCCTCAAGCGCGAAATTGTGTCCGCCGCTGAGTTTTTAGGCTTGCTTGAGGCCCGGTAAATTGGTTAGCTCAACCCTAAACATTGCTGGAAAGAATCTATGACTCTTGCTAGAAAAAAACCTGCAGAAACCGACGCCACACAGGAACCTATGACGGTAGCAAAACCTATGCGCAGCACCACGATTATTTCCGAACTCGAACATAAACGCGACCGCGCCCGCGACGGCGGCGGCGTACAGCGCATCGAAGCGCAGCATGCCAAGGGAAAACTCACGGCGCGCGAACGCCTCGAAGTGCTGCTCGATCCCGATTCGTTCGAAGAATACGACATGTTCGTCGAGCATCGCTGCACCAATTTTGGCATGGAAAATAATAAAGTCCCGGGCGACGGCTGCGTCACCGGCCACGGCACGATCAATGGCCGCGTCGTATTCGTCTATTCGCAGGATTTCACCGTGCTCGGCGGCAGTTTGTCCGAAACCAACGCGCTTAAAATCTGCAAGATCCTCGACATGGCGATGAAAGTTGGCGCGCCGGTGATCGGGCTGCTCGATTCCGGCGGCGCGCGCATTCAGGAAGGCGTCGATTCGCTGGGCGGGTTTGCCGAAATTTTCCAGCGCAACGTGCTGGCCTCGGGCGTTATCCCACAGGTGTCGGTGATCATGGGGCCATGCGCCGGCGGTGCCGTTTATTCTCCCGCACTCACCGATTTTATCGTGATGGTTCGTGGTTCCAGCTACATGTTTGTGACCGGCCCCGATGTGGTGAAAACGGTGACGCACGAAATCGTAACGCAGGAAGAACTTGGCGGCGCCGATACGCATACGCACAAAACCGGCGTGGCCGATCTCGCCTATAACAACGACATCGAAGCGCTGCTGCAAACGCGCCGCATGTTCAATTTCCTGCCGCTCAGCAACCGCTCCGGCGCGCCTGCGCGTCCAACGTCCGATCCGGCGGACCGCATCGAAATGTCGCTGAACACGCTGGTGCCGGAAAATCCCAATCGTGCCTACAACATGAAAGAGTTGCTGGAGCGTGTGGTCGATGAAGGCGATTTCTTTGAAATTCAGCCGGATTACGCGAAGAATATCATCATCGGCTTTGGCCGCATGGAAGGTTTCACCGTCGGTTTCGTCGCCAACCAGCCGACGCAGCTGGCCGGTTGCCTCGATATCGACGCCAGCCGCAAAGCCGCGCGTTTTATCCGTTTCTGCGATGCGTTTTCCATTCCGCTCGTGACCTTCGTCGATGTGCCGGGCTTCATGCCGGGAACGCATCAGGAGCATAACGGCGTTATCAAGCACGGCGCAAAATTGCTTTATGCCTATGCCGAAGCGACGGTGCCGAAAATCACCGTCATCACGCGTAAAGCGTACGGCGGCGCCTACGACGTGATGAGCAGCAAACATTTGCGCGGCGACGTCAACTATGCATGGCCCTCGGCCGAAATCGCCGTAATGGGCCCCAAAGGCGCGGTAGAAATCGTATTCCGCGGAAAATATGCCAACGAAGAAGAGCAGCAAAAACTGATCGACGATTACCGCGCTAAATTCGCATCGCCCTTCGTAGCAGCGTCGCGCGGCTTCATCGACGACGTCATCCGCCCGCAAAACACGCGCTGGAGAATCTGCCGCTCGCTCGCGCTCCTGCGCGGAAAAGACTTACAGAATCCGTGGAAAAAACACGATAACCTGCCACTGTAGTATGTACTCTGAGTCTGGAATAGGGAGTCTTGTGAATGGGAAAAATAAGCAGTTATCGTGATTTAGATGTATGGAAATTAGGCATGCAATTGGCGCGGGACATTTATAAGGCAACCGCACAATTTCCAAAACAAGAACAATACGGAATCACCAGCCAGATTCAAAGAGCCGCCGTTTCTGTCCCATCTAATATTGCAGAAGGTAGTTCGCGGCGTTCAACCAGAGAATTTATTCGCTTCGTCAATATTGCCTCTGGCTCCGTTGCTGAAGTGGAAACACAGTTGACGCTGGCGTGCGATTTTGGATTTTTACCTGAAGTCATTTTAAAACAGTTATTAAATGATGCCGATGTCATCAGCAAAATGCTATATGGACTGCAACGTTCTTTAACCGAGAAAGAGGCTGCTTAACACCAGACTCTCTACTCACTACTCAGAGTACAGACTTATGTTCGATAAAATTTTAATAGCCAATCGCGGCGAAATCGCCGTGCGTATTATGCAGACCTGCCGGAAGATGGGCATCAAAACGGTGGCCGTTTATTCCGAGGCCGATACGAATGCGCTGCATGTGCGTGAGGCCGACGAGGCGATTTATATCGGGCCGTCGCCTTCGATCAAAAGCTATCTCAATATCGATAATCTGCTATCCGCCATCGCCAGCACCGGCGCTCAGGCCGTGCATCCGGGTTATGGGTTTTTGTCGGAAAACGCTGAGTTCGCACGCCGCCTGAATGAAGCCGGTGTAACGCTGATCGGACCTTCGCCCAATGCCATTAAATTGATGGGCGATAAGATTGAATCGAAAAAAGTAGCGGTCAAAGCCGGTGTCAGCACCGTGCCCGGAACGCTCGGCGTCGTTACGTCCGACGAAGAGGCGCAGCGCATCGTCAAAGAAATCGGCTATCCAGTAATGATCAAAGCGGCGGCCGGCGGCGGCGGCAAAGGCATGCGCGTAGCGCGCAACGATAAAGAATTGCATGATGGACTGATTTCATCGGCCAACGAAGCGGGCGCAAGCTTCAAGGACAGCCGCGTTTTCATCGAACGGTTTTTTGAAAATCCGCGCCATATCGAAATTCAGGTGCTGGCCGACCAGCAGGGTAATACGCTGTGGCTGGGCGAGCGCGAATGCTCCATTCAGCGCCGCCACCAGAAGGTCATCGAAGAAGCGCCGAGCCCGTTCCTCGACGAAAAAATGCGCCGCGCCATGGGCGAGCAAGCCGTGTCATTGGCCAAGGCCGTGGGTTATTACTCTGCCGGAACGGTTGAATTCATCGTCGATGAAGACGGCAGCTTCTATTTCCTGGAAATGAATACGCGCCTTCAGGTTGAGCACCGCGTTACTGAACTCGTCACGGGTATCGATCTCGTCGAGCAGATGATTCGCATCGCTGCGGGCGAAGAGCTTTCCTTTGGACAGAAGGATGTGAAATTGCATGGCTGGGCGATGGAAGCGCGCATTTACGCCGAAGACCCCAAGCGCGGCTTCCTGCCATCGACCGGACGCATCACGCGCTATCTGGAACCAGAAAACGCTAAAAACGTATTGATCGATACCGGCATTTACGAAGGCGGCGAAGTCAGCATGTTCTACGATCCGATGGTCGCCAAAGTCTGCGCCTCCGGTGAAACGCGCGACGAAACGATTACGACGATGAAGGAAGCGCTCGCCGCGTTCATCATCGAAGGCATTTCGCATAACGGCAGTTTCCTTGAAGCCATCCTCGGCCATCCACGTTTTGCCAAGGGCGATATTTCCACCAACTTTATCGAGCAGGAATATCCCGGCGGCTTTATCGGCGCGGAACTGACATCGGATACGACAAAGATTTTCCTCGGTACCGCCGTATCGATTTTCCTGCGCGACGCGGAACGCGCCGCCAGAATCAGCGGTCAGTTGCCGGGACGCGAACGCGCCATCGGTGCGCGTTGGGTCGTCAATATCGACGGCGACGATTTCCCCGTCTATGTGCGCCACGATACCGACGAAGGTTATTTCATCACCCACAACCGCAAGCTGATCGCGGTTAAAACCTCATGGCAGCTTGGCCGCAGGCTGTTCCAGGCAACCGTCAACAACAGCAAGCCCGTGTCGGTGCAGATCAAGCATCTCGAAGAGGGCTACACGCTGACCTATGGCGGTTCGGACGTTACGGTTAAAGTGCGTACGCCGCGCGTGGCGGAGCTCGCGCAGTTCATGCCGGCGCCGCAGGACCGCAATAAAAAGGAAGAGTTGAAAGCGCCGATTGCCGGATTGATCGTCAATATGAAGGTCAAGGAAGGCCAACCGGTCAAAGCCGGTCAGGAGCTGGTGGTGATCGAGGCGATGAAAATGGAAAATATCATCTATGCCGATCACGATACGACGGTCAAAAAAATCTGCGTCGCCGATAAGGAATCCGTGCAGGTCGATCAGGTGCTCATACAATTCGCGGCATAATGTTCGGGTAACGCGATGAACATTGATGTGGCGATGTTCAGGGGCAAGCGCACATCCCTCCTATTTATGATTACTTTCGTTGCTGGTCTCCTGCTGCTCCGTTTTGGGCAGGAGATCGTTAATGCGCCGCCTTCCCCTATACTATGGCATGTGGCGACGGGTGCTATCGCCCCCCTGTTCCTGGCCATGTTTTTCTCTGCCCTTGGCAATATACTCGTTGCCGGAACCGCCGTCGCGGCGGGTGCCTATTGGCTCTTCCAGCGCGGGGCAGATCGTTTATCGCTTGTTCTTTATGCGATAGCGGCGCTGGTGAGTCTGCATTATCTCCACATTAGCCCTAACGATACTTATACCAACGATTTGGGTGGGCATATATCTTATATTAACAGCATTCACCTGCATTGGTTCGATCCATATAGTTATGCCGGATATGAATCGCACCATCCCCCGCTTTATTATTATGTGGCGGCGATAGTCTCAGGGCTGGCGGAAAAAATTACCCGGACGGATATTCACACCGCTATGCGGTTTTTGTCATGGCTCTGTTTTCTGGTGTTTAACGCCTTTAGCCTGTTGACAATGCGCCGTGCCGGATTATCTCCGGCGGCTTATAAAATAGGTGTAACATTGTTGCTTTTATGGCCGGCGAGTATGCATCTGGCCTCTAAAATCAACAGCGAAGCGCTATATTATGCGTTGTATGCCATCGCTTTTTATTATGCAATTTGCTGGTATCAGGAGGGAAAATCCCGCCAGCTTCTGTCGGCGTTATTATGGGCAGGCGTGGCATTCATGGTGCGAAGCAATGCGATTATTCTTTTTGCAGTGATATTTTCGTTCATGATAATCGCGCGCTACCGAAAGCGCTTTTATTTTAAGAGCCTGCTATGCAGGCGCTGGGCATTCGTGGGGTTCGCGTTGCTGGCATGCACCGTAGTGGATATGGGCCATGCTTTGCGATTCGGGGTATCAGCTGCGGCCATCATCAATAAATTCGGTGTTGGAACTGGAACGCCGCTTTATTTCGGCCATCTTTTCCTTCTGAATTACGACTATACGCTCGATCATCCCTTTCATGACTGGACGGTCGCACAATCGTTTTTGGCTGTGCTTCTGAAGACGGCTATTTTTGGGGAATATACATGGCCGTGGCCGCAGCTGGCGGTTTTATTGGATGTGTTATTATACGCGATGGGTTTTTATGCGTTATTGCCGTGGCTATTTGCGCGGCGCAAAGAATGGCAGGGCATGTTGCCCTTTATGCTGGGTTTTGCAATCCCAGTGACGGCGGCGATGATTAATGCCGCATGGAAGCAAGCACAAGTCTCCCAAGATGCCCGGTTTATTTATCCGGCGATGCTGTGTTTCGTCGTCTGCTTCTGCCGCAGTTATGAGCTGGTAAAAAATCGCGGGGCTTTGGTGCTTACGTATGTCGCGCCGGTTATGGCGGTGAGTTTTACGTTGCTATCGGTCTATTTCTTCTGGAACAACGCCCGATAGGTTCCATGATTTTTTCAATTGGGCATCGACTTCTTTCATACTTACATCGATGCCGAGTGCGGCCAGCGACGTAACGCCGAAATTATTGATGCCGCAGGGAACGATGCCGGCGTAATGCGATAAATCCGGAGCGACGTTGAGCGAAATGCCGTGATAGGTCACCCATTTTTTAATACGGATGCCGATAGCGGCGATTTTCGATTCATATCCGTTTTTATCGGCGACCCAGACGCCGACGCGGCCTTCGCGGACATTACCTTCGACCCCGAAATGCGCGAGCGTGGCGATGATCCATTGCTCCAGATGCTGCACATATGCGCGTACATCCATGATGTCGCGGCGTTTGAGGTCGAGCATGACATAGGCGATGCGCTGGCCCGGGCCGTGATAGGTAAACTGGCCGCCGCGCCCGGCCTCAAAAACCGGGAAACGTTTTCCGTCCAGCAAATCTGCCGATTTGGCGCTGGTGCCTGAAGTGTAAAGGGGGGGGTGCTCGAGCAGCCAGATTTTTTCCGGCGCATTCCCGGCGATAATGCCCGCCACGCGCCGCTCCATCTCCGCCATGGAAACGGGATAAGGTACCAAACCCTCGGAAATGGCCCATTCTATAGGCATATGCACGCTCTGGAACGATAATAAAAGGAATATTACGAGGGAATATACCGTAACGCTTGCCAAAACAATAATATTTGCTACATCTCTACCTCCTCCGCCCTATCCGCGTGGTATAGGGCGTCTTTTTTTGATATGTGCGGTCGTGGCGGAATTGGTAGACGCACTACCTTGAGGTGGTAGCGCCGCGAGGCTTGGGAGTTCGAGTCTCCCCGACCGCACCATTGTTCGAACATGTAAGTTATTGATTGAACAACTTTAATCTCACGCCAATAGAATTTTTAGAAAACAGCAACTGTTCTCATGAACTCACGTATATTTTGGATTAACTGCGATAAAATAACCGGACTCGCTATCATGGCGCGTCCCCGTGCTGGCGAATGGCTTGAAGACGAAGTAGCCAATTACAAACGGGAAGGAGTTAATATTGTCATTTCTCTTTTGGAGCCGCACGAAATAGATGAACTCGATCTACGGCAGGAACGTAGATGCTGCGAAGCCGCCGAAATTATGTTCCGAGCATTCCCCATTGCCGATAGAGGAACGCCTACTTCCATGTCTGAGGCAAAAAAATTTATCGATGAAATAGCTTCTTTTGCAAAACAGGATAAAAAAAATTGCTATTCATTGCAGGGCAGGAATAGGTCGTTCTTCCACGATAGCCGCGGGTCTATTACTGCATTTTGGACTGAATACGGATTCAGCTTTTCAGCTTATTGCCGATTGTAGAGGCGTCAATGTACCAGATACTGAGGAACAAAGAGATTGGGTACGCAACTACGAAAAGATTGTTCATAGTTCAATTTAAGGACTGCTCTTAGAAGTTATTAAATGCAATAAGTTCGGTGCACACCACGCCAGCTTTTCAAAAAGCATTATAATTAACAGTTCCAACTTGGCACAGGTTCGGATAACGTCTACCAGGGAGCACCATAACTTTCTATAGCACAGGGATGTTTTCATTATGCCTGCGGCTCACACATCCTTTCACATATGAAGTATAGACCGATTTTTTGTAATTCCGGGATGATCATCCTGATGCTTGCGATCGCGCTGCCTGAAATTGTTATGCAGCAATTGCTTCCCGTGACGGGATTATTCGCGTGGAACATGCCTTATCCGCTGCCCTTCACCCCTGATCATATTCGGCAAGGTTCCGCAGTGCTGCAGGCGGCGGCATTTCTTATTGCTCTGGGATTGCTGGCGCGTATGGAGTTGCAAGGCGAAATCCGCGGCGGTTTGTTTTATACGTTGTGCGGTATCGGGCTGGTAGGCGTGGTTGCAGCTACCGTTGCCAGCATGGCGGGTTCGGGGGATATATATTATTATATTGCCTATGGCCGGGAACTGGGGGTACTGCACCTGACTCCCTATAACCCGTTGATCAACATCCGTTCCGATCCGGTCATCCGTGAGATTCCTACCTTATGGATTAGGAATTCTTCTCTTTACGGCCCGACCGCAGTGCTATGGTATGCATTTTTAAATCTTATAACCAAGCCCACCCTCTACGTATTGGTGCCGGTCTTTAAAGCGGCATGGCTTGGCCTGTTTCTGTTATTCTCCGTTCTCCTCTATCGCCTGCTTAAAACACATTATAGTTACCCCTACACACGGTGGTTCGCCCTTTGCGCCAACCCCGTTACGTGGCTTTTCTGCGTGCGGGATGCGCATGTTGAAATGCTGATGGCGTTATTGATACTCTTCTGCCTGATGGCGGCAATAAGGCGGAAATGGCTGCTTTGCGGGCTCGTGCTTGCCCTGTTATGCACGACGAAAATTGTTATGCTGATTGTTGTCCCTTTCTTTGCATTGCACGTTCTGCGCGATTCCTCCCCCGGTCAGGACTGGCCGCAAAGAAGAAAATCTTTAGTCCATTTTCTGGCGGGCTTTGGTGGATATTTCATTGCCGTCCACATCATTTTTAACGGCGGCGGATTACCATGGGTTCTTTACTTCGGCAGCGTCCATATCACCACATTAATGGTCATTCCCTGGATGATACAGGCATTCTCCGAGGCTATGGGAATTCACCCGTTAGCGGCGGATCCCTTCAGCATTACGCGCGTGGGTTCAGCGATCGTATTCCTGCTGGGTTTTAGCGTCATGTTTATTCAAGCCTGCCGGGCCCGCACGCCGATGAACCCCGCCATATTATCCGGAATGGCAATGATATTTTTTATATCCACCCTTTCCTATCAATGGCCGTGGTATAGTGTATGGGGGATCGTTTTCCTGATTATTGCAGCGCCAACATTGCAGGCGCTTTTGTTGCTCACGGTGTTTTATACCTTATACGGTACACTCAATATGGAGGCCGTATGCCCTATTATTATGGTTCTGGCATTGACCGTCAGCGCGTGGTTAAGCTGGTGGAAGCAAGTACCGCACCAGCATTTATCGTATCGCGGGTGAGGGCGTGGTACTTTCGGCGGAGTCGCTGCTACGGGCGATAGATTTTTCCCATGTGCGGCCCGCGATGGGCTCGGGTTTGGTCCGGCTTTCCCATGTGCGGTTGGCGTTTGTATCGGGGATGGCGGGATTGTCGGTTCGGGCCTGAAACCATGGATTCCCATGTGTCAGCCGATACATTTCTTCACGCAGCAGTTTGTCCACTTCTTCGCGCGTATCCTTGAGTTCGGTGCGCTCGCCGAGGAAATCTACCGTGGTTTTAATAGCGGACTCACGCTGATCGTCCGGTATGCGATTGAGCACCTGTGCTGCCAGCCCATACACGTCTTTGATCAGGTCGTCGTTGGTGATGCTGCCGCCGGTGGCTTTATTGGAAATTGCATATAGATTATTTGCGAAGAACATGGAACCGGCGGTCGCCAGGTCGTAGCGGTAATGATGAACGTTCGGATTCGCCGCCCGTTCCTTAAACGCGCCGATAGTGGTGAATAACGTGTTGGACAGGCCGGACCATCCGCCAACCCTTAGCGGTTTTTCGTGAATATACGCATTCGCCTTTTCCATGAAGCCAGCATTTTTCAGTTTTTCCTGATCGGGTTTTTTCTCTTCGATAAATAATGTCGAGCCGAAACCAAGCGAAAAAATAATCGCGGTAGCCTGCTTCCAGATTCCCTGCGGTTCACCTTTCAGGCGTTGTTTACGGCCTGCCATAAAGTAATTGACGCCGCCTGCCACCTCGGCCAGCGCTTTGACTTTATTGACGTGCTCGTGCAAAAAGTCATACGTCCTTTCGCCTAATCCGCTTCTCGGCTTGGTTTCGGCAAGGATGGCTGAGTGCTCAGCTATTTCGATACCGTTCTTGTCCCAATGGGATTTGAGTTTATGGAGCAGCGATTTGAATTGCCTTGTATCGTCTTTGCCGCCAAATGCGGCAAGCATGACATCGCCCGCCGAGAATGCGATGCCGGTGCCCATCTGTCCCCAGTCTTTTCCGCGCGAGATGCCGGATACGACATAAAACGCATTGCCCAACATGCCAAACATGCCGGACAAACGCGAGCTATGTGTGCGCAGGTTATTGACCAGACCTTTGGGTTCATGCGTATGCGGCGCGTCTTCAGTGATGACGGACGTTCCAGCAATATAGGGTGCGGTTTTTCCCTTCTGCTTTTCTTCGAGCAGCGATATCAGTTCCTGCGCATCGGTGAGTCCCGTCAGGCGCAATACGGACTTGCCGTCGCGATTGTCCGACGAGGCCGCCCATCCTTTATTTTTGAATAGTTCCTGCAGTTCCTGTAGTTCTGGCAATCGCACCGGATTATTTTCGGTGGCATAGATGTAGGCGACAGCGGTGCCTTTGCTCTGTTCGCGCACATCGATCTGCGTGATAAGCGACGGCTGCTCCCACCGATAGGTTTTAACCGCATTTTCTTTTGCTGTTTTACGCGCCATAATCAAAATCTTTCCTGTACATGGGAAATATTAGCGGGAGTTTTACCATCCCGTTGGCGAGTCTGGCTGGATTCATACCGGCTCATCATAACATGTTTTACCCGAAACGGGGGCAAAAATTTATGACATTTTGATGACAATGAATTATATAACAATAGGTTATATGTGTTGCGATGTCCCTTATTGGCTCGATTCCATCACAAATGCTACCCACGGCGAGCGCGTGATGGTTTTGAGCGGTGTGAATCCGCGTTGCGTATAGATGGCCTCCACATCGGCAGCGAGCCATGCCAGTATTCCCGATAATATGCAGATACCGCCGGGATCGAGATGCGATTGCACGTCTGGCGCCATTTGGATAATCGGTTCAGCCAGTAGGTTGAAAATGATCAGATCGTAGGGCGCGCGTTCGCGGATTCGTTGGTGCTGGAAGCCGTCGCTGCGCAGGGCGGCGACTAAGGATTCCATGTGGTGATCGGCGGCGTTGCGTGAGGTGTCGTCCACGGCCTGCTGCGCGATATCCACCGCAACTACATTCGCATTCCAGATTCCGGCGCTAGCGAGCGCTAAAATGCCGTTGCCGCAGCCCATATCGAGTATATTGGAAAATACATGTTTCTCTTGTAGCCACTGCAACGCTTCGATGCAGGATTCGGTGGCCGGGTGCAATCCCTTGGTTTCGATGGTAAAAGTCATAATGATAAAATCCGGACAAAACCGCTTTGCCTAACCCGCATGATTGACTTGCAGGCGAAGCACATTATAGTGATGTCAGTTTTTAGGAGCTATATCCATGATTTTTGCATTTGCTGCGCTTGGTTGCTTATTGTTCCTCATCACGGGCGCATTCGCCGCATTCTGCCACAAGCTGAAAGAAGACTGATATGGTTACATTATATGCCCTAATGGGTGTGGTGGTCGCCTATACGCAACGCGGATTCACACCGCTCAAAACCATCACGCGCTCGCCGTGGGTAGCATTTGTGATGGAATCGAGCCAATAAGGGACATCGCA
>Ga0206873_1254_pt1 | contig 14586 bp, 12 predicted proteins | sample Alteio_BWOrgCont_11_FD_152631 | JGI IMG/M metagenome (GOLD analysis project Ga0206873, IMG submission 152631) | Enriched cells from forest soil in Barre Woods Harvard Forest LTER site, Petersham, Massachusetts, United States -... | ecosystem: Environmental > Terrestrial > Soil > Temperate forest >...
CAAAAAATCGGCGATCCCACCGAGTCGCCCGACCACCGCCTCGCGCTGATCGAGGCCCTGCGTCTCGCCGGCCCCGTTTATCAGTCGAAATTTGCCGACATCACGGCGATTTCCTGGGGCATCACCGGCAAACCGGATGCGAAAAACTCCTCCTACCTCGCCTACATCGCCCAGCTTACCGTCGACAACATCCAGAACGAGGAGCTGTCGCTCGCTCTGCTCAAAACCCTGCACTGGCTGGCGGGCGGCCCGGCTGGCGGACGCGACCCGCAGATCCAAGCCGACTGGGATGACGCCGCGGCCATCCTCGCCCAGCTCTATGCCCAAACCTCCTCCGGCCCCCTCCGTTACGAAATTGAGCAACTCGCCTTCCTGATCAGCCCGGCGGCCTTTGCCACCCTCCAATCCAAGAGCGGCCCCGTGCTGTCCTTGATCAACCAGGCTTTTATAAACCAGCCCCCGACCGCACCGAACATGATAACGACCGGCCCGGTCATCCCGTCCCGGGTCATTGATTTGATCGTGGGTTATGAATACCAAATGCTGCCCGGAGCCGATAAGATCACCAAGGCCGAGATCGTGCTGACTCCCGTGCAACCCGCGACGAACTCCTCTGAATACGCCTTTGTCCGGCGAATTCTGCCCTTTTTCGCCGACAAAACCACTGGCAATGGTTCCGACCACGTCATTTTGCCCATAAACATTCCCCACGGCCACTACCGCGTGTTCTACCGCTTCCGGGTGGATGATCCCACCGCGCCCAAGGGGCCGGGCATCGTGGTCAGCGAAGGCCAGGGCGTCGTGGTGGACCTGTAGCCCCCAGCAGGGGCGACGGAAAGCGCGGAAAACGCTTGCCTCCGGCGGCCAAAGTCGATTCTTTGACCCTTTTTCCATTTTCCATGAAAGCCACCATCAAGACCCAAGGGCACCAGTTCACCGTCCAGGAAGGCGACATCCTGACGCTGAACCGCTATCAAAACTCCAAGGCCGGCGACGCCGTTGAAATCGGCGAAGTCCTCCTCGTGGGCGATGGCGCGTCCGCCCGCATCGGCACCCCGCTCGTCGCCGGCGCCTCCGTGTCCGCCCGCATCCTCGAAAACAAACGCGGCGAGAAAGTCGACATCTTCAAGAAAAAGCGCCGCAAGCACTACGAACGCCGCCGCGGCCACCGCCAGGAACTCTCCGTCATCAAGATCGAGTCCATTAAGGCGTAACTTTTCCACCCTCCTCCCCTTTCATCCAACTCCCTTCCGGCCATGGCGCATAAAAAAGGACAAGGCAGCTCCCAGAACAACCGCGACAGCGCGAGCCAGCGGCTCGGCGTCAAGAAATACGCGGGCGAATACGTCCTCGCGGGCAACATTCTGATGCGCCAGCGCGGCACCCGGATGCACCCCGGCGACAATGTCGGCCTGGGCCGCGACCACACGCTCTTCGCGCTGGTCACCGGAACCGTCAAGTGGGACGCCGCCAAGCGCAAGGTGCATGTCATTCCGGATCCCGTCGAGGCCGCCGCCGGGGCGAACTAAACGCCGCGCGCGTTTTCCCCGCCCATTTTTCCCGACACCCGGCTGCCGCAAACGCGCCGGGTGTTTTTTTGGGCGGTTTTGGCCGGCCCCGCGCGACTCGGACGCAAACCTAATCCCGCCACAAAATAGCGCGGGATACCTTTTGAGCTTTTTTTAAGCGACGATGCGGACATAATCAACTGGCCTGCATCCCGCGCCTGCGGCTGGATCGTTTTCCGCTCCCTGCCCCGCCTTGAGACGTCCCCGCTGATGTTCAACTCCAAACGCACCGCCACCCCGGCGCCCAGCGGGCGCGCCTACGAGATCCTCGCCGACCACGCGGAAATCGGCGGCTATGTCATCGTCCGCTGCCTTGCGTACGACATGCTGGGCAGCCTCTACCTCGTGCAGAACAGCCAGAGCGGCCTGCGCGAGACGCTCTTCGTGTTCTCCTCCATGGTGGCGGAGGACAAGGACTTTCACGAGCGCTTCACCACCCAGACGAAAAAGCTCTGCGCGTTGCACCACCCCAACCTGCTGAATTTCACCCAGGCTCTCGTCATTCAGAACAGTTACTGCCTCGTGGGCGAGGCGTTCGAGGGCCTGAGCCTGCCGGACCATTTGATGCTGCTCACCGGCTCGCAATTAAGCACCGCCGAGACCACACAGGCCATCAACCTGCCGCCCGCGCAAGTCACGCCGATTTTGGAGCAGGCCCTCACCGCGCTCGCCTACGCGCACGAACACAAAATCCTGCACCTGAACCTCAACCCGACCAAGATCCTCCGCTCCACGTTCGGCGAAGTGAAGGTGTACGGGTTTCATTTCCTCGCGATTCTGGGGCAGGAATTGTTTGAGGTGCTCGTCTCCGCCGGCATCCCGCCGCTCAAGCTCGATCCCAACCGCTCCTACCTCGGCACCACCGACATTCTCTCCCCCGAGGCGCGCATGCGCCAGCCCCTCGAATACCGCTCGGACTTGTATGCCGTCGGCGTGGACACCCACTGGCTGCTCACCGGCCGCAAGCCCACCTCCCCTTACCAGCCCCCATCCAAATTGCTGCCTCAGGCGGACGTCGGCTGGGACGCCTTCATCATCCACAGCCTGCAACGCAAGCTGGATGACCGCTACCCTTCCGCCACCGCCATGCTGGCCGACTTACGCAACCTCGCGCACCTCGCGCCCATCGCCCAAGGCGGCCCGCTCGAATTGCTCCTGCCGCCGGAAACCGCCGCGGACCCCAAGGCAAAAAAGAAGGAGCCTCCCAAACCTCCGCCCAAAAAAGCCAAGCCGGTCAAAGCCCCGCGTCGCGCCCGCAAGCCCTTCACTCCCCTCCAGCGATTGCTATTCATCGGCCTGCCTTCGTTGCTGGCGGTGGCCGCGGGCGCCTACCTGTACGTGCTCCTCATGACGGGCGATGTAGACGATTCGAGCGGGCAACATGTCGTCGCCCAGCGCGCCAAAGACGGCCAAACTCCGCGTCTGCGCCTAACCATCACCCCGCGCAACGCCATGGTCACGGTCGACCCCGGCAAGAACATCTTTGAGGTTTCGGACGGCGAACTGCCGCTCAGCATCGCGCAGGGCCAGTACAACCTCCAGATCGAGTCGCCCCAGCATCGCACGCAGCGCATCCCGTACACGGTGACAACGGAGCCGGACCACCTCTTCATCAATCTCGATCCGGCCTGGGCGCAAGTGGATTTCGCCACCGTGCCCGGCGCGACCATCCGCGCCATTCCCGAACACGGCGAACCGGTCTACCTCGGCATCGCGCCGGACGACGGCGTGCTGCATGCCTCGCAGGGCCTCGTCGAAGGCACGTTCACCTTCGAGGCCTCGAAGGACAATTACCAAAGCGCCGTGCTCAAAGGACAGAAACTCGAGTTCGCCAAGTCCTACCACGTCACCCTGAAGCCCGTCCCCGAGCCGGCCACCATCACCCTGCTCAGCGACCCGCCCGGCGTCTCCGTCTACCTCGGCGACCGCGTCCTCGGCCAGACTCCCCTGACCACCCGCGACCTGCCGGTGGACACGGACGTCGCCCTCACCCTGCAACAGCAGGGCTACCGCCCGGTCGCGCGCACTATTCGCGTGCAGCCCAACGAAACGGAAGAGATCAACCTCGGCAACCTCTCCGCCAAAACCGGCCTGCTCACCCTCGGCTTCACCTTTAACGGCCGCGCCCCCACTCCCGAGGAATTGCGCGACGCCGAGATCACCATCAACGACCGCGCCTACCCCAGCGACCTGCACCGCCTCCCTAACATCCTCGAAGGCGGCTACCACATCGTCATCCAGCATCCGGATTATTTCGCCGCCGACAAAACCGTCGCCGTCACCGACGGCCAGACCACCGATGTCACGGTGGACCTCGCCCCGCGCCCGGGCCGCCTCATCATCCAGCCCAGCCCGGCGTCCCCGATCACCGTCATGCTTGATGGCCAGCCACTCGCCGCCGGCGCCGACGGCAGCTACCCGCTTCCTCCGGGCCGGACCGCGAAGGTGCTCGTCGCCGCGCAGAATTTCGCCGGCGCGGAGCACGAGTTCAAGCTCGGCCCCAATGAAGTCGAAACCTGGAATGTGCCCTTGACGGTTATTCCCGGCCCGAAGTCCGGCGAAAATTATACGACCCCTTATCTCGACCTCGCCCTCAGTTGGATTCCCTCCGGCACCTTCAACATGGGCAGCCCCGGCACGGAGTCCGAACGCAAAGCCACTGAGGGCCCCATGACCACCGTGGTCATCCCCTTCGGTTTCTGGGCCGGCAGCTACACCGTCACTCAGGCGCAATACCGCGCGATCATGGACGACAATCCCTCCGAGTTCGGCCACGCTTCGGCCGACGCCGGCCGCTACCCGGTCGAGCACGTGTCCTGGCAACAGGCGGTGGATTTCACCCGCGCACTGAACGAACGCGAACAAGCCGCCGGCCGCGTGCCCTCAGGTTACGAATACCGCCTCCCGACCGAAGCCGAATGGGAATACTTCGCCCGCGCCGGCACCACCACCCCGTTTAATTTCGGCGAACACGCCGACCAGACCAACGGCAACTTCCGCGGCGCTTATCCCCGCGCCTCCGGCTCGGATGTCACCTCGCTGAACTCCTCCACCGGCACCAAGCCCGTCGGCTCCTACGCGCCCAACGCCTGGGGCTTGTACGACATCCACGGCAACGTCAGCGAATGGGTGCTCGACGTTTACAAATCCCGCCTCCCCGGCGGCACCATCACCGACCCCGCTCCGGCGACCGGCGACCCCGACGCCCGCCGCGCCTTTCGCGGCGGCGCCTGGAGCGATTACGCCGCCGACAGCCGCTCCGCCTGGCGCGACGACGGCGCCCGCCCCGAGACCGCCACCAACGCCATCGGCTTCCGCGTCGTCCTCGCCCCCAAAATCCCCGACGCCCATCCCTGATCATCGGTTTATTTTGCCCCCCGTTCGACTCCGACAGCTAGCCGATAATAAGGTTTGCGTTGCAAAGTAAAGTCGGCCACCCTTGGCCCATCCCCACCCTCGATGGCCCTCGAATCCCAGCTCCAGGCCAGTCTCAGCGATCCTGCCGCCCTCGAGCGCCTCTACCGCTCTGACCCCGCTGGTTTCACCCGTACCTTTCCCGCCCTCTTCGCGCTCCATCCGGATTCCGGCATCCTGCAAGCCTGGCAGGCCCGCTTGAATTTTGCGGACCCCGCCTCGGCCGCGGAATCGGCTCCCGCCGAAAAATCGCTGCCCATCGCCAAGGTGGTCCTCCTGGCCCTGACGGCCGCCTTCCTCGCCAAATTGCCCGGGCTTTTTTCATCCGCAGTCCAAGACTTCGTTTATCCCCGCGATACGGCGTTCTTCGTCCTGGGCCCGCTCTCCGTGTATTTCGCTCTCGTCCGCCGCCCGAGCCGACGCATCATGTTCTTCGTTCTGGCCGCGTTTGCGCTCGCCGCGCTGTACATTAATCTGCTGCCGGAAGGCCCCGGCCATGCCCGCAACCAGAACGGCCTCTCGCTGGCCTGCCTGCACCTGCCTTTCCTCCTCGGCTGGCTCACCTGCTTGGTTTACTTGGGAGCGTCTTGGCGCGAGATCGACGCCCGCGCCGGCCTTATCCGGCTCATCGGCGAGGCCATCATTTATACATCGCTCGTGTTGCTGTCCGGCATTGTCCTGACCTTGGTAACCGGGGGCCTGTTCGCGGCGGCAAATTTACCGTTCATGGAAACTTACCTCCAATGGGTTGTTATCACTGGCTCCGCCGCCTCGCCTATCGTCGGCACCCATTTGGCGTACCAACGCCTGCAGGGCAAAACCCTCATCGCCCCGCTACTGGCCAGGATTTTCAGTCCGTTGGTGTTAATCACCCTCGTGGTTTATCTGGTGAGTCTGCTGCCCAATTTTCACCACCTCTATGTCAACCGCGATTTTCTCATCATCTTTAATGTTATGTCCGTGTGCGTGCTGGCCATCGCTGCCTTTGGCTTATGCACCTGGACCTCCCGCAGTTGGCTCGATTATGTGCTCCTCGCCCTCTTGGCCCTTGCGCTCCTCATCGACTTGACGGCCCTGTCCGCGATCCTCAGCCGCCTCAGCTGGTATGGCCTGAGCACTAATCGCCTTGCCGTGCTCGGGGCCAACGCGCTGATGACCATGCACCTGGCCGGTTTGCTGTACTATTTGGCCCGCGGTCTGTTCCGCACCCACGACCTCGCGCCCGCCCGCCGCTGGCTGCTGCGCTACCTGCCCGCTTACCCCGTCTGGACTGCCCTCGTCGTTTTCCTGTTTCCCGTTTTGGGCTGGTGGCTGGCGTGATTTAACTCCGAGGCTAAAAAGGAGTCAAATTGCCCCTTGTTCCTTCAGGAGGGCCAGCTCCCGCGGGGCGGACGGCGCACTAGCAAAGACTGGCCGAAGCGGGCCGCGTTTTTTTTGGCGTGGAGCGGCGGTGGCAGGCGGCGAAGGCGAGGCCGAGGGCACCAGCTAAAAGAGGCCAGGCGGCGGACTCGGGGACGGGGGTGATGGTGGCGGTAAAGCCGTGAGAGATGTCACCGCTATCCAGATAAAAACCGACAATGTTACTGCCGTCGATGCCGGCGGCGATGGTGCCCTTCACTGCGGAAGGATCGTCGAAATTGATGAAGCTGCTGCCCGTGTAGAGGAAACCGTGGGCAATGCCTGAGGAATCCACATAAGTGCCCACGATGTAGCCGTCCGAGATGCCATCGGCCTCGGTGCCGTTAAAGCCGAGGGGATCATTGAGGGTGGTGTAGGAGGTTCCGTTGTAGATAAAGCCGTGTTCCAAGCCGGTACTATCGGTGAAACCACCGACGATGACGTCACCCGAAATACCGATGGCAAAAGTGCCATTCCCGGCGGTGGTAGCGGCGGAAGGGTCCGTGAGGGTGGTGTAAGAGGAGCCGTTGTAGAGGAAGCCGTATTGGATGCCGGCGCTGTCGCTGTATCGGCCCACAATGTTGCCGCCATCAATGTCGGCGGCGAGGGTGCCATTTCCGCTGGTCGCAGCGGCGGAAGGGTCCGTGAGGGTGGTGTAAGAGGAGCCGTCGTAAAGGAAGCCGTTGTAGACGTTGGTGCTGAGGATATAATAGCCGACGATGTTGCCGCCGGAGATGCCGGAGGCGTAGGTGCCGCGCCCGGTGGCATTGGAGGCGCTGGGATCGTCGAGAGTGGTGAAAGCGGTGCCGTTATAGAGGAAGCCGTGATTAATATTGTGGCTGCCGTTGTAACTGCCGACGATGTTGCCGCCGGAGATGCCGGTGGCGTAGGTGCCACCGTGGGTTCCGGAGGGATCGTTCAAAGTCTGAAAGTTGCCCACCGTTTGGGCGTGGGCGGCGGAGCCGGCCAGGAGACAGAGGGCAACCAGAAGGATGAGGAGGCGGCCAAACGATGCGGTGGAATTGGTGAAGGTGTAGCGGAGGCAGTGCATAAGGACCATGAGATTGGTGGATGAAGCCATCCGGTGGTGGGTGAGTTTTTTCGGAATAGTATTTTTAACAAGATTTTTAATTTGTCAATCTCCAAAAAGGCCAAAAAAGGGAGCCGGTTGAGGCTGCCCTGATTTTTGCCGCACCTATTAAGGCTCGCCACCTCTCGGCCAGTGGGGCAGAATCCAAACCGCTCAAAAATGCCGATCCGGGTTAAATTCTGGGGTACGCGGGGCTCGTTGCCGGCCCCGCTCACCGCCGTGCAGGTGCGGGACAAAGTGGTGCGGGCGCTCGAAGCGGCCCGAGGCCTGCCGTTGCCCTCCACCGCGGAGGAACTGGTCGCCTTCGTCGAGCAACACCTTCCCTTTGGCGCCCGCGCCACCTGCGGCGGCAACACCCCCTGCGTCCAAATCGACACCGGCGGCCCGGACTACGTCCTGCTCGACGCCGGCACCGGCCTGCGCGACTTCGCCCACGAGTACCGCCTCACGCACAAGCCCGGCTCCTCGCCAGGCTTTCACACGGAGAAGACATTTCACCTGCTCCTCTCCCACCTGCACTGGGACCACATGCAGGGCCTGCCATTCTTTTACCCGCTGTACGTGCCCGGCCACCACCTGATCGTGTACGGCGGCCACGACAAAATGGAGGAAGCCGTCCGCCAGCAGTTCAGCGCGCCGTCCTTTCCCGTCCCCTACGACCTGCTCAGGGCGAAAATCGAATTCCGCCATGTGGCGGATGGCGAAACCTTTGACATTGCCGGCTCCCGCGTGCGGGTCGCCGCGCAAAACCACCCCGGCGGCTCGTTCGGCTACCGCTTCGAGCGCGACGGCCAGTCCCTCGTCTATTCCACCGACTGTGAGCACAAGCAAACGGCTGCGCTCTGCGCCGATTACCCCCTCCTGCAGTTCTTTGCCGACGCCGACCTCCTCATCTTCGACGCCATGTACTCGCTCGCCGAGGCGTCGTACAGCAAGGCCGACTGGGGCCATTCCAGCAATGTGCAAGGCGTGGAACTGGCCGCCCGCGCGCGGGTCAAACGTCTGGCCCTGTTCCATCACGACCCCCACCAGGGCGACGACGAACTGGAAAACGTCCTCTTCAACACCCGCATGTACGCCGAACTGTATCACCAGGACAAAGGCCGCAAACTCCCCGGCTCGCAAAAATATCCCGCCGAAATCCTCCTCGCCTACGACGGCCTCGAACTCGAATTATAAAATCCCCCGTCTTTGACTCTTTTATGGGCCCACCCTTGTCTCCCTCCTGTGCTGGCCGGCCTTCCGTGCTGGCCGCCGCCTCTTCTCTCGCCTTCTGGTTATTGGCCGGCCTCGCCCGCGCCGCCGACGCCCCCGCGCCGAGCCTCCCCGCGGCCATGCCTTCGGCTCCCGCCGCTCCTTCTGCTGCGCCCGCCGCACCCGCCAGCGCGACCACCAGCGTCACGCTCGTTCCCGGTGTCGAAAATTCCGTCGTGAAGATTTTCTCCACGATGCGGTATCCCGACCCCTTCCGCCCCTGGGCCAAGCAGGCCCCGCGTGAAGCCAGCGGCAGCGGCGTCATCCTGCCCGGCCACCGCATCCTGACCAACGCCCACGTCGTCCTCTACGCCAGCCAGATTGAAGTCCAAGGCTACCAGTCCGGTGACCGCCTCCCCGCCGAAGTCGTCGCCGTCGCCCCCGGCATCGACCTCGCCGTGCTCAAGCTCGACGACGAATCTTTTTTTGACACCCGCCCGCCGCTTGCTTTTGCCGACGCCCTCCCCGCGATCAAGGACCCCGTCATGGTTTACGGCTACCCGACCGGCGGCACGGGACTCTCCATCACGAAAGGCATTGTCTCCCGCATTGAGTTCGTCGAATACAACTTCCCCACCACGGGCCTGCGCATCCAGATTGACGCCGCCATCAACCCTGGCAACAGCGGCGGGCCCGCCCTTGCCGGCGACAAAATGATTGGCCTCGCCTTCAGCCGCCTCGGCGGCGCGGAAAACATCGGCTACATCATCCCCTGCGAGGAAATCGAGTTATTTCTCAAAGCCATCGCCAACGGCCCCTACGTCGGCAAACCCGCCATGTACGACGAGTTGCAGACCCTCGAAAATCCCGCCCTGCGCAAATTCCTCCAACTCGACAAATCCGTCTCCGGCACCGTCGTGCACGCCCCCGCCAGCTCCGACCCCAATTACCCGCTCAAGCAATGGGACGTCATCACCAAAATCGGCGACACCCCCGTGGACGACGAAGGCATGGTCAAGGTCAGTGACGGCCTCCGCGTGAATTTCCTCTACCTCGTCCAGAAAATCGCCCACGACGGCAAAGTCCCCCTCACCGTCATCCGCAACGGCAAGGAAGTTTCCCTCGAACTCCCCGTCCAGGCTGACAACCCCCTGCTCATTTCCGACCTCCAGGGCGCGTATCCCTCCTACTTTATCTACGGTCCGCTCGTGTTTTCCGCCGCGACCGCCGATTTCGTCAGCCGCCTCGCCGCCTCCAATGAACAATGGTCCGACATGCTCAGCATGCTCGGCAGCCCCCTCATCGCCCGCCGCGGCGACAAACCCGCCTTCGACGGCGAGCAACTCGTCGTCGTCGCCTCGCCCTTCTTTCCCGACAACCTCGTCATCGGCTATGGCGACCCCATGACCCGCGTCGTCAAAAGCGTCAACGGCGTCCCCATCAAAAACCTCAAGCAACTCGTCGAAACCCTGCGCGACCTTAAGGACGACTTCGTCACCTTCGAGTTCTATGGCCGCGATTCCGAAACTCTGGTCTTCCCGCGCAAGGCCATGCTCGCCTCCACCGACGACATCCTCAACGACAACGGCATCCGCTCGCAAGGCTCGCCCGACGTCCTCCCCGTCTGGAACGCCAAACCCGCGAAGTAATCACGCCCGCCATGGCCACTCCGCCGCCCGACCACACCCGGCGCTTCACTGGCCGCGTGGATGACTACCTCCTCCACCGCCCGCGCTACCCGGCCTCCACGCTCGATTTCTTCCGCGCCAAACTCGGCCTGCGACCCGACCACGTCATCGCCGACATCGGTTCCGGCACCGGCTTTGTCGCCGAGCTTTTCCTCGCCGCCGGCCATCGCGTCTACGGCGTCGAGCCCAATGACGAAATGCGCGCCGCCGGCCAGCGCCACCTCGCGCGCTTCCCGAATTTCACCAGCGTCGCCGCCACTGCCGAAGCCACCACCCTCCCGACTGCCGTGGCCGATTTCGTCGTCGCCGGCCAGGCCTTCCACTGGTTCGACCCCGTGCCTGCGAAAATTGAATTCGCCCGCCTGCTGAAACCCGGCGGCTGGGTCGTCCTGCTGCGCAACGAACTCAAATCCAACGCTACCCCCTTCCAGCGCGCCTACCGCGAATTGGCCCGCCGCTTCCGCACCGACCCCGACCTCGCCGCCCGCCGCCTGGTACCCGAGTTTCTCGATCCCGTCCTCACCGCCTTTTTTGCGCCCGCGCCGTTCACCCGCCAAATCGTCGCCCATCACGAGCACGACCTCGACTTCGCCCAGGCCCTTGGCCGCATGGTTTCGTTCTCCTCCATCCCGCTCCCCGGCAAGCCCAACCACGATGCCCTCGCCCGCGAACTGCGCCTTCTCTTCGACCAATCCGCCGAAAACGGCCGTGTCCGCTTCGCCTACGACGTCGAAGTCGTCTTCGGCCACCTGAACCATCCGCGCGGTTAGCTCATTCGCGGCTATTCGCGGAAAAATCTCCGCCGCGTTTTTCGCTTCCTTCGCGCTCTTACGGTGAGTTTTTATCATTCGCATTTCGCACTTCGCTCCCCGTCCCCCGGCCCCTCTTTTCAAGATTGCGGCCCACCAGCCCCGGATATAAATACTGGCTCATACCTCCGCTCACCCTGTTTAAATAGAAAGCCCCTCCCATGCCTTTCGGACTCATCATCGTCGGCGTCCTCGTCGTCTTCGCCATCGTCGTCATTGCCATGATGGTCGTCACCGTCAGCCAGGGCTATGAGGCCATGCTCGAGCGCTTCGGCAAATATGTCGGCACCCTCAAGCCCGGCCTGCACTTCATCACCCCCTTCGCCTACAAGGTCGCCCGCCGCATGAACATGATGGAGCACGCCATCGAAATCCCCCAGCAGGAGGTCATCACCAAGGACAACGCCACCGTCACCGTCGACGCCATCCTCTTCCTCGTCATCACGGACTCCTACAAATCCGCCTACAACGTCTTCAACTATGTCGGCACCTGCCAGCAGCTCGCGCTTGCCAACGTCCGCTCCGTCATCGGCCAGCGCAATTTCGACGAGGTCCTCGCCGAACGCATCAAGATGAACGACGAAATCCTGCGCGAGGTTGACGCCGCCAGCTCCACCTGGGGCGTCAAGGTAACGCGCGTCGAAATCCGCGACATCCGCCCGCCCGACGACCTGCTCCGCGCCATGGGCGAGCAAAAGAAAGCCGACCAGGAAAAGCGCGCCAAAATCCTCACCGCCGAGGGCGACCAAAAGGCCCAGATCGCCGTCGCCGAGGGCCGCAAGCAGGCGGCCATCCTTGAGTCCGAGGGCAAGCTCACCGCCGCCCGCAATGAAGCCCAGGCCATCAAGGTCACCGCGGAGGCCCAGGCTGACGCCACCAAGGCCGTCTCCGAAGCCATCAAAAACGGCAATGAAGCCGCGATCAATTACTTCCTCGGCCAGAAATACATTGAGGCCATGGGCCGCATCAACGCGAACGCCAAGATCATCATGATCCCCGCCAACTTCGGCACCGGCGTCGCGAGCATCGGCGGCATCGCCGCGCTCCTCAACGACGCCCAGGACCCCGCCAACGCCGCCTCCAAACCCACCGCCCTCCGCTAATCCCATGGATGCCATCGCCCACAACCCCGCCTTCTGGGTCGCCCTCGCCCTCGGCCTCGCACTGATGGTCGCCGAGCTCTTCGTCCCCGCCACCGTGTTCCTGTGGACGGGCATTTCCGCCCTCGTCGTCGCCCTGCTGTTCGTCGCCTTCCCGAACCTCTCCATCCTCGCCGCCGTGGTGTCGTGGGTCGTTTTGTCTTTTGTCACCGTGTTCCTCGCCCGTTCGCGTTTCAAGTCCCGCGGCTCCCTCGGCGAACGCACCGCCCCCAAAACCGCCCCCAATCAATACGGCAGCGAATTCATCGGCCAGACCACCGTGCTCAAAACCGACAGCGAAAACGGCGAGACCCGCATCAACCTCAACGGCGCGAGTTGGGGCGTCCGCCTGCCCCAGGGCGACCTCAAGGCCGGCGCTAAAATCCGCATCACCGGCGTGGACAACATCATGCTCATCGCCGAGCCGGTGTTCTAGGTTAGGCCGCATTTAAAACTCGATTATGAGCGGCGGGTCGAGGACGCTTGTTCCGCGCGTCCCTGGGTCGGTTGCGCAAATCGCCCCGCCCCCCGCTCATTCCCGACTTTGTTTGGACAACGCCAGACAAACGACGGCCACCATGCCATTCATGGACATGACTCCGGCCACGGCGGGCCAGGACGGCTCCAAAATCAAAACCCCCGCCGTCATCGCGATGGCCAGGGCCGCCAGCACAACGATGGGGCTGTGCCGCACCTGATCGGCTCGTGCGCCAAAAACGTTATCAAACACATTTTGAATCGTTTTGTCGTTCATGCGGCCTTTTCTACACTCTTTTGGCCGGGTCGCACAACCACTTTCGCCATCTCGAAACCTGGCCGGTGCGGTCCGTTTCTGTCGCCGAAGCAGGCCAAAAAGGTTCGGGCTTATCCGTGCAGCAAGGATGTTAAGTCCCGTCAGCCTCCGAATTTTTATTAGGGTAAATCCCCAATCATTCGCTTGCGCCGCTCTTCCCTCCTTTTCTCCACGAAATTCGCTTTTCCGCTGTTTGCATTCGCGGATTTGTGATTATACTAACGCGTTCGCGCCTCGCGATCTCCCTATGAACACTCCCGAACTTCCCTCGCCCGATTCCGCCTCGTCCCTGCCGGTTGCCTCGCCCGACCGCCGCCGCTTCGTCGCCACCGGCGGCGCGGCCCTGGCCGGCCTCGCCCTCGGCGCCGCCTTCGCCCGCGCCCAAAACACCACCGCGCCCGCCGCCACTCCGAGCGCAACTCCCGGCGCCGCCCCCATGGACGTCCTCTTCGGCTGCCCCCTTAATACCGATGGCACTTACGCCCTGCCGCCGCTGCCCTACGCCTACAACGCCCTCGAACCGTCCATTGACGAGCAGACGATGCACCTGCATCATGACATTCACTTCGCCGGCTACATGAAGGGCCTCAACGCCGCCCTCGCCAAACTCGCCGACCTCCGCACGGGCGGCGAATACCCCCAGATCGGGTACTGGGAAAACCAGCTCGCCTTCAACGGCTCCGGCTACTTCCTCCACAATGTCTTCTTTCAGAATATGGCCCCTGCCGGCTCCACCACGGCGTCGACCGATCTCCAGTTTTCCTTCAGCAAGAATTTCGGCGTGTTCGCCAACTTCCAATCCCAGTTCACCGCCGCGGCCACCGCCGTGGAAGGCAGCGGCTGGGCCATCCTCGGCTGGCAGCCCTTCGGCCAGAAACTCGTCATCCTCCAGGCCGAAAAGCACCAGAACCTCACCCAGTGGGGCGTCATCCCCGTGCTGGCCCTCGACGTCTGGGAGCACGCCTACTACCTCAAGTACCAGAACAAGCGCGCCGACTACATCAAGGCCTGGTGGAACGTCGTCAACTGGGACAACGTCACCCAGCGTCTCGCCGCCGCCCGCACGCTTGGGGCGGCATAGGGTCCAAGGCGGGGATGCCGCGATGGCGGGACGCCGTTCGTTCAAGAGCGGACGCTTCGGAGAGGCGTCCCTACCACGAAGTTAGGTGAAATTTGGGTGAACCCGTCCGTCTCTTACATTTACGGATTGCGCCTGGCCGCCATCCGGAAATGATTTGTTTGCTTCTTTTATCCATCATGAAAAACACCTCGATTGCCCGCTGTGTCCTCCTGTTTCTCGCCGCCCTCGGCTTCGCCGGCCCGTTCGCCCTCCGGGCCGAAACCGTCCCGGAGACCGTCACCATTCCCCTCCAGCTCGTCCAGTTGGCCAGCGGCGATTTCAAGCTCGGCATCTCCGTCAGCCTCGGCGGCGGGCCCTTCAAGTTGTACGAATTCGACACCGGCGCCTCCGGCTTCTACGCCGCCAACAACAC
>Ga0206873_1255_pt1 | contig 14410 bp, 8 predicted proteins | sample Alteio_BWOrgCont_11_FD_152631 | JGI IMG/M metagenome (GOLD analysis project Ga0206873, IMG submission 152631) | Enriched cells from forest soil in Barre Woods Harvard Forest LTER site, Petersham, Massachusetts, United States -... | ecosystem: Environmental > Terrestrial > Soil > Temperate forest > O...
GAATATGTCTGTGCCGAAGGAACCGAAACCCACGGAAAATTCGATATACCAGGTGAGCTGGCGCGGCAATGGTTGCAAGCTCCCGATAAAAATCCCAACAGCAAAGTCCTATGTCCTTATTTGACCGGCATGGACATCATCCATCGGCCATCGGATAAATGGGTGATCGATTTCGGTATCAATACGTCAGAAGCATGGGCGGCATTGCATCCGCTGCCGTTTGAGCATATCAAAAAATATGTAAAACCCCGCCGCGACCGGAGCCGCAATGATATACGCCGTGAGAAATGGTGGCTGCATTGCGATATGCAACCAAAATTCCGTCATGGCGTAGCGCTTATAGACCGCTATATCGCAACGCCCGGCGTATCCAAACACCGCATCTTCACATGGGTTGATAGCCGCGTATTCTCCGACAGCACGACCGTCAGCATTTGCCGCGACGACGACACGACCTTCGGCATATTGCATTCACGTTTTCATGAACTCTGGTCGCTTCGCCATAGCACTTGGGTCGCTCATAACGAGGGGATGCGTTACGCCCCGTTCACTGCATTTGAAACATTTCCATTTCCCGAAGGCCTGTCGCCGGACATTGCCAGCGCCCTATACAAAAATAATCCCCACGCCATCGCCATCGCAAAAGCGGCAAAGCATTTAAACGAACTACGCGATAAATGGCTGAACCCGCCGGAGCTGGTGCAGCGTATCCCCGAAGTGATCAAAGGTTTTCCCGACCGCCTTATCCCTGTCGACAGCAAAGCGTTCTACGCCCTGAAAAAACGCACGCTGTTTAATCTCTACAACGAGCGTCCGTCATGGCTTACCGAAGCACACGCCTTCCTCGACGACACTGTCGCGAGCGCTTATGGCTGGCCATCCGATATCAGCGACGAAGAAGCCATCCGCCGTATGCTACAACTTAATATTACTTAAGCAGCGCTACATTACCACCGACAGCGGCGGTATTGACCGTGACCGTACGCTCCGTCAAAAACCGCAATAAATAATGCGGGCCACCCGCTTTGGGGCCGGTGCCGGATAAATTCTCGCCGCCGAACGGCTGTACGCCTACGACCGCCCCGATCATACTGCGATTGACGTATATATTTCCGGCGCGCACATGCGATATCAACAATTGCACATGCTCATCGATGCGGCTATGGATCCCGAATGTCAGGCCGTAATTGGTGCTGTTGACGGCATCGGCCACCTGCGGCAATGCACCCACCTTAAAACGTACGACATGCAGGATGGGGCCAAATACTTCTCCTGCCAATTCACCAATATGCGTAATTTCAAATGCATGCGGGGGCACAAAATATCCCGGCAAATTACTGGGGGGGATGCTAGCAATTAACCGCGCTGCACCTTTCATTTTTTCAATATAGGCAAGCAATGTCGATTGCGCCTCAGCATCGATAACCGGGCCGATATCCGTCGCCGGATCGTGCGGATCACCCAGCTTCAGTTCCTGCATGGCGCCGGCCAGCAATGCCAGCAATTCTTCTGCAATATCCTCCTGCACAAATAACACACGAAGCGCCGAACAACGCTGTCCAGCACTGCCGAACGCAGAGATTATAATATCATCGACCACCTGCTCGATCAGCGCCGACGAATCGACCACCATGCAATTCTGTCCGCCTGTTTCAGCAATGAACGGTACAATCGGCCCGCCGCGCGCTGCCAGCGATTTAGCGATATGCTGTGCCGTATCCGTACCGCCGGTAAATACTACGCCATCAATCCTGCGGTCCGCCACCAGCGCCGCCCCCACGGTTTCGCCGGAACCTATCGCCAGATGCAGTATATCGCGCGGGATACCCGCCTCATGCAAGAGCGCTACCGCACGCTGCGCGATGTGCGGTGTTTGTTCCGCCGGTTTGGCGATAACGCAATTGCCGGTAACGAGCGCCGCCACGACCTGTCCCATGAAAATTGCCAGCGGAAAATTCCACGGACTGATGCAGGCGAATACGCCGCGAGGATGCAGCGACAGAATATTGCTTTCCCCGACCGGGCCAGACAATAGGTGCGGAGAGAAAATATTACGTGCCTGCGCCGCATAATAACGGCAGAAATCGGCTGCCTCGCGCACTTCAGCGATTCCATCCGCCAGCGTTTTTCCGCCCTCCTGCGCACAAAGCGCCACCAATTCCGCGCAATGTTTTTCCAGCAGATCAGCCGCCCGTTCCAATATAATCGCACGCGCATTAACCGTTGTTTGCGACCAGCCGGGAAAAGCTTTGCGTGCGGTTTCAATCATCGGTGGCAATTTATTTTCGGTTACAGTCATCACATCAACAGTGGGCAAACCCGCAAGCAATTCCTCTAATTGCGCAAGATTACCAAAATCCATTCCCGCAGAATTCTTCCTCACCGGACCATACATATCGCGCGGCAGCGGAATCGCCGGATGGGGCTGTCCATTATACGCGCGCGCCACCGCCACCGGGTCGGCGAGAATATCTTCGGCGCTTTTGTGTTCATCCATCAATAAATGTACAAACGAGCTGCTCGAGCCGTTCTCCAGCAGCCGCCGTATCAGATAGGCCAGCAAATCCTTATGCTGCCCCACCGGCGCATAAATACGCGACGGATAGTCCGCGACCACCAGATTATGCAGCGCCTCGCCCATGCCATGCAACCGCTGAAACTCGTATTCCCCGCGCGCCCAGCCATAATGTTCGGCCAGTTCAACGACGGTAGATAGCGTGCGTGCATTATGCGTTGCAAATTGCGGATAAAACACACCGTGCTGCGATAGCATTTTATCGGCGCAGGCAAGCATGGATACATCGGTATATTCCTTACGCGTAAAGACGGGATAGCCAGGCAATCCGGCCATCTGCGTCCATTTAATCTCCGAGTCCCAATAGGCCCCCTTAACCAGCCGCAGCGGAATCACGCGCCCATACTTTTGAGCCTGGCCAGCCAGCCAATCGATAACGTACGGGGCGCGTTTCTGATAGGCTTGCACCACAAAGCCGATACCGTTCCACCCGGAAAATTCAGGATCGGCCAGCAATTGCCCGAATAGCAGCAACTCAATATCCAGCCGGGACGATTCTTCAGCATCAATTGCAATCGTGATGCCTGCGTGCTTTGCAATGGCAACAATCTCTTTCAGGCGCGGAAGCAATTCCGCCATCATCCGCTCGCGCTGCGCCAATCGGTAGCGCGGATGCAGCGCTGAAAGCTTGACCGAAATGCCCGGCGCATCGAATAAAGCCGTACCGGGCGTTACGGTTTTACCGATCTGTGCAATACCCTCGCGGTAGGACTGGACGTATGCCTGCGCCTGCGCATCGCTGCGCGCGCCCTCACCCAGAACATCATAGGAAAAACGATAACCGCGCTTGATATAAGATTGGGAGTTATGCAGCGCCTCATTCACCGTTTCACCCAGGACGAACTGCCCGCCAAGCAGCGTCATGGCCTTCTTCAGCGCCTCGCGGATGACCGGCTCGCCCATTTTCGTCAAGAGATTTTTGAGTACTTTGAGCACCCCGTGTTGCGCGTCATGCCCGAAATCGAGGACTCGTCCAGTGAGCAGCAATCCCCAACTGGACATGTTCATCATCCATGAATCGCCGCCGGTAAACCGTTCCCAATGGCGCCCTTCGAACGTATCGCGAATCAACGCATCGGCCGTCAGGGCATCGGGAATACGCAAAAGCGCCTCAGCGAGGCACATCAGCGCCACACCTTCGTCGGTATCAAGCCCATAGGTATGGAGAAATGTTTCCACGCCATGGCTGGCCGCGTGCCCGCGAATTTCTTTTGTCCATGTAGCCGCCCGCGCCATAATCGGCGTTTCGAGCGCCGCCAGTTTCTCTACATACGGCATCAATGCGCTTACGGCTTCAGCCTCGTCCATGAAGGCACGGGCGCTGATGGCTTTAAGCATATCGTCAGGGGCGTTTTGCATAGGCTAATGCGAACAATGCGCCAATATGGTAACCACCGCAAATTGTTTTTGAATGCAGAACGATGGTGCGTGCGGTAATTGCCCCAGCCGCCGCTGCAATGCATCCAGATAATGTGTACGCACCAGCAGCACGGCATTATCGTCGCGATGCTGCCCTAGCCATCGTGTCAGCGTTGGAAAAAGTTCGGGCCGTTGTCCTTGCTTCATACCGAAAGCAAGATCGCTGCTGGCGCTATCGATAATAGTCAGTGGCGCCGGCACATAAAAAGCCAGCGCCGAAATCTCCTCGAAATCCTCATAGATTCCAAGTTTTCCCTGATCCGCGTAGGACGCCAGATAAAGCGCCGCCTGCTTCTGGGAAATATTTTCTTCGCCAAATCGCACAGCCTGAATCAATAGCAGCAGCAGAATGACCGACGGCAAGCACAACAAAAATAAGTTGGCTTCCGGCAATCGCCGCCAATACCAAAAAAACGGTAGTGATGCCAGGGTAATAGCCAGAGGAAGAGCGATATCCGCCAGCTTGGCCGAACGATAAATAGCGTCTAAAAAGGCAAGATCCTCCGCCTTGAAATGCAGCACAATCGGAACGGAGGCAATAACGATAAACGTCACCACAAGCGCCAGCGCGCCCCACCGCCATAATTTTGCTGCATAAGGCCGCCGCAATATCGCGTCCAACCGGAGAGCCATTAATAAAATCAGGGGCGGCATCGCTACGATCATGTAATAATTCGCTTTAGCGCGCGCCAGCGAGAAAAAGATAAAAACCAGCAAAAACCAGATCATGAGAAAACGATTCAGCGTTTTATCTCCGGCATGTTCATGGGCTAAGGCATGCGGGTAACGCGTCAATCGCCATAAAATCGGTGCCAGCAGCGACCACGGGAATAAATAGAGCAGCACGCGCGGCAGGTAATACCAGAGGGGACCCATATAATAATCGTGCGGTTCACGTGCACCGACAAAACGCATGATATGCTCATTGATGAAGTAAAACCATGCGAACTGATCGGCCTGCATCGTAGCAGCAATGTGCCACGGGGCAGCAATCAGTAAAAAAACAGCCACTGCACGCGGATCGAAGGTCTGACGCATCCGCCGCCCGGCATTTTCCATCAGCAGGAAACAAAACGCCACGCCTCCCGCCAGCAATAGCGCAATAAAACCCTTGCTTAAAACCGCGAGCGCAATCATTGCATGGCAGAGTATCAGCCATCCCAACTTGCTTTCGACATACCAACGGTAAAACGCCAGCAATGCAATGCTCATCGTTGCCGTAAGCAGCATATCGCAATACACCGTCCGGCCGATAATCAGGATGACCGGCGATGTAACCAGCATCAGGCCGGCGATAAGCCCCGCCCGTTCATTCCCCTGACGGCGCAGGAACAACGCCATTGCTACCGCAAGCCCTGCCATTGCCAGCGATACCGGAAGCCGCGCCGCTGTTTCATTGTCCCCGAACAGCGCCATGGAAAGAGCCGAAAGCCAATATAGCAGGGGCGGCTTTTCGAAATAGGATACACCGTTGAGATGCGGAATGATAAAACTGCCACCATGCGACATAGAGCGCGCGATAGAGGCATACATGCCCTCGTTATTATCGAGAAGGCCGTAACTACCGAGGCCATAAAAACAGCCCAACAGCAACATAACGGTAAACAGCAAACGCAGAGGCACGTTACTATCAGCCCTCCGGATAGCTTCGTAAAATGGTGCCCGGAGCCGGAATTGAACCAGCGACACAGGGATTTTCAGTCCCTTGCTCTACCAACTGAGCTATCCGGGCATCTACGAAGGATTCGTACAAAAGAGCCTTGGTTTATAAGAGAAGCCTCTTTACTTGTCCAGACCGTATCACATTTAATTTTTTTCAGTTAAATCAACCGCTAGGGAGATAAGGGCATAGGGCTGGCTATCTTGCTGCGACCTGAATGCAAATTCAGAATATGTTAAGGTATACGTCCGAGATCCCCCATTCCTTCTATCCTATTAAAAAAAATCTTCTAATACATAAAGATGGGTGACTTTCTAAAGAAAACTGTTAATCCCAAGGATATAATTAAAGTTACATCTTCTCAAACTTGGCGAATGAGGGGATGCATCAGTCGCGGTATACCATGCACAAACGCCGTATTGTAGTGATCACAGGTACCAGGGCCGAATACGGTTTGCTGTATGGAACCATGCGCGAATTACAGCGGCTACCGGTAGACTTACATCTTATCGTGACCGGTGCCCACTTGTCGCCCAGCCATGGCATGACGGTGAAGCAAATTGAAGCTGACGGTTTTCCGATCAGCGCCAAAGTCGATATAGAGCTTCAACACGACCGGCCAGTAGATATCACGCGCTCAATGGGAATCGGCCTAGCTGGCATCGGCGAGGCGCTGGACAAAATAAAACCCGATCTCACAGTAATCCTTGGCGACCGTTATGAGATGCTCGCGGCGGCGGCGGCGTGTGCCATGCTGAATATTCCCATCGCGCATATTTGTGGCGGCGAAATAACCGAAGGCGCTATAGACGATCTATTGCGCCATGCAATCACAAAACTGAGCTACTGGCATTTTGCCGAAGCGGAAGCGTATGCGAAACGTATCGTACAACTCGGTGAAGAGCCGTCGCGGGTGTTTACCGTAGGTGCGCCGGGAATAGATAGCATCGTAAAGTTGCCGCTACTCTCCAGAGAGACGCTTGAAAAAGAATTGGGCGTTGCATTAGTGTCACCAGTGATCCTATTCACGTATCACCCAGAAACCCTTAGCACTGTCTCCGCTGATGAGCAGATACGCTGCGTTATAGAAGCACTGGACAGTTTCCCCGAGGCCACGCTCCTGATAACGGGCGCTAATGCCGATACGGGCGGGCAACGTATCAATCAGGAAATGCAGGCATTTGCGCAAAAACGCGCACGAACGGTTTTCCGCCTTTCATTCGGCTCGCTTCTTTATTTGAGCGCTATGCGCGAAGCCGATGTCGTTGTCGGCAACTCTTCCAGCGCCGTCATCGAGGCTCCGGTAATGGGCAAAGCGACAGTCAATATCGGCAATCGGCAAACCGGCAGGTTACGTTCACCCAGCATCATCGATTGTGACTGCAACACTCAGGAAATTATCAAAGGCATCCGCCTTGCATTATCCTCGGAATTTCAAAAAAGCCTTAAACCTTCCGCGCTTTTCGGCATACCCGGCACGGTGGCTCCTAAAATCGCTGAACTGTTGGCAACGTTGCCTCTGCCCACTTCATTGCGAAAACCCTTCTATGACTTGGCGTAAAGGTCCTATATGAGCTCGAAAAAAATATTTGGATTATTTGGAAGCGGCGGATTCGCACGCGAAGTGATGCCCTTGGTACGCCCCACCTTACTAGCGCATTTTTCCGATGCGCATGACATCGAAATATATTTTATTGAAGTGGAACCCAAGGCGCCTTTAATTAATGGCTATAGAACACTCTCGGAAGAACAATTCTTCAACTTATCCGCGGAGAAATATTTCAATCTTGCTATCAGCGATTCAAAAATACGCGAAAGACTGGCCATTGAATGCAAAAGCAAAGATTGCAAACCTTTGGCCCTGCATGCTGCAAATGCCGTAATTTACGATAATAATACCATCGGCGAAGGGGCGATACTGTGCACCGGATCGGTTATTACTTCCAATATCAAAATCGGCGCTTATTTTCATCACAATATAACGAGCTATGTGGCGCATGATTGCGTGATCGGCGATTACGTCACCTTTGCCCGCAATGTTAGCTGCAGCGGTAACGTGCATATCGGCAACCATGCTTATGTCGGCACCGGGGCAATGATTAAACAGGGCAAGAATAAAATACCGCTTACGATTGGCGAAGGAGCCGTGATCGGCATGGGTGCGGTCGTAACCAAAAGCGTAGGCCCTCATACCACCGTGGTAGGAAATCCCGCCAGACCGCTGGAAAAAAAACCTAGTTAAATCGGCGGAACACCGGCTTCACCGCCGGGCCGGCAAGGTAGCGATCAACGCCATCGGTCAAAGCTTTTTTTACCACCTCCATCGCCTTCAATACCCCCTGGCGGGTAAGCGCAAGTTCGGCTTCGCCATGGCGATAGGTAAAGGAAATCCACGGCATAAGGATACCGGCTTTGATGAGTTCCTGTAAAAAGAGCGTGCGTAGCGGCAAGGACGCAGTATTGGATTCATCAAGGAAAACGAATGCCGGGATAATGGCCGTCCCGATCATCTTGAAGTGATTTCCGATACCGGCCTCTAAGGCGCATGTTTCCATAAGCGCTACGATCTTTTGGCCATAATCCCAGAAATGCTCGATTACCTTTTCGCGCTGCATGAATTTGACGGTTTCGACAAACGCCCCGAGTCCGCTCATTTCCGCGCCATGGGTAGTCGATAAAAGGAATACGCGCTCGGTGCCGGGCGTATCAGTGGAACCCAGCTTCATGATATCGCGCTTACCCGCTACACCCGCCACCGAAAACCCATTTGCCATCGCTTTACCAAAGGTCGAGATGTCGGGATCGAGGCCGAAGAATTCCTGCGCCCCTTTCAGTCCCCAGCGGAAACCGGTGATCATTTCATCGAGGATGAAAATAATGCCGTGCTTTTTGCATAATACTTCCACTTCTTTTAAGAAGTTGGTCGAACCTTTAGGATATTTGGCCTTTAAATCGCCGAATCCCTGCGCCTGAGGATTACCAGGGCTTATCGGGCATTCCAGCGATACCGGCTCCATAATGACGCAGGCGAATTGATCCGGATATTCCGCGATCAGTTTTTCAAGCGAGACGATATCGTTATAATTAAAACTTTTCGTCTGCTCGATGATATTGCGTGGAATGCCCTTAGGGATCGCCGTGCTGCCGATGAACCAATCGTCATACGAAAAAAACGGGTGCTGCGCGCAGCGGGCGATGAGATCGCGACCGGTATAGGCGCGCGCCAGCTTAACAGCCGCCGAAGTTGCGGTAGAGCCGTTCTTGGTGAATTTCACCATATCGACCGAATCGATCAGCGACACTAATAACTCCGCCGCTTCCAGCTCAATGGTCGATGCGCGCGTGAGGTTATTGCCCTTTTCAATCTGCCGGATGGCAGCTTCGTTGATGCACGGTTCGGCATACCCGATATTAACAGCGCGGAGCGCCATGCCGTAATCGAGGAATTTCTCTCCCGCCGGACTCCATGAATAAGCGCCTTTGCCGCGCTCGAGGATTGCGGGCGCATTCGCGGGATACTGATCGTCGCCGCGTGAATAGGTGTGCGCGCCGCCGGGAATAACGGCATGCAGGCGTTTGCTATAGTTTTCGTTCAATTGCCTATCCTCTTTTGCTTTTTCTTGGGTAAAGTTATTCCAGTATTCCTCGTGCCGCGAACTGCTCAGCTTATAGATTCCTTCGGCATAAATCCACGCGGTAAGCGCTCTATCATCCTTCAGGATATCCGTCGGGCATTTTGTGAATACGGCGCGGAAGAATTCCAAGTCCTCAGGGTAATCAAGCGTTGCACGCACGGCATCACTGTTGGAAATACTATACGTTATAACCGTCGGCGTAAATTGGGAAAAAATGCGCCCCCAGCCTGTCTCCAGCATCGTGTTAGTAGACAGGGAATTAATCGCTTCTGCCAACGTTTTGGCGGTATATCCCCATGCATTCATACCGAAAGGGAGCCCTTCCGTGCGTGCCAGCGGCGCGCCGTTTTCCAGCGCATCAATAATGGCCTGACAGGCGGTGGGCGAGCTCAAAAGATCGTCGCCATCGACAGAAACAATGGCAGCCAAACCGAAACGTTGAACAAGCTGATGATGACGTAGCGGGATATTATCCGCATCGCCATAAAACAACTCTATGCCGGCGGCCTGCGCGATAGCCTGCAGGGGAGCATTTTCCTGCTCACTGCCGGTAGCAATAAAAATGCGGATATCCTTACGATTCGCCGCCAGCGGTACAAGCCGGATGATGAGATGCGCCAGTGCCGTCCCCTTCCCGATCGATTGCAGGTGTTTGTCCGGAAGGCGTTTCGAGCCAAGCCTCGCATTGATCAGGATGCCTGTTTTCACATCATACCTCGACGAATGTTGACTCGCGGTCGGATTGCTCGATTTTTTCCAAAAGGGAAAGTACGCGAATGTCCTCTTTCAAGGTATGGGGATAAGGCCGTTCGCCTTTAACGGCGGCAAGGAAAGCGCGGATCTCCTCGATATACATATTCTCGCCGACTTTCATGTTTTTGTCGTAGCCGGAGGCCACCGCGCCGGTATTGTATTCTTCGGTGGACCACACCTCTTTCTCAGGATCGTAGATACGGATGCTGCTGGTTTGCCATTCCCAGACCAACTGGGCTTTGGAGCCATTCACCAACAGCCGGCGCGTGGCGAAACGCGAAACCACATCGATCGTAACGACCGAGAGAAAATCGCCGTAATCGAGCAGGCAGTTATACGTATCATCGATTTTTTCGGCGCCCTTGATGTCGATGGTTTTGCGCACATGGCCGCCGACGCGTTTTGGCATGCCAAATACATGGGTAAACCAGGTCAATTCAAACGGCAGGATTTCGCGTGCGCCGCCGGTCAGCTTATTGCTCACATAAAAATCCGATACCGGCTCATAAGGATGCCAGTCCGGCAAATACTGACCGGAATGAAGCAGGACATTGGAGAGTTTTCCGAGTTGCCCGGAGTCGACGATTTCCTTGATACGCTTAATGCCGACGTTAAAACTCATAGTGGCCGAAGGCGCTGTCACCAGCGATTTTTTACCGGCTTCCCGATCGATCTCGGCAAGCCCGTCGCTGAGTACGCTGGCTTCGACAAAAAAGGGAACGTTTTTTTCGAGACAAAGGTGCATATACTGGGCATGGAGATCGGGCGGCAGAGAAATTATGGCCATGTCGGGCGATATTGCGCCCCATGCCTGATCTATATCCTGAAAAGATTTTACGGCGTAGGTTTCTTCAACTTCACGGCAACGGTCGGCGCGCTTATCGAATCCGGCGATGGAAGTGACGCCCAGCGCCTGCAGGCAGCGGATGCGGCGCTTGCCCATGGACCCCAAACCAATCACCAGTACATTCATCAAAAAATCCTAAATATAAGAGACTGTTCGCAGGCTACAGGTTACATGCTATTTTTTTCATTACGTCAATAACCTTATCGCTGGCAAAACGTTGCAGAAAGGGTTTTTGTTCCGGGCGTTTAGGAACGTCTTTTAGCATCTGCCCAAGCATCGCCATATACTCGGCAATCCGGTACTCGCCCGTATGCCAATAACCCGCGTCTGAAGCCAATCTAGACATCCCGAGTACAATCACCGGCGTACCCAGCAATCGGGCTTCGTAGGCAACGGTGGAGGGAAAGGTAATCATCGCGTCCGCCGATGCCATAAATGTCTCCAGCGAAACGACGTTACCATCTAGCACATTTGGCGGCCGGACCGAAGACCTCTCACTGGGATGACGCCGAAGCGACAACCGGTAGCCCAGCGCCGCGCATTCCTTCTCAAGGAAGTCCAGCAGCCGCTCCTGCAAAGGCGGTCCTTGGCCATCATCCGGCTCTAGATTCGAAGCATAGGCAATGATGCGCTCTGCGCCATTCATATGCTGGTTGCGATAACGATTGGCCTCTTCGGAGGCTTGCGCCGTACCGTAATGATCGAAAGCCGGGTTGCCGGTCACTACGATATCGGATACATCCCGCCCCTTCTCCACCAATTGATTTTTGACGAATTCATCAATCACGCACACACGCGTTCCATAATTCGGCGTCGCCAGCCATTCCAACTCCGCGCCCGGATAAAAATCGACGAGGCATAAGGAAGCTATGCCCAGATTTCGCGCCGCCTGTTGCAGCGCTTTTTCAAAACGCGGGGCATTAGTCGTAATTACGATGTCCGACTTGATATCCGATAGCAGCATTTCCATCGCATGCGTCGGGCAAAAAGCCTGCCTTCCGGATGTACGATACGCCTCAGAGTCTGCATCTTCACCCAACTCCTGACAAAGCCCGTAAAACCCAATACCAAGGTAAGCAGCACTTTCCTCAGGACTCAATGTAGAATGCGTCAGCTCTGCCGCTAGCTCCCTGCCCTTCACCATCATGTCGGGCGGATATAAATGCACAAAATCGCGTAGGGTTTTATACGGAATATGGCGCGCGCGACATTCATTTGTCGCCGAATTCAGTGCCAGCACCTGACAATCATAGTCTTTATCGGCGCGCAATTTTTCAATGACAGGGAGTATGGCCTTGATATGCCCGCCACCGTAACTTGCAAAAAGAACTTTTACCATGATTTCACCCATATGCACACCATCGCAGGCATATTTTTATAGTATTTCTAAGTCTATTAGCTACAACTTATTAGAGTAACCTTAAGCGTACGGAACTGACTGGATGCGCCGTCATATCATTACCGGGGGAGCGGGCTTTGTCGCCCGTTACCTGATAGAAGTATTAGCGCCCTTGGGCGAAGAAATCGTGCTTTTCGACCAGTTGCCGATTGATAATCTCCCGCAAGGCGTTCGGGCTATTACTGGCAATATATGCTCACGGGAAGATGTCGAAAAAATCGGGCTGTTACCGGAAGACATCGTTTATCATTTAGCCGCACGTCAGTTCATGACGCGTATTCCCTATTTTGGACGTACCGCATGGTTTTCCGAAGTCAACGTTGCGGGAACGGATGTGGTCCTTAAGGCGATGGAAAAACATGGCACGACAAAGCTGGTCTTTTTCTCGACCGATATGACCTACGGCCTGCACCAAACCTCCTTCACTCCTCCGGATCATCCGCAGGTTCCGTTGGGGCCTTATGGAAAGAGCAAGGTGCAGGCGGAGGCCTTGATGCGCAGTGCGCAAGCGAAAGGTTTATCCGCCACCGTATTCCGCCCGCGGCTAATCGCCGGGCGCGGCAGGTTGGGGATCCTCACGAAATTATTCGAACTGATATACCATAATCTACCGGTACCCATGATCGGCTCCGGCGATAACCGTTATCAAATGGTGTCGGTACGCGATTGCGCCAAGGCCGCCGTAAAGGCGATGGAAATGCAATGCCCCAGCGGCTTTTTTAATCTTGGGTCTACAAACCCACCCAAGTCACGGGATTTATTAAAAGCGCTTATCGCCCATGCGGGAAGTCATTCCATTTTAATTCCTACCCCCGCCACTCCGGTTAAATGGGTTCTATCGGGATTAGACACACTCGGATTAACGTTGATGTATCCGGAGCAGTATATTATCGCGGATAAAGACATTACCCTTGATACCTCCTATACCACCAAGACATTCGGCTGGAGCCCGGCGGAGACTGACATCAGCATCTTAATAGATGCCTATGACGGATATGTTTCAGGGAAAGGCTAATGCCTACAATGCCAGAGCAGCGGATGTGGCAGCGGTATCTTTATTGATGATATTTTTAATCACATCGGCTTTGGGTGTATCGGCTTTCTTCTGACCTATTTTTTCCGCAAACTGCGTATTCCGCTCTCCTGGCTCTTCCATCGTATGCGGCAATACGCAGACATTGTGGAATTTATCCATTTTATGCAGAATGCTCTTATAAAGCTCGCTGAAGCTGGGAGATTTATCGCCCATATGCTCGACCATTCGCGCGGTAATGCGAGCCGCCACTTCGGGGATTTTATCCTGCGGCAATCTCGGCACTTCATCCAGTAACCTCGCCTGCACCTCATCCACATCCAGCACTTTTTCACCGTACGGCAACACTAAACGTGTCGGATACGGCGGAACGGTAAGCAGTACGTTACCTGCAATCCCGGTATAATCCTGATAGGCTTTCCCGCCCAACACTAATCGCTTATTTTTAGCCCGGTCGAACACGACAAAACTTTGCGCCACCATTTCGGTAAACGAGCTGGTGATCCACAGCACCTTTTGGCGAATCTCATCGACATAGGTTTTGGGTGGGTTATTTTCGTCGTAGGTCGTGGCGAGCAAGCCCATCGTTTTGCCTGCCACCATGCCGCAACCGGCAAGGAAGGTGTTTTTATCGGTGACTTTTGCCGTCAGGAATGCCTGCTTCAGATTGCCTTTTGCCAGCTCCGACAATCCCGGAATAATTTTTTTATAATTAAACATCATGCACAGTGAGCCGAGCGTCCGAAGCCCCACCTCACCTATACGAACGGAATTCTGCCGGAGAATGCCAGCAGCGCTTCGGTTTTTATTGTGCTCCGCTAATTCCTGCTCGCTCATGTAGGAAAGCTTACGCACATCCTCGGGCAACACTTTTTGTGCGCCGGTTGGCACATAGCGGTTCACTTCTTCGGCAATAATGCCGTCGAATTTTGACAGCCCGGCGATATCCTCTTCTTTTTGTCCGCCGAAGATATAATTGATAAAATTGGCGGCAAGGTTGAGCGTCGCGAACGCACCGATCGAGGGATCGAACGTAGGCTTTAGGCGTCCAGCCACCGCATCAGTTTTTGAGACGGCATTGAAGGCGGA
>Ga0206873_1256_pt1 | contig 14403 bp, 10 predicted proteins | sample Alteio_BWOrgCont_11_FD_152631 | JGI IMG/M metagenome (GOLD analysis project Ga0206873, IMG submission 152631) | Enriched cells from forest soil in Barre Woods Harvard Forest LTER site, Petersham, Massachusetts, United States -... | ecosystem: Environmental > Terrestrial > Soil > Temperate forest >...
ACGGCACGTTCCATGGGCGCCGACCTGGAACTGTACGGCCAGCGCAAAGACGGAACTGAGTTCCAGGTCGAGATCAGCCTAAGCCCTCTGGAAACCGAGGAAGGCATGCTGACGATGAGCGCGATCCGCGATATTACCGATCGCAAGCGCGCCGAACTCAAATTCAAGGCCCTGCTCGAGTCAGCGCCTGATGCCATTGTGATCGTCAATCGGGAAGGTGAAATCGTTCTGATCAATTCCCAGACGGAAAAAATATTCGGTCATCCGCGGGAAGAATTGGTCGGGCGCAAGGTGGAATTGCTCGTTCCGGAACGCTTCCGCGAGAAGCATCCCCAGCATCGCACGGGTTTCTTCGCGGCGCCGCGCACACGGTCCATGGGCGCCAGCCTGGAGCTGTACGGTTTGCGCAAAGACGGCACCGAATTCCCCGTGGAAATCAGCCTGAGTCCCCTGGAAACCGAGGAGGGTACGCTGACGATGAGCGCGATCCGCGACATCACGACCCAGAAGCAAACCTCGCAGTATGCCCGGAGCCTGATCGAGGCCAGTCTGGACCCCCTGGTTACGATCAGCCCGGAAGGCAAAATCACCGACGTCAACGAGGCCGCCGTGAAGGTCACCGGCGTAGCGCGGGAGAGGCTCATCGCGACGGATTTTTGGAACTATTTCACGGAACCGGAAAAGGCGCGCGAGGCCTACCAGCAGGCGTTCGCTAGGGGCTTCGTCACGGATTATCCGTTGACGATTCGCCGCACCGACGGGCAGCTGTCCCATGTCCTGTATAACGCTTCTATCTACAAAGACTCCCGTGGCAAGGTCCTCGGCGTCTTTGCCGCCGCACGGGACGTTACACCTCTAAAGAAGGCCACGGTGGAATTGGCTGAGCAACGCACGCGAGAACTGGAACGGCTGGCAGAGCTGGAGAGGTTTCAAAAACTTACCGTGGGGCGCGAGCTCAAAATGATTGAACTGAAAAAGGAAGTCGAGGAACTTAAGCGGCAACTCACGGAACGAACTGTACCTGCCGGGATGCCATGACCGGACAAGCAGCCAACCGCGATCTACTCGAAATGCCGCTGCCGTCCGCGTCCGAGCGGACCGAGATCGAGAACGCTCAGTGCGCCACGTTGAACATTCTGGAGGACTTCGCCGCGGAAAAGATTGCACTCGAGGGCGGCCAGCGCGCCACGCTCAACATACTGGAAGATTTCGACGCCGAGAAGAAGCGCATGGCCGGCGCCGAGCGCGCGGTGCTGAATATCCTGGAAGACTTTGCATCCGAGAAATTCCAGCTCGAGGAATTCCAGCATTCCTTCCTGAACATCCTGGAGGATTTTTCCCAGGAGAAGAAACAATTCGAGGGCACGCATCGCGCGGTTTTGAATATCCTGGAAGACTTTGAAGGGGAAAAAGCGAACGTAGAGTTGGCGAACGAACAACTCGAGAGAGAGATCAAGGAACGCAAGCGCGCCGAGGAGGAAATACAGCGAAGCAATAGAGAACTCAGCGCAGCCAACAAGGAACTGGAAGCATTCTCCTATTCCGTTTCCCACGACTTGCGAACGCCGCTCCGGAGTATTGACGGATTCAGTCAGGCGCTGCTGGAAGATTATGCCGATAAGCTGGATGCCACCGCGCAGGATCACCTCCAACGTGTTCGCCGGGCGGCGCAGCGGATGGCTGCTTTGATCGACGACATGCTGAATCTTTCGCGTGTCACCCGTTGCGAGTTGCACAGCGAAAAGCTGGATTTGACCGCCATGGCCAAATTGATTTTGGCGGAGCTTAAGGAAGCGGAACCCAGCCGGCGGGTGGAGTTCGTCATCGAAAGCGGTCTGACCGCCGTGGGCGATCCGCAACTGCTGCGCGCGGCGATGGAAAATCTGCTCCGCAATTCCTGGAAGTACACCTCAGCCCATGCTACCGCCCGGATCGAATTTGGCAGGAGCGAGGCGGAAGAAAGACCTTCCTTTTTCGTTCGCGACGATGGCGCCGGGTTCGACCCGCGTTATGCGGACCGTCTTTTCGGGGCCTTCCAGCGCCTGCACACCGCAAACGAGTTTCCGGGCACGGGCGTTGGCCTCGCCACGGTGCAACGCATCATTCACAGGCATGGCGGAGAGATCTGGGCGGAAGCAGCCGTTGAAAAGGGTGCAACGTTTTACTTCACTCTCTAACGACAATGGAGGCGAACGGATGGTGACGATGGACAATGAGGTTATACCTGTTGTTGGGAGACGAACTCGGATGAATTACTCTTCGGGGTCCGGAATCCGAAATTCGTTTGACACCTCTTCGTTTTGGAGTAGGATGAATTTACCCCTTCAAGGAAGTTACTGGGCATAAGTTTATTCCGCAAAGTCAGGCTTTTTTGTTTTGTTTGCATTTGCCAGGTAGCCCTAACCCCTTCGACAACTTATTGCGCCTGCCTCCCGCTAGGTCGCGGATTTTAGCGTCCTAACCAGGGGGAATCGGTTCGGGAGATTTGTGACGCTTTCAGCAGCCGGAACGAAGAAGGTTCGTTCTCGAGTTTTTTGCAGATGCACCGAGGTCTGGGCAAGCTCCGGGAATGCGTGGCCCAATGCGCTGGTGCTCCTGGCTCTGTTTATTGGCTTGGCAAGTACAGGCTGGGCCGGGAACCCGCAGGGCGGGCAAGAAATACCTGAAGAACTGAAGCGCATGAGCCTCGAACAGCTCGGTAACGTCGAGGTCACCACAGCGTCAAAAGAACCGGTGCCCGTTGCTCGCATTCCAGCGGCTATTTACGTTCTGACCCAAGAAGACATTCGCCGGTCAGGAGCTACCAGCATCCCGGATGCCCTGCGTTTAGTCCCGGGCATCGAAGTCGCCCGCATCGACTCGGACAAGTGGGCCGTCGGAATCCGTGGATTTGAAGGAAGGTTTGCCCGAGGCTTGCTCGTACTCATCGACGGCCGCACCCTCTACACATCACTTTTTCACGGTGTTTATTGGGAGGTGCAAGATGTCTTAATGGAGGACATAGAACGCATTGAGGTGATCCGGGGACCTGGCGGCACAATCTGGGGGCCGAACGCTGTCAACGGGATCATCAACATCGTTACCAAGAACGCCAGGGACACGCAAGGAATGATTGTTTCCCTCGGCGGAGGTGACGTCGATCAAGCAACGGGGAGCTTCCGGTACGGGGGCGGGGTTGGCACAAACTTCGATTACCGTGTGTACGGGAAAGGCTTCCGCCGGGCGTCCGAATTCCACTCCGACGGGGATGGATTCGACGACTGGCAGATGGGGCAAATAGGGTTTCGCGCGGACTGGAAGACACAAAATCGCGACACGTTTTCCCTGCAAGGCGATATCTACGACTCCAAGGACGGACAGCGCGTCATCGCTACGAATTACTTTCCTCCATTTACAAGTACGGTAGAACAGGATTCCGAACTATCTGGCGGAAACATTCTTGGCCATTGGCGGCGTGAACTGGATGAAGGGGCCGACGTGCAGGTCCAGGTTTACTACGACAGAACAAACAGGGACGAGGCGAACTTTAACGAAAATCGAGATACGTTCGACATCGATTTCCTTGACCATATGACCTTACTGCATCAGCAGAGTTTTCTGTGGGGTGCGGGGGCGCGGATCAGCTCGGGAAATACTACGCCGGATATTCCAGCTTTGGTGTTTACGCCCGCTCGCCGCACAGACAAGGTCTACAGTGCGTTCGTGCAGGATGAAATTCCGCTCAAGGGCAACCAACTTGCGTTGACGATTGGATCGAAGTTCATCCACGACATCTACACAGGCTTTGAGTTTCAGCCGAGTGTTCGCCTTCTTTGGACACCGAATTCACGGCGAACGATTTGGGCGGCTTTCACGCGCGCTGTGCGCACTCCGTCTCGGATCGATGAGGACCGTCAGGTCACTACGCTGGTTAGCGTCAACCCACTGACGTTCCGGCGCCTGATCGGTGACGGCAAGTTCACTTCGGAAGATTTATTGGGTTACGAAGTGGGGTATCGAAGCCTTTTCACCCCCAGGTTCTATCTCGACATCGCTGGTTTTTTTAATGATTACGACCATCTCCTGAGTTCTGAGCCGGGAACGCCATTTGTCGAAACTTCACCACCTGCGGCGCCGCAGCACCTTATCGATCCGGTCTTTGTTCGCAATGGGTTGCGAGGCGCCACGTACGGAGTGGAAATCGCACCGAAATGGGACCTGGCACATTGGTGGAGTCTAAAGGGCTCGTATTCATACTTGCGCATGAGTATAAAACCCGGCTCTCAGAGCCTCGACTCTTCGACCCCAATCTCAAATAATGGGTCGAGCCCGCGTCATGACCTCGCGCTCCGGTCTTCTTTCGACTTCCCCAAGGGTTTTGAATTTGATCCGGCATTTCGTTATGTGAGCGCACTGCCCGCGCAATCCGTACCGGCTTATGTGACAGCGGATGCACGGGTGGGATGGAATCCCTACCGACATCTCGAATTGTCCATCATCGGGCAAAACCTGTTTCAACCTTACCACGCGGAGTTCGGCGGAGACCCTGGAGGGCTTGTTGGAATCAGGAGAGATATGTACGCAAAAATAACGTGGAAAAGTTCCTCAAGATGAGAATTAAGAAGCGTGGCGCGGCGAAGCGAATCCTTGGTCGTGCGGCGCTGGACCTTGCGCGAAAGTGGCGCCAGCGCGTCCTGCTGCGGTGGGCTGTGTCAATCGCATTTGTAACGATAGTGGAACCATGCATATCTGCCCAAAAAGGAAAGCCTCAAGAATATGAGGTCAAGGCTACTTATCTCTACAACTTCGCTAGATTCGTAGAATGGCCGGCCACTGCCGCAACGGTGAAGAGCGACGCCTTTACCATTTGCGTGCTCGGTCAGGATCCATTCGGCGCAATTCTTGATGCTGTCGTCGCAGGTGAAACCATAGATGGCAAGGTCGTCCTGGCGAAGCGGGTTTTGAAACTGCAGGACGCAGTAAGTTGTCGCGTGCTGTATGTCAGTTCGTCAGAAGAGAGCCGGTTGAAAGAAGTCCTTGCAGCTCTCGACAAAGTGTGTGTCCTGACCGTCAGTGACATCCCTCAGTTCTCGCAACGCGGCGGCATGATCCAGTTCGTCCAGGAGAGCAACAGGATTCGATTTGAAGTGAACCTGGCAAGCGCCGAGGATGCTGGCCTTAGTTTGAGTTCCGAACTACTCAAAGTAGCGATTACAGTCAGAAGAAATTCTCAACCCGGAGATTGACGGAAGATGGTCAGCGACTATTCGATCTCTAAAAAGTTGACCTGGATGAACATGCTGGTGAGCGGCGCGGCGCTGCTCCTGGCCTGTGGAGCATTCATCGCCTACGATGTGGCCTCTCTTCGGGAGGGGATGATCTACAACCTTTCCATGCAGGCTCAAATCGTGGGGTTCAATAGCTCCTCCGCCCTCCTGTTCAACGATCCGCATTCTGCCGAGAATACTTTATCGGCGTTGAAGGCCTGGCCTAACATCGTTTCCGCCGGAATCTTCACTCCCGATGGCCGGCCCTTCGCCTCGTATCTGCGCGGCCGCGACGGCCGGGTTCTGACGCTGCCTCCTATTCTTCAAGGTAAGACTGAGATCTACCGGTTCAACAGGAGCGAGGCCGTATTGGTCCGCCGGATTGTTTTTCAAGAAAGGGAGACCGGTTTCGTTTACATCCAATCTGATTTGGAGGGATTAAAGGTTCGCGTGGCGCAGTATTTGGGAGTCGCCGCCGCCGTCCTTGCGACCTCACTGCTCGCGGTGTTACTGATCTCACCAGTTTTCCGCCGAGCTATCGCCGAACCGATCGTTCACTTGGCAGGGATCGCCAGGATCGTCTCTCGCGACAGAGACTATTCGGTCCGGGCCACACCGACCAGCGATCATGATGAACTCTCGGTCTTGGTTGATGACTTCAACGATATGTTGTCTCAAATTCAACTTCGCGACGCGGCTTTGCAACAGGCGCACGGCGAACTAGAGCAACGCGTTGCGGAACGCACCCGTGAACTGTCCGCCTCCAATAAGGAGCTTGAGGCCTTTGCGTACTCCGTCTCACACGACCTGCGAGCCCCGCTCCGCAGTATCGACGGATTCAGCCAAGCGCTCCTGGAAGACTATGCGGATAAGCTGGATGCCAACGCTCAGGACCACCTCCAGCGCGTGCGCCGGGCGGCGCAGCGCATGTCTGCTTTGATCGACGACATGCTGAGTCTGTCCCGCGTGACAAGGTGTGAGTTGCGCCGCGAAAAGCTCGACCTGAGCGCCATGGCAAAGTCGATTGCGTCGGACCTTCAGGAAGCGGAGCCGGGCCGGTGCGTGGATTTCGTGATCGAAAGCGGTTTGACCGCCGTGGGCGACCCGCAGCTTTTGCGCTCGGCGATGGAAAACCTGCTTCGCAACTCTTGGAAGTACACCTCAGGCCATCCCACTGCACGGATCGAATTCTGCAGGAGCGAAGAGAATGGGCTGCGCCCCTTTATCGTCAGCGACGACGGCGCCGGGTTCGACGCGCGCTATGCGGACCGTCTCTTCGGGGCCTTCCAGCGCCTTCACACTGCGACGGAGTTTCCAGGTACCGGCGTTGGCCTCGCCACAGTCCAACGAATCATTCACAGGCATGGCGGAGAGATTTGGGCCGAAGGAGAAGTTGAAAAAGGAGCCACGTTCTACTTCACTTTGTGAAGAAATCGACGATAGCGAGGATAAAGGATCATGGAGAGCAAAACCATTCTTCTGGTGGAAGACAATGCGGACGATGAGGCTCTTACATTTCGCGCGCTCATGAAGAATAACATTGAAAGTCAACTGGTCGTTGCGCGCGACGGTGCGGAGGCGCTCGATTATCTATTTGCCACTGGGAAATATTCCGCAAGGGACGTGAATTCAGGGCCCCAGGTGGTGCTGTTGGATCTGAACCTGCCAAAGGTCAGCGGTCTGGAAGTCCTGCGCCAGTTGCGTGCGAACGAGCGCACCAAGCATCTTCCGGTCGTTATTCTAACTTCCTCCAAAGAAGAGCAGGACCTTCTCAAGGGATACGATAATGGCGCGAATAGCTATGTCCGCAAGCCCGTGGACTTCAATGAGTTCATAGACTCCGTCCGGCAATTGGGATTGTACTGGCTGATTCTCAACGAACTGCCGCCGGCCAGGAGATAACCAATGGGGGTCCCACTTCGCGTGCTGATGATCGAGGATTCCGAGGATGACGCCGCCCTGGTCCTCCGGGAATTGCGGCGCGGCGACTTTGATATTCAACTGGAGCGCGTGGACGAATCCTCCGCTCTGGAATCCGCTTTCGCGAAACAGAGTTGGGATCTGATTATTTCCGATTTTTCCATGCCGCATTTTTCAGGCATGGACGCGTTGAGACTGCTGAGATCCAAGGGATGCGAAAGACCCTTTATTTTCGTTTCAGGAACCATCGGGGAAGAAACGGCGGTGGCCGCGCTCAGGGACGGCGCCCAGGATTACCTGATGAAGACGAACCTGAAACGGCTCGTTCCCGCCGTTCAGCGAGCGTTGCGGGAAGCTGAGGACCGGACAAACCGGAAAAAAATGGAACAGCAAGTGCAACAATTGCAGAAATTTGAAGCGATAGGAAAATTGGCGGGCGGCATCGCGCATGACTTTAACAACGTGATCGGCGCAATTCTGGGGCTGGCGGAGATGGGGTGCGAGGACGCGCAAGCGGGAACGGTTTACCATGACCGTTTCCAGAAGATCAGGGACCAGGCCAATTGGGCGGGGAGACTCACTTCCCAACTCCTGGCCTTTGCGCGGCGTCAGATTCTGCAGCCACGAAAAACGGATTTGAACAATCTCGTTGTGGAGGGAATGAGCCTGCTGCGACGGGTGATCGGGGAGCAGATCGAAGTTCGCGTCGTGGCGGGGCCCGATCTGCGCGCTGCCATGGTCGATCCCGCGCAAATCGAGCAAGTGATTATGAATTTGTGTCTCAATGCGCGGGACGCCATGCCGCACGGCGGACAGCTGATCATTGAGACCCAAAATATTGAAATCGACCAGGAGTATTGCCGCCGGCACACCTACGCGCGGGAGGGGAATTTTGTTCTGCTGTCCGTATCGGACACAGGCATTGGGATGGACACTGCGACGGCCGAGCGCATCTTCGAACCCTTTTTCACCACCAAGGAAATGGGCAAAGGCACCGGGCTTGGCCTGGCCACCGTGTACGGTGTCGTCAGACAGCACGAGGGTTTCGTTCATTTGTACAGTGAGCCCGGAAAAGGGACAACATTCCGCGTCTATCTCCCGGCCAGCAGCGGAACCGCCGAGCCGCGCCAGCCGAAGCGCGATGAACCAATCCCCAAAGGTACGGAGACAATTCTCTTGGCGGAAGATAACGAGGGACTTCAGGAAGCAGCCAAGGAAATGCTGGAAAGACTCGGCTATCGCGTCATTCTGGCATCGAACGGTACAGAAGCGGTTCAAGTCTTCACGAACAATCCCGGCCAAATTGATCTGATCATTTTGGATGTCGTCATGCCTAAGGTGTCGGGCCCGGCTGCATTCTCGCAAATGACGGCGGTTCGTCCCGATTTGCGAGTCCTCTTTTCTACCGGATACACCGCGGAAGCCGCGTCCCTGAATTCCCTCACGGAGCAAGGCGCTTCCGTCTTGCAGAAACCATACAGTTTGAAAAACCTTGGTCAAACGGTGCGGACGATCCTGGACCGCCCCCGGACCACGTTTGTCACCACGGAAGCCAGTGAAATACGCGGGTAGTGTTTGTAGGCGCCCCCCTTGACAGGTCCCCCGAAAATTCAAAGAAAGCGACTGCCGCGCGGGCTGCTGGCGCAATTGTCCGGCAAGTCGATGTGTGCTACCCTTCTGCACTCAAAAGTGCGGCTTCCTCATAGATGGAATCCGCCCCAGATGTTCCTCTCTGTGACGCGGTATGGCGCCGGTACTCCTGTGACTCCTGTGTGCCTGGCATGTGAGCAGGCCGGAGTGACTCTACGGTGGCCTCTCCGGCCTCTCAGAAGACGCCCAACGGGAGAGATTGCAGATCGCAATGCCGACGAAACCAGCTATCAGCAAGACCACAGAGATTAAACTGGCGCATTCGCCGGATTCCGATGACGCTTTCATGTTTTACGGCCTGGCCACGCAGAAAGTGCGGACGCCGGGGCTAAAATTTGCGCATGTGCTCGCCGATATCGAGACGCTCAATCAGGCCGCCCGCCAGGAAATCTATGATGTGACGGCATTTAGCTTCGGCGCGTACCCTTCCTTGCGGGACAAATACGTGCTGCTGGATTGCGGGGCCAGCTTTGGCGAGGGCTACGGGCCGATTGTCGTCTCTCAGCACCCCATGAAGCGGGAAGACCTGCCAAAGTGCAGGATCGCCGTCCCGGGGCTGCAAACCTCCGCCTATTTGGCGCTACGGCTGTATGAGCCTCGCGTCGAGCCGGTGGTCATGGCCTTCGATCACATTCTGGACGCGGTGAAAAACTCCGTGGTCGACGCGGGTTTATTGATCCACGAAGGCCAGCTGTATTTTCCCCAAATGGGAATGCACAAGGTCGTCGACCTGGGGCAGTGGTGGATCGAACAGACCGGACTCCCCTTGCCGCTCGGCGGCAATGCCGTGCGGCGCGCCCTGGGGCGAACGATTGGCTTGCAGATCGGCCGGGCCATCCGCGAGAGCGTATCCTACGCCCTGGACCATCGCGAAGCGGCCGTCAATTACGCCATGCAATTCGCGCGCGACATGGAACCGGAGATGGCCGACAAATTTATCGGCATGTACGTGAACAAGTGGACGCTGGGGTACGGTGAACGCGGCCGCCAGGCCGTTCACGAATTTCTGAAGCGCGGAGTCGACGCGGGACTGATCCCCGGCCCACCGGACGCCGAATATTTGCTCGAAGAGTAGCGTCCCGAAAAACGCAAGCTTCCAAGTTCCAGATCGAGTTTCCATTCCGGCGCCCGGCCGGCGAGGGCTTGCCTTGACGCGATTTGAGGCTTCGCATACAGTCGAAATTATTCCGAAGCGCAGGGCCCGCACATTGTGACGATCGAACGCGTTCTCTCCACGTATCTTTTCGTAAACAAGAAACTGACGGCTGCCTTGGTGGGCGAAGCGGCGCGTACGGGGGTCTCGGCAATCGAACTGTTTTGCTCGCGCGGGCATTTCGATTACCGCTCGGCCGAGGAGGCGCACGAACTGGCTGCGTGGCTCGCGGGAAACAATCTCACGCTGCATTCCATTCATTCGCCGACGACGCGCGATTTTCATCTCAATCGGGAAAGCGGCTCGCCGCTCTCGATTTGCGATCCGGAGCGTTTGCGGCGCCAGGAGGCCGTGGACGAAATCAAGCGCGCTCTGGACCTGGTGGAGCACATTCCCTTCCGCTACTGCGTGCAGCACGTGGCGCGGCATCGCGATATCCCCGACGAGCGGAAGTGGGATGCCGCGTTCAGTTCCCTCGAACACTTGTCCCTGTTCGCGCGCCATCGCGGCGTCACCATTGCCATAGAAAATACGCCGGGCGAGATTGCCACTCCCGCGAATCTGAAAAACTTTCTGGAGCAGACGCGCCTCACGAGCGTGAAGATTTGCTTCGACACAGGACACGCGCATCTCGATGGTGGCGTTTCGGAAGCACTGGAAGTCGTCCGTGATTTCGTCGCGACCACTCATATTCACGACAATCGCGGCGAGCGCGACGATCATCTGTTGCCGTACGAGGGGACGATCGACTGGAATACCACGCTTGCGGCGCTGCCTGCCGAAGCGCCGATCGTCCTTGAATTGAAGGAGCCCGCCGCTGCAGCTGGTTCTGTTGATGTACAGGCGTTCGCGGAAACACTGCGCGGAGTCCGCAGCGTATTCGATAAATTCGACGAAGAGCGGGCCAAAGCATGAAGCGCTGCTGACACAGCAAGTTCGCCTCGGCACTGTTGTAGCCCGCCTCTTCAGAGGCGGGGCTTTTCGTGCGACTCAAGGAAACCCTCGCCTCTGAAGAGGCGAGCTACAGAGTCGCCGATGCCACGCGGCGTACCTGGATCAGTTTTCACAGGATGAGACCAAGCCTGGTGAAAGGAGAATCCCAAATTCAATGCCGGTCGTAACCATTCAAGATGCGGGAAAACACGACGGCCAGGAAGTCACGCTGCGCGGCTGGCTGTACAACCTGCGCGAAGCCGGGAAGCTCCTTTTTCCGATCTTCCGCGATGGCACGGGGACAATCCAGGGCGTCGTGTCATTGAAAGACCAGCCGGCGGCGTTCGAATCCTTGCGCGGCCTGACGCAGGAATCCAGCGTGATCGTTATAGGACGCATCCACGCCGACAAACGCGCGCCGGGCGGATTCGAAATTCAGATTACCGCAATCGAAGTCGTGCAGCGCGTGCCGGACGATACGCCCTACCCGATCCAGCTGAAGGAACATGGCGTCGATTTCCTGCTGGATCATCGTCATTTGTGGATTCGCACGCCGCGCCAGGCGGCGATTCTGCGCATTCGCGCGCAGGCCGTGCGAGCGGCGCACGAATACATGGATTCGCAGGGCTACATCCTCACCGAAGCTCCCATTTTCACGCCGGCCGCCTGCGAAGGCACCACGACGCTCTTCGAAGTGCAATACATCGACGACGAGAAAGCCTACCTCACGCAGTCCGGCCAGCTGTACGTCGAAGCGACGGCCATGGCGCTTGGCAAGGTCTACACGTTCGGGCCGACATTTCGCGCGGAAAAATCCAAGACGCGCCGGCACCTCACTGAATTCTGGATGCTCGAACCGGAAGCCGCGTACGCGCATCTCGAGGACATGATGGCGCTCGGCGAAGGCCTGGTCAGCCATGTCGTGCAATCAGTGCTCAAGAACCGCGCGAGGGAACTCGAAACGCTTGGCCGCGACACTTCCAAACTCGCGAGTGTCACTGCTCCTTTTCCGCGCATCACCTATGACGAAGCGGTCAAAATCCTGCAGGAACGCGGCAATCCGGCCAAATGGGGCGATGACTTCGGCGGCGACGAGGAAACGATTCTTTCCAGCGCCTACGACCGCCCGGTGATCGTGCATCGTTATCCCGCGGCGATGAAGGCGTTCTACATGCAGCCGGACGCGGAGCGGCCCGAGCTGGCGCTGGGGTTCGACATGCTCGCTCCCGAGGGCTACGGTGAAATTATCGGCGGGGGCGAGCGCGTCCATGATTACGATTTGCTCTTAAAACGGCTGCGGGAACACAATCTGCCGGAGGACGCGTTTCAGTGGTATCTGGACTTGCGCCGCTACGGCAGCGTGCCGCACGCGGGCTTCGGCCTGGGCCTGGAACGCACCGTAGCCTGGATTTGCGGAACTGAGCACATTCGCGAAGTCATTCCCTTCCCTCGAATGATCTACAGAGTCTATCCTTAGTCCCGCAGCTATCCCGCCCACGTGGGGCGAGCCCGACTGGCCGCAACTATGGCGCAAAAAATTCGCATCATCGGAGTTCCAATGGACCTCGGCCAAAGCCGCCGCGGAGTGGACATGGGTCCCTCGGCGCTGCGCGTGGCCGGCCTGCAAACGCGCTTAAAATCCCTCGGCCACACGGTGGAAGACATCGGCAACTTGAGCGTGCGGCAGCCTGAAGAGCAGCCCTATGGCGAAAAGCGCGCCAAATACCTGAACGAAATTGCGGAAGCTTGCCGCGGCCTCGCGGAAATAACCGAGCGCGCGCTCGCGGAAGGCTATTTCCCGCTGGTGCTCGGCGGAGACCACTCTATTGCGGTGGGTTCGTGCTCGGGAGTATCGAACTTTTTTCGCGGGCACTCGAAACGCGTGGGGTATCTGTGGCTGGACGCGCATGGAGACATGAACACGCCTGACAGTTCGCCGTCCGGCAACATTCACGGGATGCCGCTCGCGGCCATCATCGGCTATGGCGCGCCGGAACTGGTCGAGCTGCTGGGATACAAACCGAAAGTCGAGCCGCGCAATGTGGTCCTCGTAGGCGTGCGCGATCTCGATACCAAAGAGCGCCGCTTGATCAAGGAATCAGGCGTGCATGTTTTCACCATGCGCGATATTGACGAGCGCGGCATGCGCGACGTGATGAGCGAAGCGCTGCGCTTCGTGACCGATGACACCGACGGCGTGGCGGTCAGCCTCGATTTGGATTTTGTCGACCCGGACGACGCGCCCGGCGTGGGGACTCCGGTGCGCGGCGGCGTAACCTATCGCGAGGCGCACCTGGCGCTCGAAATGATCGCGGACAGCGAAGCCATGGTGTCGCTCGAAATTGTCGAAATTAATCCGGTGATCGATCTGCACAATCAGACGGCCCTCTTGGGTGTCGAGATGGTGCTTTCTGGATTAGGTAAGAAAATATTGTAGTGATCCTCACACCGTTAAACACGTGACCTTTCCGAAGTTTGAACGGAAATCCTCGCCTCTGAAGAGGCGAGCTACAACAACGGTCCGGTCAGATATCTGCTGTAGCCCGCCTCTTCAGAGGCGGGGGGTTCTCCAGGGATCGAGTGAAACATGACCACGGAAAAAAAGCGGCTGCGGATCGGTATCTTGTTCGGAGGGCGTTCGGGCGAGCATGAAGTCTCGCTGATGTCCGCGGCGTCCGTCATCTCTGCGCTCGATCCCGAAAAATACGAACCGGTGCCCATCGGCATCGCGAAGGACGGCCGCTGGCTCGCTGGAACTGCAGCGCACAAAATGCTGCCCCCGTTCGCGGAGGGCGCTCACGGTAAACCGGCCCTCGGGGAAGTGTTGCGCACGGGTGAGAGCGTGATGCTCTCTGCCGATCCCAATGTGGCTGCGCTCGTTCCCATGAGCAATTCGCGACCAGGTTCCTTGCACGTGGATGTCGTATTTCCCGTGCTGCACGGCACGTTTGGCGAAGACGGCACGATTCAGGGACTGCTCGATCTCGCGGGGCTTCCCTACGTCGGGTCCGGCGTGCTGGGCTCCGCGGTCGGCATGGACAAGGATGTGCAGAAGCGATTGTTCCTGCAGGCCAAGCTGCCGGTGGGAGATTTCCTGGCGATTCCGCGCGCAGAATGGGAAAAATCGCGCGAGAAAGTTACCAGCGAAATTCGCAAGAAATTCCGCTTCCCTGTTTTCGTTAAGCCCGCGACGCTCGGAAGTTCCGTCGGCATGACCAAAGCGCATGACGCCAAGGAACTATCAGCGGCGATGAACTTCGCCGGCGAATTCGCGCAAAAAATCATGGTGGAGCGCGCCATCCGCGGCCGCGAAATCGAACTTTCCGTTCTGGGCAATGAAGATCCTAAGGCGTCCATCCCCGGCGAAATCATTCCGCACCGCGAATTCTACGACTACGCCGCGAAATATCTCGAGGAAGGGACGCGCCTGTTGATTCCGGCGAAGCTTACCAAAGCGCAGGTGAAGAAATTCCAGGAATATGCCGTGCGAGCCTTCCGCAC
>Ga0206873_1252_pt2 | contig 14318 bp, 13 predicted proteins | sample Alteio_BWOrgCont_11_FD_152631 | JGI IMG/M metagenome (GOLD analysis project Ga0206873, IMG submission 152631) | Enriched cells from forest soil in Barre Woods Harvard Forest LTER site, Petersham, Massachusetts, United States -... | ecosystem: Environmental > Terrestrial > Soil > Temperate forest >...
GCGAAAAGCTTTCAGGTATTCCATAACTCCAACGGGTGGCATACTCTTCCGTTAAACCGGTTGTTTTGTTTTCACCGTTCAACGTAAGTTCCGATTTTCCCCGGGTGGAAACCTTTCCATAATCATAGGTAAGCCAAAGCGTCGTAATATCAGTACCAACAGCTATTATGGCAGCTATTCCAAGAAAAGCAACAGTTTTAAAATAGGCCGGGAGTAGTTTATCTTTTAATGCTTTAAAGAATTCGAGTACTCCATAAATAACAACCATCATCAACAGGTAATATGTTATTTGCGGATGGTCGGAATAAAGTTCTAATGAAAGGGCAAGGGCCGTAAGTATGGCACCCTGCAACCGCTTGCCTTTAAATGCAAGAATTACTCCTGCAAGTACAGGAGCCATAAACGCAATAGCGTTGGCTTTCGAATTATGGCCTATGGCAAGTATGATGAAAAAGTAGGATGAAAATCCGTATGCTAATCCGCCTATAATGGCAACCCATGGATTAACCTCCAATACCCTGAGCAGGATATAAAATCCAATGCAGATAAGAAAGAAAACACCACATGGCAGCGGAAGCCACCTCAGCAATACGACAAAAAGATATTGAACCAGATTAGACGGGCATTGTATCGATATAGGATAAGCAGGCATTCCGCCAAACATGGAATTGGTCCAAAGTGGCTCGGTGTGATACTTAGCCCGAAAAACCTGCATTTCATTTACCGCCCCCAGAAATTGGGTAATATCACTTTGTGAAAGAACCATCCCTTTCAGGGAAGGGAAAAAATACATAATGCCGACAAGGGCAAAAATAAGAATGGCTGCAATGTTTGGAACCCATTTGCTCCATAAACTTGGCGGAGACAAGGGTTTTACCTGTGAAGATTTGGCGGTGCTATTCATACGATTTATAAAAGAGCAAAGATAGAATTCTTTTATTTCCGTTGTTACTCCACTGCTCGCTCAAACTATTTCCGAAGAAACTATATATTCTCTTTTGGAGGCGGTATTTCGTCCAAGTGATGCGTATGCAGATTACTATGCTTGCGGCTGTATAGGAAGTAAATACCAAGTCCAAAAACCATCCAAACCAATGCAGTCACTAGTGTACTGGCACCCAATGAGCCTATCATCGCTCCGCATACAATTACTCCTAAAATAGGAAATACCGGAACAAAAGGAGCCCTGAATGGACGTGGACGATCGGGGTCTTTTTTACGTAAGATCATTACACCTATACAAACCAACACAAAGGCAAGCAAGGTACCTATGGAAGTAAGATCGCCGGCAACACTTCCGGGAACAAAAGCTGCAAACAATCCTACGAATACGAACAAGATTAAATTGGATTTATAGGGTGTCCTGAACTTGGGATGCAAATCTGAAAAGGCTTTGGGAAGTAATCCGTCATTCGACATGGAATAAAATACCCTTGATTGCCCAAGCAGCATCACCAATATTACCGACGAAAACCCGGCCAATATAGCGATGGTTATTAAAGGTGCAAGCCATTCAAAGCCTGTCATGTAAGTTTTAATAGCATACGAAATAGAAGCTTCTTTACCGGCACTTGCTTTTACAAAGTCAGTGAATGGGGCTACTCCGGTAAGTACATATGAAAATAAGATATAAAGGAAGGTACAAATGGCCAAAGAACCTAAAATACCAATAGGCATATCGCGCTTCGGGTTTTTTGTCTCCTGGGCTGCAGTAGATACCGCATCGAAACCAATGAATGCAAAGAAAACAACAGCCGCGCCTCTCATAATACCCCAAAATCCGTGATTTTCTACCGGAGAATAATCATACAGAACTTTTCCGGTCGCATCGAGAACAGGTTTTTGGTCAGCCGGAATAAAATAGGGACTATGGTTGGCGGCTTTCATAAAATGCCAGCCTATAGCAACGAATATTAAAACAATACTAACTTTCACAAACACGATTACTGCATTTACCTTAGCACTTTCAGATGTTCCCTTTATAAGTAAAAGCGATAATATGAGAAGTATAAAAAGAGCCGGCAGGTTTATCATTCCACTTACGCCTGTAGGACTGGTTTCGAAAGGTGAATGGCACCATTGATAGGGTATTGCCCCATTAAATAAATTATTAATGTATTCACTCCAGGCAATAGAAACGGTTGCTGCACCAAGCGCATATTCCAGCACCAGCGCCCAACCAATGATCCATGCCACTAATTCGCCCATGGTAGTATAAGCATATGTGTATGCGCTACCCGCGATAGGAATCATAGATGCAAACTCAGCATAACATAACCCCGCAAAAAGACAACCAATAGCAGCTACTATAAATGATAAGGTAACAGCATTGCCCGCATGTTCTCCAGCAGCAGCAGCAGTACGAACAAACAAACCGGCTCCTATGATAGCACCTATGCCAAGCGCCACTAAAGACGGAGCAGATAATGTCTTCTTTAATCCGTGTGTAGAATTCTCAGCGTCTTCTAATAATTTTGTGATTGACTTTTTTCTCCAAAGCGACATAGGCAGTTGAAAGTTTATAAAGTTAAAAGTTCATAACGTGTAAAGGCAAAAGTAACATTAATATACTATGAGCTTCTAAACTTTATGAACTTTACAAACTTTAAAACTTTATGAACTTAAAGTTTCTGGTTATGAAACAAATAGGTAATAATATAGATGATTCCGAAAAGCGGGGCCTTAACGGGATATTTCAAATATTTAATGATTTTTAGCTTATTCTGAATTTGCAACACAAAATGCCTGGCGCGGATATTGGCGCAAATTCTTCTTTCTTTATAAAGAAATTCCGGACGTATAACATCCATTATTATCACGATGCGTCTTTTATCGGTATTGTTCCATGCTGAATGTTTGAAGGCATCGTTAAAAAACAGCCATTTGCCTTCGCCCCAGGCTTGCTGTTCTGTCCCGGCCTGTAAACCACATTCGGGCAAACCGGATGGAACCTCTATACCGAGGTGACAACGCATTACCGCATTGGTGTCTCCCCTATGAGGTTCAACAGTGCTATGCGGAGCTAAGCGGCTCAATGAAAAAGAAACGAGTCCTGGAACTTGTTGAAGATACTTAGCAAGGGCGGGGCATTTATCACCAAGCCTTTCTTTCCGTGAACGTATCCTCCAAAAAAGAAATGTATAAGAGCTCCAGGAATCACCTTTGGTGAGGCCTACATACGAATTGGATGTGAATTGCTTATCGGTATACTTAATCAAACTCTGAACCTCGGACTTAATCTCTTCCCAATGGTTTTCAATCTCCACAGCCCAATTAAAATGATGCGGCTTAAAAAACATAGGTTCCCCTTCTTCTTTAAACCATTTACCGCTTGACGCATACCAGAGTTTGCTCATTACTATTATTGAAATGTAATTTCATTGTTGGCATAATCAATGGTAATTTTCCCAAACTTACTCAATGCAGTTTCTCCCATTAACATGGGAACATTTAAGCCATGGTTAATTATTGCAGGTACATTGTATAAAATTTTATTGCCTATCCTTACGGTCCTAAGCACAATAACAGTACTTGTAGAGATGCTTCCATTGGCAAAAGAGCTTTTAGAATCTCCCAATATGTCATTATCGGTAAGTTTTCCAGCCTTTCTTAAGTTATCAGCTTCAGCATCAGATATGCACACAGAGGATGCTCCTGTATCCAGAAAAAAGTCCGCATCAATTCCGTCAATCTGCACTGCAATCCTATAATTCCCCGAAACTTTTTGCATTTTAACAACACTTACTTTATCCATGCCGTTAAAATTAGGATCATCATTTACCCTGTTATCATACGCTTTCTTAAATCTTGGATTTAACCCTACGCACTTATTAAAATCATCCATAGCAGCATCATATTGGCCAAGCTCGCGCTCTGCATCGCCCCTTCCCAGATAAGCAGCAGCATAATTCGGGTTTAAGCCTATGGCGCTATTAAAATCCTGTATGGCATCCTGATATTGGTTAAGCTTAAATTTTGAATACGCCCTATTGCTGTATGCCTTATCAAAATCAGGTTTCAACTCAATCGCTTTTGAAAAATCTCCCATAGCGCCGTAGTAGTCTTTTTTCCAATGCTTTAACAAACCCCTTTGTTCGTATGCATATACAGCAGTAGGTTTTAGCGCAATGGCTTTATCATAGTCCCTTATGGCTGCATCGGTATCTCCATATAGTATAAACCCCACATCAGCCCTGCCCTTCCATACCCTTGCAGTATCAGGGAATTGTTTGACAGCCTTTTGAAAGGCCTGGAAGGCTTCTTCATTTTTTCCGGCCCTTTCGAGCGCCCAGGCTTGCTCTATTATACTTTGAGCAATGATGGTTTTAGCCGGCAAAGTGAACAAAAGAAAACATAAAAAACCATTCCGTATACGTAACAACATCTTTAATAGTATTGTATTTCCTGTTCTAAAATTGATTGGAGCTTATCGTTATTGTAAACAATTTTTTTAGTCCAATTCCCCATTTTATCATATTCGTATTGATAAGTGAAATCCACCACGCTACCATCTTTATTTAAGACTTTCATTTCAGTCATATTGCCTTTATCGTCATGTTTGTATAAGTGGTGATAATTGAAAATGGGACTTTTAAAGGTTTCTTCATTAAATGATCCATTAGCATCATACGATGAAAAAATAGTCCGCACCTCTATAACACCCGAAGAATTATAGTTAGTCGAGACTGTTAAGTTTCCCTTATCATCATAAACGAATGTCGATTTGGCTCCTTGAGGGCCACTATTATCATAGCTGTCCGATTCTATCTCGTTTCCCTTATCATCATACTTGCGTCTATTTTTGGAAACGAGGCTGCCATCGGATTTGAATATGTACATCTCTGACACTTTACCGGTACTATCCAATTTATAAGAATATTTAGTTGTAGTTATTCCCCGCTTATTCTCAGCAGTATAGGATGTTTCATTTCCATGCTCATCATGGGTGTACGTCCATTTGTATATCAAACTACCGTCAGCCTTGTAGGAGCTTTCTACCGTTTTATTGCCCTTGCTATCAAATTCACTGATACTTTTTAATTGCAGGCTATCCTTTTCAGGCAGCCCCATCTTTATCACTCCTTTATATGTATACCAGGTTGCAGATTTTACACTCCCCTTTAAATTAGCTCTTTGAAGGTCGTTCTTTGCCTTTTCCACCATAAAGGAAACAAAAAAAAAGCAGCTGAAGATTAGTAAAAAGGATTTGAATTTCATGGTTCTTTATAACAAGCCAAAAATAAGAATTTATTTTATCCCCTTTTTGCCTATACAAAAAATAATAACTTTGCGGCGCATTAACTAAGATATGCCAAAAGTAACCATAGACGGTATAGAGATTGAAGTGCCTGACGGCACAACGATTCTGAATGCAGCCCGCATGATAGGCGGCAAGATTGTGCCCCCTGCCATGTGTTATTATTCCAAACTTAAAACCACTGGCGGTTATTGCCGTACCTGTTTAGTGAAAGTGGCACAAGGTTCCGCTAAAGACCCTCGCCCTATGCCTAAACTGGTTGTCTCTTGTTCCACGACGGTTCAGGATGGCATGGTGGTGCAAAATATCACGTCGCCGGAAGTACTTGAAGCCCGTAAAGGGGTTGTGGAATTCCTGCTTATTAATCACCCGCTCGATTGCCCTATCTGCGACCAGGCCGGAGAATGCAAGCTACAGGATTTAGGTTACGAACACGGCTTGGCGAAAACCCGTTACGAGTTTCCACGCAGAACATTTGAAAAAGAAGATATAGGCGATAAGATTAAGCTGCATATGACAAGGTGCATACTTTGCTACCGCTGTGTAAAGGTTGCCGACCAACTTACCCCAAAACGGGTGCATGGTGTTATGAATCGCGGTGACGTGGCTGAAATAAGCACCTATATAAAAAATAATATTGATAATGATTTCTCCGGTAATGTGATAGATGTATGCCCCGTTGGTGCATTGACCGATAAGACCTCCCGTTTTAAAAGCCGTATATGGTACACAAAGCCCATGGATGCTCACCGCGATTGCAAAAAATGCTGCGGTAAAGTGGTATTATGGATGAAAGGAGAAGAAATACTTAAAGTGACTGCCCGCTTTGATAAAAACCAGGAAGTGGAGGAATTTATTTGTAATGAATGCCGCTTCGAGAAAAAGAGCCCCGCTGATTGGGTGATTGAACATGCTACCCATATTGACCATCATTCAGTAATTTCTGCTAACCATTATGAACATGAGGAACAATTGAAGCTGGGAAAATTCACCGACCACAAGATGATAGATAAAGCTGAACCTAACCTCCCCAAAAAGAAGTAAGCCCAAATGTCTATCACCCTCTTCATACTATATAAAGCTGTACTGGTGGTAGCTGTCTTTCTTATTTCACTTGTTATTGCCATGTACTCCACGTATGCAGAACGTAAAGTGGCAGCCTTTATGCAGGACCGCATAGGCCCTAACCGTGCCGGGCCTTTTGGTATTCTGCAACCGCTTGCCGACGGGGTTAAAATGTTCATGAAAGAAGAAATCATTCCGCAGGTATCAAATAAATTCCTTTTCATACTCGGCCCGAGTATTGCCATGTTCACCTCTTGCATTACCGGGGCTGTTATTCCCTGGGGAACATCGCTGACTATTGCAGGACATGTATTCAGTTTACAAGTAACTGATATTAATATCGGTATCTTATATGTTATGGCTGTCACTTCCATCGGAGTGTACGGCATTATGATTGGTGGATGGGCATCTAATAATAAATATTCTTTGCTGGGCGCACTAAGGGCTTCATCGCAAATGATAAGTTATGAAGTAGCTATGGGATTAGCCATTATAGCATTGGTAATGACCACCGGAACGCTTAGCCTGAGAGATATTGCAGCAGCACAAACAGGCTGGCACTGGAATATTTTTTACCAACCGCTTGGCTTCCTGATTTTCATTATTTGTGCTTTTGCCGAAACCAACCGCACTCCATTTGATTTGCCTGAAAGTGATTCCGAATTGATTGGCGGCTATCATACCGAGTACAGTAGTATGAAACTGGGATTCTATCTTTTTGCCGAATACATTAATATGTTCATTTCATCAGCCATCATGTCTACTCTTTACTTTGGAGGATATAACATGCCATTCATCGGAAGGCTGGGGCTATCACCCAATCTGGCAGCCATTTTAGGGGTTGTGTTCCTATTTGCGAAGATATTTTTCTTTATATTTTTCTTTATGTGGGTACGTTGGACCATCCCCCGTTTCCGTTTCGATCAACTCATGAATTTGGGCTGGAAAATACTCATACCTTTGTCGATATTCAATGTGGCCATTACCGGTTTTATAATCTTAATGTTTCATAAATAAACGCTATGCAAACGCTCACCACCAGAAGTAAAGTAGCGGTCGACAAAAAGATGACCTTTATAGAGCGTTTGTATATTCCTGCCATTATGGGCGGCATGCGGATTACCCTGAACCATTTCTTTAAAAAGAAAGTTACCATATCCTACCCTGAAAAAAAACGGGAGTTTGCGCCTGTTTTCCGTGGACAGCATGTATTGAAACGTGATGAAAACGGGGCTGAACGCTGCACCGCTTGTGGACTTTGTGCGGTAGCTTGTCCCGCTGAAGCAATCACAATGACGGCTGCTGAAAGGAAACCGGGAGAAGAAAATTTATACCGGGAAGAAAAATATGCTTCTGTTTATGAAATAAATATGCTGCGTTGCATTTTCTGCGGCTTATGCGAAGAAGCCTGCCCCAAGGAAGCTATTTTCTTAACTGATAGAATTGTAGATACCGACTATGTTCGCCAGAATTTCATCTACGGAAAAGATAAATTGGTAGACCCTATCAAAAATCCGATAGATGTTTCCAAACGCGAAACAGAACAAACAAGGGAGTTTAAAAAACACCCGGAGTACGCGCATAACAAACTAAATAAATCACTCAAGGCATGACGGTGTATTTATTTATGATATTAGGTTTGTTTGCTATTCTATCTGCCTTAATGGTGGTGCTCACTAAAAACCCTATTCACAGTATCTTATATCTTGTTCTCACCTTTTTCGCCATAGCGGGAGAATACGTTTTATTGAATGCTCAATTTTTGGCTATTGTAAATATCATTGTCTATGCAGGGGCCATCATGGTGCTATTCCTCTTTGTGGTAATGTTGCTTAACCTGAACAAAGAAACGGAACCGCATAAAAGTGTGTTGCGTAAATTAATTGCCGTAGTTGCAGCCGGATTATTATTGGTGGTTTTAGTAGGCTCATTGAAGGGTGCCGACAATATGAATATTAAACCATTCAGCCGAAACACAGGATTAATAGAAAACCTAGGAACCGTATTATTTAAAGACTTTTTGCTGCCTTTTGAAGTATCTGCTGTATTATTTTTAGCAGCTATGGTGGGAGCAGTAATGTTGGGTAAAAAAGATATTAAATAGAAATGGGAGATTTAAAAACAATACCGTTAGACTGGTACATTATTCTGAGCAGCATCCTATTCTGCATAGGTGTGATGGGGGTTTTGTTCCGCCGGAATGCCATCATCATATTCATGTCTGTTGAACTTATGCTGAATGCGGTAAACCTATTGCTGGTAGCATTTTCAGCTTATCATAATGATGCCGCAGGGCAGGTATTTGTATTCTTTACCATGGCAGTTGCTGCAGCAGAAATTGCTGTCGGGCTTGCTATATTGGTAGTAGTTTACAGGAATACCAAGTCAACAGATATTGATGTATTAAACAGATTGAAAGGATAACGAGAGATATGATGCAGTTCGCCGCTTTAATTCCATTTTTTCCTCTTGCCGGATTTATTATCCTCGGCTTGTTCAATACGCACCTGTCTAAAAATCTGGCTGCGGTAATAGCTTGCGGAATGTTGCTTATTTCTTTTGGCCTTGCTCTTGGAGTGTTCATGAATGTATCGGGACAATCGACAGAAGTGCAAATTGCTCCCTGGATCAATGTCGGTAGCTTTTCTGCATCCTTCACGTTCTTACTCGATCCACTTTCTTCCATCTTCCTAATGATAATAACTGGAGTAGGATTCCTTATCCATGTTTATTCCATCGGCTATATGCACGATGATGAGAAGCACAATATTTTCTTCGCATATTTAAATCTGTTCATATTCTTCATGCTGGTACTTGTATTAGCATCAAGCTATCTGCTAATGTTTGTCGGTTGGGAAGGCGTGGGACTCTGCTCCTATCTGCTCATCGGGTTCTGGTTTAAAAACAAAGCGTACAACGATGCAGCCAAAAAGGCCTTTATTATGAACCGCATAGGTGACCTTGGATTTTTATTGGGTATCATTTTATTATTCATCACCTTCGGTAGTTCCGATTACCATACCATATTCACAAAGGCAACCGGCTTTATGAGTGGCGATGGCACAATAACTGCAATTACTTTATTATTATTTGTCGGTGCTATGGGTAAGAGCGCGCAAATTCCGCTGTATACCTGGCTGCCTGATGCGATGGCAGGGCCAACTCCCGTATCTGCACTTATTCACGCTGCCACCATGGTTACTGCCGGTATCTATATGGTAGCCCGTTCCGGAATTTTGTATGCTTTGTCTCCTATGTCTATGTATTTAGTAGCACTTGTAGGAGTTGTTACCGCTGTATTTGCCGCCACCATTGCGCTCACTCAAAACGACATTAAAAAAGTATTGGCTTATTCTACTGTGAGCCAATTAGGCTATATGTTCTTAGGTCTGGGTGTTGGAGCATTTTCTGCTTCCGTCTTCCATGTTATGACACACGCCTTCTTTAAAGCTTTATTGTTCCTCGGTGCAGGTAGCGTTATTCATGGCCTGGTAGGAGAACAAGATATCCGCAACATGGGTGGATTGAGGAAAAAATTACCTATCACATTCATCACTTTCCTATTGGGAACAATTGCCATTGCAGGTATTCCTCCGTTCTCAGGTTTCTTCTCCAAAGATGAAATACTGGCACATGCCTTTGCATCGAATAAACTTTTTTGGGCACTTGGAGTAATTGGTTCCATGATGACGGCTTTTTATATGTTCCGTTTACTGTTCCTTACTTTCTTTGGAGCATACAGGGGAGATGAACACAAAGTCCATGCACATGAATCGCCTAAAGTAATGACCATTCCATTAATTATCCTTGCAATACTTTCAACTATCGGAGGATTTGTAGGGGTTCCCGAATCGCTCGGAGGAAGTTCTCAAATCAGCAAATTCCTTGATCCGGTATTTCATGATGCACAAGCTAAAATGATGCTGGTTGGAAATTCGGGAGGCATTTCTGAAATTGCATTAATGGGTATTACGGTAACTGTTGTCCTTGCATCAATTTTACTGGCATGGTATTTTTACATTTCACGCAAACGGGTTCCATCGCATGAAGGAACAAAGCTGCCCTTACTTACCAATCTTTCTTACCACAAATATTATGTAGATGAAATTTACGGTACACTTATTACAAAACCGCTCGATAAAATTTCAGAATTATTAAAAGATTTAGTGGATAATAAATTAATTGATGGTATAGTAAATGCTTCCGGTAAAGTTACAGAATGGGTTAGCGGACTGACGCGTTTTGTTCAAACGGGTAATGTGGATTTTTATTTATTGGCTATGGTTATTGGAATAGCATGTATAATCTTTTTTAAGTTGATGTAAGTATGCAAATCATTGCACTCCTCATATTTTCATTCGCTACTGCTGTAATCGGGCTATTTGTTCCTATCCGTTACGGAAACCGTTTTGCCTTTATTTCTTCCCTGGTAGTATTTGTTTACTCACTTTATTTATTTATCACATTCCCCATCAGCGCGGACTTCCAGTATGTGGTGGATTATGCATGGATCGAGCCTCTGGGCATTCATTTCAAAGTAGGTATCGATGGCATTTCCATTTTATTGGTTATGCTTACCACCTTCTTAACCCCATTAATTATTTTTTCCGTTCGTAAAAGCGAACCACGTCCACGTGCATTCTATTCGCTCTTACTATTCATGGAAATGGCCCTCATAGGCGTTTTCGTTTCCATGGATGGCTTCTTATTTTATATTTTCTGGGAAATTGCCCTTATCCCCATTTACTTTATCTGCCTACTTTGGGGCGGCAAAGACCGGGTAAGAATCACCTTAAAATTCTTTATTTATACCCTCACAGGTAGCTTGTTCATGCTGGTAGGATTAATTTATTTATATCTACACACTCCTGGGCAACACTCCTTCGATATTCAAGCTTTATATGTTGCAGGCAGGGCACTTAGCGCAAAGGCACAATGCATTTTATTTTGGTTTTTCTTTCTCGCATTTGGAATTAAGATGCCAATATTTCCATTGCATACCTGGCAACCCGATACCTATACCGATGCCCCTACACAAGGTACCATGATGCTTTCGGGCATTATGCTAAAAATGGGTATTTACGGACTGATCCGTTGGATGATACCTATGCTGCCTTTGGGCTTGAAGGAAAACTCAGAATATGTTATGTGGCTCGCAGTAGCCGGAGTTATTTATGCAGGAATTATTGCCTTTACACAAAAAGATATGAAGCGATTGTTAGCCTATTCCTCCATTTCACACGTAGGATTAATTGCTGCCGGTATTTTTGCATTTAACCCTCAGGGATTACAAGGCGGCATTATACAAATGCTAAGCCACGGTATCAATGTGGTCGGCTTATTCTTTGTAGTAGATATTATCCAGTCGCGCACCGGAACAAGAGATATTGCTTCCTTAGGCGGTATTCGCTTAAAAGCTCCTTTTTTGGCTACTGTATTTGCCATCATTATGCTGGGTGCAGTTGCTCTTCCTTTAACAGACGGATTTCCCGGCGAGTTTTTATTAATTAGCGGAGTTTTCACATTTGAACACATTGCAGGAGCAGTTGCAGGGCTTACCATTATTATTGGCGCTGTATATATGCTTCGCATGTATCAGCGCAGCATATTGGGTGAAACATCACTGGAAACAAACAATTTCACGGACCTTACTGCAGCGGAAAAAGGAGTACTTATTCCGATTGTGATAATGGTTATTTTGATTGGGGTTTGTCCTAATTTATTTTTGAAAGTGAGTGAGCCTGCCATCATGAAATTATTAAATGGAATATAAGTAATTACGAATTAAAAATTAGGAATTAGGAATTGTAAATCTGACGACTTTGAACTTGATGAACTTGATAAACTTTATGAACTCGTGAATACGCTGATAGTACTTTCCATTCTTGGAGTGATAACACTCTTCGCCGAAATATTCCGGTTCAGGAAAGGTTTGTTCCCATTAATCTTAATAGGGCTTGCAACCGCATTTGTTTTTACCGCAATGGAGTACAACCACCCGCAGGTTTACTTTGGCATGATGAACTTCGATAATTATGCGGTTGTGTTCTCTTGCGCCATTTTAATTATTGCCTTCCTTTGGTTTATGATGGCAAAAAATTATTTCCTTCAGGAGACCAGCGTTACCGACCATTTTGCATTGATCATATTCTCGCTCGTTGGGGCTGTGGTGATGGTTTCATTCAGTAATCTCACCATGCTTTTCCTCGGAATTGAAATATTGTCTGTTTCCGTTTATGTGCTTGCAGCAAGCGATAAAGCGAATGTATTATCAAATGAATCAGGTTTCAAGTATTTCCTGATGGGTTCCTTCGCAACTGGTTTCCTCTTATTTGGAATTACCTTAATTTATGGAGTCACCGGCTCATTTGATTTGGCTACTATACAACAACATCTTTCAGGCAACAGCGAAACAGGTTTAGCGCTTGCAGGTATATTATTATTATTGGTTGGGTTGAGCTTTAAATCATCTTTAGCGCCTTTTCATTTTTGGGCACCTGATGTATATGAAGGTGCACCGACAACCATAACAACCTATATGGCAACGGTAGTTAAGACCGCTGCGTTTGCTGCTTTCTTCCGCCTATTCTCCACTTGCTTTGCAGGTCTAGCCGGGCATTGGACCGATGTACTTTGGTGGATGGTTGTCCTTACATTATTTGTCGGTAATATTAGTGCGGTTCGCCAAAAAAGCCTTAAGCGTATGCTCGCTTATTCAAGCGTTGCCCATGCAGGATATATCGCCATTGCGATTGTTTCTATGAGTTCAGTATCTGCTTCTGCTATATTCTTTTACACATTTACTTATTCCATCTCAAGCATAAGCGCTTTCACTATTTTGTTTATTGTATCAAGGCATAAAGGCAGTAAGGATATATTAGCCTTCCAGGGAATCGGAAAAGCAAATCCTCTGCTTTCTTTCGCTATGACCGTTGCAGTTTTATCACTTGCAGGTATTCCGCCGACAGCAGGCTTTTTTGCGAAATATTATATTTTCCTTAATGCCATAAATAATGGCAACATCTTGCTGGTGCTGATTGCCGTGATAGCTGCCCTGATTGGTATTTATTATTATTTCCGGGTGATAATCGCCATGTATACCAAACCAGAACAACAACTTGTTCCTATCCCTACGAATTTATTACAGAGAATAGCGCTTGTCGTCACTACTATTCTTACCCTGCTATTCGGCCTCTTCCCGAATCTGGTGTTGATGTGGATGTAGGCTTTATAAGAAGCGTATTTATTAGAAATTTCTCTTAGCTTTGTGTAGAGTATTCTAAATTTCAATCCAATGAAAAGAAGTGATATAAAAACAATGCCCGCTCACCATGGCGTCTATATCCAAAAGATAGAAGATATTGAATTGGCAGATGCTTTGGAGAAATATGGTAAACCCTATTTTTGGGCTGAAAGGGACAAACTGAAACAACTGGGCGATAAAGTCCATGCTCCCGGCAAATGGACCGTTAAAGATATTATTCAGCACCTGATTGATAGCGAAAGAATATTTGCTTATCGCGCCCTGCACTTTGCCAGAAACGATAAAACTCCTTTATCCAGCTTTGAAGAAAACGATTATGCAATGACTGCCCAGGCTTCTCGCAGGGAATTAGATGATCTCCTGGATGAACTTTATACGGTAAGAGACACTACTATTCGTTTGTTTAGAAGCTTTACAGATGAAATGCTAATGCGGGAAGGACAAATGCCAAGTGGCAGTATAACTGTTCTCGGTATAGGTTTCGCAATAGTCGGCCATAATAAGCACCACATGGAAGTGCTGAAAGAGCGGTACTATCCAATAATAAGTTGAACTTACTTTCAACTTTACACTTTTAACTTTCGACTTTTTTATCCTTTATATGTTCCAAACACTCTTCTAAGCGTATCCGATATCTCACCCAGGGAAACATAGTTTTCGCAGGCATCCACTATCGCTGGCATCAGATTAGTATCGTTTTTGGCATGCTCTTCCAATAATTTCAGACAAGCA
>Ga0206873_1260_pt1 | contig 13993 bp, 11 predicted proteins | sample Alteio_BWOrgCont_11_FD_152631 | JGI IMG/M metagenome (GOLD analysis project Ga0206873, IMG submission 152631) | Enriched cells from forest soil in Barre Woods Harvard Forest LTER site, Petersham, Massachusetts, United States -... | ecosystem: Environmental > Terrestrial > Soil > Temperate forest >...
TAGTGTACTGATGAACAGGCTTAAACTAGTGGGAGCCACTGTAACGGAAGGTTTCATTGATAAAATTGGTCGAGGTAATCCCAAAGTGCAATACAAGGCTATAGGTAAAAAACACTATAATTATATTATGGATCACTCTTGGGACTATATTCTAAAGCAAAAGAAGTATCCATATAGAATTGAAGGTGCAGTAAAGGCTTTGACGGGAGTAGATTATTCGTACGGTTCTTATTTCTGGAACGCAACATCCGAGAAGAATGACAAAGACCCAGGGTGGAACTGGACTCAATGTAACCAAGGAGTTTTAGTAATTACAAAAACTTTTGGCGCTTCAACATTTTTTAAATATAAAGACCCGCATAGAAAGCAATGGCCATGAGAAATATAGTTATTACAGTTTGTTTGGTTGTATTTGCTTTTATCTGTTATAGTTGTAATTCCTCCCAAAAGAATCCGTTTGGACAATTACCAATAAGAGATACCAGTATTGTAGTTAACTCCCTGGAAGGTGAACCGGCCACTGTTCATATAAAACCCGATTATGTGAATAAAAGGCTTACTATACAACTATCTCCTTCAGAAGTTGATAGCTTTATTGATTTTACAGGTGGGGAAAAAATTAAAATACTGGATAAATTTATTTCTGTGTCGTATGGTACTTTTATTTATGGCGCGGGTACTACATACGATATTAAAACCCCGGTGACGGCAACCTTATTTTTGTGTGTATCGAAAGGGCATTTATATAAGGCGCTGGATGTGATATCATACCAGGAGAATTACTGGCCTGATACGATAGGTTCAAAATGGACAGCGTACCGTTTGGTTAAAGCAGATTTTAGCTTGCAACATGATAAAAGCGGAGGCTATCAATTAACAGAAACGGAGGATGAAAAAGGCATAGACAGGCATCTGAGTGATTCCTCCGATTCCGGTAAGTGTAATAATTATAAAAGCTTGGATACAATGAGATATCAATTTGACTTAAGAGATAAACTATTTTACTTTGCTATAGAAAGGAATATCAGGTATGATGCCGACACCAGTATTGCAATTAGTTCATTAGAAGGCGAAGCGGAAATAATTCATGTAAAATATAATTATGGAGATAGAATACTTACTATACAACTATCTCCTTCGGAATTAATTAATTGTACCGATATTATGGATATAGAAAAGATTAAAGTTTTTGGTCCATTTATTTCTGTTCAGTATGATGTAAGGGGCGGGAGTGGTGTTGGGAGAGGAGAAACTGTAATTATTTTCGTTTCAAGTGGTAAGTTATGTAAGGCGCTTAATATTGAATCGTTACAAACGGACGCGGGGGAAGGAGACTATAGTGGAACGGATGATTCACTGGGGTTATATTATGGGGAGGATACATTTAATGTAAATTTTCTCTACATGCAAAAACTTAAAAATGGGGGCTATGAATTGACAGCGACGCAATATGAGAAAGTTAAATTTCGACGTGATACGGACGTGAATCATGAAAATTTAGATACCCTAAAGTTTACGTTTGACAAAGAAGATGGGATATTTTATACCGGTTATTCTTCCTTGCAAGGCAGCTTTGTGCTGCAAGGAGGCGTAAGTAAAATGCAAAAAGTTTTTGCAGGCGAAAAATATCCTGAGATTGAAATAAAAGGTCACTACGGTTCAGACTTCGCCGATGAGTATTTTTTTATAGACGGCTATTGGTATGATAAAGACAGGTTCAATAAAAACTGCCTGGACGGCCCACTGGAACCCTGTAACTAAAGCAAATAAGGTTAAAAGGGTAGATGGATGTCTTTCTACTAAGGTTTTAATATCAATAGAGATTCCTCTCCCGTCTTGCCTAAGGCGGGACAGGATCGGAATGATAGGGTATTATGACTTTTACCTTAGTAGAAAAATGCCTACAACGTTTTAAACCTTATTTTCTAAGAGGAATAAGGTTAAAAGATTGGGTAGGAGGATGGTTTTCTACTAAGGTTTTTTAAACATGCTTTAATCACTCATCGTTCATAACTCATAACTTATAATTCATAACTTATCGCTCGCATTGCCCGGCATTCATAGGCATTGCCCGGCTCAGTCATTGACTTTTCAGGAAAACGCTATTTCATACTTTATTTTTGCAAGGCAGTTGTCAGTGGACAGTTGTCAGTAATCAGTATATGAACCACCCCTTACTGACCACTGATAACTGACCACTGACCACTATTAATAAATAACATGACAATATTCACCGAACCCTTATCCATAGCGCTTTTAAAAGCAGGCGCCAATACCCAGACTACTATGCCTACGCTTTATCAAAGTCCTATTGGAACGCCTGTCTACTCCGACTTAGAGATTAGTGCAGGCTCTTATATGGTTAATGGAAACCGGGTAAGCTACGATGCCATTACCTTGCCCGACGCTCTGTTTGTGGTGCGGAAAAGAAAGCGAATAAAAGCTACCGGCATTAGCGCAGCTACCAGCGATGTACTTGAATACAACGGTTCGGAAAGCGCTCAAATCTCATGCACCGTGCGGATATATGGCTCTAATATAAATTACCCGGCGAGCGACGTGAAGAACTTCTACCTGATGCTCGAAAGCAATCAGCCGGTAAAAATAAACAGCTGGTATCTTAACCAGTTTGGAATTTATTATGCCGTAATAACCGATTATGAAATTCCGCAACAGACAGGCAACATAAGTGACCAGCAGATAAAATTCAATATGCGGGAAGCCGATACTACTGCTTATCCTATTTTATTAAACAGCTAAAGCAGTTATAAGTTATGAGTTATAAATTATTACCAAACCCATTTTTATAAAACATAATATGTATCATAACTCATAACTTATAATTTATAACTGTTTGAAATGTTACAATCTATAATAAATATACAGCTCATCCAGGTAATGCCATACACCGATGCCAAAGGGAATTCCATTGCCCGCAACGAAATTTTTAATATCAGTTTTTGCCATTCGTTTGAAGTGTATAGCACATGGAAAAGCTTATCAGATACCGCTACTATTGAAATTCCAAAGAATGTGTATGTAAAGGATGCGAACAATAATAATATTTTGTGGGGCGAATCAACCACGCCCGATAAGGTGAATGGGTATGTAAGCGCGGGTGGATTCAATAATCCGCAGGTATCAAAAGCTCCGCTGATTATGCGGGGAGATGAAGTATACATCACTGCGGGCTATTCCTATATTTCAAAAGTAAATGCCGACGGCAGCCTTGTTTATTCATCTGCAACAAACACTATTTTCCATGGTTTTGTTTCTTCACTCGAAGCGAAGAGCACACTTAAAATCCATTGCGAAGATTTTATGTGGCTGCTGAAGCAAACTGCTATGCTTCCTAAAACGTATTCCGCTCCCAATAGTGATATCAACGATGTGCTGGATGATATTGTTACCAATTCTAACCGGGTGAATAACGATTACCTGATTACTTCAAACACGGGTGGCTTTGCCCTTTCGGTAAATGGTTTTAGCACGGAAAACGAAACCGCAGCGGAAACACTCAACAGGCTGAAAAAGATTTTACCTTCTCTCTCTTTTTATTTCAGGGGCGCTGAATTGCGGGGCGGAGGAATTGTGTATTATCCGCAAGACCAGTCTGGCGGCATTGACAATAATGGAAAGCCATTATACAATACTTTCAATTTCCGGCAAAATATTATTTCCGATGAATTGCAGTATAGCCTGAAAGGAGATGTGAAGGTGGCAGCTGTGTGTTACTCAGTGAACGCTTCTGCTGGCATCCCTGCAACTACCAATAAAATGGGAGGTTCACAATTATTTACTACCCGTTATCAAACTACGGTGGGTATTCCAACGCCAGCCCGAAAGATTCATTCTGGCGGGGATGTTACTCCCGCTCCCAATCCCGATGACTACGAATACTACACTTTTTATTTTAAAGATATTTCTAATATAAATGCCTTACAAACGCAGGGACAGACGTACCTGAACCGCTACCAGTACGATGGTTTCCGGGGGAAGTTCAATACCTTCGGGTTGCCTTTTGTGGAGCATGGCAACATTATTTATCTCACCGATGACCTGATGCCTGAACGCAACGGACATTACATGGTGAAAGGCGTCCGCTATTCTTACGACATTGATAGTGGGCTGAGGCAGGATATTGAATTACATTTCCGCACCGACGGACTTTCCTCTTCACAACTGGAACAGGGAATGTGAGTGAGGGAAAAGGTGAAAGGGAAAAGTGGAAAATGTGTAATCGCTCAGTTTACATTTGTTAATCCAAAAGCCTCGCAATGACGATTGGCATCCTCAAAATTTCAAACTAAGCCACTACCGAAAAAGGTTTTTGGAAGCGGAATAATTACATTTTTATTATCTTCTTCACCAGGGTTTGTCCATTGGTTTCTATCTTCAATATATATACCCCTTGTTCCAGCCCACTCATATTAATGTGCAGTATGTTTGTATTATCCGTTACTTTATTGCTGTATACATTCTGTCCCAATACATTGGTCATATTTAGCACAGCATCATTCGCTACCGGTTCATTAAATACAACATTAAGTTCATCGTTAACAGGATTAGGATATACCGTTATAGAAGAAGAGGCATTTAGTTCATTAACTCCCGTTACACTTAAATGCTCTATGTTAGATTCTGACGCTGTTGTGTTAGCAGACGATGATTTCACAGGTCCATGATAAAGAGATGGTGTACAATACAAATTCCAGATAGTGCTTACCCGGTAACGGCAGTTAGCCGAATGAGGCGGATTATTATCAGTATATGCGGAAATGGAATTAGGTACCGAATCAAGCTTATGCCATGCTCCTGTACCTGAATCGTCACGCATAATTCTGTAGTAATCTACCGTATTGCCGGTGTAAGTGTTCCAGCTAAGATTTACAACACCACCTACGCCCAAACTTGCCTGCAGGAGAATAGTTTCCTGGTAAGAACCCGGGTAGCTCAATTGTCCGCAAGTGTCTACCAATGCCATTTCATACAGATTGCTTACTGTATTTGGATTAGAGCTCACATCAATAAATGATCCGCTATCGCGAACAGATACTTCGCCTATTTTTACATAGGAGCTGGTAGCTTCTTTATAAATAACTACGCTATCTGTTCCAAGTGTATCCCATGATGATCTATCCCAAAATATATCGTTATGACTGGAAGAATTATCTACTGTTACATAACATATAGAAGGCGGGTAAAGAGTAAGAAAATTGGTATACAGCGCTTGAAGAAAGCTGTTTCCCCAGCAACCGTTTGCAGACACTTCTATAGCGCCGTTATTTGCATTGGTGGTGGTGGTAATGGAGGTATCTGTGGAATTGCCTGTCCAGCCGTATGGTAATGACCAGGTATAGCTTGTTGCTTCCGGAACGCTATTGATATAGTATGTTTCCACAGCGCCGGGGCAAAATACTGTATTGCCTGAAATGTTAGCAGTCACTACTGGCGCGGAAGGGGGGCTAACGTATAAGGATTGTGGATAACTCTGTCCGCAACTATTTGCAGATACGTCTATATAGCCACCGTTACTATATGTACTGGTTACGATGGTAATAGATGTGTCTGTAATGGTAGTATCTATAGAATAGGTCCAGCCGTATGGAAATTCCCAGGTATAGCTTGTTGCTCCCGGAACGCTATTGATATAATAAGTTTGAACTGAACCGGCGCAATATGTTGTATTGCCGAAAATGTTATCGGGTGAAGGAGGGGAAGCTAAATTAATGTATAAGTATTGCGGAAAACTACTTCCTCCGCAACCATTTGCAGATACGTCTATCTCGCCATAATAGCCTGAATCTGCTGTAACGGTAATGGAGGTATCTGTAGTGATGGTATCTGTAGAATTGCCGATCCAGCCATAAGGCAATGTCCATGTATAGCTTGTTGCTCCCGGAACGCTATTAATATAGTAAGTTAAAACTTCACCGGGGCAATATGTTGTATTGCCGAAAATGTTACCGGGTGTAGGGGTGGAATTCGAACTAACGTATAAGTATTGCGAATAGCCGCTTCCCCCGCAATTATTTGCATATACTTGTATGTAACCACTACCACTATTTATATTTGTTGTAATGGTAATGGAAGTATCTGTAGTGATTGTATCCATAGAATTGCCAATCCAGCCGTAAGGCAATTCCCATGTATAGTTGGTTGCTCCCGGAACGCTATTAATATAATAAGTTAAAACTTCACCGGCGCAAAATGCTGTCTGGCCGTAAATGGAATTCGGTTCCCCCGCCGGATCAGCTAAATTGACTGCTAATGTTTGGGTAGCACTGCTTCCGCAATCGTTATTGGCAGTTACACCAATAAGATTACCGTCATAGCCGTGATATCCCAGGTAGTAGTATCCTGCCGAATCAATCGTGATGGAGTTGGTTGTGGAAGTATCATTCGGGCCGTAGAATGGCAATGTCCATGTATAGCTTGTTGCTCCTGAAACAGGAGCAATGGAATAGGTTTCCGATGTATAGAGGCAAACCAATGTATCACCGACTATATTGCCGGGAGCAGAAGGGCCATTACACAAATAACGAATAACATTATTGCCCTGGTCTGCAATATACAGAGTACCTGAGCTATTTAATCCAAGTCCGGCGGGACTGTATAACCCTGCAGTAGTAGCAGGCCCCCCGTCACCCCAATAAGAGCCATAAGTAATTCCTGAATCACCGGCAATAGTTGAAATAATACCGTTGGTATTTACCATCCGAATAACATAGTTATAGCTGTCAGAAATATAAATATTGCCTGTAGCATCCACCGCAACTCCATCCGGATCGTATAGCTCTGCAGCAGTAGCCGGTCCCCCATCGCCGCTATATCCGCCATACCCCTCATATCCGGCAGCATAGCCGTTTCCGGCTATAGTTGAAATAATGCCGCTACTATTTATTTTACGAATTACATTATTAACTTGGTCAGCAATATAAATATTACCTGAACCATCAAGGGCAACCGCGGCGGGTTGATTTAATGCTGCGGCAGTTGCCAGCCCCCCATCTCCGCTATATCCCTCATTTTCCGGATATCCTCCTCCAGGATAGGCCCATCCGGCAATGGTTGAGATTATACCGCTGGTATTTACCATGCGAATGGCATTATTATCCTGGTCAGCAATATAGACATTGCCCGAGCCATCAACTGCAATTCCGGCAGGGAAGTTTAATCCTGCGGCAGTTGCCTGTCCTCCGTCTCCGCTATAATAATCTCCCAAGCCGTCTCCGGCAATAGTTGAAATAATACCGCTGGTGTTTATCACCCGGATGACACTGTAGTAGCTGTCAGCAAAATAAACATTACCTGAGCCATCAACTGCAATCCCATCCGGTCTGGCTAATTCTGCAGCAGTTGCCGGTCCTCCATCCCCGGAATAACCCCCTACATAAAATGGAGGCAAATAAATACCTGCAATGGTTGAGATGATGCCACTGGTATTTACTTTGCGAATACGGTTATTATCATAGTCAGCGATATAGGCATTCCCTGAGCCGTCAAATGTAACTGCTGCAGGCTCCTTTAATTCCGCGGCGGTAGCCGTCCCTCCGTCCCCGGAATAACCGTACGTTCCATTACCGGCAAAAGTGTTAATGTCGGGAGTTTGTGCGTTAGTATTAAATGCAAATAAAATGCTACATAATACTGCCGCTGATAATTTTGTAATAGTATTCATTGTGCTAAAAATTATAAAATTATTATAGTAACGGGAAGCCAAATATTTGGCAAAAATAATAAAAAAAGATTACGTAGTACTATTTTTAATTTTGGCCGCTTTAAAACTCAGGAACAGGTATAGCTTCTTGTTTGTTATACAACATGTCTGAATTTACGTCATCTGGATTTTTCCCCGCACAGCATATATTTCAAGTACCTTGGAACGTTTTATTGCCATGGGCTCAAAGTCCTTGTTACTACTGCGAAACAGGAACATGGATTTATTCGTGGGATGGGGATGTATGAATTTCACCAGGTAACAATCTGACAATACTATCAAAAAAGGTTCCCCATAAGGAATATAATTATGATTGAAAATCCGTTTGCAAATCACCACATCTCCATTGCAGTAATTCGGATACATGCTATGTCCGTTAACCCTTACCGCTACATGGCAATCGGCAAAATGGGGTATAGACCTAAAGGGTCCAAACGCCTCTAATCCTAAATCAAACATGGACTTTCCTTTAACGTGGTAATGTTTTAATTTGCTTCCTACTCAGGCAGACTAATGCCTAAGGCATAAATGCTATACAAAAATAAAAATAAATAGTTGGTTTGTATTAAAAATCTATATTTTTTTTATACACAGTAAAATAGCTATTAGACAATAAAAGAGTCATTGACTTTTTAGAAAAACACTATTTCGTGCAGTAATTTTGTGTGGTCTGCAAAATATCTCTTGAAATGCAGGATAAAACATAGCATTATGCAAAGTAGTTTTATGAAAAAATATTTCCGGCTTATAGCCATAAGTTTCCAACTTGTGAGCATCTCCGCCTCTCTTTCGGCACAAATGAACCGTACTAATCAGGCAAACAACATCACCTCGAATATATATGAAAACAGCGTTCATGCCATAACCGGAACTATACTGAAGAATGTCATGTTAAACCAGAATAATTCCTATGCAAATATTTTAAGTGATACCCTATTATTTGATGTTCGAAATTTTAGCCCGGTATTTTTATACACCCCCGGCATGGGATGTTTCTATGGTGATACTTTATTTAAGGATAGTATTGCCCATATAGGAGCATGGAACAGAAACCATTTTATAAAAATAGCGGGTGGTAAAGGTGCAGCGCTTCCGTCAGGTGTAGGCGTTGTACAAGCAGACGGAGGTTTATATATAAGCACAGCACTGGCAGATGGAACAACAGCGACCACACAGTCGCCCGGAGATAATTCTACAGATGTGGCGACCGATGCGTTTGTAAATGCAAATACCTCTCCTAAAATGGTAGCGCCTAATCTATCTTTACTCTGGAACAACAGCGGAACACCAACAGGGAGCAGTTCTTTAAAATATAAACCCGACGGATTGCCAGGAGATTCAGGAATCGTTGGAGTGAACGGGCTGATAGACTTAACTAGTGGAAGTCAAGCAAGACAGGAAAAAGGACTGACCCTACTTTTATCTAATGGCGATTTGTTACAAATGAATGCCATCGAAAAATACGTGATTTTAAAAGATAGTATCGGAGATGTTTTTTTATTGAATAATTCCCCCAGTAATACATACGGATTCCCTTTCGCAGAAATGGGATATTTACTTGGAGCTAATTTTCTAACGGTAGATAGTGCACATGGCAGCAATTATATTTTTGATTCGTCTCGTTTTCAAATAGCAAAAGTGATTTATAAATTTCCTGCTTCTCAAGGTGGGACTAATACTGTTCTTACAAATAGTGGTAATGGGGTTCTTTCCTGGGTAGCGCCTTCGACTTCCGGAACAGCTTGGCAATTAACAGGGAATGCAGGTACAGTTGTTGAAACAAACTTTATAGGAACTACAGATAATAAAGGATTGATGTTTAAAACTAATAATGTACAAAGCGGTTATATTGATATTGTAAATACAAATACATCTTTAGGGTATGCTTCCATGTATTCAAATGCTACTGGAGCTAATAATATAGCTATTGGCGATCAAACATTAGAAGCTAATGTTGGAGGTTCTAAGAATACAGTAGTCGGTTCAGGCGCAATGAGTGATGGTAGTAATGCTTATGAAGGTACGGCTATTGGGTTTGAAGCATTGGAGGAGAATCAGAATTATAATAATACAGCAGTAGGTAGCGGTAATTCTAGTTTTATTACAACCGGTGGGGAAAATACATCTGTGGGCAGATATGGTCTTAGAGGAAATACAACAGGTTCATACATTACAACATTAGGATTTGAAGCTGATGTAAGTAATAATAATTTCACTAATTCAACAGGATTGGGCGCTAATTCTACCATAACAGCTTCGAATCAATTTATGTTTGGTAATGGTAGTATTCTTCATAATGTATTTACTGGGGATTTGAATGTTGGGGGCTCTGTAGGAACTTCTGGGCAAGTATTAACTTCCCAAGGCTCAGGCGTATCGCCTATTTGGACTACACCAAGCGGAGGAATAGGCCCATTCACAGGTTCAATACAAACTAATCAAGTTGCATTTGGTAAGACTGCGAATGAAATAAGCGGAAGTAATAACTTAGAATGGGTTTACAATGCTTCTACCGGTGATACCCTTTTACAAGGAGCAAATGGATTTTTAGATATGAGTTCTCCAAACTTCCCCGGTGTTCAGATTGGAGATGGTGCAGGTAACTTAATAGCAACACAAGCTAACGGAGGGGAGTGTATATTTATAGGTACTACAGCCGACGATGTTTTTGATATAAATAATGGAATAGGTTATTATAATGATGACGGAGATGATGTTCAAATAAGTTCAGGATGGTCATTTTCAGATGATTGGAATAATTTTATGTTATCAGGTTCACATTCTTTATATGGTAATGATGGCATTAATATTAAAGGTAGTAAAGGGTCTTTGTTAGAACTTGACGATTCAGCAACCACAAATTTTTATGTAGGTGATAACGATGGAAACTTTATAGGCTCTAATCCTACAATATCAGGAACGCAATATGATGTGGGTATAGGAACTAATGCAGGTGATTTTTTTGAGATAGGTGCAGGCATGTTTTTTCTTGACGCAAATAGTAACTATATAGGAACAGATAGTTATACGGAGGGCGGGACAGGAATAACTGTAAAAGGACCTAATTCATCGGGTGGATATGGTATGATTATAGACCATGGAGGAGACCCACCTGCTTATGGAGGGTCAGGATTATTATTGCAAATGGGCCCGGTGTCAAACGGATTTATAAATATGATAAACGGCGAAATACAATTAGCCACTTATGGTGGCGTAGATGGAATAGACCCAGGTACTCTCGCGGCTTATGACGACGACGCGGCTGCAGGAGCTGCAGGATTGACAACTGGAATGATATACCAGACGACCGGAGGGGATATCCCCATCGTAGGATTAGTAATGATAAAACAATAAAAACAAGAATAACATGAAAAAAACACTTTCAACAATTACTTTAATTACGGGCCTTTTCTTATTATCTCAAGCACAGAGCCAGCAACTGAAGATGCCTGCTATTACTTCACCAGATACAGTGATGTATAAAGGGGTTACTTGGTTATATGGTACACAACACAAGGGATTAAGCGGAGACAGTGATGTGTATTCAATTACCTTCATGCCGTCTCCTAATCCTCTGTCAGAACGTGGGAGTATATATAGGTGTGTCCTTCACTCATCTACTTTACCTCATCAGGATAGTGTAATTAAAAATGATATAGTACAATATTTAAAAAATACCCCTCACTAATACTTCCGTGGATAAAGACAAAAGCATACACGAAAAGCTGGATTTGATTATCGAAAATCAAATGAAGCAGGATAACAAATACCTTGCCAAAATCCCCTATGTGTCTATTCTTGCGCCTTTTAGGTATCTCTATGAGCATCCTGCAAAGGCTGCCCTGTTGTTTGTTTTTATTATTGACGGCATATTAGACTTAACAAAAAAAGGAATAGTAACAGCCTTGATAACGTATTACTTCAAATGAAAATTGCAGATTCATCTCTTACAAAAAGCGAAGAGCAGTGCCGTTTAGCAGCATATCCTGATAACAAAGGAACGCCTACAATAGGATGGGGGAGTATTTATCTTAATGGCAGGCGTGTTGTGTTGGAAGATGTGATTACACAGGAGCAGGCAGACCAAATGTTTGAAACTGAAGCGAACGAATTTGATGCGCAGCTTAACAAGATTCTGGGTGACACTGTCTTACCGCAAAATAAATACGATGCCTTATGGGATTTTCTTTTTAACGAAGGTGAAGTGCATTTAATGGAATCCACACTGTTGAAAAAAATAAAGGCTGACCCCAACGACATCACCATACCTAATGAATTTATGAAATGGATTTATTCCGGGGGAAGAGTGCCGGTGGAAGGATTAATACGTCGCAGAGGAAAAGAAATAGCCTTGTGGTTAGGCGTAACCCTGGATGAGGTGGCAACCAGATGGACTGCTCTGAAAGAAGTGATGACCAAACAACATATAGCATGATATTCAAAGAAATTATTTCAGGTATGACAAAGAGCCCGGCAGCAGTTCTTAAATATTTTTTATTTTCTTTGGATCATACAGACGAAGGAGCGTCAATCAAAAAGCTGATGGCATGGGTGTTTGCAGCCTGCATTGTGTTTTTACATTGGTGCGTTTATAAATATCAATTTGCTTCATCTATCCCCAATTTTCAACTTTGGAGTACCGTTTTCTTTGGCGACATAGCTGTATTGGGTGGATTAATCGGTGTTAATTTCTTCCAGGAAGTACACCTTAAAAATTTGCAAAATAAGGCCGATAGCGCTACATCCGGCGTGGAGGACAATAATACTTCAATACCCGAATCATGAAAAATATTTTATTTTTAGCTATCAGCTACTGGCTATTAACTATTAGCTTTTCGAGTTGCACTCCCCAGCAAAGGCTCCAGCGGTTGGAGGATAGACATCCTGAATTATTCAAACCCTTGGTAAAGGATAGCATTTCAACCACCATTCAATATGTAACCCGAGACAGCATTTTAACAATACCCGGACAGATAGTGCTGTTGCACGATACATTTCTTGTTAACAAGCCCTGCCCCACACATTATAGCAAAACATTAAAGGCGGGCACTGAAACAGCTATTCTGCATATTGATTCGGGAAGAGTAACCGTTATTTGCAAGGACGACAGCTTGAAAAAAGAGATATTGCTCAGGGATAAAATTATAAATAATTTTAAAGAGCATGTGAAGGTTGGCATTGCCGAAAATGATATTTACAAAATCCATTGGTACGATTATTTCTGTCGCACAGTGGTAGCAATTGCTCTAATAATTCTCTTGCTCTGGATAGTTTTACAAATGCTTTTGAAAGATAAAATCCCTTTGCCGTAGGACGCTTTCAGGCTTTATCTGTTTTTTGTTCAACATTTATTTTAGTACATCTTTGTACAGTTGAATCAATTTCCCCGCAACCGATTCCTCACTCACCATGTCTACCACAGAATTCCTGACATCAGTGGCGTTGTAAGTGTTCCTGTTCTTTAGCATTAGCTCCATTGCTTCTTCCAGTTGATCTTCTCTGCCAATATCCACCAGTAACCCATTGTGGGGCGTAACAAATTCTTCCGGCCCTCTGCACCTCGTCGAAATTACAGGAATGCCGCAGCAAATGGCCTCCAGCAAAACGATAGACTGGGTTTCAAAATGGCTGAATAAAACAAAGGCATCTGCTTTTTGAAGAGCTGCAGCTATCTCCGGAATCCCTTGCCTGCCCTGCAGAAAAACCCCTCCTTCCTCCGAAAAAGGCTCTTTTATTTCTTGCAATAATTCCTTTACTTCCTCATCCCATATGATGATGAGTTTAGAAAGAGGATGCGCATCATGAAATTTTTTAAATACCCTCAGCATCCCCGATATATTCTTCTGCTCATCAAAAAGAGAAGATATGTGAATGAAAGTAAAATGCTCTCTCTGGTTATGATTGGATGGATTGATTTTAAATTGTTTTGTATCGACTACATTAGCAATGGTAAAATACCTGTTCTTAAGTCCCAGAGACAGCATCGTTTTACCTAGTATGTTAGATGGTGTGATAACCGCTTTTGCGTTGGAGACAGCTATGTGTGAAATAACTTTTTTGATAAAACCTTTATAACGCCCATATTCCGGAAAGTAGCCAGACCAGTGCTCTGTAATCACATACGGAATACGCCACGCCATACTAAGATAAGTCGCCACAATAGAAACAGGATAAACAATGTTAGCGTTGATGAGATCAGGTTTGCCTTTTTTGCTTTTGTATAATTTGATCGCCTTTCTCCAGGCAGAAATATATCTTGAAAACCTCTGCATT
>Ga0206873_1261_pt1 | contig 13896 bp, 8 predicted proteins | sample Alteio_BWOrgCont_11_FD_152631 | JGI IMG/M metagenome (GOLD analysis project Ga0206873, IMG submission 152631) | Enriched cells from forest soil in Barre Woods Harvard Forest LTER site, Petersham, Massachusetts, United States -... | ecosystem: Environmental > Terrestrial > Soil > Temperate forest > O...
AAGCTATTGGTCTTATAAACAACCGCTCTGAATAGACATCGGAGCGGTTCTTTTTTATTTTAATGCACCGTTATCGAAACCTCAACACTAAGTCCCGGGCGTAATAATTTATAATCGGGATTTTTAGTATCCAATACAATTTTAACAGGTATGCGCTGAACTACTTTTACATAGTTACCCGTAGCGTTATCAGGTGGAAGCAATGAAAACAAAGCTCCGCTAGCACCCGCAAAAGTACTTATAGTCCCATTAATTACTTTTCCGTTTAAAGCATCTATAATTACATTAGCAGGCTGCCCGGTTTTCAAATCATTCAATTGGGTTTCTTTAAAATTTGCTTCTACCCAAACACTATCTTCAACCACTGCAAGAAGGGAGGATCCTGCTCCTACTAATTGACCTAACTGTATGGATCTTTTAGAAGCAATACCGCTTGCAGGTGCTGTAATAGTGGCATACGACAATTGCAATTTTGCAAAGTCTAAGTTAGATTGCTGAATCTTAACAGAAGCCTCCGATGAAGCCAGATCAGCCAAGGAAAGATCATATTGCTTTTGTGCCGATGTATATTTTTTAGTGGCAATATCAACCATGTTAGAATCGCTTTGCATGGTGGTTCTGTATTGATCAAACTGCTCTTGGGTTACGGAGCCGTCTTTATATAAGTTTTGATAGCGTTCGTAATCCCGGCGGGCCTTATCGTAGTTTATCTTTGCAGAAGTAATCTCATCCTTACTCGTAGCCAACAACGATTGTACTGAAGCTGCATTGGCTCTGGATACTTCTGCTTTAGCTTCTGCATCGTTCAAATTAGCTTCCCCTTGTTGTTCTTTAATGGTAAGGTCCTTGTCATCTAACTGAACCAGTAATTGACCTTTTGTTACATGTTCATTGTCCTTAAAGTTAATAGCGGTAACATAATCTGAAATCCTGGCAACCACCGGGTCAATATTGCTTGAAAGCTGGGCATCGTCGGTACTTTCAATATTCTTATATTTCAAATATTCCATTATCCCGAATACAATTCCACCCAGGAGAATCACTCCCAGTATTATGGTGGTTTTTTTGTTTCCTTTCTTTTTAGTTTCGTTTTCAGTACTCATGAGGTAGCTTTTATTTTGTGGTAAATTCTCCCGCCGATTTTAACATGGAATAGTACGCAAGAGTAGCATCGGCCCTGGATGAAATAAGGTTAATTTTTGCATTTAGCAAGTAGTTGTCCGCATCTAATAAATCGGTGAGCAATGCAATGTGGTTATCAAATTTAGATTTTACTATTTTATAATTTTCCACAGCCTGGGTTAATGATTTTTGAGCGACATCAATTTTTTCCAACGATTCTTTATATTGCAGATAATCTTTATTTATATCCATTTTTGCATTGTCCGAAAGATCATCATACTGGGCTTTGGCCTCTGCAAATCTGGCGCGGCTCACGTCTGCTTTATTTTTATTTTCGTATAAACCGGTAAGGCTGTAAGTAAGCTTAATGCCAATATCCCATGTAGGTTGAAATTGATCCAACGGCGGAACAATGCGGGGATTGGGACGAAGGTAGTCATAATCGGCGCCGATAATAAGGTGGGGATACAAACCGCTTTGCGTGAATTTAATATTGGCTTCAGCAGCTTTTTGTTGCATATCCAATGCTTTTAAATCATTCCGGTTCTGTATGTAGTTAGTAAGGTAATATGGCAAAGCTTGTACCGATTTATTGCTTAAAATTGAATTACTGTCAACTGTAATTCCGGTACCATCAGGCAGGCCAAGCATCACATCAAGATTAAAATTCGTGGTCTGAATTTGGTTTTTAATATCAATTTCGGTAAGCTGGGCATTGGATAGTTGCAATTGCGTTCTAAGTAAATCATTTTGAGTAGCCAGCCCGTGCTTGGCAAAGTCACTTACTTCGTCTACATGGACACTTATTTGCTTCAGATTTTCTTCCACAACATCATACGCCCGTTGAAGTTTGAATAAGTTAATATATCCCATAACAATCATGAGTGATACATTATTCTTTTTGTCTTCCAGGGAATATTCCGAACTTTTTTCGGCAAACTCCATATTCTGAACTGCATACTTCCATTCAAATCCATTAAAAATGCTCTCACTCAAAGAGGCTGTTGCTGTATAATCATTCAAAATAACCGGAAAAAATGCGGTAGAAGGTATTGTTTGACCCAGTATGCTAAAATATTCAGTGGGTATATTGCTCAAACGTTCATATCCTGCCCCTAAATCCAGGTCAGGCAGTATTCTGTTATTGATGTCACTAAGCGAGGATTTGCTCTCACTCACTTTTGCAGAGGAAAACTGTATCTGGCTGCTATGCCGCAACCCCAAACTAATGGCGCTGTCCAAGGAAAGTGTTTTATATTTAAGGCTGTCGCCTCCCAACACGCTATATGTGTTAGACAATAAAACTAAACTTATAAGTAAAAGGGGAATCCCTTTGGTATTAGAATTTCGTATCAATTTTCGTTTTTTGCTCTTTTTAAACGGATAAGTAAATAAATCCTCTTCAATAATCATAATTTTAGGGAAGACGATTCAAAATTAGAAAAACTTTATTGAATGGAAAAGTTTTCTAAGAATACGTTGATTACTACGCTATAAAATTAATTATCGCCTAATAACCTTTTCTTTACATAGTCTTCAACTCGGCAACCAAATCAGTAACTACTTTTTTAGCATCGCCGAATAACATGCTTGTTTTAGGATTGTAGAAAAGTTCATTGTCGATACCGGCATAACCGGCAGCCATAGTACGTTTATTTACTATAATGGCTTTTGCCCTATCCACTTCTAAAATTGGCATACCGTATATGGGGCTGGCAGGATTATTTTTGGCTGCAGGGTTTACCACGTCATTTGCACCGACAATAAACACTACATCCGTTGTATCGAATTGTGGATTAATATCCTCCATTTCGCAAAGCTTGGAATAATCTACATTACTTTCAGCCATCAATACGTTCATGTGGCCCGGCATACGCCCTGCAACCGGGTGAATAGCATATTTTACATCCACTCCCCTTTCTTCCAATAACGCTTCCAGTTCATGCATTACGTGCTGGGCTTGGGCTACAGCTAATCCATAGCCTGGAACAATTACAACTTTTTTAGCATAATTCATAAGTACGGCAGTATCTGAAACAGAAATATCTTTAATGGATCCTCCTGTTGGGCCGGCTCCGCCTGCTGCGGCAGCACTGCCTTCGCCAAATGCTCCAAATACTACGCTAAACAAAGTACGATTCATACCTTTACACATAGCAATGGTTAAGAGAGTACCTGCAGAACCAACCAGTATACCACCCGTAAGCATAACCTTATTGTGGTAGAGGAAGCCTCCGGATGCGGCTGCAAGTCCGGTAAATGAGTTTAATAAGGAAATTACTACCGGCATATCGGCACCACCAATTGGCAATACAAACATAATACCATAGAATAAAGCAAGTGCCAATACAATACATGGCCACATAAAGTCTGTAACGCTTCCTAGCACAACATACGCACCTGTACCTAATGTAATAAGAAGGATAAGCGCATTAATTATATTGTAGAAAGGAATGCGAGGATTCTTGTTTAAGTTTCCATTTAATTTGGCAAACGCAACCATAGAACCGGAGAAAGAAATACTACCGATAATAAGCCCTGCCATAACCATCATAATAGATTTCATATCACCGGCGTGAACATGAAACTCCATAATTGAAATTAAAGCTGCGCAAGCTCCACCCATACCATTAAACAGAGAAACAAGCTGGGGCATGGCGGTCATCTTCACTTTTTTGGCAACCATCCAACCAATAATTCCACCAACAGCAAATGCAGCAAAAAGCATTCCATAAATAATTGGTGCTATGGGGCCATCATGTAAAAATATAGTTCCTAAAATGGCAAGGGTCATTCCAATAGCAGCATAGGTGTTTCCTCTGCGGGCGCTGTCAGGTTTACCCATCATTTTTAAACCTAAGATGAAGGTAACAGATCCAATAAGATAAATTATTTCCAGTAAAATAGATTGATTCATAACGCTAAGTCTTATTTATTTTTTTGCAGGTTTCTTTTTAAACATTTCTAACATACGGTCAGTCACAACAAATCCACCAACCACATTCAGCGTTCCAAGCACTACGGCAAGGAAGCCAAGAATAAGTTCTACTATATTGTTCGGGTCAGCATTTAGTAATACAATAATGGCACCTATAATCACCACCCCATGAATAGCATTGGCACCCGACATAAGCGGGGTGTGCAACACCGATGGTACGCTGTTAATTACTTCAACCCCCACAAATATCATCAAGATGAGGATATATATCATCTGTATGTGAGCACTTATAAACGACAATGTTTCTTGCATAGTTATTTAGGTATTAAGATTGTTTTACACTTGGGTGAACAGGCACTCCTTTATGAACAATAAGGGAACCTTTTGTAATTTCTTCTTCCATTTCCCACTTAAAACCCTCATTGGTTGCCAGGTGATAAAGGAAAGTAGAAATATTTTTAGCATAAAGATCGCTGGCATTAAGGGGCAGCATGGCCGGAAGGTTAGATTCGCCAATGATTTTTACTCCATTTGCAGTTACAACTGTTTTATTCATTTCGCTGCCCACCACGTTTCCACCTTGCTCCACTGCCATATCTACAATTACAGAGCCATTGCGCATGCTCTTTATCATTTCTTCGGTAATAAGCACAGGAGCTTTTCTGCCGGGAATAAGAGCGGTAGTAATTACCATATCCGCATCGGCAACATGTTTGCCGACAAGTTCCTGTTGTTTTTTCAAAAACTCATCTGATACTTTTGTTACATATCCACCTTCCATCTTAACGGTATCATCCCCTTTCAATTCAATGAACTTTCCGCCGAGTGACATAACTTGCTCTTTTGTTTCAGGACGTATGTCCGATACTTCCACAATGGCGCCTAAACGCTTAGCAGTCGCTATAGCCTGAAGTCCTGCTACACCTGCACCCATGATCACCACTTTTGATGGTTTTATGGTTCCGGCAGCGGTCATCAGCAATGGGAATATCTTGCCTAATGCATCAGCAGCAATAATTACAGATTTGTAACCTGCCAAGTTCGCCTGCGAGCTTAGTGCATCCATTTTTTGAGCCCTGGATATACGGGGTATGGCATCTACTGAGAAGGCAGTAATACCTGCTCCTGCACATGCTTTTACCAAGTCAGGGTGGGTGGCTGCATACATAAAAGAAATAAGCACAGCTTCCTTTTTCATGGAAGCTATATCCTCTGCTGCCGGTGGATTTACCGCCAAAACAATATCAGCAGTGGAGAAAAGCTCTTTACGGCTGCCTGCTACTGTAGCTCCTGCGGCTACATATACATCATCTTTAAAATAGGAATTTTCACCCGCACCTTTTTCAATGGTACATGAAAATCCTTTTTTAATTAAATCTTTGATGGTGTCGGGTGTAATGGATACCCTATTTTCTTTAACTTTAGTTTCTTTTGGAATTGCAATTTTCACTTCAAGGTTATTTTAAGTTTGTATCTGTTTATTTATCTTCTCTTAGTCCGCGCGTTGGCAGATTGTTGTTTTGCCATTTCTTCCAGTCTCTTTTGAAACTTTGAAACTTTTACCGGTTTCGCTTTATTGGCCTGTATTTTACGGTGCAGTTCTTCTTCATCAATAAATCTTCTTGCCAGAAAAGTTTGCCCAAAAGTAATAAGATTTGCGAGAAAGTAGTAATAACTTAATCCGGCAGAGTAAGAATTTAGGAATCCAAGGAAGAAAATAGGGGTAATATACATCATCCATTTCATGGTTTTAGCCATTTGGTCGGTACCGCCACCACCGCCCATTAATTGCTGATTAGCAGATAAGTATAGGTACTGTGATACGGTCATCAACAAGGCAAAAATACTGATATGGTCTCCATAAAACGGAATTGAGAACCCTTTGAATGTATAAATTGAATCGTACGTAGATAAATCGGTTGCCCATAAAAAATGTTGCTGGCGAAGTTCAATAGAAGCAGGGAAAAAACTAAAAAGGGCATACAAGATTGGAAGCTGGAAAAGCATGGGCAAGCATCCTGCTAATGGGTTTACTCCTGCTTTTTTATTCAGCGCCATTACTGCCTGCTGCTTTTTCATTGCATCCTCTGACTTAGGGAATTTTTTAGCTATTTCATCCATTTCGGGTTTCAATACCCTCATCTTGGCAGATGATACATAAGTGCGGTAAGCAATTGGAAATAACAAGGCTTTAATTACAATGGTAAGAATCAGAATAACAATACCGTAGTTAAGATTGAATCCGCTAAGAAAATCAAAAATGGGGATTACGAGAAATTTGTTTACCCAACCAAAAATTCCCCAACCAAGGTTAATTTCCCCATTCAGTTCAAGGTCATTGCCCTTGGAATACTTTGTTAACAGATGGTAGTTATTTGGCCCAAAAAAGAAATTCATTCCAAAGGTTTCATCCGGGCTATGGGTGTATGGAATGTATACTTCAGCTGAAAAACTCTTCACCAATTTAGGATTGGCATTTTTTTTGCACTCCACCACCGGACTGCTAAACTTTGTATTGGCAATTAGTATTGAGGAAAAGAATTGCTGCTTGAAAGATACCCAGCTGATGTCGGAAGGCAATATCTTTTTTTCATCTTTCATTGGAGAAAGGTGGTCAACATCATCCTGGTAGAATTTATAATAAAGGGTGGATGCTCTTTGTTGGTTTTGAATACTTGCTTCCTGAGAAGGTGCCTGTATGCTCCAATTTAAGGCTATATCCTGGGCATTGGAGGCAAGCACATCCTGCATTCCTACAACCCTTACATTGTATTGCATCAGGTACATTCCTGCTTTTAATGTATATACATATTGGATATATTTAGCAGGGTTACCGGTATTCAACTGCATAACAATAACGGAAGAATCCTTATTGGAATAGCTTGCACTTTCTACTTTGCTGAAATATAATGAATCCGTTGAAGTTTCTCTTGAATACGCATTCAACCTCAAGCCAAAACGATTGGAATCAGCAGTAAATAATATCAAAGACCCTCCGGCACTCGTTTTAAAGTCTTTCAGTTCTACCGATTCTACTTTTCCACCCTTGGTACTGATAGTAACTTTTAACAAATCATTTTCGAGGGTATAGGTATCATTAGCTCCCTTTAAGGCTGTATATAGAACCCCATAATCCGATTGCATTTTATGGATAGCAGCCAGCGAATCTGTAGAATGTTTCAGCGTATCATTGCCTGAAGCAGAGACCGAAACTCCTGTATCATGTTTTTCAGACTTGGAGATTGTAGCGGCTGTTTTTACCTTTTCCTGCTGCTGATGAACTTTTACAATTGAATCTTGTATTGCTTTTTGTCTGGCTAATTCCTTTTCTGAGGGTTGGGACCAGTACATCCACCCGAAAAGAATGGCACCAATTACAAAGAGGCCTATGTATGTGTTTTTGTCTGAGCCCATTAAGTGAATTAAGCAGTTTTAGAGGACGGCAAAGATATTAAAGAGTAGGACATGTATCTTAAATTTTGATTTTTTTGCCGTATGACAATTTTATTATTTCATTGTTAAGCAGTTCAAGTGGCCTTGTTAACAGACGTTACAAATTTCTTATTACCTTTATCCCCAAATTTAAACCCTATAACATGAACAAATTAAAAGTAATTATTGCCGGGCTGTTTGTTGCATGCCTTGGTATTGGTGTAGTTAGCGCTCAGGATGCCACCACCGCACCTGCAAAGAAAACTACCGCCAAGAAAAGCACTACAAAAGCTAAATCATCAACAGGAACTACCAAAGCTGCTGATGGTACTGCAGCAAAACCTGCTCAACACCTAAAAAAAGACGGAACGCCTGATAAGCGTTACAAGGAAAACAAAACTGCAAAACCGGCATCTGCTGGCGGAGCCGCCGCAGGCGCAGGTGCACCGGCATCTGCCACAAAAACTCCCCCAGGCAAGTAATTCAGGAGGTTTATTAAACACGTAAAGGAAGGTATCCGCCACTGGCAAATGCCTTTTTTATTTATGTTTATTCAAAAAGAGATGGCTGGCTATCCTTGCCCTTGCTTTTTGGCTTGCTCTTGGCTTTGGCAGGCTTAGCAGCTTTTACTACAGGAATTATTTTATGGGCCGCTTTAATTTGTTCAACCGGAGATTCTCCCATATCTTCAAAGTCCTCAATACCCTTTTCAGAATCGGCATCAAGCAATTTCATGTCGCCCGCCTGATTAGGGTCAGGAATAAGTTTTATTTCCTTAACCTTAGTTAAATTAATGGGTTTTCCCTGGGCCTTTATTCCCATAGTAGGTATATCGACCGTTACATTGATGATCTCATCGGGGAGTTCTTTTCCTTTTTCCTGCCTGAATTTTACTTCTGCAAGCAAATGCTTGTCTGCGGAAACTGTTTCCAGTATGGAGCCCGGTGTTTCTGATATAAGTATCATTTTCTTTTCCACTTCTTCCGGCAGGAAACGTTTGATATAATATTTCTTCTTCTCCCCTTCCCAATAAACGGCTGTCAGCGGATTGTTCGTATCAAGCTTGGCTATGAGTATGGTATCGGCATCAAAATGGGTGGTGAACTCAAAGCCACAAGTGCGATAACCTCCATCTTTTGTAATTACCAGTATTTTATCATCTCCTTCAAATTCCCCCAGGTATTTGCCATGTTCCTCCGCATTTAGCCTTAGAACTGTATCATCAAACCAAACTTTTTGAGCCGTAAGTGTAGAGATTCCTTTTTCTTTTATAGTTACTTTCCTTACAGGATGCTTGGTAAGGATATTTCCCATGGCATCTCTGCCTTTTATTGCCAATTCAGCAAAATCAGCATCAAAAACCTTAGTCCGTGCAGTAGCATTCGCTTTCAGAAAAACTGTTACCACTTCTGCTTCTCCATTGGGGTTTGCGGTAAAGTAAAGAATCTCCGAATTAGGGTTGCCTCTTGTCAAAATATATTCTTTATCACGGATGATGGAGGTTACTGCAAAACGCTTTATCATAGTATTGCCTCTTGCCCCGTCGCGGTATATAAGATTATAAATAGTGCGTTCATCGTTTCTTTTGAAGACATTTATATAGAGTACATCCTTTCCGACAAAGGTTTTTTCAGATATTTTGGTAACCAACATAGCTCCATCCCTGCGAATGACAATAATATCATCCAGATCGGAACAATCGCAAACAAATTCATCCGTACGCATTTTGAACCCGGCAAACCCTTCTTCGCGGTTCACATAAAGTTTCTGGTTGACAGCGGCCACCTGTGTAGCCACTATGGTATCGAATGCTTTTATTTCTGTTTTACGTTCTTTTCCCGCTCCGTGCTTTTTCTTTATCTCCTTAAAATAGTCTATGGTATACTCCACAATATTCTCCAGATGATGCTTAACAGTCTTCATTTCCTCCTGTATGTTCTTCATAAGCTGGTCCGCCTGAAAAGCATCATACTTGGATATTCTTTTGATCTTTATATCTGTAAGTTTAATGACATCGGCGCGGGTAATTTCCCGGGGCAGTTTTTTACGATAAGGTTTTAACCCCTCTTCAATTGTAGTGAGCACATCTTCCCATGTTTCACATTCTTCAATATCCCGATAAATGCGCTTTTCAATAAATATCTTTTCCAGTGAAACATAGTGGAACTGCTCTATCAACTCAGCCAAACGTATGTCAAGCTCCGTCTGCAATAACTTTTGAGTGCGTTCGGCAGACAGCTTCAGCATTTCGCCAACGCCCATAAAACGGGGCTTATCGCCTTCAATTACGCAAGCATTTGGAGAGATTGACACTGCACAATCCGTAAAGGCATATAGTGCATCAATGGTTTTATCCGGAGAGAAGCCGATCGGAAGATGAATAAGTATCTCTACATTTTCAGCTGTATTATCTTCAATATTTTTGATCTTTATTTTACCTTTCTCATTGGCATTAACAATAGAATCAATTAGCGAAGAAGTGGTCAAGAATATTAATCTTAGCGCGGACATTTATCTTGCCGCCCTTCATTCCATCGTTATAGTTGGAGAAGTCAGCCATGCCACCCGTTGGGAAGTCAGGATAGAGATGGGGTTTTTTGCCTTTTAACACGCCAATGGCAGCATCTATCAACTCAATAAAGTTATGCGGAAGTATTTTACAGGCAAGCCCCACTGCTATACCTTCGGCTCCCTGGGCAAGCAGCAAGGGGAACTTTACGGGAAGATAAACGGGTTCTTTATTACGCCCGTCATAACTATTTTGCCAAACGGTTGTCTTTTCATTAAAAATGACCTCTAATCCGAATTTGGAAAGGCGGGCCTCAATGTAACGGGGTGCAGCAGCAGAGTCTCCGGTAAGTATGTTACCCCAGTTACCCTGGCAGTCAAGTGCCAATTCCTTTTGCCCAAGTTGTACCATAGCATCACCTATAGAAGCATCCCCGTGCGGGTGGTACTTCATGGTATTACCGATTATGTTGGCCACTTTGTTATAACGCCCGTCTTCCAGCTCTCGCATAGAGTGCAGGATACGCCTTTGTACAGGCTTAAGCCCATCTTCAAGAGCAGGAACGGCACGTTCCAGTATTACATACGAAGCATAATCGAGGAACCAGTTACGGTACATCTGTTGAAGATGGATAACCGACGATGACCCATTATTGCTTTCACTGGGTGTATCGGCGTTACCTTCAGGTTCCTTATTTGATTTATCGGACATTCGTTTTTTTATCGGAGGCGCAAAAATAAGTTTTATGAGCTATGAACTATAAGCTATAAACTATGAGTTATGAACTTTCAGGCAAAAATTATGAACCAAGTGGAGCTACGAGATATAAATTATGAGTTATAAGATTTTGATATTTTCCATAAAATTTTCATAATTTATAGCTCATAGCTTGTCGCTGTTTTTGAGTGTTTCATTTTGCATTTTTACAAGTTTTGAAACAACATTATTTATTTATTATAAATAATTGATTATCAATTCATAAAAAATAATAATATAAATCATTGATTTAACTATTTACAGCAAAAAACAATCTTTTTTCCACTTACGTCCTTCCCCTCTCACCCCACATAGGAAGTAAAACACTTTCTACCTGAAGTAGTATATGGTGAAGAAGGTCACATGACTAATTTCTAAATCCATTTTAAGATAGGGATTTACAATTTAATAATACTGCTCTATAGGGGAGCACACTATTTATTCTTTATATTTGCCCCTAAACAATAAAGCAAAACCCTGTTACTAATAACATTCGTATGTTAGGTTCGTTTTCAGCTTTTTTGTGAAAATTACTAACCTGTTTAAATTTAGATATTGTATGACAAACACTACCCTAAGAGGCATTATTCTTGGAATTTTTGCACTCACTGCGTTTGGTGCCCATTCACAAAATATTGGTATAAATACTACGGGAACAACCCCCAGTATAAATGCCATATTAGACCTGAATACAGGTAATTCAAATAACTTAGGATTAATTGCTCCCAATGTTACGCTTGGGGCTTCCCTCGCTACTTTCAATCCACCAATAGCAAATGCACCCACGCCCGGAGATAAAGGAATGATTGTATACAACAGCGTTGCAACAAATCAACCTATCGGATACTATTACTGGAATGGAGCAACATGGGTATCGTTCGGAATAACCGCATGCAATAACGGAGTATCCCTGAATGCGAGTACGGTTCAACTGGGCGATCCTACTACTGCCACATTCCCTACTACGAATGATTTTTCCATTGGAAGAGTAGTTACTCAAAACGGATTCCCAATGCTATTTGACCTGAATTTAAATACAGCTGCCACTACAACAAGCGGATCATTTACTATACAAAACGGAACAGGATTGCCTTATTTTTATGTTGGCCCTGCCCCTACTGCTGCCAATGGATTAATCGTAGGTATTGGAAATAATGCACCGGGTACAAACCTTTTAAATGTATCAACATCCACAGGCAACACAACGGGCACCGGTTATGGAATAACCCTTATAGGCCAAGGGGGGGCCGCTAACTCTGCGGGAGGTGCTATCACATTAACAGGTGGAACTGGGAATGGGGGAACATTGGTTGCCGCAGGAGGTGCCATTGCATTAACGGGTGGAACATCAGGCGCAAGTGCTGCCGGAGGCGCCGTTTCATTAACAGGCGGAGTATCCGGAGCAAATGGCACAGGAGGAGCCATATCTATAAAAGGCGGAACAACCGGTAACGCAGGAGCAGGAGGTAATGTAACTATTGCAGCTTCGGGTGCCGGAAATGCAGGCACCGCAGCAGCGGGAACAGTGAAAATTTCAGCCGGAAACGGAGGAGGTTCAGTCTCCGGTGCGGGCAGCGCTGGTGGCACTATAACATTAACAGCCGGCAATGCTAACGGAACAGGAAATAATGCCGGCGGAAATGTGCTGGTGCAGGTTGGTACTGCCACAGGCACGGGAAGTATTGGCGGCGTGGCAATAAATAGTACGGGTGCAAACCCTAATGCAGCTGCCATTTTGGATTTAAATACCGGCAGTTCGGGTACCACAGGTTTCTTACCCGAACAAGTTGCACTTACTTCAGCTAATGCGGCACTTCCATTAACATTACCCCCAACAGGACTTTTAGTATATAATACGGCAACCGCCGGGGTTTCTCCCAATAATGTGATACCGGGCTATTATTATAATTCGGGCACTGCCGCTCTACCAAAATGGGTACTTATATTGAATACAACCGGCGCATGGCTTACAAACGGCAATACCGGCACGGTTGATGGTACCAATTTCTTAGGCACCATTGATAACGTGCCCTTTACTATCAGGGTAGATAATCAAAAATCGGGAAGGATTGACGGAGTACAAGCCAATACGTTTTTCGGATACGAATCAGGAGGAGCAGTAACAGCAGCAAATAATACTGCCATGGGGACAACAGCCCTCTTCGCCAATACTACGGGATCTTACAATACAGCCATTGGAGCCACTGCTCTTGAAGCAAATACAATAGGCGGAAATAACGTAGCCGTAGGAGCTGAAGCTCTTATGGCAAACACTGCAACCTATGATCTTACCGCTATAGGATATGCCACACTCTTCTCTAATACCACCGGATTCGATAACGTAGCTTGCGGGTATGCTGCCCTTGAACTTAATACTATTGGCTATGATAACAATGCTTTTGGGTTTAATGCCTTATACGCCAACATAGCAGCAAATGACAATACAGCAGTCGGCAATTGGGCATTAAAGAATAGCACCTATGCATCGCAAAATACAGCCGTGGGCAGCGGCGCACTTCAGACTCAATCCTATGCCAATGGTAATACCGTTTGGTCAACCAATAATGTAGCCGTCGGGTTCAATGCACTTTTTGCCAATCAGCCTACTACCAATACTAGCGGTTATGATAATGTAGCTATTGGGAGTAATGCACTTGCGGCTAATACCACTGGTGCATATAATACAGCAATAGGTTATAAGGCGCTGAATGCTAATACCACTACAAGCAGCAATACGGCTTTGGGCACATATGCTGGAATGTTAAATACCGCCAACGCTAATGTATTTATTGGCGACAGTGCAGGAGCAAGCAATACAACCGGAACGCAATTAGTCTGCATTGGGTATCAAGCTGGAGCATTAACCACTACTGCAACCCAAAATGTTGCTATTGGTTATCAATCTCTCATGTTAAACACCAGCGGTTTTTTTAATAATGCCATTGGTTACAGAGCATTGATGAATAACACCACAGGAACGCAAAATTTGGCAATTGGGTCGTCCCCTCTCATCGCCAACACCACAGGTACTTCAAACGTTGCTCTTGGCAATAGCGCTCTTTTTGCCAATACAACAGGCTCCAGCAACATTGGCATAGGACGCAGGGCAGGTTACAACAGTAACACGGATGGGGCAGTT
>Ga0206873_1262_pt1 | contig 13857 bp, 11 predicted proteins | sample Alteio_BWOrgCont_11_FD_152631 | JGI IMG/M metagenome (GOLD analysis project Ga0206873, IMG submission 152631) | Enriched cells from forest soil in Barre Woods Harvard Forest LTER site, Petersham, Massachusetts, United States -... | ecosystem: Environmental > Terrestrial > Soil > Temperate forest >...
ATATTGGTGACTTATCAAAAAATTCCTCGAGGGCGGCAGAATCATTGGAAGGTATGGCTGGTACAGATGTAGGTGGAGCTACCCGTGATTATATTAATAATGTGAAGAACGTTACTGAAAGCATGGGCGAACTTTCCACTTCTTCTTCTAAAGCTTCGGAATTGCTGAAAGAACTTTCCACCAGCAACAGCTCATACTATGTTGAGCAAATGGAAAAGATGTCAGAAAATGCTGCTTCATTGAACGCTGTGTATGAAATGCAATTACAGGCTTCCAACAACCAGGTGAATGCTGCCGGCCAATTATTTGAAAACATGACAAGGCTGGTTGAAAATGTTGGGGAATCTATTGAAGATACCCGCCGTTACAAACAGGAAATGGCTGAGCTTAACAAGAATTTGGAATCTCTGAATACGGTATATGGTAACATGTTAACTGCCATGAGTGTTAAAAGATAATCCGGTCAGGCAGAAAACATACATAAAGTAAATAAATTTAACCATATAATATTTAGTAACTATGGCAGGTGGAAAAGAGACACCCAGGCAAAAAATGATAGGTATGATGTACCTAGTGTTAACAGCAATGTTGGCATTGAACGTTTCACGCCAGGTATTGAATGCGTTTGCAGTTGTAAATACAGGACTAATAGTAACCAACTCCAATTACGACCAAAAGAACCAGTCTACCTATGAGCTGTTTAAAAAGGCACTGGACCAGGATAACAAAAAGGTAACTCCTTTTTATCAGAAAGCACTCTTGGCACAAAAAATGTCGAAGGAATTATGTGACCATATAGATTCAGTGAAAACCCTCATCGTATCTAAAACGGATGGAGAGCCTTGGGATACAGCTAAAAAGATTTCCATGGCTGATTCAAGAGTATCAAAAGAAAACTTTGATATTCCTACCCGCATTTTAATAAATGATGCAGCAGCTGAAGATGGCTCGAAAGGTGAAGCGCATAAATTAAAGATGATGCTGGCAGATTACAGGAAAAAAATGCTTGGCCTTCTTGTAAATCCGAGAGATTCGGTGGATGTAAACATTGGATTGCTGACTCCGGATGTATATAACAAAGCGTCGGACGAAAAAGAAAATTGGGAGGTTTACAATTTCTATGATTCCCCACTTGCTGCTTCTGTTGTTACATTGACCCGGATGCAAAATGACGTAAAAAATGCCGAAGCTTCTGTTATTCAAAAATTGCTCAGCTCTATTGATACCAAAAGCTATAAGTTTGATAAGTTAAATACGGTAGTTCTTCCTAAGAATAACTATGTGGTATTGGGTGACAGCTTCCATGCACAAATATTCCTGGCAGCTTCACAAAGTACCCAAAACCCTGTTGTTACTATTGACTCCATTAATGGGAAAGCCATCACACCACAAAAAGTAGATGTTTCCGGTGGTATTGGTTATTACGGTGACAGACCCACTACAGAAGGCCCTATAGTTTTTTCAGGTACTATAGGAATTAAAGACCCTGCAACGAATAAGCTTAATAACTATTTCTTCCATTCTTCTTATTTAGCAGCCAAGCCATCCGTTGTGGTATCTCCCAGCCAGATGAACGTATTTTATATTGGTGTGCCCAACCCGGTGAGTATTTCTGCTGCCGGTTTTGCCGATGTCGATTTGCAACCATCTTTTAATGGCCCCGGTTCTATGAGCGGTTCCCGTGGGACATACACAGTAACCCTTAATCCTACTTCTGCACGCCAGGGAACAGAATGTACCATTTCAGTATCGGGAAAAATGCCTGATGGTTCACACAAAAGCCTTGGCCAACCTGCAAAATTCAGGATAAAACGCGTGCCTGACCCCATATGCTATGTAGCCAACAAAAAGGGAGATATTAATGTTACTAAGGCTGAACTTTCGATTGCTACCCAGGTTCAGGCAAGAATGGAGAATTTTGATTTTAACTTAAACTATACCGTTACATCATTTGAAATGGTGGTTACCGTTAATGGTAGTACGGTTCAAAAAACCTCCAATTCTAACTTGTTTACCCCGGAAATGAAAAACCTTATGGGGCTAATTGGAAGAGGAAGCCACATTATCATACAAAATGTACACGTAAGAGGCCCCGACTCAAGAATAATACCCGGTGTTAATATATCCGTCAATTAATAAAAACGAACGCCACTATGAGAACCTTAGCTAAAATTTCCAGCATTTCCTTCCTCCTATTTTTGGGATGGGAGTATTCTGCTGCCCAGGCTAACAATACCCAGGTGCAAACCCAGCCGACCCCTGCTCAAAACAATGCGTCACAGCCATCTGTATTAAGCCCCAACCAGCCACTGGATGGAGCTTATAAACCAGAGGACAGGTTTGTTCACAGGGTTGTACCCCCTGCTAATATCAGGGAGGCTGATGTAATGTGGCAAACAAGAATTTGGAGGATAATTGATACGCGCGAAAAAATTAACCAGCAATTGTATTACCCGGAACAACAAAACGGAAACAGGATTAGTCTTTTTAAATTACTAAAAGATGCTCTTTTAGAAGGCGAAATAAGCGCCTATGCCTTTAATCCGGTTGACTGGGATGATTGCGAAAGAGTACGATTGACCAAGACAGACGTGTTGGCCCAGCTTTCGACTACAGATACTGTAACCGATGAAAATGGTAATCCCCATGTTATAACAAATGAGATTACAGCTGATAAGGTGAGAGGATATATGATAAAAGAGGACTGGATTTTTGAAAAACAACGTTCTGTTTTAGACCCGAGGATTCTTTGGCTATGCCCCCGTATTGTAACTATCAATAAGAATACCGGTAAGGAAGACGATAACTCACCTCCTACCAGTTTATTTTGGATAAATTTCGCAGAAATAAGGCCATTATTAGCTAAAACTCCTGTATTTAACCAGCAAAATGATGCTGAATGGCGTACATTTGATGATATATTTTGGAAAAGGCAATTTAACAGTACTATTGTTCAGCAAAGCAATATATTTAACAGGTCTATCCCCAGCTACCTAAAGGGAATAGATGCTCTTATGAAAAGTGACGAAATGCATGATAAAATTGCTGCTGTTGAACACGATATGTGGCAGTACTAAAGAAATTGAATGTTAATTTTCATTAAATCCCCGGCTTTAAAGCCGGGGATTTTTATTTATACCCCTGTTATTCGTAATTTTGAATCCTGCATATTGAAAGATGAGTTACACAGAAACTGAAAAAGAAACTATCGCCGTTCCGGAAAAAGTATCTAAAAGATTTTTCCTGGAGACTTATGGGTGCCAGATGAATATTTCGGACAGTGAGATTGTAACTGCTCTTTTACAAAAAGAAGGATACAAAAGTACCCTCTCACCTGCCGAGGCAGATGTCGTTTTATTGAATACTTGTGCTATACGTGAGAATGCCGAAGATAAAATAAGGGTACGAATTAAGTCTCTGAAAGCAGTAAAAAAACGCAACCCGGATTTGATAATAGGCGTGTTGGGCTGTATGGCAGAACGACTCAAGAAAAAATTATTGGAAGAAGAACATCTTGTAGACATAGTGGTGGGGCCTGATGCCTACCGTTCGCTTCCGGAGTTAATAAACGGCCTGGAAGATGGCGGCAAAGCAGTAAACGTTTTATTGTCGAGAGAAGAAACGTATGCCGATATAAACCCTGTGCGGCTTTCAGGTAACGGAATAACCGCATATATTTCCATTATGCGGGGATGCGATAATATGTGTTCCTTTTGTGTGGTTCCGTTTACACGCGGGCGGGAGCGCAGCCGTGATCCTGAAACGATAATGAATGAAGCAAAGTTGCTCTTTGAGCAAGGATACAGGGAGGTGACCCTGCTTGGCCAAAATGTGGATTCCTATAAATGGTTTGGCGGCGGCCCCAAAAAGGATTTTGAAAAGGTTACTGCTGAAAATAAAAATGCGGAAGTTGTAAGCTTCGCCTCCTTACTCGAAAAAGTAGCCCTTATCCATCCTTTGCTCCGGGTACGCTTCACTACTTCCAATCCCCAGGATATGACCAATGAGGTACTCCATGTTATAGCCAAGTACCCTAACATTTGTAAGTACATTCACTTACCTATGCAGGCAGGCAGCAGCAGTATGCTTGAGCGGATGAACCGGGGATATGACAGGGAAAAATACCTGCGACGCATAGAAGCAATCCGTGAAATAATACCAGGGTGCAGTATCTCAACCGATATTATTGCAGGCTTTTGTTCAGAAACAGAAGAGGAGCATAAGGAGACTCTTTCGCTCATGGAAAAAGTAAAGTTTGATTATGCTTATATTTTCACCTATTCGGAAAGGCCCGGAACACTTGCCGCAAAAAAATATAAAGATGATATCCCGGAAGAAATCAAATTAACGAGGATGCAGGAAATACTTGCCCGGCAGCGCCGGCAATCAATGGATAACAATGAAGCCGATATTGGAAAAGTATTTGAAGTACTGGTGGAGTCTCATTCCAAGCGCTCGAAGCAACAACTGGTTGGAAGGAACTCGCAGTATAAATCTATTGTATTTACAAGCGAACAACATAAGCCGGGTGATTACGTCCACGTTTGTATAACAAAGTGCACGTCGGGAACTTTGCTCGGTGAGGTGTTAAATTAAAACGTATGACCGTCCAGGAAATAAAAAACAGGTTTAGAATAATAGGTAATTCCCCCCTGCTTGACAGGGCCATTGATATTGCCCGCCAAGTTGCTGCTACAGATTTGAGTGTATTGATAACAGGAGAAAGCGGGACGGGCAAAGAAGCCTTCCCGCAAATAATACACCAGTCCAGTGCCCGGAAACACAATCATTACATAGCGGTAAATTGCGGGGCCATCCCGGAAGGCACTATTGATTCAGAACTTTTTGGACATGAAAAAGGAGCATTTACAGGTGCCCACGACACCCGCAAAGGATATTTTGAAGTAGCAGACGGAGGCACTATATTCCTTGATGAAGTGGGTGAATTACCGCTTCCTACACAAGTACGGCTGCTAAGGGTATTGGAAACAGGAGAATATATTCGTGTGGGTTCTTCGAAGGTGATGAAAACGAATGTACGTATTGTAGCAGCCACTAATGTGAACATGCTCCAGTTGATGGAAAAAGGAAGATTCAGGGAGGATTTATATTACCGGTTAAATACTGTTCCGCTTATTATTCCACCCTTGCGTGAAAGAAAAGAAGACATTCCCCTGCTATTCCGCAAGTTTGCATCAGACTTTGCCGATAAATACCACATGCCTCCCATTAAGCTTACCCCGGATGCTGAAAAAATACTTATTAATTACTACTGGAAAGGCAATATCAGGCAGCTGAAAAATGTAACTGAGCAGATATCTGTAATTGAGAAAAACAGGGAAATAGATGCGACTACCATTAGCTCTTATTTGCCCGATAATGCTGTCGGTACATTGCCTGCTATATTTCGCCCCAGCGGTGGAGATGGTAATATACCCAATGAATTATCGGAAAAAGAGCTGCTGTACAAAATACTTTTTGAATTAAGAAAAGATGTAATTGACCTGAAAAGCATAGTGTATGGCATACTGGAAAAGGGGGAACCTATTTCCGGCCCCGGAAGCAATACAAGAATACTGCACAAAATAGATAAGGATATCCGCAGTATGGAGACAGCTTTACAGCTTCCGCACGTGGATGCACAAGTGCAGGAACATAATGGCAAGGATGTGGAAATAAGCCAAACGCTGGATGAAAGGGAGCATGACATTATACGAAGGACCGTTGAGAAGCATCATGGGAATAAGAAAGCGGCAGCCAAGGAATTGGGCATATCGGAAAGAACGCTTTTCAGAAAAATGAAAGAGGTATAAGCCCATGTATAAAAAGGTTATTGCAGGAATAGTTTTTTGTACGTTACTAAATAGTTGCAGCGTCAATTATTCATTAAGCGGAGCCTCCATACCTGATTATGCTAAAACCTTTTCGGTACAATATTTTAAAAACCAGGCATCGCTTGCAGGCCCTACCCTGGCGCAAGGCCTTACCGATGCATTAAGAAATTATGTTGCATCGCATAGCGGCCTGTCACTCACCAACACAGGCGACCTCGACTTCCAGGGAACCATTTCAGGATATAACATTGCCCCGGTTACGGCATCTTCATCCCAGTCTACTACTACCAGGCTTTCTATAACTATTGATATTACTTATACTGATAAAAAAGACCCTAAAAAATGTTTCAATGCATCCTTTACGAGGTATGCCGATTTTGCAAGCAGCACGAATATAACAACAGTACAGGACAACCTGATTACGCAAATAGATAACCAGCTTGTGCAAGATGTTTTTGATAAGGCTTTTAATAACTGGTAATAAAACGGTACACCCTTGAATGTCCTTTTTTTTATAGCAAAGCGGATAATTGGCAAAACAGGTAAGGGAGGTAAAATATCGCGCCCCACGGTTAACATTGCTATTACCGGTGTTGCTATTGGTATAGGTGTAATGATATTGACAGTAGCCATTGTGGTGGGCTTCCAGATTTCAATACGCGACAAAGTGGAAGGGTTTAACACCGATATCCAAATCAACAAAATGGATGATAACAACTCTATGGAGCCTGTCCCTATAGACCGTTACCAATCCTTTTTAGGAGAACTGAATAAACTGCCACAGGTAAAATATGTGCAAGTGTATGCTACCAAAAGCGGGATTATTAAAACTAAAACGGAGAACGAAGGGGTCGTGCTGAAAGGAGTCGGAAGTGACTACGACTGGAGCTTCATCAGAAGAAATTTAGTAAAGGGAACTGTTGTACAGCCCGCCGATAGTGGAAATATCCGTTCGACAGATGGAATCGTAATATCTAAAAATATAGCTACTGAATTGGGTGCAGACACCGGGAGCAAGCTATTGATGTTTTTTATAACCCGGACTAAAGCTGCCGACAGCAGCGGGAATTACAGCTATGAGCAGAGGGTGAAAACCTTTCACGTGAAAGGCATATACCATACAGGACTGGAGGAGTTTGACAAGTACCTGGTGTTTGTAGATATTGCCCAAATTCAAAACCTGAATTTTTGGACGGCGAGTCAGGTTGGTGGATTTGAAGTTGCCTGCAAGGACTTTAAGAAAGTGGACGAGAATGAATCGGCTATCAATAAAATAATAGGGCAGGATTTGGAGGCTGTCAGTATACGGAAAATAAATTCACCCATATTTTCCTGGCTTGATTTGCAGAATACCAACGCCATTATCATTATCGTGCTCATGGTGCTTGTATCTGCCATAGCCATGATTTCGGCACTGATTGTATTAATTTTGGAAAACGCCAATATGATTGGGGTTTTGAAAGCCCTTGGCATGAGCAATTGGGGGATACAGAAGATATTTATCCTGGATGGCGCCTATCTTATTATGCTGGGGCTGCTTATCGGTAACATAGGCGGATTATCCCTTTGCTGGCTGCAAAGCCACTACGGATTGATTAAACTTTCGCAGGAGACGTATTACATTTCACAGGTTCCTATTTATCTGAACTGGAAATATGTGGCAGTTCTAAATACCGGAGCTTTCCTGTCGTGCATGTTTATGTTATTACTGCCTTCGTTTATTGTTTCGCGAATTAAGCCCGCAGTAACTCTGAAATACGACTAAAAAATTCTTCATTTTATTTTTTGTTATGTCACGGTTTCTCACGAAATGAGAAACATGACATAATCTATCTTGATTCTGACATACAGTTACTTGATATTATTTTGCGGCATGTCATATTTTTCAGATGGGCGTGACATATCTTTTTGTAATGCAAGTGTATTGTAAACCCACTAAGCACATCTTAGCGGGTACGGGGGGACAACTCAGTCAATGACTTTTTAAAAGCAGGTTGTTTGCAGGGCGATAGTTGCGGAACAATGGGTAAGAATACTGCACAGACAACAGCCAAACAAAAGATGAGGATGCTGCATGCTCTCGAAATTACCTGCGGCAATGCTGCTAAAGCTGCACGGTTAGCTAAAATATCGGTACGCACCCATTTCCGGTGGACAAAGGAAGACTATGAGTATGCCAATGAAGTTGTTAATGTAAAAGCAATATGTTATAACGAGATTAAAGACACGCTGCTGGAACTCGCCATGAAGCAGGCTAAGAAGGGTGACTCGGCCGTACTGAACCAGTTATTACGGATATTTTTTAAAGATGTGCCGGATGACATGAAATATGTAACAAGGGTACGCAGGCCACCGCCCATATCGAAGACGATAAGGTATGTGGATGAGCCGTTAGACTGGAAACTGGAAGATTATAAGGAAGCACAGGAACAAAACCCTATTGGATGGAGCAAACGAAAGGAACAAATGGGCAATGGAACGAGGGCGGGGTGATTTTATTTGTAAGCGAAGCTTAAAAGGATAATTACCAACCGTACCTGCGAAGTTGCACTTCGTGGGTATGGGTTAGTTATTTACATTTGTTCTTAGATTCCTTGAGATAATATAGTATAAATGAAAATATCTGACCTATTAACTCTTGTTGGAATCCTTTTGGCAATTGTCGCCTTTATCTCAGAGAAGAATAGGAGTTATGTATTTCTGAAATTTTCTACTTATCAAAAAGGGGGGTTAATTCTCTCATTTCTTTTCATTAACTTTTTACTTTCATATGAATGGTGGAAAGAAAAGTTCACTTGGCTATCATATTTTGAAAAAAATGGATGGCCTCCAGCATCAGGATGGGCATATATATTTTCTATTTGTACTTTGATTTTTGCTATATATAAAATATTTTCACGGAGTTTTCCATTGAGTAATAAAGAAAATGTAATGAAATACTATGAAAACCTATTAATGAGAGGTGATGTAGAATTTTTATCGGAACTAGTTCAAAGGTACCACTTACAGAATGTAAAGAACTTTCTTAAGGTAAAAAAAACAATTACAATAGCTGATGATACTGATATTTGGTTCTTGGACGATGAAAAATATGAAAAAGAATATAGTAAGAAGGTTAAATCTAGAAAACTTCTTTATGGTGAGAGTGTTTATAACAGAATAGTTTTAGATGATACATTTATTGATCAGGTTGCGAATATAAATCCATATTTATTCGCGAGTATTATATGTGAATTAGATTCAGAAGAATTACAGAATTATGATTTTGTAAATAGATTTCTGAAAGTAATAACTTTAAATAAAAATGCTGCTTTCTTTAGAGAAATTAGAAATAATCAAAATTATAATACTACGAACAGAGTTAGAAATTATCTGATCGAGGATACTAGACCTATCATCTTTTCATTATTCAAGAATGTAGAGGTCGCTTCTATTAACCAGGCATGGAGGGGTATTGCTGAGCAGGCAATAGTCGAAATGTATGAAGAAGCCAAAAAAGGGTACAGCCTTTTACGTGAATCTGAAATAGAAAAAGATGAGGATAGTATTTGGACATTTAGAATTAAAATAGCTATTTGGTATTTTGACATTATGGTTCGAGAATCTATTTCGCAAAATGTAAATGACCATATGTGGATGTTTTATTATCGACATTTTGTTGAATTGATTTTATCTAACATGGAAGATTTGCCATTTCCAACATCTGATAAAAACCATAGTTCTAGAAGTTTTAAATTAATGGAGGAAATTTTCTCTAAAATGATGGATTGGAAAGATGTGGCTATAGATTCAAAACATTATTCCCTTTCAAAAAGTATCTATGATTGTATAGGACAATGTATCTATGAGTTGGTGATTTCCGATAAGTTGAATGAAAGTAACAAGCGCTACCTAATTAATTGGGTTTGGGAGGATCTAATTAAAACTTTTGCTCCGTATAATAAAGAAAAAGATAATGAAGATGATATAATTAACGAAAGAGCAGAAGTCGAGAAGATAATAACCTATGGATTTAACATGTTCAAAAATCCATCAACAATGCTAAATTTTACATACCCTGATAGTAAAACTAAAGCCTATATAGATGCACTGAGAAATCTTTGGGATATGAGAGACAGACCAATTTTATCTGGTTTAGTTGGAGAACGAGCCGATAGATTTAAAGCTGAAGTAATTGATAAATTAACTTGATTGCCCCCCGTACCCGCGATTTGCACTTCCCTCTACTCACTAAGGCGATGCTAAATTAAAAGAGCTATTTTAATAAATTTGGGACTTGTGGGACTTTGGCAAAAGTCCCCCCGTACCTATCTACTTTATGTATAACATATCTTAACAATTGGTACTGGTGCTGTTAGCAGCAAACATGTATCTTTGGCGCATACATAAAACCGCATGTTCCAAGTAAAACCTATTCTATTTGTTATTCTTGCCGCTAGTATAGCAGGCTTATGGAAAATATTTGAAAAAGCAGGCGAGAAAGGCTGGAAAGCTTTAATCCCCATATATAACTATTACATCTGGCTGAAAATAATTAAGCGCCCCTGGTGGTGGATATTTATTTTTCTTATTCCCGGCGTAGGTTTTATGCTGGTGATGGTTGCGAGTTCTATAACCGGAACGGCTTTCCAAAAGAAGAAAGACTGGGAGATGATTCTCTCGGGGCTTTTCTTTTTTGTTTACCTGCCTTATTTTGGCTGGAGCAAAGAGAAATTCCTATTGCCTATACCCGATAAAACGAAAAAAGTTAAACCATCGGCCACACACGAATGGATGGAAGCAATTGTGTTTGCTGTGATAGCAGCCACTATTATACGCACCTTCCTGATAGAAGCTTACACCATCCCTACCCCATCGGAAGAAAAAACACTGATGGTGGGCGATTATCTTTTCGTAAGCAAAGCCAGCTACGGGGCACGCATACCTATTACGCCTATCGCTTTCCCATTTGCGCATAGTACCTTAGTGGGCAACATGAATTCGTACCTTGAATGGCTGGAACTGCCCTATATGCGCCTGCCGGGATATACGAGGGTGCAACGGCACGATGCAGTGGTCTTTAATTTTCCGGAGGGAGATACGGTATGCAGTAACATGGATAATCCAAGTTACTATGCCCTATGCAGGTTGTATGGCAAACAAGCTATTACCAGCAACCAACCCATACGTACTATGGCAGGGGTACAATACCCCGGCTCTATTATTGTGCGCCCACTTGACCGTGCAGAAAATTACATCAAACGTTGCGTGGCAATTGCAGGCGATACCTTACTTGTAAGACATGCACAGCTTTATATTAATGGTAAAAAGGACCCCTTGCCGGAAGAATCGCAACTGAAATATTTGGTGACTACCAGGGGCCAGCCGCTTGACCCATCTATCTACACAAAACTTGATATTACAGATGACAGGGACTCCGGGTTCCGGGAACCCGATACCTATATTTATGCCCTTAACCTGACCAAAAGCAGTGTAGAAAAATTACATTCCTATATGAATGTGGTATCTGTAGAGCCCTATTTGCAGGATAGCGGCGCAGGTGACCCGAAAAATATTTTTCCCTTCTCGCCACACTACACATGGAACGTAGACAATTTTGGCCCGCTTTGGATACCTAAGGAAGGAGTAACCGTGAAGCTTGATACGGGAAATCTTCCACTGTACAGGCGCATTATTACTGCCTTTGAACATAATACACTTGATGTAAAAGGAGCCACCATATATATAAATGGAGCACCGGCTACCAGCTATACCTTTAAAATGAATTACTACTTTATGATGGGTGATAACCGCCATAATTCAGTTGATTCACGCTTCTGGGGCTTTGTTCCCGATGACCATGTTGTGGGCAGGGCCTCGTTTATATGGATGTCATTAAAGCAAAATGTACCCTTCCTGAAAAAATTCAGGATAAAACGCTTCTTTACTTTTGTGAACCGCGACGGACTTTCTACATCCTATTTTATACCCGGCCTTTTAATTATCATCATTGCTCTTCTCTACTTTTATTTTAAGAGTAAAAGGAATGAAAGCAAGGGATTGAGCAAGACGGGGAAGTAATACTCTCCTCTCCCCCATAATTTAAAGTGGATAATAGAATACTATCAAAACAAATTTGACAATGATTTGTCCTGAATAAAAGATAGTATTTGAGCGGTAAATTATTTGCTTACTCCGCAGCGGTAGCCACCTGTTTTTCAGCAGGAGTAGCGGGAGTATTGTCAGCAGCAGAGGCTTCGCCTTTTTGCTTTTCTTCAATACGTGCTTTTTTGCCTCTTACCTTACGGATATAATAAATGCGGGAACGGCGCACTATCCCTACTTTATTCACATCGATTTTGTCAATAAAAGCAGAGCTTACAGGGAAAATCCTTTCCACACCTATGCCATTGGAAATCTTACGCACAGTGAACATAGCAGAAGCACCTTCGCCACGGCGATGGATAACAATACCCTGGTATTGCTGTATACGTTCCTTATCACCTTCCTTAATTTTATAATGGACGGTAATGGTGTCGCCTGCCTTAAAAGGGGGCAATGCCTTGCCGGTAGCAAGCTTTTGTTCAACGTATTGTATGAGGTTCATGGCTGTGTTTTTTTAAAGGGGTGCAAATTTAATTAATAATTAGGAATTGGAATAAGTAATTAAGCCTATTTTTGTAAAAATTCCTGGTTCTTGGTTGTTAATTCCTATTAAACAGGGGGTTATGAAGTTAAAAGTGGGTGATACTGTGCGGTTTTTAAACGAAAGCGGGGAGGGAATTATCCGGAAATTTGTTTCTGCCGTAAAAGCCAGCGTAGAAATTGCTCCCGGAATGGAAATAGAACTGCCCGTTAAGGAGTTGGTACCCGTCCCTCCTATCTCTTTGAAAGACATTAAAGTATCGTCTTACACTAAAGCTAGCCACACTCAGCCAAAAGCCGTAAGCCATAAAAAATCGAAGCCCCATGCCAAAGATGAGATGGTTGTGGACCTGCATATTGAAAAGCTGGTGGAGGACCACTACGGCTTGACCAACTCGGAAAAATTAGATATACAAACCTACCATTTCAGTAGAAAGCTGGAACTTGCCATTCATGGGCACTTTACTAAAATAGTGTTCATACATGGGGTTGGAAACGGAGTGCTTAGGCAGGCCATTCGCGATTTATTAAAAACGTATGAAGGGTTGGAATACTCCGACGGAGCTTACAGTAAATTTGGAGCAGGTGCAACGGAAGTGAGGATAGTATCGAGAAACAAAAGCAGGGGAAGCCTATGATAAACTATAGTTTCAATACGCCCGTACGTTTTTCCCTTCCATAAAGTTAATGAAGGAACGATTTACCACTTTGTTTCCGCCGGGGGTAGGATAATTGCCTGTGAAGTACCAGTCGCCTTTGTGATGAGGTATGGCTTCATGGAGGCCCTCCACTGACTGGTAAATAATTTCAATTTCGGCTTTTAAATCATCCGGGCGCAATAGCTCGGTTATTTTGCGGGTAATTTGGTCGGGAGTAAAGAGGTCATAAATCTGCTTTACCAGATTTACGGATTGTTCCATTGGCAATTCATCCATTGCCTTAGCTTTTTCATAAATCTCCTCGAGCAGGTTTTCCCTGAATGATTCTTTCAGCAGCGCCACCGCAGCCTGGAATGCCACCAGGTCATTTATTTTTGCCATATCAATGCCATAGCAATCGGGATAGCGTATTTGAGGAGCGGAGGACACAACGATAATTTTTTTAGGTGACAATCGGTCAAGTATCCTGAAAATACTTTGCTTCAGGGTAGTGCCCCGAACAATGGAATCATCCACCGTTACAAGGGTATCAATCCCTTTGTTTATCACACCATAAGTAGTATCGTACACGTGGGCAGCTTTATCGTTGCGGTTGATGTCATTCGTTATAAAGGTGCGCAGCTTGGTATCTTTCAGTGCAATTTTTTCTACCCGCGGATGCAGAGACAATAATTTCTTCAACTTGGCTTTATCTTTTTCCCCAGTAATTTTTTCCAGTTCGTTTTCTTTGGCTTTATCCA